>Ga0209542_10002137_pt1 | contig 45051 bp, 40 predicted proteins | sample RifCSPhighO2_01_FD_184028 | JGI IMG/M metagenome (GOLD analysis project Ga0209542, IMG submission 184028) | Soil microbial communities from Rifle, Colorado - Rifle CSP2_plank highO2_0.1 (SPAdes) (version 2) | ecosystem: Environmental > Terrestrial > Deep subsurface > Rock core/Sediment ...
CTGTGTACACATACCCGTTGGGATTAATTGGTTGGCCTATAACACCACCAGTATATCCCGACGGGTATGTTCGTTTTTCGGCTCGCGCCAATAGGAGTTACTGTTGCAATTCAAGGTTGAATAAAAGAAGTAACGCAGAAATATCTCTTTGCGCAACAGAGGGCTGCGGGATGAATCTCGATTTTCTTTTTGCTGATCAGAAGTATCTTACGGTAATGTCCGTTGATCCGGCAGGTGGAGTGGCGGATACGGAGTATGCAGGATATTACGTATGGGTGAGTTCGAACAATCGCATCACCGCCTGTGCCCCCCGCGCTGAACTCGGCGCAGATATTTCCGTTACGCGCTAGTGCTTGCGTAACTGTTTTTAACATAGACCGAATATAAGTTCGGTCTATGTTGTATGAATGAATTTTGCATCAGCAAATATCGACTTCTCATTGTGGACGGCAAATAGTTCTTGACCTGAGGAATTCTTCACGTATGCTGTTTTTAGACAAGATTAAGGAGAAGCACGTGGGATTGTCGTTTCCGATCTTCACATATTTGCATGGAAATACGACGGGAAAGACCACTGGGCAGCTTCGCTACTGCGATGAATCGACGCACCCGCTTACGTGCACGGTCGGTCTTGATGAGTACTGTGCATATGTTCATGAAAACATGCTCGCGCATTGTCAGCTTGTCATTTTTGATGGCTTCATACTCCCGGGCGGGCTTCCTCGTGGGGCGCAAATATTCGATTATGAATATGGACGTAGTACTGATAAGTATCGTACGTACGGAGTAAAGAAGATTCTGCATATCGAGAAGACTGCGACCGTAAAAGGCGGATCGGAATTATCGCCTTCCTTTTGCGAGTACAAAGAGCGCGACATTAATTATGTTCAAGGGGTGACGGTGGTCACATTACGACGGTATATCATCGCGATCCCTCACGGTCACCGCGTGTTGGGATTTCGAGTCCGACCACGCTCGCTTGATCGTCAGTACACGTCCATCGAAGCAACAAGCAATAACGTTATTTTTCGCTCAGTTGTGAAATGAACAAATACCCGCCATTCAGCGAGTATTTTTTGTGTTATTGAATATTATTGCCGCCTTATGTCCGGATCGTATTCTGCTTCTCCCCGCGCATGGGGGAGGTGTATGGGGGGGGTGAAGAATTCCCCCACATCGCGATTCGCGGAGAAATAATTATTATCTTAACCTATGCTATAGCATAGGTTAAGATAATACATTTTGTCACACGTTGCCACCTTTTGTTACCACCAGATGAAGCTCCCCGGGGCAGAGCACGGGGTTTTAATGCCGCATAATAAAAGGTATTAAACCTCAGGGCAAGCCCTGGACTCGCAATGAGCTCGCAAAGCCTCGCGCGAGTCCGCGGCAGAGCCGCGGGGTATTGAACCTTTTTTAGCCCTCCTCGGCTCGGAAATGAAAAAGAAGAATTTTTCATTTCGCTCACTCTACGTCGGCAATAAAAATTCTCGAGGTCCGGAATCATTGGTCCGAAAGATTGAGACGGGACGGGCGTAAGCGTGCCCATTTTTATGACGGCTTCTCAGCGCTTGATCGCTTGAAGGTAGAGGAAGAGTGGAATCTCTTTGCGGGCATCGTTTTCAGCTTTTGCACGAGGACCTGAATCGCTCGCTTTGTGAGAGATCCACTCCTCGAGTTTTGTCACGGCAAATCCCGCTTTGGTGAACGCCTTAAAATAGAATTGCAACGGTCGGTGGAATGATATCGTCTGCGGAGAGTCGGCGAACCCCGGATGCATGTCGATAGCGGTGCTCGAGTTCGAGAGGTACTGATCGATGCGCCGGAATTGCACTTTATTCTGGTCATCGTAATCCCACGATGATGCTTTCGGAATGCGGAAGGCGGGGTGATTCATCACGATGTGGAGCTGCCCGCCTTGTGTGAGAACGCGTGCCGCCTCTTTCATCGTACTCTCGATGTGCTCGATGTTTTGTATCGAGAGGCTGATGAGTGCCTTCGTGAACGTGTCATTATCGAACATCGTCAATTTGTCGGCGCTTGCGACGTGGTAGGGGATGAGCGGTGATTCTGCTTTAGCGATAGCAATGAGTTCCGGCGCAATGTCCACCCCTTCCACTTTTGCACCCGTTTTGGCGATCGCGCGCGTGAAAAATCCCTGACCACAGGCGAGGTCGAGAATATTGTCATCGGCTTTTGCGTCGATGAGACGAATCAGATTTGGGAGTATCACCTTCTCGTGATAGGTATCCGCTTCGTTTAAATGCTTATCGTACCACGACGCGACCTCGCCCCATGACGCCGATGCGGTTCTCGGTCTATTTGGAATGTTCGACCTAAACGAAGGCTTTACTCCCTCTTTGTCGCCATGTTTGGTGTATGCTTTTTTCCCGGCAAAGTCCTCGCTCCTTCCGGTTCCAGGCCTAGGGGAATACGCTGTCGGCACACCACTGCGAGGCACATAGGGAGTTCTTTTTTCCGCGTATTTACCTTTTTCCATCTTTGATTTTGACCAGGATGTTGATTTTTTTACAGGAAAGGCACTGTGCGTGCTACTCTTCACGTAGCCTGCTTTTGTATAAGGTGTGCGAGATTCCGGTCTCCCGCCTATTCCATACGAAGAACGGACAAACGGCTTTCGCTCGTCTCCGCCAGTTTCAGGTGTGCGGGGCGTATATGTCTTTTTGATATAGCCTGTTGAGTTTGGTCTTACCGTTGCGCTCGTTACGGGGGATTTGTAGATATTCGTGATCGTGGGTCGAAAAGACTTCGCACTATTTTTTGCGACATATCCGGAACTTGCCCGTAGCAAGGAGGGTCTTCCTGTTGGCGTGCCGAATGTTGCCTTTCGGCTAATGTGACGCTTTGAGGTCACATCCCTGTTCTTCGCCCCAACCTTCGGTCCGTATTTTTTCTTTTCCATTTCGGCATTCTGACATACATTTGTCAATAAAACAAATCCCCGCGCTAAGGCGGGGTAAATATCATGGATTCCAGTATTTTCCACTATGGAGAATTGACGGTCCGCCGACGATGCCATCATACTCGATGATGCTGACACCCGCCTCACGGAGCATCATGTGCGCAATGACGATGTCTGCGCTCCATACCGATTCCGGCGGCGTGCGATCATGCGCCTGCTTGTGGATGATAAGCGTTCTGATCCCCTCATCGATGATCTCCTGTGCGCACTCGGTGCATGCAGCCCACGGGCAGACCATCGTTAGTCCGTCGAAGTGGGGAACATTGTGTGCGCGTCGCGCGGTTCCAAGGGTCGAGCGTTCAGCATGGTGTACTAATTTGTATTTTAGTGCGCGGTCGTTCCACCGTTCGTCCGAGCTGATCACACCATGCGGGAAACGATTGTGATCGGCACCGAGAATGACTACGTTGTCGCCGATACGGGAGACGACAAGCGCACCATTCTGTGTTGATGGGTCGGGGCTTTTTGTCGCTTCCACGTATGCCTGCCGAAGCAGCTCTTTCCAAATATCCATGCAAACCTCCATTATATAGAGCAAACTTTGTCCAGTGTAAGGTCGCGCATTGCTTTTGTAGACTACACAAAATTGCAAAATATGCCGTAATGATGTATATTCCTCCTATCGACGCTCGCTTTGCGGGCGTTTAATTTTGACCGCTGATTATGAAAATATGGAAATAAGGAACATCGCAATCATCGCCCACGTCGACCACGGCAAGACCACCTTGACCGATTCTTTGATGCGCCAGACAGGAATGTTTGCAGAGGGCGAGAGTATGGACTCGAACGCACTTGAGCTTGAGCGCGGCATCACCATCTACTCGAAGAATACGTCCTGCAACTACAAAGGAACAAAGATTAACATCGTCGACACTCCGGGCCATGCAGACTTCGGTTCCGAGGTTGAGCGTGTGCTTCGCTCGATCGACTGCGTTCTCCTTATCGTCGACGCACAGGAAGGGCCAATGCCCCAGACGCGTTTCGTGCTCAAGAAATCGCTTGAACTCGGACTGAAGCCCATTGTGGTCATCAATAAGATAGACAAACCCGCGGCAAATCCCGACCTTTGTGAGGAGCAGGTCTTCGAGCTTTTCATGGACCTCGGTGCGACTGACGAACAGTTGAGTTTCCCGGTTGTCTATGCGATCGGCCGTCTCGGCATCGCAAAGCGGAAGTTGTCCGATGAGTCGACAGACCTTACTCCCTTGCTTGACCTCATTCTCGAGCATGTCCCCGTTGCTTCTATTCCCGGTTCAGCCGAAAAGCCGCTTCGCGCGCAATCATTCAATCTTGCCTATGATAATTATCTCGGCCGTCTTGGTATCGCACGTATCGCAGAGGGGACCATCAAACTCGGAGACAACGTCGTCGTGCTTCATCCCGGAAATGAACCGTATAAGGGTAAGGTAACGAAGCTTTTCACCTTCAAGGGAATTGCCCGAGAGGAGGTCACCGAGATCGTCGCGGGAGACATTGGCATCATCGCCGGCATCCCCGAGATCTATATCGGTGAAACCATCGCGCATACTCCCGATGTTGAGCTCCTTCCTGCCATCACCGTCGATGAGCCGACCATTGAATTGTATTTCCTGATCAATAATTCTCCATTCGCCGGACGTGAAGGGAAATTCGTTACGTCACGCCAGATCCGTGAACGCCTCACTAAAGAACTCGAGGTCAACGTTGGCCTCAAGGTCGATTTTGTGAGCTCCTCAGGTGATACCTTCAAGGTTTCCGGACGAGGAGAGCTGCATGTCGCGATATTGCTTGAGAACATGCGCCGCGAAGGGTTCGAGCTCCAAGTTTCACAGCCGCAGGTCATCGTGAAGGAGGTTGACGGCGTGAAGTGTGAACCGTTCGAAGAGGTGACGATCGATGTCCCGTCCGAATCACAGGGTGTTGTCATCCAAAAGCTTGGTGCGCGCGGAGCACTCATGACGAATATGTCTCAGACGCACAATATGATCCGCATGATCTTTGAAGGCCCGACACGCGGACTCTTGGGCTACCGTAGTCAGTTCGTCGTCGACACGAAAGGAGAGGGTATCATGGCGAGCCGCGTCATCGGCTTCAAGCCGTATGCGGGCGCGATCGAAAAACGATCCGTTGGGTCCATGGTCTCGATGGCAAACGGCAAGGCGCTCGGGTATTCGCTTGCGAATCTTCAGGAGCGCGGCGAGATGTATATTGGTCCGACGACGGAAGTATACGAAGGAATGGTCATTGGAAACACAACAAGAGGCGAAGAAATGCCGGTGAATCCGACGAAGGGGAAGCAACTCACGAACATGCGCGCATCAGGTTCCGACGATGCTTTGAATCTCGTTCCTCCTCATGCGATCGGTATTGAAAACGGCCTTGAGGTCATGTCTGAAGACGAATATCTTGAGATCACCCCAAAGAGCGTTCGCTTGCGTAAGCAGTATCTTTCCGAAGGAGAACGCGTGAAGCATAAAAAGAAGGACTAGTTCCCAATTGCGTGATTACTCTGCCCCGCAATAGCGGGGTTTTGTATTTCACGTTGATTGACAATCAAGTCAAGAGATGATACAGTGTAATCCTCATAAAACTCCTCTCTCGAATGGTCGAACATTGAGAGACTTCCACAACAAATGGTAAGTCACAGAGGTATGTTGTGGGAAGTCTAGGACATGCGCAAATGACGAATTTCATCGTTGCGAGGCCCCAGTGATTCGGTCGACATATGTGAATATGTCTTCCTCGTCACTCTCCCCGCGTCTCGATTTTCATTCATTTTCGTCAGTCCGGTTATTTAATTACTGTTGCACTACGGTGTAACGGTCATAATCAAATTTATATGGAAGAAAAAAATAAGCCTGGTGCATACCGGGCAGGCGGACGACCGTCATATGGCGGTACGCGACGTGCAGTGGTTCTCGGTGGTATTGGTGGAGGCGGTCGCTATGAACCGCCACGCAAGCGCACAAAGAAAAGTAATTTTATCAGCAATATCGAGCGTGGAGGAGCTCCAGAGGCCCCGCGAACCGAGCGTCCTGCGTCGCACTCTGCGCCATTTGCGCGGCCAGCTTCTACCCCTCGCAAGTTCGCCCCGCGTTCATCTTCATATTCCTCAAATTCCTCATCACGTGGTACAAGCTCGTTTGGCGGAAGTCGCGGAGGTTTTTCACGCGGTGGAAGCGGACGTCCGCAGCAGAAGCGCGGAAATACAAGAAATCCGGGTGAGAATATCGATGTCAATCGTTTTGTGAGTCGCGCAGTCGTAGTCGAGGAGGAAAAAATTTACGTCCCGACGCATCAGTTCAGCGATCTCAAGATCGAGACGAAGTTAAAAGAGAATATTACGAGAAAAGGTTATTCCATCCCAACTGCTATTCAGGATCAGTCGATTCCCGAAGTGCTAAAGGGTCGTGATCTTATCGGTATCGCAAATACCGGAGAAGGCAAGACCGCCGCATTTTTGGTGCCACTGATCAACAAAATGATGCTTCATCCGGAGAGCCGTGTACTGGTCATTGTTCCGACGCGCGAGCTCGCACTTCAGATCGATGAAGAATTCATGGGATTTGCGAGGGGGCTCGGCATTTATTCGGTGTTGCTTGTCGGTGGAACGTCGATGGGTATGCAGATCGAGCGCTTGCGCCGTAGAGTGCGCATGGTCATAGGCACACCGGGACGTCTCAAGGATCTCGTGGAGCGCGGAGAGCTGAAGCTTGCTGAGTTCGATAACCTCGTACTCGACGAAGCAGATCGTATGCTCGACATGGGTTTTATCGTGGATATCAAATTTCTCATTGAAAAAATGCCGAAGGAACGTCACACGCTCTTTTTCTCAGCGACATTCTCGCGCGAGATTGAGGACTTGGCACACCGCATGCTGCACGACCCTATCCGCATCTCCGTGAAGAAGCAGGACACGGCAAAGAACGTGGAGCAGGACATCATTCGCTTCCGCGAGAAAGGTCAAAAGTTCGACTTGTTGTGTGACCTCTTGCACAAGTCCGAGTTCAACAAGGTACTCGTCTTCGGACGCACTAAACACGGCGTGGAAAAACTCGGCAAGGATCTCGCGCAGGCCGGATTCCGTGCCGCTTCGATTCATGGAAACAAGACGCAGCCGCAACGCCAGCGCGCACTTAAGGATTTCAAGGATGATCGTGTTCAGATCCTTGTTGCAACCGACGTCGCGGCACGCGGACTCGATATTCCGAATGTCTCGCACGTTATTAACTATGAAGTGCCGGGAACCTATGATGACTACGTGCATCGTATCGGACGTACCGGACGTGCCGGAAAGAAGGGGGCAGCACTGACATTCGTAGAAGGATAAAGAAGGATAAACAGCAATAAAAAAACACGAGCAGGTTATACTCGTGCACTCCGATGACTTATTCCCGATCCGAACCAATCTTTTTAAAAGATGAGTAACTTGGTTACTAAATGTGATCGTCGGGTCGGGGATAAGAAAGAGGAGTTTGTACAAGTTAATTATGTCAGTGTTACCATGTTTGTCAATTTGTTGTCCACTGCGCTCGCGGAAATAAGTCGGTGAAGCAAGCATTTACTTTTTATTTAATATCTGTTATAATAGATTTATGATACGATCGTTCGATGAAGATGGTGTGCGGCTTGATAAAGCCCTCGTTGAACGAGGACTTGTTCCTTCTCGTGCCCGCGCACAGTCACTGATCCGCTCGAAGGGCGTGAAGGTAGACGGGAAGATCGTGACCGACAAGGACTTTATCGTCGATGAGGAAACGGAGGTCGTGCTGGTGACTCAGGACTTACGCTGGGTATCCCGCGCAGGACTCAAGCTCGAGCATGCGCTCACGTTTTGGCACATCGATGTGGCCGGGAAGGTTGCACTCGACGTTGGAGCATCGACGGGAGGTTTCACTGATGTGTTGCTGAATGCCGGCATTAAGAAAGTCTATGCAGTCGACGTTGGCCATGGTCAGCTTGCAGAAAAGCTCCGCGACAACAAAAAGGTCGTGAACATGGAAGGTGTCCACATCAATACGGTCACACGAGCGACATTTAAAGAAAAGATCGATATTGTCGTCATTGATGTTTCCTTTATTTCTGTAGAAAAAGTATTGCCGTATATAAAAAGTCTCCTTAAGAAGGACGGTATCCTTATCGTTCTCGTGAAGCCGCAGTTTGAAGTGGGGAAGGCCGATATCGGAAAAGGTATCGTGACGGACCCGAAGCTTCATGCGAAGGTCGCGGGGCGTATTGAAACGGTCATTCATAGCATGGGCTTTCATGTCGCCGGTGTTGTTGCGTCACCGATCCTTGGTGGAGACGGCAATAAGGAGTTTTTACTGTATGCGCACTTGGGTGAACCGAAGATCTAAAGAGCATCGTACGCAGTAGCTCATATCTTTTCTTTCTAAAAGATACATACCCTCGCAAGCAAAATGCTCGCGGGGGTATGTTGTGCTACACGGAGACTGGAAGTGCACTTGTTGCTCTAGAGATTCTCTTTTGGGTTGATCTCGCACACCTCATGGAATTGATTTTCCTCAATATGCTCAATGATCTCATCTTTGTCGTCAATGATCGCGAAGAGGTGCAAGTCTTTTTTTGCGATCGTTCCATGGACCTGTAGCATCGTCTTTTCCAGAAAATCCTTAAGCGGGTCCCAAAAATCCGAACCGACGAGCACAATAGGCACACGGTGCATCTTTTTTGTTTGGATAAGCGTGATGATCTCAAAGAATTCATCAAGTGTTCCAAATCCTCCCGGGAAAAAAATATACGCCTCGGCCGAATACGACATCGTCGTCTTTCGCGCAAAGAAATAATAGAATGATAGCGAATCGGTCACGTAGGGATTGATGATCTGTTCATGCGGAAGTTCAATGTTCAAGCCGATCGAATCTCCTTCAGCGTCCATTGCGCCACGGTTTCCCGCTTCCATGATACCGGGTCCGCCGCCGGTGATAATAGCGTAGCCTCTTTTTGAAAGTTTGTATGCGAGCGCCCGAGCATCCTTGTAGTGTACGTTTTCCGATAGGAATCGCGCTGAGCCGTAGATCGTCACCGATCGTTGGTATTTATTGATGAACGAAAGTCCGTCACTGAATTCTTTTGTTATGCGAGAGACACGTTTTTCGTTTGCCGCTTCTTGAAGTGACGCTCTCGTGTGCGGCTCACGCTCAATGTTTGTTTCGGGGATGTTAATTGCGGGAAGATCACTCGATCCTGTTGGTTTTTTTCCAGGTGGCATATACGGAGAGTATAGCATTTTCACCAAGACTGTACATGGTATAATGGCTGCTGTAATGGAATATTTGAAGCATGTGGGAAATCTCAGGGCATACATCCGAAGGGATAAGGAAGATGCGGCGACATTTTTTGCGAAAGACATTTCGCGCAAACTGAAAGAATTTCGGGATGTAGAGCGGCGCGATGTATTATTCCTTTCGTCGGGAGGTTCAGCACTTACTGCGCTTGACCGCATCGATGATGAGGTCATCGGTCCCTATCTCACCATTGGTATCTTTGACGAACGTTTTGACGGGCACGGAAAGTCAATCAATTATGCGCAATTACGAAAAACTGATTTTTACAGAAAAGCGGTTGCGCGGGGTTGTCGGCTTATCGATACCAGCACGCGCAGAGGAGAGAGCAAGGAAATGCTCGCCGATTTTTATGAGAATGAATTACGCAGCTGGCGCGTTCGTCACCCTCGGGGGGCTATTATGGCGACGATGGGTGTCGCAGTGAACGGGCATACTGCAGGCATCATGCCGCACACTGAGGATCCACAAAAATTTTCCCAGCTTTTTGAGCAAGAGCGATGGATCATTGCATACGATGCGAAAGAGAAGGACCCATTTCCCTTACGCGTTACCACGACGCTTACTTTCCTCCGCCAGGTCGATCTCGTCGGTATCTTTGTGGTGGGAAAAGAAAAAGGAGCAATGTTCGGAAGGCTGATGAGTGGTGACGACGTGGCTGAGATCCCCGGTCGCATTGTGAAGACCCTTCCTCGCGGCGCGATATATCTTGACGCAGCGCTCGTTGGGGCGGCAGGGTATGCGACTCCGGCAAAATAATTTCCATGAAGCTCGAACGCATATTGCACATCTTCAGTTTCATCATCGCACCATGCGTTATTGGGGTGCTCAGTGCGCTTTTTTTTCTGCAAAGAGGGGCATTGCTTTTTCCAGTTCACCCAGTTACTCCGGTGGGGGAGCAATCAACGAGCACAACCTACGTCATAACCGCGCCGGTCTTTAGTCCACCCTCGCCACCCCTCGATCCTTCAAGGAGCACAGCTATACGACAACTCATTCCGGATGTCATTGCGCCAACCTCCACTCCAGAGAAGACGGTGGTGACACCGGAACCGCTCATCATCTGGAAGGATGCCGCACCTGACACTTCGATCACGAACAATACAGCCACTGGCGTGTCTCTCGCATTGAACGAGAGCGATATCGTTCGCTTTACGAATGACGAACGTGCAAGTGAGGGACTGCCGCCATTTTCGATGAATAGTAACCTTACTGCGATCGCGAGAGCAAAAGCGATCGACATGATCGAAAAACAGTACTTTGCACACGTATCGCCGTCCGGTATCGATGTGGCAAAAATGTCAGAGTTTTATGGTTATCTCTACTTGAACATCGGAGAAAATTTAGCACTCGGTGACTTTGTTTCGAGTCGTGAAGTGGTAACAGGCTGGATGAATTCTCCGGGACATCGGGCAAATATCATGAATACGAGCTACAAAGAGATAGGTGTCGCCGCACTCGTGGGTACCTATGAAGGGCATACGGTTTGGTTCGCGGTGCAGGAATTCGGCCGTCCTCTTTCCGATTGCCCGTCGCCAGATCCGCTGCTTGATAAAAAGATCAGTATTTTTGAAGAAGAGCTTACGAAGCTCGATGGGTCGCTTGATAGACTGAATACACAAATGGAAACTCCCGGCACGAGTGCCAAAGCCTATAATCTAATGGTCGATGATTTTAACACCATCGCCGAACTGTACAATAGTCTTCTCGCTACAACGAAGGATGCAATTCTTCGCTACAATGCGGAAGCCAAAAGATATAATGATTGCGTCGGCTTATGAGCATGGTCGTGACTGGGGTGCTTTAGCGTACCGTCCTACCCGTTCTCGAACAAAACCATCGCACGCCAACTCGTGTAAATAGCAAATGACTTGCGCGCCGGTTGATTTTATGGGCTTATGGTATTAGGATACTTGCAGTGATGTTTTTTGAAAGGAATTCCGATGAAAAGACCGATCGAGGTGATCGGGGTTCCGTTTGCACAGGGCGGTAGTAAGGGTGGGTCTGCAAACGGACCTCGAGGGCTTATCGAAAATGGGCTGCTGGATTTTCTTGAGACAAATGGGCTTACGTCGACTTACACTGACGTGCAGGGGACAAGCATGTTCCCCGAAATATTCTCAGCCTCTCCGGTGCTCTCCGGACCCGTATGTTCTCATGATGCGGTTCTTGAGGTGGCGAAACTTGCCGGTGCGCGCGTATTCGCTGCGCATACGCTCGGGCGACTGCCGCTGGTGATCGGGGGTGATCATTCGATCTCGCTTGGTACGGTTCCGCAATTTCTCGATCCGGTATTCTCGCATGGGAGAAAGGTGGGGCTCATTTGGCTTGATGCGCATTATGATGCGCACACACCAAAGACGTCGCATTCGCACTTTGCGAACGGTTTCCCACTTGCCTCCGCGCTTGGATACGGAGAACGCACACTCGGTTGCTATGGGGCATTTGGTAGAGCCGCACAGCATCGACGTTTACGATTTCGGCCTGAACATGTGTTGCATCTCGGTGCAGGAAAGAGCGATTGTGAACCTGAAGAACTCGCGCTGCTTCAGAAGCTCAATGTTAAGACCGTAACGATGACCGATGTCAATCGTGGCGGGTACAAGGTGTTGATTGATGCCCTTGATGCGCTTCTTTGTGAAGTTGACGATGTCATCTTCACCTTCGATCTTGATGCGATGCATAAAAAATTCGTCCCCGGTGTTTCCTTTCAGAGTACGGGTGGTTTGTTTCCGTGGCATGCATTCAAGATCGCGGATAGGATCGCAACTTCAGGTAAATTGCGCCAGATCGAGATCGTTGAATATAATCCTGATGCGGAGGAATATACGGACCTCGGATATCCCAAAACAGTTGATTTTGTTCTTTTCTTTCTTGAGCGGCTTCTTCACTGAGTCAAACAAATAACCCCATGCTAAGGCATGGGGTTTTTTTCTACTCTTTCGGTAGGGTCCGCAGAGCGATCTCTGCAAACGTTTTACCGATAAGTTCCGCGAGGCGCTTCACTTCAGTTTCGGTGATGATGAGTGCCGGAGTGATGCGGATGACATTATGTGCATCCTTTGTCATAACACCATTTTTAAGCAGTTCATCGATCACCATGTGCGAGTCAACGCCTGGTGCAAGAACAATACCGATCATGAGTCCGCGACCGCGTACGAGCGGTGCGATCTTCGCAGCTCCACCACAGGACAATTCTTGTCTCAGTTGATGGAGCAGTGATGCACCCATCATTGCTGAACGAACGCAAAGCTTCTCGTCTTTGATGATCGCAAGTGCCTCAAGAGCGATCGCCATTGCCGTCGTGTTGCCGCCGTGCGTTGAGCCATGGTCTCCGGGCGTGAACACCATGTGCTCGTCGTTCCCGAGAACCATTGCCACGGGATGCTTGCCCGCACCCAAGGTTTTTCCGATCACGACTAAGTCCGGTTTCACTCCTTCGTGCCATGAGGCAAGCAGGTATCCGGTGCGGCCGAGTCCGGCTTGGATCTCGTCTGCGCAAAAAATAACATTGTTCTTTTCGCACAGAAATGCACAGGCTTTCAGGTACCCCGGAGGAGGGATTCGTACACCCCCTTCACCTTGGATGGGCTCTACCAGAAAACCGACGATGGTCGGAGCACCGCTCTCTGCGTCCTCTTGCATCACCTTCGCAAAAGCACCATAGTCCCCATATGGAACAGTGATGAATGCATCCGCAGCGTAGGGACCAAAGTTCTCGCGGTATGTGGGTTCACTGGAGAATCCGACAACAGTCGTCGTGCGACCGTGAAAGTTCCCCTCACAGATGACGATACGGGCTTTACCCCGCTCGACGCTCTTTTTCGTGTATCCCCATTTGCGCATCAATTTGATTGCAGCCTCGACCGCCTCAACCCCACCATTTGTGGTGAGCGCCTTGTCATAGCCAAATGCCTTTGTGCAGGCGTATTCAAGCATCGTTCCAAGCTGAGGTGTGGGGTGGACGTTTGGCACGATACCGACGACACCCCAACCATCCTTGTCAACGGCGTTGAGTTTCCGAAGCAGTGCACAGATACGCGGATGGTTGTGCCCGAGACCGACCGAGCCATAGCCGGATGCGGCGTCGATGTATTCCTTCCCGTCGGTATCTTTGACGTAGATGCCTTTTCCTTTTGCAAAACAGACCGATGATCTCGCGTAATGTCTTGAGCCATAGTGGTCCATTTGTGCAAGCAGTTCCCCAGTACTCTTTTTGCTCATTTTTTCACTCCTTTAAACAACGGGTACTCCTTTCTCGTTCTACCAGAACAAATGAGAGAGGGCAACCCCATATGAATGACAAGTTCAGCACTGTGGTTAAGCCAGATTTACCCTTTGACAGGTGGAAGGAAGAGCAGTAGGTTGAGGAAGGTTTTACAGCTCTTTGAAGGAGAAAGTAATGAAGTTACCAACCAAGCGTGCATTTCGGAAAGAAGCTGATGTGGTGATGTCTGGTGAAAGTTATCCCGACTTTACAACCGGAGCAGTGAGGGAGCGCCTTATAGAGGCGCATCATGAAATTTGTTCGTGCTATCTGAGAAAAACGTTTCCTCATGTTTTGGCGGGAAAAGAATTTAATTCATCACTCACTACGTATGCGGATGTTAACCCATATTCTGGCTTCGCTTTGTGTCAGTTTCAGCGCTTTGATCCGACATGGGACATCGGCAGTGCAATTGGTGATATCGAAAAGGCACAAGATGTCTGGCGCGAAACACCATGGAAGGTGCGGGCCGAATATCTCTATTCGCTTGCGCATGCACTTATGAGCGAGAAGTGGACGTGGCGTTTCGTGTCGGCCCTGATGCTTGACACCGGAAAGAGTGCGGCTGAAGCATGGGGTGAGTACAACGAAGTGTATCGTTTTGTGCTGATCCATATTGGGTTTATGTTCAAACGATATACAGAAAACGACCAATTCAAATCGTGCGGACTTTCCGGTGATTATTTCGGCTACAGCTTCAAGGGTCGCGGTATTGGTCTTGTGGTCGCGCCGTTCAATTTTCCTGCAGCTATTCCCGTTCGCATGCTGACACTCATGCTGGCATTCGGCAACGTCGTGATTTTGAAGGGCGCGACGACCGCATCGTTGGTGACCCGTGTCATCTTCGATGTGTGCGAAGAAGTACGGAAGGAGACGGGCATCGGCCCAGTGGGCTTGGTGAACTTTGCTCCGGGTTCCGGCGGAACTGCCGTGGATGCATTTCTCTCCGATCCTCGGCTTAAGATCGTCTCATTCACCGGAAGCTCGGAGGTCTGTGAGGCGATGATCAAGAAGCATCAGTTTTCTCCACGTACGGGCGGAAATCAGTTGACGATCGGCTCGGCGGAAACCGGCGGCGTGAACTGGGTCGTATTGCGCTACTTCCACGATCTCGATTGGTTCGTTTTGCAGTGCATTAAGGGCAACTTCGGTATCAGCGGGCAGAAATGCTCAACGACACGATTGGTATTTGTTCCCGAGGAACTCAAAGAAGATCTGCTTCACCGTCTCTTTGTGGCTTACGACAAGCTCATATACGGCAATGTCCTCGATGGTGCGGACTTGGGTCCCGTGATCGATATGGCTGCAAAGAGAGAGATCGACAAAAAGATTGCATTCCTTGCGAATGGTTTCGCAGAGATTGTGTATCAGAAAACGATCACCCCTTCGCCGAGTGGTCAAGATGTCGCTCCAACGATTTTGCTTGCTGACAATGATGCAATTCGCAATAAGGTGGTAATGCAAACACTTCTCGACACCGAGATATTTGGTCCGGTCTTCACCTTGGTGCCATTTCGATCGATAGACGAGGTTCATGCATTGCGCCCGTCGATGGAATACGGTCTTACGGGTTCGTATTACGCCGAGCATCCTGAACGACTTGCGGAAGGCATGATGTTCCTTCCGGCAGGGAATGCCTATGGCAATCGTCGTTCGACCGGTGCAACCGGCCCGGAAGAATTTGGCGGGCTCGGTGGCTCGAAGTCATCATACAACTCTGGACTCAAGGGATATGATGAGGTCGCGCTCTATGTGCAAAAGCGAACGCACTCTGCTGTCTATCCGAAGAGTTGGACGGAAAGAGAGAAACGCACGTTCCGCAGGAAAATGGAACTACATGGCGTTGCCGTGAAGTGGTAAGGGGATACATCCCATTGTTTGGCCGCTTATCCGAAAAGGGTAAGCGGTTTTTTTATTCATAATTATTACCCGTATCCCCTCATTTGAGTTTTTTGTCGTAAGAATATTTTGCAAGCAAGCATTTCTATATTTAAAGCCATATTTTCACCCTTTTTTGTCAAGGTTTAACCTTGACATTCATCGTGCATGACCGCTTTTTTGTCTCGCTTCCTTTACTTATCATGAATACGATGTAGTTTGAAAGTAGCGTCATTCTTTCACAAAGGAGGTTCTATTATGACTGAGACAAAAGTTCTAGAAAAAGTCGATGCGAGCCTTGTGGAGCTCAAGGGGAGGCTGTTTAATACGCTCAAGTTGCGTGAACGTCTCTTGACTGCCGATGCTATGTTGCGACCCATTGGACAATTGTGGTTACTGGCCGCTGTTTTCATCGGTGGACCATATGTTTATGACCCGCTTCGTTATTCGGTGCACGCAGGATTCATCTACTCCGCGATTAGTTTTGCCCTTTATTACGGTCTGATCGGCGCGGTGCGTCGGAGTACTGAGACTTATCTCGAAAAACTCGCCGCGAGTTTTGGATACGATCTTACAAAGGGGAGCCTGAAGGCATTGCAGGATCAGCTCGATGTGAATAAACCATTCAAAGATAGTGATGACCCACGGCTCGTGCAATTCCTCTTTCGTATTGGAAATTTTCTTCATCTTCCACGAAGAGGTTTGGTTCAACAGACGGTTGTGCTTGCCCAGTTTATCTTTTTGGGCTATTACACGTTCAACTACATTCACTTCTTTGGCAATCTCACTCCCGAGCATTTTCCCGAAATTCTTTGGCAATTGCATGGGGCAGTAACGCTTTTTGGAGTGATCATGATGGCGAAAAATGCATCGTTTCTCCTGACGAGCAGATTCTTCCTTGCTTTCATTAAGGGTGCTCTTGACTTTAAGATGCTATCAAAGAAGGAGTAGTTTTTGTAAAGTACCGCCGACGAAAGTCGGCGGTTTTTTGTTTTTTATACGCATTCATATGCAGGGAGCAAGCATGGCTGTGCCATGAAAAGAGATCACTCTCGAAGAAGTGCTATTTCGTATCGACCAGGCGAAGAGGGAAGTAGACAGCAATGAGCATGATGCCTGCAAGTACGGAAAAGAGCTGTACCATGGTAACGATCTGAAATTGAAGCAAAATACTTGCGAGAATAGGAGCGGCGATGAATGCCATTGGCCGTGAGCGACGGAAATGTCCGATCAGCCCCGCCTGTCTTCCGTTGATCTTTTTGAAGAAAAATGTCTCCGACATTGATTCAACAGTTGCAGCTCCAGAGCGACCGACAAAAAGCAGTATCGTCCATACGAGGAGACCAACTTTCGCTTCCGAGAGAATGGGAATGAGCGCTGATGTTCCGGCCATGATGAGAAATCCCGCGACAAGCAGTTCTTTTTCCCCGATCAATTTGTCCGCGAGCCACCCGAGCGGATATGGGAATATGATGAATGCGGAAAGTGCAAAGGTCGTGATAAGTCCGATATCGGTGAACGAGACCCCAAGATGATCGTGGAGGTAGAGCGGAAAATAAATGATCATCCATGAATAAAAGAATTGCAGAAAGAAGTTGACGATAAGGATGTTCTTGATGTCATCGCGCTCGACCTTTGTATCGAGTGACATGAGTTTTGGAACATCCTCGTATGCAAGGTCCTCAAAACCGTTGAACCAATACATGATGATGAAGATCGTGGGTACCATGATCAACGCACCGAGGAGATAGACCGGCTGGAATCCATATTGATCAACGATCTGTCCCGCAAAAAAGGGAGGTAATAGCCATGCGATACTACCGATCACCAGGAAAAGCCCTCGGACCACACCGGTTTTTTCGTTGCTGGAATAGCGTTCCAGAAACACGTCAAAATTAAAATACAACGTCGAGATCAATGCTGCCTCGATGACGAAAAGAGGAATGATGAGCCATGCGGAATCGAACATCGCGAGTCCGAGAAGCAGAATGATATGAAGAATGATGAGTGAAAGCGTCCATCGGTAGTTACCATGCTTGCGGAGCACACGCGGGGCGTAAAAGAGTGCAAGCAGTGTGATGAGTGAAGCGAAGGTGTAGAGCGTACCCACAGTATTTTCCGGCTCGCTCCAAATCTTCATCGATGAAAGTGAAGGTGTTCCGGAGATGGAATGCTGTATATACGAAGAGTCAACGTAGATCGTGAGTGATACTTGCGCAGAAAAAAAGAACAACAGCATTGAGAGCGCAATGAATGCTGTTTTTGCTGAAAGCGGTGTTGCCCGTTTGAAAATATTCATGAGCGCATTATAGCAAAAATAATCACAAAAAAAGCAGCCGAAGCCGCTTTTTTGCATTCTTTTTTCAGATATTATATTCCAAGCAACACCGGTATCACCATCGGCTGCTTCTGTGTCATTTGGAACAGAAATTTGCCGACCTCATCGCGAACGTCTTCTTTGACGTATTCGAAATTCACCGTCTTCATGTCCCTACTGCACGCATCCTCGACGGTCTTCTTGATGATCAGTCGTGCCTGATTCAGCAGTTCTTGTGATTCACGCACATACACGAAACCGCGTGCAATGATATCGGGAGACTTCATGAGCCTACCCGTGTGCATGTCCACGGTCGCGACAATGACCACGATGCCATCTTCTGCCAGCATTTGGCGGTCACGCAGCACGACCTCCTGTAGGTTGCCGATGGCGAATCCGTCGACCATGATATCTTCCTTGGGCGCTGAGACGGAAAGGCGCACCATCTTTGTTCCTTTCTCGCGAATTTCAAGAATAGTGCCGTTGTCCGGAATGATCGCATTTCCCTTGAGGACGCCTGCAGTCTCAGCGATCTCTGTGTGAGAGCGAAGCATGTAATGGTATCCGTGAAGCGGGATAAAGAACTTGGGGCTGATATGTGAAATGATCCATTTTGATTCCTCGCGATATGAATGTCCCGATGAATGCACATCCGATGTTTCATAGTGCACGACATGCGCGCCTTGTCTGGATAACAGGTCTTTCAGTTTTTGCACTGCTCGTTCGTTTCCCGGGACAACTGATGATGAGAACAGCACCATGTCTCCTTCGCCAATCTTGATATGCTTGTGTTTTTTTTGTGCAACGCGCATGAGTACTGCGAAGGGGTCTCCCTGTGCGCCGGTGACGAGCATGACAATGCGCTCGGGCGGATAGTTTTCCATTTCCTCGATCGGAATGACCGTCCCTTTTTTGTATTCGAACAATTTTGCTTTTTGCGCAAGCTCAATATTAGTCTTCATGCTTCTGCCGTCAATCACGACCTTGCGGTTGTGTTTATCAGCGAATTCGATGATCTTGATGAGGCGTTCAAGCAATGAAGAGAATGTTGCAACGATGACGCGACCATGCGCCTCCTTGATCAACTTCTCGATCGTATGATGCACGATTGGTTCGGGAATAGAGAATCCCGGTTTCTGGCAATTCGTCGAGTCTGCCATGAGTAACAATGTATTTTCAGTCTTGAATTTCTTGTATTCCTTCAATTCGTTCGCGGTGGGAATTCCTCCGTCGTGATCAAGCTTCAAGTCACCCGTGTGAACGATGTTACCGTACGGTGTCTCAATGATGATGCCCATTGAGTCGGGAATCGTGTGGGTAACCTTGAAGAATCGGACCGCGAGATCAGTGAACGAGATGCGCTCATCGGTCTCAACTATTTTCATGTTTATTGGTGCGAGATCCGGAAATTCATCATGACGTTTCTGGATCAGCATTGCAGTGAGGTTTCTCGCGTAGACCGGAGGGTTTCCCAGCAGCGGAAGAATATATGGCAGGCCCCCGATGTGGTCCAAATGGCCGTGGGTGATGAAGATGCCGCGGATCTTGTCTTTGCGTTCCTCGAGGTATTGTGTGTTCGCAAGAATATAATCGACTCCTGGGGTGTCCTCGTCCTTGAATTTAAAACCGCAGTCGACGATCACGATGTCGTCACCAAATTCCATCGCGGACATATTTCGTCCGATCTCTTCGACGCCTCCAAGGATCACAATGCGGACATCTCCTGCCGCAAGCGGGGGGATCGCAACCTTCTTTTCTGCGGTCTGTTTGCGCATTTCACGTTCCACAGTGATCGCGTTCCTCGTATCGTCATAGTGTTTACCCGCTGCGCCTGTTGACTCGCGTCTGCGTTCCGGTCCGCGACTTCCGTGACTGCTGCCTCCGCTTCGTGGGCGTGAGGAGGAGCCGCGTGAGGGCGCACTGGACACGCTTCTTATCGGGCGTCCGCCTTGCGTACGCACGGGCTGACCGGGGGTTGCACCGCCGGCCCTTGATGGGACAAATGCGCGCGCTGCGCCGTGTGTGCGCGTGCGTTGATGTTCTCCACCGGGCCGCACGTAGCTCTGCACGCCGGTCGTGCGCAGTCCCGTCCTCGGTCGCTCCGGCTGTCCCCCCGGAGACGCCTTTCCTTGGCTGTTGTTTCTTTCATTCATAACCTTAAGTAATAAATTTGATAATAATTGATGTAATAATTGAATTTAGTTTGGCCGCACCGTGTCGCCCTCAAACCATTTCCAGACACGCTCACTCTCGATGTACCAATTCTCTATTCCAAGAAATCGCTCCGATTCCATCGTGATAAGCCCCGCATGTATGCCGCGCACCTTATTTGATGTCGCATAAAGGAAGTCCGGACTATAGATGAATACTGCCGGCACGTCGCTCGTGAGCTCGGTGACAAATTGCGACAATATCGTGTTTCGTTTTTCGCTGTCTCTTTCTTTGCGTGCATTTTCGAGCAGCGTGTCTACTTTTTTATTTGCATAGAAAGCGATATTCAGCCCCGGAGCATTTCTTTGAGACGAATGCCAATAGGCAAAGGGATCAGGAGTGCGTCCGATGATCTGGCCATAAAGGAGCACGTCGTATTTTCGCGGAGAAAGTACTTCGGTTGTGAACGACGAGGACTCAAAGACACGTAGTGTCACACGCGCCCCCAATTTTTCCCAATCAGCTTTGACCAATTCTCCCGCCTGCTTTAATTCAGGAACATCGGGAATAGCGATAGAAAAGTCTAGCGTGGTCACCGTCTTCGTCTTCTTATCGGTCTTTTGATAGATGCCTAAGGCATTTGGCGCCCAGCCGTTCGACTCAAGAAGGTCGCGGGCTTTGGTGATACGTTCGAGAGGGGTGATCGCAGCATCATTGGTGTTTTCATCCGGGGTATCCAAGAAAGGAAGCGGACTATCGATAGTACGTCCATATCCGAACAATACATCCGTGACGATCTTTTCTTTGTCGACCGACAGTGCAAGTGCTTTGCGTACTGTTTTGTCGGCGAAGATCGGTGCCTTGTTTTGATTGAAATAGAGCGCGAAGATGCGTGGAAGTGGAGCACGCTCGATCTGTGCCCCCGCGGCTTCGAGCGATCCTGCGAGCGATGGTTCCACTGTGTGCATTTGGTCGATCACATGATCTGCATACGCTTGCGTCAGGTCTTTGTTGTTTCCAAAAAATACAATACGCAGATCTTCAATGAAGGGTTCTCCTTTTGCGTACTGTTTCCATGCGACGAGATCATAGTACTGTGGAAGTCCGTTGTCTTTGTCTTGCATGACGCTTTTTACGCGAAACGGACCTGAACCTATTGGTTTGATGTTGTAGTAGGTCACATCAAATTCGTCGTTGGGTACATTCTGCCAGATATGTTTCGGCAGAATGCCCATGGTCGTGCTTTCAAGAAATGGGGCATATGGTTGCTTGATATGAAATATGACCGTGAGCGGGTCCGGTGTTTCCACCTCCACTCCTTCCCAGCTTGCACGTCTTGGACTTTTGATCACGAGCCCCTGGTCGCGCACTTTGTCGATCGTGAAAGCAATGTCCGCTGAGGTGATCGGTTCGCCGTCATGCCAGAGCAGTTCAGGACGAAGAGTGAAGGTATAGGTAAGTCCGTCAGGAGATATCGAGTAGTTGGAAGCGAGGTCGGGAACGAGCGTTCCATCCTCGGTCGCACTCAAAAGGCCGGAATAGATAAGTTGAGACATGTCGCGATCGGCATCGGATTTTGCGATGATGGGATTGATGAATCGCGGTCGACCGATGATGCCCTCTGCGAGTGTTCCGCCATGTCGCGGCACCTCGACCAAAAAACGGTCATTCAGTCGCGCAAGCAGTACAAATGAGCTTACGACGAATACGACCGCCGCGAGGAGCAGAACTCGTCGGAGAGTGATGGGAAGCGACAATAGTGCGTGCAAGAGCGAACATGTCGTTCTTGGTGCACTTTTGTGTGATTCAGTTGATTGTGAGAGCAATTCCTCCACGGAGAAAATTTAAGTGCTAATGAGTGTATGACGTTTCATGGAAAAAAACGAGAAATCGTGACCGCAACAAAACAGGGGATACATGCAAGGCTTTCTCGACCAATCCGCAAAATACAAAAAAGTAGATTCGTTTTCGATTGAAACGAGAAGGGAGTTCTTTACCTTCCCAAGAAGAGTGCTACAAAGCTTGCAGCGATGAATGCTACGCCAAGAGCAATCGTCGTGACGAACATTATCTTCTCGAATCCTCTGCGAGTGTAGGCCGCTCCACCTCCGCCGTCTCCTCCTCCGAATGCTCCGCCAAGCTCAGCCCCAGAGCGCTGGAGCAAGATGAGGCCTGAAAGGGCTACGGAAATAACGATTTGTATCCAGGGCAGTGCCTGTGCGAGTAGTTCCATGTGAGAGAGAGTATAGCATACCGCTTTTCTTCTGCAAGTCATTCTCCACATGGGGGTAGGTCAGGGCTAAGCAGGAGGTATATAAGTGCAAAAAAGCGCATTACGTCCATTTTTGACTCTACCGTCGCTTCTCCATATAATGATGGCACTTTCAATGTTGCACTTCCTGCTTTTTGTGCGCGGTGTGACATTGGGCGTGAGTGCGCAGTTTTCATCGGTATTAAGAGCAGTAATTTTTAAGCATATATGGCAAAGGCAACAGCAAAAAAAAGTGCGGCAGCAACAAAACTCGCAATTGCCCCACTCGGTGATCGCGTGCTTATTCAACCGCTCGATAAGGTGGGTGAGTCAAAAACGGCATCCGGTTTTATTCTTCCCGGCAAAGAGGGCAATGAAAAACACGAACGCGGCCTCGTCGTTGCGACCGGCCCTGGACGCTATAATGCGGAAGGAAAACGTCTTCAGGTGGAGGTAAAGGCAGGTGACAAGGTGTGGTTCAAGCGCGGCTATGATGCCGAAGAGGTGAAAGTGGGAGGTGAAGATCACGTGCTGACCTCTGAATCGAATGTATTAGCTATCGAACAATAATTTCCATTTAACTATCAACAATTATGGCTAAACAAATAATTTCAGGAGAGGTTGCACGAAAGGCATTACGGTCCGGTGTCGACAAGGTTGCTGATGCGGTGAAGATCACGATCGGTCCGCGCGGCAGAAATGTTGTCATGGATAAGGGCTATGGCGCTCCGATGATCACGAATGACGGTGTGTCGATCGCAAAAGAGATCACCCTTCCGAACAAAATGGAGAACATGGGTGCGGAGATCGTGAAAGAAGTTGCCTCAAGAACGGATGAGATCGCGGGAGACGGTACGACGACCGCAGTGATTCTGATGCAGGCATTGGTGCGCGAAGGCATGAGCCGTATCGCGATGGGTGCGAACCCGATGGGTGTTCGCCGCGGTATGGAGTCGGCGCTTCGCGATGCCGTGGAAGCGTTGCATATCATGGCAAAGCCGATCAAGACCGATGATGAGATCGAGCAGGTTGCCACGATCTCTGTTGAGTCGGATGAGATGGGAAAGAAGATCGCTGAGACCATTAAAAAGGTGGGAAAGGATGGCGTGGTCACTGTCGAAGAGTCTCAGTCCTTCGGTATCGATGCGGAGATCGTGGAAGGAATGGAGTTTGATAAAGGATATGTCTCTCCATATATGATCACGAATCCTGAGCGGATGGAGGCTGTCTATAAGGATGCCTACATCTTACTCACGGACAAAAAGATCTCGTCGATACAGGACGTCCTTCCGCTTTTGGAAAAGATGGCATCGACGGGTCACAAGGAATTGGTCATTCTCGCGGAGGACGTTGATGGCGAGGCGCTCACGACATTCGTGGTTAATAAATTGCGCGGCGGTTTTTCAACGCTCGCAGTGAAGACTCCTGGCTACGGCGAGCGCAAAAAGGATGTCCTGGGAGACATTGCGGTCGTGACCGGAGGAACGGTCGTTTCCGACGAGGTGGGTATCACCTTTGAGAATGTGACTGTTGAAATGCTCGGTCGCGCCGGCCGTGTCATTTCCACGAAAGAGAAGACCGTCATCGTTGATGGCAAGGGCAAGAAGGCAGATCTTGTGAAGCGTGTTGATCAGCTCAAAAAGGAGATCGTACGTACTGATTCGAAGTATGACAAAGAGAAGCTTGAGGAGCGTGTCGCGAAGCTTTCGGGCGGAGTCGCTATCTTGAAAGTCGGTGCTGCGACCGAGACGGAAATGAAGTATCTGAAATTGAAGATCGAGGATGCGGTGAAAGCGACAAAGGCCGCTATAGCGGAAGGCATCGTTCCCGGAGGCGGTTCGACCTTGGTGCGCGTTGCACGACTGCTTGAGGAGAAGATCGGGAAAAGTGATGCGTCGAAGAAGGGGCATCTCGATAAGGAGAATTCCGAATTCTTGATCGGATATCACATCGTTGCCGACGCACTTTCTGCACCATTCAAACAGATCGTTGAGAATGCGGGACGCGACGACGCGGCGGTCTTTATTAAGGCTATCGTCGAGTCAAAAGGGAACGCGGGCTATGATGCCGCGAAGGATGCAATGGTGATGGACATGTTGAAGGCGGGCATCGTTGACCCGGTAAAGGTCACCCGTGCGGGACTTGAACACGCAGTGTCTGCAGCTGCGATCCTCCTCACGACTGAGGTGGCGATCGCGGACATTCCGGAAAAGAAGGAACCGGCAGCGGCCGGAGGGGGTGTGGATGGGGGAATGGGGGATATGGGTTATTAATTACATAGGGTAAACTACCCACGTAAGAAAAAACGCCTCAATTGCGGCGTTTTTTCTTATTGGATGAGGGCTTGCCAAGACTTAGAAAATATGATATAGTCATTCTGCGTTAAATTAACGTATCGTTCTTTCAATCCTTAGGAGAAATTTCTATGTGCGCAATCCTTGACCAAGATGACGATGATTTCGACGGCACCGTTCAAACCACTGAGAGTGACGGACGCGTTCCGGCTCGTATCAGCGCTACCACAGACGACCAGGGCTGGCTGCCCAAAGTCGTGGCAAAGGCCGCTGTTGTCGCAGGTGTCCGCAGTAATTGTGGCGTCGACGTGTTGATGAGCTTGGCTCACTGACGCATAACGTCAAACCGCCCGACCAGGAAACTGGCCGGGCGTAATTTTTTATATTGACTTTTTTTCCGAACGGGAGAATACTTTTCTCGCACCGCGATTCTGCGGTGATTTGTACCTTTCTATTTAAGGAGTCATAAGTGAGCTCACGCAAAAAGACCTTTGCAAGACGTATCGTCGATGTCGGAGACGAGATCGAGCCGGAAGACATCGTTACTGATCTGCCGTTTTCGACCAAACGTGATTCGTCTGACCACGACGGGCTCTCGATCGAGGATCACGTCATGCGGTGCGGGGCGTCTGTTCCGGTGCCTGCAGCAATGCCGCTCTATCGCATCATTCCTTCCTCGCCGATTGGTCGCTGATCCATGCACTCGAAGCACCCACATCAGGGTGCTTTTTATATGAATTTGACAACATTTATTTTTTAGGTTACTGTCTACATTATTCTTCGTGTTCATTCAATAGGAGTCTTCTTGAGCAACATAACTGATAAATCCGTACGTTCGGACGGTGAGCGTCTATTTTTTATCGATCCGGCACGCAAGGCACTCGGTGAGTATTACGTTGACGAGTGTGATCGTCAGGTCTTTCGCAATGAGCGCGGCGAGCCGTACTATTTCGGTCTGGTGGACGGCGAGCTTTATCCGATAATCATCTGCCCTCCTTTCGTTCAAGTGTTTCGTAAGCCGGCATTTCCGGGAGGCGGAGTTGCTATCGGTGAAGGGCTCTACAAAATCGGGTCACATATCGGAGTCGGTTAATTGTTTATCTACGCCCCCCAGTGGGCGTTTTTTATTTCATCTTTATTGACCGATTTGGTACACTAGTTGTATACACGCTGCTAATTTTATCCTTATGGATCTATCAAAGATCAGGAACATGTCCGCGAAAAGTATCTTCTTATTTGTGGGGTTCGCGATTATCGCGTTGGTTGTGCTTTGGGGATTGATGGGGTATTCGCAGTCACAGCTCGGCCTCTCCGGTTCTGTGACCAGCTACTCCCAACCGCTCCTTGCCCCGGGTATGATGGGGGATGTTTCCTATCGCGAGAATGCAAAGGGGGTTGCTTACGACGCGGTTGTCACTAACGGTGTTTCGCAAATAATGCCATCGCCGATCAGGGAAACGAGTGCTCCTGCCGGAACCTCGAAGATCATCAAGAACGGCGAGCTCGAATTGCTTGTTGAAGATGTCGATATTGCGGCGAAAGAGATCGATGCCGTGCGTATGGAGTTTGGAGGACAGATTGGTAATGCGTCTTTTTCTGACTACTCTTCTTCACGCCGTGGAGACCTGACCATCTGGGTTCCGAGCGAGCATTTTGACGGTGCGCTTGAAAAGATCAAGGCATTAGGGCTTCGTGTTACAAGTGAGCGAATCGCGGTTTCTGATGTGTCCGCACAGTTTGTCGATCTCGAAGCACGGCTCAAGAATCTCCACGCCACGGAGGCGCAGTATCTTGAGATCATGAAGCGTTCGGGAAGTATCCCCGATGTACTTTCTGTCACACGCGAGCTCTCATTGACGCGTGCTCAAATAGAGCAGCTCCAGGGACAGCTTGATTATCTTTCGCGACAGGTGGCACTATCGTCTATCCACATCTCACTCACCGAAGAGATCGCTGCTGCACTGGGTAAGAATGAGTGGCGTCCGATGTCAGTCGTTCGAGCTGCGTGGCGGGAAATGGTGCTGGATCTTACTGATTTCATCAATGTCATCTTGGTACTTGTGGTCAAATTGCCGCTCTTACTACTCAAATTTGCGTTTTGGGGATCCATCATTTATGCTGTGTGGCGTTTTGGACGATTCGTCTATTTACGCCTCCGTGGACCGGCTTTGTCATAGGGAGGAGGGGAGGTATAATGGCAGCACGATATTACTGGTATAAGAAACAATATGAATATTTCGATAATTTTTTTCGGCGTTATCGCACTCGCATTATTGTGGTCGGTTGGCATCTATAATAATTTAGTTAAACTCGTTGCTCGCTCCGAGGAGGCTTGGGCGGACATTGAGGTTCAGTTGAAGAGGCGCTATGATCTCATCCCGAATCTCATTGAAACGGTAAAGGGTTATGCAAAGCATGAGGAAGGGACGCTTACTAAGGTTATCGAGGCACGCAATATGGCGATGCAGGCGAATGGTAGTCCCAGAGAGCAGGCGAAGACACAGAATATGATCACTGACGCCCTCAAGTCCGTCTTTGCCCTCACCGAGGCATATCCCGATCTCAAGGCAAATCAGAATTTCCTGAGCTTGCAATCTGAACTTTCGGATACCGAGAACAAGATCCAGGCTGCGCGCAGGTTCTACAACGGCAACGTGCGTGATCTTACAATCGCTATTTCGACTTTCCCGAGCAATATCGTGGCGAACATTTTCCACTTTGCGAAGAAAGAATACTTTGATCTCCCCGACAACGACGCCGCACAGCAGAATGTTGAAGTGAAGTTCTAGAAATGAAGACTACTGAGGATGACGAATCGCGAGTATTACACACAGCACCCGAGGGAGTTTCTCCTGCAGTTGCAGAGTTGCTGACTTACGGCAAGGTGAGTTTTCGGAGTATTTCCGCGATGTTAATTGATTTGCTTCGGCGGAGATATCTCATTTTTGATGGAGACGGTTGTATTTCTTCTCGAGTACTTGAGTATTCGGACAGGAATGAACTGAGCAAGTCCGAGAAAGCATTTCTTGAATTTTTCTTTCCTAACGGAAAAAGATATGAGACCCTTCACGACTGGGCAAAGTTTAAAGCTACTTCAGATGGAATGGGTAAACTCGAGTTTATTAAATCTGCGGTCTCGTATGATATTTACGGGACTCTCACTGGGATGACGGAAAATTTATTGGGGCAACTCACTGAACTTACCGAAAAGAAGCGTAATGCTTTGCGGCGATATATTTCCTATCTCACGGTTGCAGAGAAAGAAAGGAACCGAACCGTTGCATTAACGGATATCGGCGAGCATCTTCCGTATCTTGTTGCGCTAGGTCTTGAAGAACATTGGACTGCACTTCTCTCTGGGGGGCAGATATCTGAAGAGGTCGAGCGTGACATGATGAGATGAGCGATCGATTCTCGCTGCGTCGCATGTTTTGATAACAACACCCTTAGTATTAACTGAATTACTATGTCCATGCCGTTTACAGATCAATCAGAAAAAATAAAGAACATGCTCGCCTGGTTGTGGCCGTTGTTAGCGGTACTGTTGCTATTTCTGAAATATTCTCTGACTCTCGGGGTCTACTGGCTCGGCGTTTTTGCAGCGATTTACTGTGTGACGTATCCGTACTTTTTCTATCGTCGAGGATGGAGTATGCTAAGATCCTTTATGTATGGGATTGTTTTGGGGCTTCTTTCTACGTTCGTGTTCATCTTTGTCCTTCTGTCGCAATTTGATTAAGTATACTTTCTCTATGGCAACGCTCTACACACATCAATCGGAAAACATAACAAAGACCTGGGTTTTGCTCACCGGATTTTTGGTATTCATCATTGGCCTGGGATATTTATTCGCACAGATATACGGCAACCCCGGCATCCTCTATATTGCGATCTTCATTAGCCTTCTCATGAATGTGGGGAGCTATTGGTATTCGGACAAATTGGTACTCAGTATGGTGCATGCGCGACCGGTCACTCATGAAGAAAATCCCGAGCTCTGGAATATTGTCGAGAATCTCGCTATCACTGCCGGGCTTCCGATGCCTGCGCTGTATGTTGTCGATGACCCGTCTCCGAACGCTTTCGCGACGGGGCGTGACAAGGAGCACGCTGCGATCGCGGTTCACACTGGACTTTTGCAGATCTTGAAAAAGACCGAACTTGAGGGAGTGCTTGCACATGAGCTCTCGCACGTGGGCAACCGCGACACCCTCGTTTCGACGGTTGTCGTCGTGCTCGCGGGAATGATCGCCATCATGGCCGATATGTTTCTGCGTATGTCGATGTTCGGGGGAGGGCGTAGTCGCGACCGTGAGGGCGGGGGAGGACTCATGCTTGTTATCGCCATCGTTGCTGCAATTCTCGCGCCTATCGCGGCAACCATGATCAAGCTCGCGATCTCGCGTAAACGAGAATTTCTCGCCGATGCATCAGGGGCATTGCTCACGCGCTATCCCGAAGGACTTGCTTCAGCGCTGGAAAAAATAAGCACAGCAGGAGCGATGACTCCTTCGACGACCGCATCGAACGCGTATGCTCACTTGTATATCTCGAACCCATTCGGCGGGACAAAGAAGTTCATGTCGGGCATGTTCATGACTCATCCTCCCGTGGAAGAGCGTATCGCCAATCTCCGAGGGATGAACGTGCAATAGCGTATCTCGCAGTAGACAGCGAGCACCCATGAAAGATCTCAGTACCAAGCGACTGAGATTTTTTACACGATAAAATTTTTAGCTTCTTATATTTTAAGCCACAAAATCAGCACTTTTTGTTAAGGTTTAACCTTGACATTGATGGGCGCAATTTGTATTTTCGTCAGTAGAAGTAGTTGACAATGCAGTGTATTGTGTGCTACTATTAACAACAGAGAGGTAGTAGCATTAAGTTGCACATTGCCAATCGACAAGAGTTTTTAAGATCAACTTTTTGGAGAAAAAAATGGCACTCAGCCTGATCGGTGAGACACTCACCTTTGCACACGATGGTCAGTTACTCAATTTTTGCGTGTATGACCAGAATGAGCCGGAGGGTGACGATTTTGTCACTCGCTGCGAAAAGAAGAACAATGCGCTCCATTATGGTCATGCTTGGTTTGATGTGCAAAATGGTTTTTGCACGTCGGAGGATATGTTCGCCGCAGCCAAGGAGTTGCGCGGCACTTATGCGCTCTTCTGCGATATGGACGCGCGTCAGCAGTCACAGTTCATATACAAGATGACGATGCATATCTGCGCGCTCATCGGCGTATCGGCGTGCGATTGGGAACCTTCGCAAGAATTCGTGCTGGATGCGATCCAAGACGAACTCTCTGACAAAGATCTGAAAAAGGCCGCCTTGGAAGTTTACGTTCTCCCATGCGAGGAAGAGCCGGACCAACCAGTTGCCGGAAACGATTTCACAACGGATCCGGATCTCATTCGCATTGCGCAGCAGAGCTCACGCTTGCGCGTCTTGCTGAATTACGACGAGGAGGATGCAAAAGAAGGAAGAAGTGCTCGTCGTGGCCTGTCGGTCAATGGTCGCAATCGCGCTTGTTTCTACTCCGGTCGCCGTGCGCTTTCGATCCGTCGTGATAGTGATGCACTCTTTTGTGCAGAAGACACACGGGTCGGCTGTGACTGGGAAGCAATGTGCGAGGAGGTCGACAAGGATGGTGAAGGGGTGGTCACGGAGTTCCCGGATGAGTTTGATTTTGCGTACGAGGAGTACGCGAAAATGAAACGGTTGGGGGATGAGGAGTACACCCCAAAAAATGTGCGCGATGAGAGAGCATCTCGAGTCCGCATTGTGGACTCCTTTGACCCTTGGGACTTGCGTGATCGGGGCTACGGCTTCTACGATGCGTTAAATCGGAATTACCAGTGTGATTGCCCTGCATGCAGTGGCGACGATTGGTTCTCAATGCCAGAGATCATCGATGAAGATGCGGAGCAGCAACGTTTGATCGATCGCTTTGGCGATCAGGATGACTGGGACTCTTTCGTTGACTTTGGTCCTTCCGATCGTGAGATCGACGCGATCCACTTCGGTCACTCTTCTCGGTTGCAGCTTACCGGTCGCTATCGCAAGGCGGTCGCTCCGTTCTGATCTTTGTTCGATGTATCGCATTTATGGACAGCCCAACGGCTGTCCATTTTTTATTGCTGTATGTTATAATTTTTTTAATGAAAGAACTTATCGACAACATTCAAAAGAGTATTTATGGGCCCGAACATTACCAAGCGATACTGACGCAGCCCCTCCGTGCGTCCTTCAAATATTTTGCCTCACTCGCGCTCTTGCTTACGGTCTTTTTGACGATCATCTCATCGATCCCGCTCATTATGAATGCTAACGTTTTTGCGCATGAATTCCCGGCAAAGTTTTTTGCTTATTTTCCTGACGAACTGGAGGTAACCGTTGCCAGTGGTATCGTTTCATCGAATGTTGCTGAGCCTTATTTTCTTCCCATCCCGACCGAATTATCAGCCGCCATGAGCTCCAAAAAGGGGACGCTCACGAACATCGCGGTCATTGATACGCTGACTCCGTTCTCATTGAATCAGTTCGCCGCATATAAGTCCGCGCTTTGGATCGGCCGCGATCAGTTGGTTTATATTGATGATGGGGGGGCGATCAAGATCCAGCCGATAGAGAAGACGTTCAATTATGTATTGAACGAGGGGAAGCTCCGCGGGATCGAGTCTCGCATGTCTCCTTATTATGCTTTTATCGGCCCGTTGATCGTTCTCGCTATCTTCCTTGTACTTACCATCGGCTTTGCGTCCAATATCGTTTATCTGCTTTTGGGCGCCCTCCTCATCATGCTACTCGGGCGCATATTGAAGTTACGGTTAAGCTATGCAAAGGCGTACCAGATAGGACTGCACGCCATCACCCTCCCGCTTCTCATCGACGCCATGCTGGCGATGAGCAGTCTCGCCTTCATTCGTGTGCAATTTGCATCAACGATCATTATGCTTTTGATTGTGTATGTGAATCTCAGCACGAGAAAACAAACAAGCACTATTGCTGCTACCCCCACCGTCTCCGACGATGCACCGGAATCCTAGGACAAGAGTGCGGAGATGATGGGGACGCGCCCCCTCTCGACGTCTCATGCTTTTCGTGATAATCAGAGGTAAGAAGTACACTCTGAAAGGTCTCATCTATGGAGCAAAGACCCCCTGAAGTGCTTGGCGTTGATATCGGTCAAGTGTTGATTGAGCAGAGGCCGGAAGATCCGAGCTTGCTATTCCGCGGACCGAATTATCTCAATTCACCGGAAATGCCGGATGCCTTTCGTGTCCTGCGTCGGTTGCGCGAAGAACGATTTGGCGAGAATATTTATCTGATCACTCGTTGCGGGCGAACGGTGCGCGAAAAGCGGATCGAATGGCTTGATCATCATCGTTTTTATGAGCGGGTCGGAATTCCGCGTGTGACGCCAAGGTATTGCTGGACTCCGCAGAATAAATCCGATGTGTGTTACGACCTTGGCATCACACATTTTATCGACGATGATCCGCGCGAGCTGGTACATTTGGACGGACTCATCCCGACATTGCTCTTATTTCGCCCCGAAGAACGTTACGTTGCGGAATATGAACGTTTTGTTGCGCAGGCTACGGTGCGTGTCGCCTCTTGGCTAGCAATCGAGAAACTACTACTCCCGTAGATACAACCGACGTACACCGTCGGTTTTTTTATTGGATTCCGTTTACGAAAAAGCCAACCCAATGTCCGGCTCTGCGGACTTGGCTTACTGCGTCAGTACCCCCTCCCGATTTGTCATCAAGTTCTTCCAAACACTGCGGAGGAGGAGAGATTCGAACTCTCGAACGAGTTGCCCCGTTGCCGCCTTTCCAAGGCGGTGCACTAGACCGCTATGCGACTCCTCCGCACTATTTATAAGAATTTTTCAAGAGCACTATCTCCTTACATTTGGCAGCAAGGATGAAATGAAGCTAGCTTCAATTTCATCCGAGCGAACTAAATGCATGCTTCATTCAGGAGCTGTACGCCTTTTGGATATTTTCTTCGTCTCAAAGCAAACTCGAAACTATCTCAAAAGGTCTTGCGTTTCGGTTCCCACTTCAGAAAGCGGGTTCCCATCACCGAAGCTCACACCATGCGAACCCTCCAGTTACGAGACGCACTATAGCAATTTTATCGTCGCGACGCAAAAGGGCACTGTGCTCATTCGAAACAACCCAATCGTTGAACAACTCTCCGATATTGTGTGGGGACGGCGTTCGCTTGCGCGAAGTCCTTTCCGATGGCAGGATGAACACAGAAGAGGCAGTACATTGCATTGAAAGGGAATCGTATGACACGAAAAAAAAATCCGCCGAAACCCGTGCAAAAGTGGTGGGCGACCATATTTGTGTTTTTTGCTCCGGAGGCTACGGATGAATTCTTGACCATCGCGTTGCCGTCGTTTCGCGCGAACACAGAAGCCGATGCGATCGTGCAAGCGACACAGCATATCACTCGAAACTGGTTCAACGTTGATACTGAATCGTACCGCATGGATGATGATGAAAAGACTATGCTGTTGCCATGGAAGCTCGTCACCATTGAGATCCCCGAATTGTTCGCAAAGCATCTCGAGGAGGCTTGGCAATTCGACAAACGCGAGGAACGCCGAGAAGCCAAGATGCCGACATCGCAGGATGTGACGATCATTGATTTTCCGATTCGCCCCCCCGTCGACGGAGGTACTCCTCCATCTGGCCAACCGGATAAGCCCAAGAAATAACCTCTCACACCCACGACACATGTACGTGGGTTTTTTGTGACTATTTTTGTTTTGCTCATGTTCTGTTAGTATGCGCTCAAATATGCAAAACTCCGCGATCACGTTGCTCAGCCTCAATATGCATCAAGACTATCATCTTGAAACCGTTACTGCGCTCATCACCGAGCGGGCGACCGACGTCATCTGTCTTCAGGAGACACAAAAGATATTTGTCGAGGACATTGCACGACGACTTGGATATGACTTTTTATTTTCATTGAGAACGTATAATGCCTCTCGAGATGATGGTGCCGAACTCAGGGAAGAGGGCGTTGCGCTCATTTGGCACCCTTCTCTTCGGTTGCGAGACAGTAGTGTTATTGCATACCGGGAAAAAGACCAGCCTGTCGTGAAACGATTGACGGATGATCCGAATGACGTACGGAGAACGATGCTTGTCGCAACGCTTCTGCGTGGGGTGCAAGTATTCCGCATCGGCACCACACATTTTACCTGGACACCCGACGGAAGCGCCTCGGAAGAGCAATGCGGCGATATGCATCGCATGCTCAGTGCGCTCGAAGTATTTCATGACGAGTACGGCATCGTATTTTGCGGTGATTTCAACGCACCACGCGGCGGAGAGATATTTCAAATGATGAGTGATGTGTATACCGACAATCTTCCCAGATCGATCGTAACAACACTTGATCAGGCGCTTCATCGTGCAGCTCCTATTTTTCACGCCGTCGATAGCATCTTTTGCACTAAGGAATACGCTGTTTCCGATGTCGCCGTTGTCGATGGAGTGAGTGACCACATGGCACTTTTTGCAAAGGTGTCAAAGAGTGTGTGCTAGTGCATGTTTTGTCTTACCCAGTTCAAGTGATGGTGTCGCAAAGAAGCTTTGTGGAACATGGCGGTTTGAGAGAGCTATTGTCAAAATGAAATTATCGGCGCACAGGTTTTACTATCCACAATTATACTCTTGCGGCTTCGTCAGTAATTGCTAGAATCATAAATAGGGAGAGTCGTGTGATTCTCCACAAGAAGTCCTGTGGGACCTTAATTAGACCGAGACGTAACAGTCCCGGTTTTGGTTTTTTGGAGTTTTTATACGAATTGAGCATTGTATTTTATCTTGGACTGAAGCATCTTTAGGGACCTTGATCATCTGCAGAATTTTTCCTCAAAAGCGAGGGCAGTGCGCACCCGCAGGAAAGAATTGCGTCTTTCTTTAAGCGAGGGTTTTGATCTTTTGGGCCCCCGCAGACGTATTGCTTGGTCCGATCGGCTTTGTGATCGGAATTCGTCGAGGGCACACGCGACCGCCGCTGGAAGCGGTCGCGTGTGCCCAAAAGATCAAAACCCGAGCGGTTACTATCCACACGTTTTCCCCCCTTGCGGGAGTCTAAAACACCACAGATTGGTACAATAGGCAAAGCTCTTTATGGCGGATCACACCAAGAAAATATCGATACATATCGGCAATTCGAAACCATCTCCTGCCCCTCTGGGGCATAGTAGCGAGCATTTGCGCGCGCATAGTGAGAAAGCAGTGGTACCATCCGCACACACTAAGTCCAAGTCTTTGATCGTCACTCATGCGCAAAGCGTATTTCCCGAATCATCAAAGTCGGTAAAAACACTGACTCCCGTCAAACTCGCTATCCCCAAAAAACCAGTCACGATGGAAGGGATTTCCATGAGCACTATCGCTATCGCCTATTTTTGTATGGAGCTCGGCATCGAGCATTCAATTCCCACTTATGCGGGTGGATTGGGGATCCTTGCCGGTGATACGCTTCGTTCTGCGGCAGATCTCAATGTGGACATGATCGGCATCTCTCTCTTGTATCGAAAGGGATATTTTCGCCAACGTTTCGATGACTCAGGTTGGCAGATCGAAGAAGATGAGCAGTGGGATCCGACACAAAAGTTGATCCTCCTTCCCGGCCTCGCTGAGGTCACCATCGAAGGAAGAATGGTGTTCATTCGCGCATGGCTCTATAAAATGAGCGGAGTGAATGGTCACGTCAATCCGATCATATTTCTCGATACGGATGTCGACGGGAATAGTGAGGATGACCGACAGATCACCGCAAAGCTCTACGCGGGTGATCGCAGAATGAGGCTGATGCAGGAAGCGGTTTTGGGAATCGGCGGTTTTCGCATGCTACAGACATTGGGAGCGACCAATATCGAAAAATTCCATATGAATGAAGGACACTCCGCACTGCTGACACTTGAGCTCTATCGGAAATATCATGAATACGATGGTCCGGTCGAAGAGGTAAAGAGCCGAGCCGTTTTTACGACGCATACACCAATTGCGGCCGGTCACGATGTGTTCACTCGAGACCTTGCGCATGCGGTGCTCGGGAAAGAGTGTATACCGGAAGAGGTTCAGCATTTGGCATTTGTTGACGGGATGTTGCACATGACACATCTTGGGTTTTCTTTTTCCGGCTATCACAATGGTGTTGCAAAAAAACATAGTGAAGTTACCCGTGAACTTTTTCCGGGCTATCATATTGAATCGATCACGAACGGTGTCCATGCCGGGGAGTGGGTCAGCGCACCGCTTGCGGTGCTGTTCGATCGCTATATAGCAGGATGGCGCTTTGATGCACATAATCTTCGATATGCCCTCGTGATCCCGGCCGACGAATTACGGTCTGCGCATCAAGCGATGAAGGTGCGTTTGTGTGAGTATGTCCACATTTCGGACCCTGCGACCATCTTTGATCCGCAGGTCTTTACGATCGGTTTTGCGCGAAGGGCAACTTCGTACAAGCGCGGTAATATGCTTTTTCATGACGTTGAGCGCCTCAAGCGTATCGCCGAAAAAAGCAACGGTATTCAGATCGTCTATGCGGGAAAGGCGCACCCCGATGATCGCGATGGTAAGCTGATGATGCAAGAGGTCATTCGGCAGATGCGTACTTTTGCCGGATCAAAAGTGAAATGCATCTATCTTCCCAACTACGACATGGAGGTGGCTAAGCTCTTGGTCTCTAGTGTGGACCTGTGGCTCAATACTCCCGTGCGTCCCATGGAAGCGTCGGGAACATCAGGAATGAAGGCGGCAATGAACGGTGTGCCCCATTTTTCTACGCTCGACGGCTGGTGGCTTGAGGGGCATATCGAGAATGTTACCGGCTGGTCTATTGGTCCTCATCCTGAAGAGGGGAGGAATCGAGATGTCGATGAAGAGGATGCGGACGATCTGTACAAGAAACTTGAGTATGTGATCATACCGCGATTTGAAGATGATCCGCATGCATGGGTGAAGATGATGCGCAGTGCTATTGCAATCAACGGTTCGTTCTTTAACACGCAGAGGATGATGGAGCAGTATGTCCTCGGCGCCTACTTCAAGTAGCCAATTCTCCAAATTTGGCGCCTTTCATTTTTTTTACACAACAACCTGACGATGGCCTTCTTGGCGCTTGTCGCCTTTCTTCATGCGTGCTAGTTTTGCTTCAGGTGTTCATCTCAACGAGGAGCAATGATGAGAGTAATGACAAAGCTTGAAGAACGACTATTCGCCAATGTCGATTATGCGTTTCTGCGCAGTGTCAGTGGATCGCCAGCTGAGATTCAGGCGGTGCTTGATCGCATCAGCGATATGCTCTGCGACGATATTGATCCGATACAGCTCCTGGCGCACAATCGTGTCGTGTACGAGGAGACGGCCCTTCAGTATGCGCAAAATACGGAGCATGAGCATATACCCGACGCCCTGATTGCTTTTATGAACAAGCTTCGTAATAACGACATGGTGCTTGATATTGGTTGTGGAACCGGTCGTGATGCGGTCTTTATGGCGATCAGCGACCGAACGCTTCGGAAATGTTTCATGGGAAGGATGAAGGACGGCAAGGCGGCACATGAACGTTTTGGTATTCCAAGGAAATCCTTCTTCGCGCTCGGTATCGATGCATCGCCGGGGATGGTGCGGTCCGCGACGGCATTCGCTGAAGCTCATGGGCTTACTCGTCGGGGGGGCGAAGCACCTCGTGCAGAATTTCTCTGTGAGATAGCCGATATGCATTTTCTCAGAACGGTCGAAACCGTAGAGGGCTTATTTGATGGAGTATGGTCTTCAGCTGCGCTTTTCATGCATACGCCGCAGCAATGCATCGCACCAGCGTTGGAAGGTGTAGCACACGTGCTTCGTCGCGGCGGTGTCTTTGGTGTGAGTTATTTCAACAGTCCCATTGGTGTCTCTTACAACAATCTGCGTTACTCACGAACGGGCGAGATCAAATATTTTTCCCGCCCACAATCCGCACAGATCGTTCTTGCTGCCGAGTCAGCCGGACTGTGTTTGATCGAGGAGTCATTGTCCGATCTTGAAATGGCCGGAACGTTGAAAAAAGACTTCTTCATCTCGCAGCTATTTCGAAAAAAATAGTTTTAATCAATATGCCGTCCTTTTGGGCGGTTTTTTCTTGTACAGAGTCGAGTTCATGCGTTACCCTTCATATCATGTCGAAGCGCACACGAATGTTCGTTCTTCCGTCGCTCATTTTCATGTCGCTTTTTGCGTTTCTGCTGTTTGGTCACGTGCGGCAAACGATACACGATCGTGTACTTTGTTCCCATGGAACCCATCTCTTACATCTTTCAGATCCGATCGTTGTCACCGTACTTCGAACACAGGAAGAACATCGTCGCGGACTTTCAGGGAAGGAAGAGCTCCCTCCTGATGAAGGAGTGATCTTTGATTTTGGTGTAGTCGGACCTCAGCATTTTTGGATGAAGGATATGCGATTTTCACTTGATATGATATTTCTTGACAGCGATTGGAGGGTGGTGAAAATCTTTTCGGCTGTGCACCCTGATTCATATCCGGATTCATTTGATTCTCCGGATGACACGCGTTATGCGCTTGAGGTGACATCCGGCCTTGTTGCGAGAGAGCAGCTTACCGTTGGTACAGCATTGCGCATGCTTTCGTGCGAAGAAATTTATTGATAGGAGGCGAGATAGTGCATCAGCGTTTCTCCGACGAGCGTTAGGCTATTTGCGCTGCAGTGTGAAGGTGTATCGTTTGTCGTATTGAACCAGGGCTCGTAATCAAAGTCGATGACGAGAAAGGAGGGAATTCCTGCCGCGATAAGGGGAAGATGGTCGTCACCTATCTTGTGCTTCACGGAATGATCAAATACAAGCGGTGCGAGGGCCCCGCCGATGTCCCAGAAACGCGATTGCTCTTCTTTTGCGGCATTGTACGAATATGCCTCTTTAGCAATCCCAAGATCCTCATCGCAAACCATATCGAATAGCACTGCGTGGTCCGGTTTTCCGGCTAGGTATAGTGCTGGGTACATTGCGGCAAAATGGGTTGAACCGAGCGGCGTCCAATTCGGGTCACCGCCACCCAGCGCAGTCGCCCCTTCTTCCCCGTCAAAGAAGACGAAGTCGATGCCAAGCGTGCTCGAGGCATGATCGAGGGACAATGTCCGCGCCGCCTCAAGAAGCAGTGCGACGCCGGATGCGGAATTATTCGCTCCGGGCATATATGCGTTGGGATCTTTTTTATCACGATATGCGCGACTGATGCTGTCATAATGAGTTCCGAGAATGATTCTTTTTTTTGCTTCGGGATTATATCGGGCAATGATATTCGACAGGGGAATAGGTCGATTGTCGTCGGTCACATGCACCCACGAGTCACGTGCCGCATCAATATGCAGGTCCTGCATTCGCTTGAGGAGAAGGTTGCCTAGTGCGTTATTTCCCTCCGAGCCGATCTCCCGCGAACCGAGCGCAACGATCGTGCGGATGTCCGTCATCGCGTTTGCTCCTTCGAATTGTGTAAAACGTCCTCGTTGTGGTATCGATTCCTCCGCGTGCTGATCATTTTGGTCTGCAATGAATCGCGTTACAAGGTGGTCGACCGGCGCGAAGTCGTCGGTCAGGATGTCATACTGCTCAAGTGATCGTCCGGCGATCGGAAAAATGTGTGAATTCAAGCTTGCGAGAAACGGATCGGTGCTGGTGCGGATGCGTTCCTCGATGCCCGGCATGAGTTGGTCTGCCATTCCGACAACAATGAAATTCTGTACCTGCGTGCTCGCGGGTGATTCCGCGGCAAAGACGTATACATAGGGAAAAACATCTTTCATCGTACGGAGCTCGGAAAAGAGGAGCGATTCATCGGACGTGGCCCCGGAACCAATGATGTTTGCCATGAAGATGCCTTTTGGTGCAAGGTGTTCCTTTGCATTTTGAAAAAATTCTCTTGTGGTGAAATGCGTCGGGATCGAATAGAGAGAGAAATAGACATCACTAAAAATAAGATCATATCGGTCTTTGCTTTCACGAAGAAAGCGACGGCCGTCCATTGTGTGCGTTCTGATGGAGGTGGTTTCGGTAAGATCAAAATACTCTTTTGCGATCGATTCGAGTTCCGGTTCGATCTCTACGACATCGATCTGTGCGTTCGCTCGTTCCCCATGTATCGCTTTTGGAATGGTATATATTCCTCCGCCGATCACGAGTGCACGAGCAAGCTCGGGGTTTGTGAAGCGGTACAAAGCATAATATTTTGTGTAGTCGAAGGTGAGATCTTTTCCGTCAAGAAAGATTGCGCCCGAGCCGCTTCGGTCTTGGAGAAAAAAACGAGCGGGCCGTCCCGCGTAGATAGAGTCAAGAACGGTGAGCTTTTCATAAACACCGTCTTTCATATAACGTATGCGCGGATCGAGGTCTGCGTTCCTTGCGATTATGAATGTTGCAGTGATGGCGATGAGCAATAGCAGCAAAAAGAATATGGCATCCCGACGTCTTGCTCCCGTAGTAGTTGAAACAAGCCCGCATCCTCCCAGAAGAACGATGAGCGTTGTCGTTCCGTAGAGGATGGCACTAATGCCAATGGAGGGGATAAGGACGAATCCCGCAAGTAAGCTGCCGAGGATCGAGCCTGCAGTCGACCAGAAGAAGATATTGCCGCTCATGGTCCCCAATCCCATGTGGGGACGGAATTCATGTCCGAGTTTGATTGCGAACGGCGACAGCATGCCGAGGAGGTAACCGGGCATAAAAAAGAGCACCATTGACCAAATGAGCGGCCCGGTTCTGATGGAGAAGAGGCCGCTTGCGATGGGTAGGATCGTCAGTGAAAGGACGTACAGCACAAAGAGGCTGATACCGCCTTTGAATATCACATTGTAGAATTCTTGAAACGTTGGTTTTGCATCCGCTCGTATGCCGCCCTTCCAGTATCCGACAGAAAGTGCCGCAAGGATGACGCTGATCACCGACGAGACCGTATAAATGGTGTTTCCATAAAAAGGCGACAGGATGCGTGTTGCGGTGATCTCGATCACGAGGATAGCGGCACCGGTCACAAAAACGATCGATTGCAGACGATATTTATCCCACCACGCATAGAGTGAACCTTTTCTCATGGAAAAATTTTAACATAGTGTCGAGCGAAAGAACACGTGGTCGCATGTGGTCAAGTGCGGTATCGAAAAATATAGTATTGATATTTGCGATCGTTGCGTATTTGAATAGTGAGCATTCGAAGTGTAAGTGCAACAAAATACTCACGCTTTTCATAAGTTATCCCCATTAGGAAAAGTCTCTCAAGTGACGATACAATAGGCACATAAACACCTTGGAGTTCTTGCCTTCGAGGTGTTCATTGTTAACTGAAGCCCTGTTCGAAAATTAATCTTCATCTCATTATTTTTCGGACAGGGTTTTTGAGTCAGTCGGTTTGCCATGAGTTTCTCAAATGGATGAAATTCGAGACGCGGGGAAAGAGACGAGGAAGACATATTCTTATATGGTGACCGAGTCGCAGGGGCTCCGCAACGAAGAAGTTCGCCATTTGAGAAATTCATATTATTAGGTTTATTATTCCCACATACATTATGTCGAACGCTCCCACACGTAAGGCAATCAAGAAGAAGCCCGCTCCAAAGGGCAGTTTATTAAAAGAAGTGCGTAAGCGTGACGGTACGGTCGTACCATTTGATCGCGAACGGATCAAGAGCGCGATAGTTCGCGCTATGCTTGTCTGCGAAGAAGGCGGAGAGGAGGCCGCCGAGCAGGTGACAACCGCCGTAGTTTTGGCGCTTGAAAAGTCCATGAAGGGACGAAAAGGGTATCTGCCGACCGTTGAAGATGTTCAGGATACCGTTGAAACAGAGCTTATCTTTATGGATTTTGCCAAGACGGCAAAAGGATATATTCTCTACCGCGAAGAGCATAAGAAGATCCGCGATATCGCGGGGATTATCCCCGAATCAGTTAAGGATCTTGCACGAGAGAGCAAAAAATATTTTAAAAATTCACTTGCGGAATTTGTATACTATCGTTCGTATTCACGCTGGATTGAGCATGAGCAGCGACGTGAGACGTGGGTGGAGACGGTAGACCGATACATGTCGTTCATGCGCGAGAATCTCGACAAAAAACTGACGGAAAAAGAGTATGACGAAGTGCGCGAAGGCATCGTGCGCCAAGAGATCATGCCCTCGATGCGACTCATGTGGGGTGCGGGATCTGCAGCGCGAAAGACCAATGTCACCGGTTACAATTGCTCATTCATTGCACCCTCGAAATTGCAGGACTTTGGCGAAGTGATGTATCTCTCGATGTGCGGCACGGGTGTGGGATTTTCTGTTGAGAGTCTCACGGTGCAGCAGTTGCCGCAGATCAAAAAGCAGACGGGAAAGATGCTGAAGACGCACGTCGTCGGTGACTCGAAGGAGGGTTGGGCGGATGCGTTCGTCTATGCCCTCAAGACATGGTTCGACGGGAATGATCTGAAGTTCGACTACTCGCAGCTCCGTCCCGCAGGCGCGCGGCTTATGACGATGGGAGGCAAAAGCTCTGGTCCCGAGCCATTGCGCAATCTCATCGAATTTTCCCGGGAGAAGATACTGCGACGACAGGGAAGACGTCTCTCAAATCTCGATGTGCACGACATCATCTGTAAGATCGGAGAGGTGGTCGTTTCGGGAGGAGTGCGCCGCAGTGCGCTGATATCGCTTTCTGATCTCGACGATTATGACATGCGCAATGCAAAGGACGGACAATTCTATCTCACCGAACCGCAGCGCATGATGGCCAACAATTCGGCGGTGTATACACAGAAGCCTTCGACCGCAGAGTTTCTCGAAGAGTGGATCGCGCTCATGAAGTCCGGCTCTGGCGAGCGCGGTATCTTCAATCGCGGGTCCCTTCCGCTCCAGATGCCGGAACGCCGCAAAAAGGTGTTCATGAAGGATATCGACACCTGCGGAACCAATCCCTGCGGTGAGATCATCTTGAAGTCCAAGCAATTTTGTAATCTCACAGAGATCGTTATTCGCGCCGATGATACGCGAGCGAGCCTTATGAGAAAGATGCGTCTCGCGACGATCCTCGGAACGTATCAATCGACGCTGACCAATTTCAAGTATCTCTCAAAGGAGTGGAAGAAGAATTGTGAGGATGAACGCCTGCTTGGAGTATCCATCACCGGTCAGTGGGACAATGCGGAACTTGCGCACGATGCGAAGCTGCTCCGTGATCTCCGTGATGAAGCGATTGCCGTCAATAAAGTGTATGCAAAGAAATTCGGGATCAATGCATCGACCTCGATCACCGCGGTCAAGCCTTCGGGCACCGTATCACAGCTTGTGGACGCATCAAGCGGCATGCATCCTCGTCATGCACCGTTCTACATCCGCCGCGTCCGTATTTCCGCGACCGACGCGCTGTTCAAGATGCTCCGCGATCAGGGGATACCGTACAATCCTGAGGTGGGACAGAGCGCGGAAAGTGCGGTCACCTATGTCGTTGATTTCCCCGTGAAAGCGCCAAAAGGTTCGGTCTACAAGGATGACATCACGGCGCTCGAACAGCTTGCGCACTGGAAGCTCATCAAAGAGAACTACACCGAGCACAATCCGTCCGTCACCGTTTCGATCGGTGAGAACGAATGGCTTGCCGTCGCAAATTGGATCTATGACAATTGGGACTTGGTGGGCGGACTTTCTTTCCTTCCGCGAACCGATTACGTGTACCAGCTCGCGCCGTATGAGGCGATCAGTGAAGAGCGGTATATTGAGCTGTCGAAGCGCTGGGAGGGGATTGATTTCTCGAAGATTGTTTCTTACGAGAAGATTGATGAGACGCAGGGATCAAAGGAACTTGCCTGCGTCAGCGGCGTATGTGAGATTTAACATTCATTTTTGGCGAATTTCATCGTTGACTTCGACGAGCGGTCCGGCGAACTTACGAGAGTAAGTCCGCTCGGACACGCCCGCCTTGTCGCCTCGAACTTCATCCAAAACTGAACGTTAAATTGCGAAGGCAATTGGAGTGAGGAGGTGTTTGGCGTTACGACACGAAGTCGTCAAAGCACCCAATAATTGCGACCAATTTTTCTTAGCGGTAGTCCGCTTTAAAAGTATGAAGTGCCCAAGTGGTGCACACCAAACTGACTTTAAACTGGCAATTTCACACATAGATTAACTTAACGTCACAAGTCATTGCGTATTAATTTGGAATTGATCATGATAATAGTAATTCTTCTAGCATTCATCGTTTGGTTATTTCTTGCGCTATACTGCTTTTACCTTCTCAAAATATATCGATCCAAAAAAGCAGAAATAAGACAAAATTCTACTATAAGCAAGGCGGATAAACCAATAGCAGAAAAACTGCAGTATGAACTGACCGTTGAAGACAAGTTGCTAGGGTTTTCCGTAAAAAGCTTTATTACACTTACAACCAATGCGCTATTAGTGATTATCACCACGATAGGTGTGTATACTTCAGCCCAGTCTTTTAGGGAACAAAGTGTTTTAAATCGAGAACAAAACATACTTGAATATAAAAAAGAGAGAGCATATGTGAATTTGCAAAAATTTGAGGATATTGTGTTTCCGAATGGTAATCATAAACTAGTATTCCAAATATCAAATTCTGGAGGAACTCCGGCAATGAAGACTGTCGCGTCCGTGTTTTACTCAGAAGATGTAACTGATGAAACAAAGAAAAAAGAATTTTTACGTTACTTTGCGTTGACGGGACTGACAATTTCGCCAGGCGGAAGTTGGGCATATAATTTTGACGTGCGAAAGGAGTTACTAATAAATTACGCACAAGATTCAGCAATATTATTTGATGTAAATTACAACGATTATCTTGGAGCGAGTAAAATAAGTCGCACGCTAGTTGTGTTTAGAGACAATAAATTTGAAGTTCTGGGTAATGAAATGGATTAAAACGGAAACCTCTATCCAAAAAACGGGGATAATTCCAAACAAACCTCAAATCACTAAAGTATTATTTAGCTGCTATCGCTGATAAATAACACTTTTGAAAACGGGGATAATCTATAAAAAACTGTCGGGAGTACTTTTTTGTACATAGGTCGAACGCGAAGCATTGCTGGAAAATAAAAAACCCGCATGTGCGGGTTTTGTGAAGCGTATGTGCTTAGGTTTTTTGGGGAATGATTTTGAATGCGTCATTTTCCCCGACATACTCTCCCGTTCTCAGAAGGATCACGTGTTGGAATCCATAGAACATAAAGGTCTTATGGCCGACCGTCTCAAAGCACACCATGGGATCGGTACGACCGCCTCCAGCCGAATTTTCCACTTTGGCAATAGTGTGCCACCTGCCTTTTATCCGTATTTTCCCCCCAGTGCATTTGTCGGCAATATTCCTCATTTCGAAGATTCTCATTTCTCGCTCCCATTTCTGTTTTATTCTGTTGCTGATATTACTACGAGGTACTTTCTTTGAAAACGGGGATACTTAAATTCTAACCTGAATTGCAACAAGGAATTATTGGCGCGCTGTCAATAAAACAACATACCCGTCGGGATATACTGGGAGTGCTTTAACAACCAATAATCTCGACAGGTATGTATACAACACAGC
>Ga0209542_10002138_pt1 | contig 45044 bp, 49 predicted proteins | sample RifCSPhighO2_01_FD_184028 | JGI IMG/M metagenome (GOLD analysis project Ga0209542, IMG submission 184028) | Soil microbial communities from Rifle, Colorado - Rifle CSP2_plank highO2_0.1 (SPAdes) (version 2) | ecosystem: Environmental > Terrestrial > Deep subsurface > Rock core/Sediment ...
ACGCCGAAACTTCTATATATAAAATACCACCAATAAAATTGGAAGTCAAATTTTCGCAATGTTTCAATACCTTGGAACCACCCTGCACAATATGACGTATATGGCATACAGCATGAATCCAGCCCTGCCACGAGTGCGGCGGGAGGCAGTGTCTTTGGTGAAGCAGAAGGGATGGTCGACAAGGAAGGTGGCGCGGCACTTCGGATACACGCACAGCGCGGTCGTGAAGTGGTGCAAGAAAGATCCGACCGGAGGATTGCGGAGGATCGAGACGTTGTCATCAAAGCCAAAGACCTCTCCGCGAGCACTCTCTCGCGAGATCGTACATGCCATCATCAAAAAGCGTGTCGGCCGGAGACGCTGCGGGCAGGTCATTCATCGGGAACTTCTCAAAGACGGCATCGCAGTCTCACTGTGCTCGGTACAACGAACGCTGAAGCGTTGCCATCTGCTCAAAGAGCGAAGTCCGTGGAAGCGTCCGCACGATGCGACGCCGCGACCGGAGGCAACGCGCGCGGGGGCTTTGCTGCAATGTGATACCGTGCACTTCCTTCTGCCCGATGGAGCGAGACTGTACGTGTACACACTCATCGATCTGTATTCGCGGTGGGCGTATGCGGAGGTCTCGTTGAAGTTGCGAGCATACAAGAGCGCATCGTTCATCGCACGAGCGCAGAGGAAAGCTCCGTTTGATTTTGCAATGATACAGACTGACCACGGTCCCGAGTTCTCGACCCGCTTCACCCATATACTCCTGCGCGACAATGTCGCGCACCGGCACTCCCGCGTCCGGCAGTGCAACGACAACGCGCACGTCGAGCGGTTCAACCGGACGCTCCAAGATGAGTGCCTGACCGGTGTGGTGCGCTCAATTCCAACATTCAAAAAAGCTCTCGCGACGTATCTTCCGTATTACAACGGCGAACGGATGCACATGGGGCTGGACTTCAAAACGCCCACTCAAATGCTCCAAGCGGTTCCAAGGTCTTGATTACTTAACGGGTAATTCCGATTGCGAGTCCTTAAGAATGCGCAAGCGCTGCGGGGTTTTGACTGCTCCACGCAAAGAGCGCGGCCGCGGCGGCCGCGGCAACATTAAGTGACTCACAGCGCGGGTTGAGCGGGATAGAAAGTATGCTACTACACAGTGCCCGTATCGGCTTTGACAACCCGATCGCTTCATTGCCAAACACAAATACCGCAGGTGTGTTGAAGGCCTCTTGCATAAGCGGCCGGCCGCTTCCACCGGCAAAGCCGTATACACTGAACCCTCTTTTTTTTAAATCACGAAGCGTTTCTTCAATGCTTTCTATAGGCACCAGAGGTATGCGCATAGCCATGCCTGCAGAGGCCTTGACCACCGCGCCGGTCACCGGCGCTTGGTGTTTTGTTGGGATAAGTACCGCCGCGGCACCGAAGCCTGCAGCGGTGCGTATGATAGCTCCGACATTGTGCGGGTCTTCCACGCCGCACAAGAGCACTAGCATTGTTTCCTTGCGGGGCTCGAGCTTTTCCACAAAAGTACCATATGGTACCAACAACTCGTGGAGCGAGAGCGATGCCATAAGTCCCTGGTGTGCCGTGCCGCGCACCAGGTCCGAGCGCGCTTGCCCTAGAGCAAGCGGCCCCGTAGGCACACCTGCTTTGGCAATGAGCGACTGCATCCCCTTTTCGACAGTGCGGGTGTCTACATATACCTTGGTAACCGCTTTGGGCATATGTGCGAGCGCCTCGGCTACCGCGTGCTTGCCGTATATATAGATTTTAGTTTGCTTCATGATAGGTATGCAAACTATACAACAAAATATAGAAAAAGAAAAGGCCGCCCTTGAGGCGGCCTTTTCCCTAACCGGTACGTGAATTACGCGCGGGTTACATTGACGGCGCTCAACCCTTTCTCACCCTCTTGAACTTCAAAGGAGACTTTGTCGCCTTGTTTAAGCTCGTCGAAAGTGACACCGTTGAGATCTTTGGAGTGGAAGAAAAGGTCCTTCGTCTCGCCTTCGCGAGCGATGAAACCAAATCCCCTATCCGTCAGAGTCTTTATTGTTCCTGTCATATTTTTGTGTTTGTTTTTGCTTTTGCTTTTGCTTTTTTTGCTGTTTGAGAAAACCGACCTCTTTTCTTTAGTCTCTAGGACCGCCTCTATAGTAACAGACTCCTGCCTTGCTGTCCACAAGCCCCGCAAGTGGCTCCTGCCAGGGGCCTGTGCTACGCCCCAGCATGCTCCCCCGCCACATAGCCGGAAGACCAGCACAGCTGGAGAGAGAAACCGCCCGACGGTCTGCTAACATGCAGTAAATCCCCGGTCATGTATAGGTTGCGGACCTTTTTTGAGCGCATCGTCCTCATATCTACCTCATCCAGTGCCACGCCGCCGTCTGCAACAACTGCTCGGTCAAACCCCATAAGCCCGGTGATGGTAAGTGGGAGTGCCTTGAGCAGATGCACTACCTGCTTGCGCTCTTCTTTACTGACCGAGTGCACTTTTTTTGTGATGTCTAGACTCTCCGCAAAAAGTTCCGCCAGCCCACGAGTAGTGCCGTCGGGCACAAATTCTTTAATACAATTTTTGAGCGCCTTATTTTTATTTTTATCAAAAACCGCGACAATGCGGATCTCGAGCGCGCCGAGGTCTGTGTGCGGGTATACATCGACCGTGGCCGTCACCAGTCCGCCCTCTAAGAGGTCGGCCACTTTGTGAGCGCTGTTTAAAATGAGCGGGCCGGAAAGACCAAAATGTGTAAATAAAATTTTTCCCGTTTCGGAGAATGCTTTTTTGCCATCGACAAAGAACGTTATTTTCATAAAAGAAAGCGATACTCCGGCGAGCTTTTTACTCCACTCTTCCTTTACAGCTACTGGGACAATGCTCGGCGTCGGCGGAAGTACCGTGTGCCCCAGCTTGGCAAGCCAGTGGAGCCCGTCGCCTGTCGAGCCGGTTTCCGGGTGAGAGACACCACCGGTGGCAAAAATATAATCAGTGGCATGGTAGGTTTTTGTACCCGATGATATACCGTTAATCATATCTTTCGCGGCGTGTATTTGTGTAACCGGAGAGTTGGTGCGGACCTCAACCTTTCCATCACGCACATATCGTTTAAGTACAGCCACCACATCCCCGGCCTTTTCAGTACTGGGGAATGCGCGCTTCCGCGCTTGCACCACCAGTGGGAGCCCTCTCGACTCAAAAAAAGAGAAGGTGTCCTCTACGCCGAATTGAGAAAAAATAGAGTATAAAAATTGTTCGGCCTTGCCATAGGCACGCAGTAGTATGCGCTGGTCAAGCTCGGCGTGTGTTATGTTGCAGCGACCGCCGCCGGAGATGGCGAGTTTTTCTCCCAGTCTTTTATTTTTTTCAAGCAAGAGCACACACTTGCCACGCTCTGCCGCTCGCCCGGCCGCCATCAGGCCGGAGGCACCACCACCTATAACAATAAGGTCATACATAGGCTACTTTTTTGCTAGGTCGAGCACTTCGTCTATGCGGACCTTCTCTACAAAGTCCGGCACATGAGAGACCAGTATCATAGGGCCCTCAAAAGCACCGAGTGCCTCGGCTATCACCGGCAGATGGCGAAAGTTGATATGGTTGGTAGGCTCGTCGAGTATAAGCAACCCGGGCTTTAAAAGTACCAGCCGCGCAAAGGCCACCAACCCCTTTTGCCCTTCGGAAAGGGTGCTTATTTTTGAGTGGAAGACTTCTCCACTGATATGGAACCCTGCCGCTACCAGGCGCACTTCCTCCTCAACAGGTCGCTCCAACACTGCGGCAAGTTCCTGATACACGGTGTGGTTAAAGTTTAGGTTGGAAAAGTCTTGGCGGTAGTAGCCAACGCGCACTCCCGGTGCCATGATAACACCTTCTGCGGTGCCGTCCGCAATGGAGCAGAGCAAGGTGCTTTTGCCAATGCCGTTTTGCCCTGCGAGCAAAAGATGGTTGTGTTTGCGCAGAGAAATTTTGACCTTGCGTTTTACCAACCGATGCAGCATATCGCCCTCTAGCGTAGCGTTGTTTTGCACCACCGTGAGCGACGAGAGGCAGAGTAGCTCTCCCGCTAGCCCACTTTGAAACGGTATACGGAACGAGCGTATAGCTTTGTCCTCTTTGCGCACATCTACCTTTGAGGCCTCCAGGGTTTCGGCCTTTTCGCGCATGCGTTTAGCCACCATGCGCATTTGGCCTCCCTTGTTGGCAAAAAAGTTTGCTTTGTCTTTATTTTCTTGTATTTCTTTGGCCAACAGCGCGTTTTTTCTGTTTTCTTTCTCTATCCGTACGGAAATCTGCGCCACCACGTCATGATAGTTTCCTACATACTGCTCCACCTTGTGCGTGTGTACATCCAGGTACAGAACTCCTTGGGTAAACGAGTTTAAAAATTCCGCATCGTGGGAAATAACAATGACCGTCTTTTTGTACCCAACCAAAAACTGTGTAAGGTGCGCTATCCCAGCCTTGTCGAGGTTGTTTGTCGGCTCATCCAAAAGCAGGAGGTCTGGGTTTTGGATCAGCGCCGACGCTAAAAGGAGCCGCGCCTGCTGCCCGCCCGAAAAGGTGCGTATTACCCTATCTAGCATAGCGCTGTCTTGCGAAATTTGTGGCAAATGTACCACCTCGAGCACTGCGTCTATTTTTGGGTCGATGTCGTAGATCTTGTTTGGAAATACTTTTTGAAAAAATTCTCGCACGGTAAGGTCGAGGTGCTCGCGAGCGATAACCTGCCGGCCGAGCGCTATGGTCAGCCCGTGCTGTATGTGCACTTGGCCGCTCTCTGGCTCTTGCGCCTTTGTGATAAGTTCAAAAATGGTACTCTTGCCGGCGCCATTTTGCCCCATGAGAGTGCTTTTTGTCCCGCGGCGTATAGTAAAGTCCACCTCATCTAAAATGGGCTTCTTGATGCCAAAGTCGTGCGACACCTTTTGAAAACGTACAATAACCTCCTCTTTCGACATTAGTATTTTGGATTATTTCTTTTCAGTCTTTTTAGCACTCTTGCGGGCAGACGTTTTTATCTTTGCTACAACTGGTAGAGCTTCTGCTGTGGTGGCGTGGGTGGGCTCGAGCGCCTGCACCATCCGCACGAGCATGTCGAGCTTGGTGTTGAGCGTCTCAACTTGCGACCTAAGGTCATCGGTGCGCTCTACAGCGCCTTCCGACCGGTGCGGCATCCGTGGTGCATCGTTGTGGCGGGAAAAATCATGCGAGTAGGTGTCGGGCCGGTTGCTGGCAAAGCAGTCCTTGCAAAATACCGGCTTCTTCCCATTGGGGCGAAATGGAACCTCGCACGCCTTGTTGCAGCGCGCACAGGTGGCTTGATGCATCTCGGTAGGCCGTGAGGAAAAGTCTCGCCTTGGTGCGCCGCGATCATACCCGCCTTTGTTAAAGCCGCCCTTGCCACCGCCTGCGCCAAAACGATTGCCCTTCTTGAAGTCTTTCATAATAGTAGGGGAGAAATTATAACATTGATCCCCCAAAAAATCAAACATCCCCTGTAGGACGACAGGGTAAAAATAAAAAGTGGCAGAGTTGTATAAGAACCTATTATACAGGCGGCGTAGAAACAGTTGTGGAATAATGTTACGATGCTGTCTAGACGTTTTTTCTTGGCAAAACACGGAGGAGAAATCCCATGGCCAAAGTATGGAAGTGCGAAGAGTTTAAGGAAGAAGATAGTGTCGTCGGGCATGGCAGAGAGCATATGGGTAGAAGCATCTGCGAATTTCTCAACAAAAAAGGTATCGAACCCGGAGCTGTAATGGTTATCGGATACCCAGAAATCGATATGCTTGGCAAACTCTTTTTGCACGCCATTCTCTTCTACTACCAGGAATAGAAATATTGCAACGCGACAGGCCGCCGACGCTCGGCGGCTTGTTCTTTACATTTCTTCCTCAAGACTATCCTTGTTATTTCTTGCCGCCCTTTTTCGGCTTTTTCTTATCCTTTTTGTACGCGTTGTTTCCTTTTGCCATAAATCTAATGTTACTTAGTATGCTCAAAGTATAGCACCACTCCTGGCTCGCCTACTCCTTGCCATCAATCGGCTAAGGGCATGGTGCAAATTCGCAATTCGGGCCTACCCTGCCCACTGCGGAGCCGTCTGGGCAAATCTTTGCTTCCTGCGTGCACGCAATGGGGGGTGGGTTGGTGTTCCCTGTGACTCCGGTAAACACCACCGGAATCTCGAGTGCGTCATCGTAGATGGACAGCCCTGACGGGTTGTCTTTTTGGAGTATTAGCGTCCCTCTATTGCTATAGGTGTTTTTGTCTACCGTGAAGGTGAGCGTTGCTTCAAACGGCACGAGATCAGTCGTCATCCACTCGCTCTTGGCTGTTGCAATGCCCTGCGCGATTATCCTGCCGTCCCAGTCGGTCAAAAACACCGGGAAGCTCGCCTCAAAAAACCAATTTCCCCGTGCCTCTCCCAGGATGGTGAGAGGGCTGGCGACACTCTGGTTTGGGCGCGGAGAATTTATGTGTATAAGGTCGGCATGAGAGTTTATCGGTTCTGCAGCACGATTGTTGAAAAATAAATATATACCGCCGGCAACCAACAGCAAAACCAGTATGCCAGCCGCTCTATCCACAAAAAATCTTCTTGGGCTCATACAAACCCAGTCTACCACTGTTATTTTGAATGGTTCTTACTATTTTTATTGAATAATTCGGTTATATAAAATGAGAGTGGGAGCAATATTGACATCTGTATAATCGGTGCAAGTCCAACCTGAAAATAAGGAATTATGGGCATTGCTTCTGTATAACTCCATCTATCAAACAAAATGGCTCGCCATTCAATCCCGAGCGCAAAAAAGAAACCAATGACAGCGAGAACAAAAATATCCTTTTTGCCGAGTCGCACAATCCACCCGAAATCATTTTTTAGCATGGCAATGCCGATATACACTGCCGTCGTAAAAGCAACATCGCCAATAGTTCCAAGAAAACAAATTGGGAGGTGCTGACCGAAGGACGAGTATCCGGTAAACAAAGGCGCTTGAGAATTCTCCCAAATGAGGTGAAAGACAAACGCGATTGCAAAGAGAGATAGTATTTGTTTAGCAATTTTCATTCTGGATACTGTCTGGATTGTAATAAAATGATTCCGAGTTTCATAGAGTGATTTTGTCACTTGTTTTCTTCCGCATGCTCGGTAATCTCTAAATTACAGCTATGGTGTTCCTTACACCATGCTTCACATTTTTCCGCCCACTCTTTCTCTTTGTAGTGGAACCCGCAAATGTCACATTGTCGTGTGTCTCCGGTTTGAGTAACCATAATTAATATAAAATATCTAACACGTAACCAATAAACACGAAAACCATACCTAAAATGCCTAGCCACTGTTCAATGCGCATGATGCGGACAACCTTTTTGGAGATATCGTGTTCGCTCAAGACACGATGGTGCACGCGAAGCGCCGCCCATGCTATCAAGAGCGTACCGACTGCTTCAAGTGTTAATGTGATGTTTTCTAGCATTATAGGAATTCTAACAGTTTATCGTAATTGATGAAATCAAACAGTTCATATCCATATTGGATAGTAAGCCCGAAGTTATCAGTCGCCAAAAGAATCCCTAGAATAATGAGAAACACACCGCCTACAATAGATACTCCATTGAGATACTTCGAGATTTTTTCGATATAAACAGTTGCTTGTGAAAACGCAAATGCGATCGCCAGAAACGGAATGGCGAGACCGAATGAAAATACGGCAAGCATTAATCCGCCCTGAAGCGCGGTACCGCTCGTCCCAGCAAGAAGGAGTATCGAGCCGAGGATAGGCCCGACGCACGGCGTCCATCCGAGCGCAAACGTGCCTCCGATAAAGAGCGAGCTAGATGGCTTGCCGAGAGTGAACCATTTCGGGATTGGGATCCGTTTGTCAGTTTGGAAAAATGGGAGCTTGAAGAAGCCGAGCATAAAAAGTCCGAAGAGAATGACCAATACACCGCCGATACGCGCAAGCCAGATGCGGTATGGTGCAAGCGCCACTCCGGCAAATCCTGCGAGAACACCGAACACTATAAAAACGAGCGAGAAGCCGAATATAAACGCAAGACCGTTAAGAAAAATCTTTCGACGAGCGGCCTTCGCGGTTTCTGGATTCTTGAGCGCATCCTGGTCAACGCCGCTTATAAACCCAAGATATGCCGGCACCAATGGCAAGGTGCATGGCGCAAGGAACGTCAAAAGTCCCGCAAAAAATGATGCCGCTATAAATCCTATACTTAGTTCAATCATAGTGAGTTTTCTTTATTTACAATTTTGTTTGTGTACTCGCGCATTTCTCCCAATTCCATCGGTCCGCGTTTGTGTACCACGATTTCTCCATTACTATTTACGAAAATGGTTTCCGGCATAGAAAAGCCACCGATTGATTTATAAAAGGAGTCTGATGAATCGAGAAGAAACAAGAGATTATTTGAAATACCAAGTTCGTCGGTGTACCCCTTCGCTTTCTCAAGCGGCTCCTGCCTGTCAACGGCTATAACGACTATTTGGTCGCCGAATTCTTTCTGCAGCTCCGCAAAATCTGGCAGTTCTTTCCGACAGAATGGACACCACACCGCCCAACTATTTATAACAAGCGGCCTGCCTCGAAATTCTTCGAACGACACTGCGTCGCCTCCGTAATCAACAAGAGAATTGGAAGCGAACATGTCAAAATCGCTTGTACCTGTTTCTTGATTCCCTTCACTATTGGCCGCAATGAAGAGCGCCGCCACGGCGATAATAACGGCAATCCCTGTACCAATAAGCGTGTAGCGATTCATGATGGTATATATATTACACTCGCACGAGGGTATTAAGTTCTGTAAAACCTCCGACGTACCGCCCATCAAGCCATATCTGCGGCGTTGTTATAGGTATGCCGTGCGGGATCACCCGTTTTGCAAGTTGGAAAAGCTGCCGCGCAAAAAGTGCATTTTGGACGATATTACGCTCCTCAAATATAATACCCTTTTGCGCAAGGAGCTCTTTCGCGCGCGCGCAGAACTGACATCCTGGTTTTGTAAACACGACATTCGCCCCCGCCGGAATTTTATATCCCTTTACGAGCTCATTGCGGATACGGTACGCCAGTAATCCGCGATCGATAACAGCGCCCTGGGAGACGAGTTTTCCGTTGACAAGCGTTATTGGCGCACGAAAGCCACCCAAAGGCAGAACGCGCCACCAATTATTGAGCCACGGCCGCACCTCGAATGAGACCGGCTCGCCGGCGAATTCCACTTCTACCACATCTTGTGTAATGCCTTCATTTGCTGAACACTCGCCGCAAGGAACCGCGATACGGAACGGTCCCCACGAACCTTCCCACTTATATTGGATGACGCGGACTTTCTTTTTTGTATCTGTATAGTTCGCCATGAATATCTTGTTAATTTGCTAGCGCCTGTGCGATCACTGTCTGGATTTGCTCATATGGAAGCGCGCCACTAAACGGCAACAGGCGGCCGCTTGGCGAAACGACAACAACATACGGAGTACCTCGGCCTCCGTTGCCGGTTGCTTCGTCCAAATCCGTCTGAATGTTGGCGACGATGCTTTTGTCATTCACACAACTTGCGAACGCCTGCGCGTCTATGCCAAACGATGTTGATTGCTCTCGATACCAAGCATCGCCAAGTTGACTCTGATTAGCAAAGGCACTGTCAACAAACGACCAAAAGTTGTCATTGCCCCCGAGTTGCGCGATGCACTCCGATGCGATTGCCGCGGAAAGAGCGCGAGAATGGATTGTTGAGAGCGGGAAATGACGGAACACCCACTTTACGTCCTCGTTCTCATTCACGATGCGATTAAGTGTCGGGTGAATTCGTGCGCAGAATGGGCACTCCAAGTCGCTGAATTCAACAATGCTTACTTTTGCATCGGCGGCGCCACGGACGTGGTCAGACTCATCCGGAAGTCGAAAATTCGCGGCCGGGTTGGTGCCGCTTTGTGTGTCCGGTAGACTTGAGGAACCTGCCGTACTCGTCCAAAAAATTGCCACGGCGATCAACAGCCCGGTAGCTACGACAGAGATTGGCAATGCATAACTTCCTTGATTATGTGCGGTATTTTTCATGCTCAATTATATTATGCTGTTAAATACCGCCGTGGTTTACTCGTATGTTGCGTACTTTTTCAGGCCCTCGATTATCGTATCGTTTAATAAAATCTTTGATGCGTTCCTCGTTCACAATATTATTTTCAATATTGAATGTGTCAACCCTGCCCCACGCGACAAGAGAAATGTTCCCGCCGTTCTCTGGGCGTGGCGAGACAACTACATACTGTCCAGCAAAAGATTTAAGGATGTCTTTTGCTTCATCGCTGATATCTGTATGGTATGCAATCCAAATATTTCCGTGTTCAAGATTATGAATGATGCGCTCGTCTGGTAACGGCTCATTGTAGAATCCTCCGCGAACGGTTGACGTATAGTGCCAACCGGAGGATGGCGGGTTTGAGTTGTACTCTGGATGCAATGCGCCGTCTGCAATGTGATCACGACCCTGTATGTCATAGCGAGTGCTAAAGTCCTCCCCGTCTGGACCTGCTGTCTGATCAAGAAGGAAGATGCCGTATACGATAACAACGACGATAAAAATCCAAAAAATATAGCGTGTAAATGATTTCTTCACACGTGCCTTTTTGCGTTCGTCTTCACGAGTGTTTTCCCGTTCTTGTTTCTTCAATTCGTAGTTATTTTTTGTTTCTTCTTCCATATTACTATTTGATTAAAGACCGAGTAGAGACTTTAACTTTCTCTCGTCAAAGCCAACAACCATCTCAGCTTGCCCTGTCCTCGACTCTGATGGACTAGCATCGCTCTGACTCGAATGAGAATGATTTGAAGGGTCGTCAATAAAGATGACCGGCACGCCCATTTGTCCGCTCTTTTGAACCATCTCATCTCTTTTTTCTGCATCAGTAGAAACATCATGGTCGGTAAACTGGATGTTGTTCGCCTTAAAAAACTCTTTTGCTGCGTGGCAAAAGTGACAAGTTGGTGTTGAGTAAATCGTTACGTTTTTCATATTTTTATTTATTAACTTTATAATTTATTACTCACTTTTTTGGCGATTCTTTCCCAGAGTTCCTCTCCTTTCCGAAATAATCTCCAGTCTTTGCCAAAGCATTTTAAACAATTTCCGAAATGTGCCCCGGCTTTTAAATACATCTTGTTGCCACACGGCACGCAAATATACATGCCATCTTCTGGCACAGTGCTACCCACCTTATATACTTCTTCATCATGTACTTTTTCTTGTTGATTAGTTACTTTTTGCATATTTTTTATTTACTAATAATCACTTGAATAATTCTGTCTCTGGATGCACCGCAATCCAGGAGAACCAGAAACCGGGTATCGATGCCAGAGATTTTCCGTCTGCAGTAAAGCGAATTTCTCCCGGATCAGTTCTGGTGATTATGATTTCTTTCCCCGCAAATATATCCGTGAGTGTTCCTGTCATCGTCTTTAAGGCCTCGTCGGGATACGCCTTGTACTGCCCGTTAATTTCTACGCCGTGTACAAGAGTTTTCGGATGAAGCCGCGTGTCGCTGAACGTCGCGCCGAATGATACCGATTCGCTCGTGTAATAGTCGCCGTACGGGTCACGGCCGTAGTCGCGGGCGGTCCCAGTCTCTTGTGAGAGTACTTTCGTATCAGGATGCGTGGTCTCCCACTCTCCGAAACGAACAACATCAGACCGCACAATAGAGAGTTTCTTTCCTGTATGCACACCGAGTACTGCTTCTCCCAACACTTGCGACCAGAGCGACTCATTTTCTTCGTTTCTTGCACCTGCCCCGAGCGCAGTCGATGGACGGTTGTACATCAAAAGATTTGATTGCCATAATCGTCCCGACACGCCGAACTCTTGTGCTTCTCCGTCAACTTTTCGCTCAAAAACAATTCCTGTTGCACACAGCGGGCAGTACGTCACCAAGACTGGTTCTCCGGCAATTGTGTCATTCACAATTTCATGCCAGACGAGAATACGGTATGGATAAAATCTACTTTCGCCCTTTACGGTAACCCCTATACCCGGATCGGTGTCGTTGAGATATGTCGCTTCTGCGGCTGAGACAAATTTCGGATTGTCTATCGCAGGAATACCGTCCTTGCCGGGGCCACCGGAGAGAATCTCATTGAGCGGAATTGAATGTTTTATTCCGTCGGTTGTTAAGACTTCTCTTTGTGTTTGCATGGTTTGTATCGCGGCGGTTTCCGGTCCGCCAATTTCATATGTACTAGTTTCTCCGGTTGGTAGTGAAAACTGCTTGCCTTGAAAATACCACGCTACGCCAAGTGATCCTATGAGCACTATTCCCATGAAGATAAAGAAAATTTTCATAGTCATATCTATTCGCAGATCGCGCGCTCAAGATTTTTGACAAATTCATCTCGCACTATCTTGTAGCAGATGTTCACTCCCATGCGTTCGGACTCGACCAGTCCGACGTCTTTCATCATGCGCAAGTGATGGGATACGGTGTTGATGCTTACGTCAAGGCTCTCGGCGATGTCGGAAACGCAACCCTCTTCGTATTCAAACAAAAAGCAGAGTATACGAATGCGCGTCTCATCACCGGCAAGCGACAGAAGGCGTACTCGCTTTAAGAGCACATAGTCAATTGGAATTTTCTTATACACAGGTGTTCGTTGCATCATATTCCTATATTCGTATAATAATATTAATATTAGGATAGTCAGCGCAAGAGCGCAAGTGCCACGTGTGGATTACCTGATAAAATGAGAATATTAGTAGCTAAATCATTTACACGACGATATGGATATTCTATTGCTTATCGGGCGCATTTTGTTCGGAGGGTTCTTCGTCATGGGAGGGGCCATGCACTTTATGAAGCTTAAAGACATGGCCGAGTACGCGCGCATGAAAGGCGCTCCTATGCCAAAACTCTCGGTCATCGGCTCTGGCATGGTTTCCATGCTCGCCGGTTTAGGTGTCGTATTCGGCGTTTACCAATCAATCTCACTTCTTGCAATCGCCGCGTTCTTGGTCGTCATTACTCCTATAATGCATGCTTTCTGGAAAGTCACCGACCCCAACATGAAAATGATGGAGATGCAGATGTTCCTCAAGAACATGGCGCTCATGGGGGCCGCACTCGCGCTCTACGTGTTCTCATCAGGTTGGCCGCTTAGTCTTTTTAGTTTTTAACCGCTATGCAACTTTTCACGCAGGTACAAAAAACAAAACTAGAAGCAACTAAAGGTTCTGCCGTTCTCGTGCATGGCTCATGGGGGTCATCCGCCATGTGGATGGGCTATACGCAGTTTCTAGCTTCCTATGGGTGGGATGTATACGCGCTTGACTTGCGGGGACACGGCAAGAGCGGAGGCAGCATTGCCGGAGCAACCATGATTGACTACGCGCAGAATGTGAACCAGGTTGTCACCGAACATGGTATTGAGTATCCAGTCGTCATAGGCCACTCAATGGGGGGTCTCGTCGCACTTATGTACGCGGCAGAGTATGGCGCGAAAACTGTCGTTGCTATTGATCCAAGCCCGAGCAGAGAGGTGCAAGGTGAGGGAGAAAAGAAAGAGTATCCGGCAGAGTACTCTCCAATGGATGCAGGGATGCCCGCTGACCCGATGGAAGTAATGAAAGCGCTCCCCGATATTCCGCAGGAAAAGTTGATGAGGATGAAGGAAATGCTCGGTATGGAGAGCGGCGTTGCGAGAAGTGAACGCAAGCTCGGTATTTCAGTCCCGAAAGAAAAGCTCCCGATGCCGGTTTTGTTTGTCGGCGGCGAGCTTGGTGAGTCGGTGCCGTTTGGCATCGGTATCAAAACTGCGCGTGCAATGGCAGATTATTACGGAAAAGATGTTCTTGAAATAAAGGGGGCGACGCATCCAGGAATTCTTATTGGCGAACATGCAATGGAAGCAGTCCAAAAAATAGAGCGGTGGATGAGTATGCGATAATTAACACATATGCCAGAAGCACATAACCACCGTGACGGCAGTATACTGGACTATAATTACATAACCGATGGGATCTACATCGGAACCAATCAGTGTTGCGCCCTGGGACTGTCCGAAGTGCTTAAGAAAGAGGGCGTCACCGTTGACATATCGCTTGAGGACACTCGCCTTGACCATCCGTTTGGGGTGGCGATGTACGTCTGGCTTCCGACACCCGACCATACCCCGCCGACCATTGGCCAGCTCACGTTTGGAGTTCAGGCGCTCAAAGAAACGGTGCGGCAAAAGCGCAAGGTATACGTGCACTGCAAGAACGGCCACGGCCGCGCATCAACCCTCGTTGCCGCATATTTTATTTCCTTGGGAAAAACAGTTGACGAATCCGTTGAGATAATAAAGAAAGGGCGCCCGGCCATCCATTTACAAGACATCCAAAAAGAAGCGCTTGAGCTGTTTGCCCTGGCCCAAAAACAATCGCAATGAAAGCTCCACTACCGCTTGTAGCCGCGTTCGTCACCGTATTTTTGTTCATCGGCGTCTCGTATATCGTACAATCCAATACGGCTTTTCTGGAACAGGCAGTCAATAACTCCATTGAGGGAGCGGCGCTGTATGTTGCCATTACCGTTTTGGCAATAGTCGTCGCTCCGGTCAGCTCCTTGCCGCTCTTGCCTCTGGCAGTAGGCATCTTTGGGTGGGTGGGCGGCGCCTTATTGAGCGTCGTGGGGTGGTTTATCGGCGCCACTATCGCATTCGAGCTGTCACGCGCGTATGGAAAGGCGCTACTCGGCAGGTTCGTGGACATCAAGCCCGTGGAAACTGTAACTCGGCAAATCCCGGAGTCGTACGGCTTTTTCGGGCTGGTATTGCTTAGGATGTCCGTCCCGGTCGACATACTGAGTTACGCGCTCGGTCTCTTTACTACAGTCCCGAGACGGTTGTATTATCTTTCGACCTTAGTCGGTATTATCCCTTTTGCTTTTATTTTCGCTTACGTGGGCTCGCTTTCCCCTATTCTGCAGTTATCCGCCTTCCTTCTCGCTGGAACCGTCATCTTTGTAGGATGGAAGACGAGGCGTTGACGCGTCAGACCACTGGCCATTACAAGCGTCCTGTCAATATCATTTCTACAATTCTTCCAGGTGTATGAGAGCGGTTCTGATTGCTTCTTTTGTGTATGCTTTCCTATCCAAACGACCTTTGGTCATAATCCCCACAAGTCCTTCGGCAGAACCAACTTTGGGATTGTCCGTTAAGCCGGCTTTATGAGCAGCATCATTCATATCTAACCCATCACCGAGCATATACTCCATCACCTTCTTGGGGGCTTCCCACGCAGAAGAGAGCCCGATGTGATACTCGGTTCCATCATATATTGCACAAACACACACATCCATAAAACCAGATTTCGTACCATGGACTTTCATAAGCCCCGACTCAATACCAAATCCATATGCGCCGCTACCCAGTACTTCTCTTGCTCTATTCTTCGCTCCTTGCACTGTTTCCTCAAGAGATTTCGGCTGGTCTGACACCCACGATGACGTTTCAAATGGACAAACCTCCGCATTTTTAAGATGCGGATAGTCTTGTAAAAGCTCTCTTACTGCACTTACTTTTATTTCATTTTTTGAGCCAACGTGAATTTTCATTTTTCTATATTTTAAACCACAACGGTCACTCTCACAAAGCTGCTGGGCACTTCGTGCTAGAACCGTGGTCGGTCAAGACCTGCTTGACGGTTTAGTTACATTTTACACAACCCAAACGACGGGTCTCGATCGCTCTAAACTCCGCTTTGTTTGTCATAATTACGACGCATCATTCCTGTCGCCTTATCCATTCCTATATCCTCGTAAAAAGGCTGTAATTCAGGATCACATAGCAAATCAAGCATATAATAGTCTTTCAGTATTTCTAGCATGCGAACGACTAGTTCTTTTCCGATTCCTTTTTTCTGATATGCCGGAAGCACTTCAAGAAAAGGGATGTAGGCCGCCAGAGTTTTATCCGTTATGGCAGTTATGAACCCAACTACTTTTTTTCTCTCTGTATCAATGGCGAGTACGAAGTGACTACTGTTTTTTAATAGGTTCAGATGTTTCTTTATGGTAGGTACATTCGGCCATCCCACAAAAAATCCTTGCAACTGCGATTCGTCGATTCCTTCAAGAGAAGTAGTAAAAGATAGGTTTTCCATATATCTATTATGTCGCAGAACCCGTATTAAAGAAACAACGGGTCTAGTGCAGACTTACTTTATTGCCGAGGCACCTATATCTCGTCGTTACTACTTCCAGGGGAAATCTATTTGATCGACTACTTCTTTCAACTGTAAATCCATATTAAGAAGTATGGCTTACTTGGCTGGGGGACAGGGATTCGAACCCCGATTAACGGCTTCAAAGGCCGCTGTCCTACCGTTAGACGATCCCCCAATACGCTTTGAGGATAGCAGATTTTACACTCCGCTACAAAACTCCCCATTCCTCTCCCCAACCCCCCATACCCCTACAAACTTGAGAATGTTGGTATGTTGTATATACTCCGGTGTATGAAAAAAATAAAAACATCCAGGCAGATGGAGCACCATTTAAAGGGTGTAGCAAACCATTATCGTATAGAGATACTACTTCTTGTTGCGCGACGCGAGGCCATAACCCTTGAGGATATCGCCTCAATCCTCGATGCAAACGAAAAGACTATAGGTGAACACACAAGACGACTCTACCAGGCGGGACTTATTACCAAAAAATATCATGGCAAATTCGTAGAGCACCGATTATCGCCTTATGGCAAGAATTTTGTCCACTTCCTTAAATCTTTTCAAGTCCTCTAAGTCATCCCTACAAACTTGAGAATGTTGGTGTGTTCTAGGACGGTGAGGTTCAGAGCTACAGATTCTTTAGGTTTTACACTTTAGTTCCAAACAAACGATAGAGCGCCAGCTCAAGCGGGAGTGCCGGCAATGGGGCGCGCGGCGTTTCCACAAGTGCGGTAAGGAGCTCCGCAAGCACAGCAGAGTTTATCGCCGCTCCTGAAGCGCCAGCCAACTTTTTTATCAGTACCATATCGTCCTCTCCAAACTGATACTCCAACTCTTTTTCCATCTTAGGCGCAAAACGCGCAAGCAAAACCGCTCGCACCCGGGCAACCGCCACCAGTACAAACACGCGCGGCTCTGCCCCCTGCCGGAGCGCGGTGTGGAAAGCCCCTACAGCCGCGGCGATGTCTTTCTCTGCCAGCGCCTGCAAAAAGGCGCCGACTAACTTGGAAGGAGGAGCTCCAACCACCGCCGCTACCTCGTCTTCTGTCAGAGTAGCGTCGGGAGAGACAGTGAGTACCTTTTGTAAAATTCCTAACGTATCGCGGAAGGAGCCCTCCCCCATCATGGCAATAAGTTCTGCACCAGCCGGCGCCAAGCGGGTGCCCTCTTTTTTGGCAATGTCGAGCGCTAGAGTTTTTAGCACCTCGTGCGACGGCTTTTTGAAGTGGAATATCTGGCAACGCGACTGCACGGTTTCCGGCACCTTCTCTAGCTCGGTTGTGGCCAGCACAAAAATCGCGTGTTCGGGCGGCTCTTCCAACGTTTTCAGCAGCGTGTTGAAAGCGTCTTTGGTAAACATATGCACCTCGTCGAGGATGTAAAACTTGTAGGTAGAAGAGAACGGCAAGGTAGAAACGCCCTCACGCAGCGTGCGTGCGTCGTCTACCTGGCGGTTGCTTGCCGCGTCTATCTCGTATACATCTTCGTCACGAGTGCCGAGCGCGTGCGCCAAAATGCGCGCCATCGAGGTTTTGCCCGTGCCACGCCCGCCGGCAAAGAGGTATGCATGGGCAACCTTTTTTTGTTTGACCGCCGCTTCCAATACCTTGGTGATGTGATCTTGCCCAAGCACCTCGGCAAAGCGTGCCGGCCTGTAGGTGCGGTACAGCGCCATCGGCGTGCGCACTGTCCTCTCTCCGTTTTTTGCCATGTCTTCAGTATACCCGCCTCACCGGACGGCGAGAAATTGCTCGACCATTGTTTCCACCTCTTTTGCATTGTTTGCCTCCATCAATGCTATACGCAACTCTTTGGCGCCCGGGAACCCATCCCTAGGGCGGCCGGGCTCGCCCGGGCTAGCCACATACGCCTTAAAATGCTTCGTTATGGCGAAGCTTTTTACATCGCCCAACAATTCTTCATACAGTTTGGCGTGCTCGACCAGTACCCGTAGCCGAAACCCCAGCTCAGGAAAAGGCTCCCGCTCCGGAGAGATGAACGGGAGCCCTACTCCTGCACGTGAACCTTTTCCTGAGCTGAACAACCACGGCCTGCCAAAGATAGCGCGGCCGAGCATAATGCCATCGGCGCCGGTTTCTGCCGCTTTGGTGCGAGCATCGTCCAGGTCATGTACGTCGCCGTTGCCTATTATCTGTGTTTTGCTCCCCACTTCGTCGCGTATCTCAACCGCCCTTTTTACCCGCTCCCAATGCGCGGGCACTTTTGACATTTCTTTGCGCGTACGTGCATGTATCGCTATTGCAGCCGGCTCGGCTGCAAGTAGCGCCGGTAGCCACTCCTCTAGCACATCTTTGTTGTAGCCAAGCCGTGTTTTGACCGAAACAGGCAGGGTGGGAGCCCCGCGTTTTGCCGCTGCAATAAGCTCTTGCGCGAGCTGTGGGTTAAGTATCAGCTTTGCCCCTGCACCCTGTTTTTCTACAACACGGTCGGGGCAGCCCATGTTGATGTCCACGCCGTCAAAACCAAGGTCCGCCGCCAGTGCCGCGGCTTTTTCCATATGCGATGGCGACGCAGTAAAAAACTGTGCCACTATCGGCCGCTCGGCTTCCGTATACAGCAAGTCGCACAAAAGTTTTTGTCTCCCCTCTTCTGGAGCGAGTGCCAGGCCGTCGGCCGAAACAAACTCCGTACACATCACTGCAGGCCCGGCTGGTTTACTGTACTTTGCTATGATGCGACGAAAAGCCGCATCGGTAACGTTAGCCAGCGGCGCCAAACAAAAAAACGGTTTTGGCAATGTGTCCCAAAAGTTTTGCATGCCAATACCCTACTGTCCTTTTAACTTGTAGTACAGTTTGTCGCCAAAGCGTAGGTCAAGGTACTCGAAGTCGGGCAAGGCGTGTGTGGTAAACGGCTCGGCGGTGAGTGCCAAAGTAAATCGCTCGTACACGTCGGCGCTATCGTCGTTGAGCGAGAAGATGAGTAGAAAATCTTTCCAAAAGTATACGCGCACATCATTGTTTTCGTCTACAACCACCTGCCCGATTGGGTCGTCTTTTTGGGTTTCTCCAATCGCTACAACCAAGGCAGAGAGTGCACTATAATTTTTTTCTGTCAGGTATTGCGTGGGTAGTGGAGCCCCGGCCAAGAGCGGCACTACCGCACCAAAGTAGTGTACATACGCATCGCCGGAAAAGTCGGCCGCAGGCGCATACACCACCCCTCCATCATCCATAAGCGCGCAGCCCGTGGAGCTTGCTCCTGCCCCACACCACAGTGCTTGAGGCGCGCGCTCCGCGACCGCAACCGCAAGCGTGTCAAAGTTATCTGCCCGCACGACAACACTCTTAAGTTCCGGAAAGCGTTCAATGAGGGACTGCTCGATAGTGCGCTTTGGGTAAAAAAAGATACTGTCTTTTGGTATAGCGTACAAGTAAGTACCGGAAATCGCGTTGCGCACCGCCTCTCTAACCTGTGCCTGGGTTACACTTTCAGCCCCAGAGATGTAAATTGCCGCCACACGGACAAAAGGCGCATGTAAAAACCATATTATCCCACCCAAGAGTGCTAGCAAAAGTGTGACAAGCAAAAGAGCCGTGCGTGCGCGGCGCCCTCGGCGCCGCGCACGCACTTGAGACATTGGCAAAGAGAAGCGAGCCATGATCACAAGTATAACGTAGAAAAAATGCGCTTAAAAGTGAGTCCGAGGCGCGACGGGGCCGAGGCGAGGGAATTTATCAGCAGGAAATTCCCGCTCACTTTTAAGCGCATTTTTGCAAAGCATCCTATATCTCCACCTTTTCTATTTTTTCTTTCCCCAGATACGCTTGGAGTACTTTTGGCACCACAACCGAGCCGTCCGCCTGCTGGTAATTTTCCAAAATAGCAATCAGTGTGCGGCCTATGGCGATGGCGGTTGCGTCGTTCATATGTACATGCTCGCTTGTGCCGTCGGTACGTTTGACCTTGGTGCCAAGTCTCCTTGCCTGAAAGCCGCCAACGTAGTCGGCGCTGTGTGTCTCGCGGTATACGCTCTGCCCCGGCATCCATGTTTCTATATCTATCTGGCGCTGGTCGGGAAAGCCCATGTCACCGGTGCAGACAATGATAGTTTGGTGCGACAGCCCGAGCTCCTGCATCAGGCGCTCTTGTATCGCCACCATAAAGTCTTGCTCGGCGATGCCCTCCTCCGGTTTTATAAAACTCTCCATCTCGAGCTTGTCGAACTGGTGTTGGCGCAAAATACCCTTTGTGTCTTTGCCATAGCTGCCTGCCTCGCGGCGGAAGGCGGTCGAGTACCCTACGTAGCGTATGGGCAGGCGCGCCTCGTCCAACATTTCGTCCATGTGCAAGGGACCCAGAGTATGTTCTGCACTGCCTATCAAAACCAGGTCGTCCTTTTCAAAATAAAAGCGGTCTTCAATTGGGTTAAGCCGTGCCATCCGGTTCATCACCTGAGAGCGCATAAAGACCGGCGGGATAACCGGCACAAAAGGTTTTGGGTCTATGGAAAGATTCGCTTTTTTTGCTATTTCTGCCAATTGCTCCCGCGAGGTTAAGACACTAAGTGCAAATTGCAGTAGCGCAAATTGCATAAGCGCCAAGTCGCCCTTGAGGTAGGTAAAGCGCGCGCCGGAAATATCGGCCGCTTTTTCGCTGTCGATGATGCCAAGTGTTTTGCCGATGTCCCAATGCGCCTTCGGTTCAAAATCAAACTTTGGTAACTCTCCCCACTGCCTGAGCACTTTGTTACCCGACTCGTCTTGCCCCACTGGCGTGTCTACCGATGGTATATTGGGGACTTGTATAAGCAGCGACAACAGTTCTTTTTCCAGCGTTTGGTATTGCTCCTCGAGCGACTTGGCTTCTTCTTTTGACTTTTTACCGGCTTCTGCATCACGGTTGTTAGCCGCCTCGTTGCGGCTGCGGTTTGCATCGGCAAGTTTTCCCGCCAAGATCTTGCGCCGGTCGGCGAGCGTAAGGATTTTGTCTAGATCTATACCCTCTCTTTTTTTGTTTTTGATAGCCGCGCGCACCAGCTCCGGGTTCTCGCGTATAAAGGTGATGTCAAGCATATAACTATGGTATATGTGTATCCTACAATGCCATTTCCTATACTACAAATACGGCCACGGAGTTTCCCACTACTGCTTAAAGAAGTTCCGGACAAGCCGGCCCAGCTCTACGTGCGCGGGACACTGCCGCCGCCGGAGTACCGGCTCCTGTGCGTGGTTGGCTCGCGCGCGTGCAGTGCCTATGGTCGCCGGCAGACCCAAAAGCTCATTGCCGGACTCGCGCGAGAAAAAATTGTAATTGTCTCGGGACTCGCATTGGGTATAGACTCCGAGGCGCACAAAGCGGCGCTCGATGTCGGCATTCCAACCGTGGCGGTACTACCATCCTCTTGCGACGACGCATCGCTCTACCCAGCTACCAACGCAGTGCTTGCGGGGCGGATACTTAAGAGTGGCGGCGCACTGCTTTCCGAGCGCACTGCCCCGTGGAAGGCACATATACACGACTTTGCCGCACGCAACCGCATTATGGCCGGCATGTCGCAAGCAACTCTTATTATTGAGGCGGGAGAAAAGTCGGGCACTCTCATCACCGCGCGCCTGGCGCTCGACTACAACCGCGAGGTGCTGTGTATACCGCACGAGCTCGAGCGCGCCGGCGGAGTCGGGGCTAACCGGCTTCTGCGGCAAGGCGCAACACTGGTGCAAAACAGCACTGATATTTTAGAAGCATTGGGTTTTACAACGACAACTCCCGAGCAAATTCCGCTTCCAACCGACCTTACCACCGCCGAAGTACAAGTGCTACACACACTTGCCGAGCCATTAACAAACGACGAACTCATCGAGCGCTCGGGACTCTCGGTACAGGAAGCAAACGTTGTGCTCTCTTCTCTCCTTATCCGCGGGCTCATCGTGGAGCGCTTGGGTAAAGTGGAGCGCAGCTAGTGGGCCCTTATTTTTTATAAGTTGTGCTTTGCACATTTTTTAACTTCGGTGTATCAATAGCGAAATGAAGTTGATTATTGTCGAGTCGCCCGCAAAGGCAAAGACTATAGAGAAGTATCTTTCCCGCATCGACAAGAAGGGCGACTTTGTCGTACGCGCATCGGTAGGCCACGTGCGTGACCTGCCCAAGAGCAACAAAAAGGCGATAGACATTGAGGGCGGGTTTGTTCCCCACTACGAGGTGGTCCCAGGCAAGGTGCAGGTTATACACGAGCTTCGTGAGCTCGCTCATAAAGCTGGGGAGGTTATTTTAGCAACCGACCCAGACCGCGAAGGCGAGGCGATTGCCTGGCACATACAAGAGGAGCTGGGGCTCAAAAAACCAAAGAGAATTGTCTTCTACGAAATTACAGAGGAAGCCATTAAGGAAGCGTTGGCGCACCCGCGCACCATTGACGACCACCTGCGGTTGGCTCAAGAGGCGCGCCGCGTACTCGACCGGCTCGTTGGATACGACCTTTCAGGACTCATATGGAAAAAGGTTCGTTACGGCCTTTCGGCCGGCCGCGTTCAAAGCCCGGCGCTCCGCATCATTATGGAGCGCGAGCGCGAGATACGCGCGTTCAGTCCGGAAACATTTTATGTAATCACCGCGCAGACAAAGACGCCCAGGAAAGAGTCTTTGGTGTTGACCTGTTCTGAAGAACCAAAAGAAAAGCGGGAGTCAGAGCGCATCATATCAGCGGTAAAAAAAGACGGGCTTACCGTCGCAGATGTTACGGAAAGCGAGATGAAGCGCGCCGCCCGCGCACCCTTTACCACCTCAACCCTCCAGCAGACGGCCTCTACGCGGCTTGGACTCTCTCCTTCCAACACGATGCGCATCGCACAAAAGCTGTACGAGGCCGGGCATATCACTTATATGCGCACCGACTCAACCAACCTCGGTGCCGCTGCGCAAAGTGCAATACTTGCCCAAGTGGAAAAAAAATACGGCAAAGAGTACGCGGCGGCCAACACATTTGCCGCCAAGTCTAAAAACGCGCAGGAGGCGCACGAAGCGGTACGCCCCACCCACGCGGACAAAGAGTCCGCGGGCTCGACCCCCGAGCAAAAAAAGCTCTATGAGCTTATTTGGCGCCGCGCCACTGCCTCGCAGATGGCTGATGCAAAACTGCTTAAGACAAAAATCACTGCTCAAGTTCCAAAGGTAGCCCTTGGGCACGCTCAAGGGCTACCTTTGGAACAAATTCCGGAATTTACCGCCAATGGCTCGCGGGTTGTGTTCGACGGTTGGCTCCGTGCCGACCCGGCAGCACGAGGCGAAGATGTTGAGCTCCCAAAGGTGGAACAAAAAGAAGTGTTGGTGGTTGAAGATATCTCCGCCGAAGAAAAGCAGACTACGCCGCCGCCTCGCTACACCGAGGCAGGGCTCATTAAAGAGTTGGAGAAGCGCGGCATAGGCCGACCATCCACCTACGCCTCTATAATGAAGACGCTTGCCGACCGCGGCTACGTGGTAAAAGAAGGCCGGAGTTTACAGCCCACTGACACTGGCGACGTTGTTTCTACCTTTTTGGAAAAAAACTTTCCCTCCTACATTAGCGACACCTTTACCGCCGAGATGGAAGACGAGCTTGACGAAATAGCCGATGGCAAGCGCGAGTATGCAAAGACACTTGGCGATTTTTATACGCCTTTCCATAAAGAAGTAAAAATAAAAGACAAAGAGGTTGGCAAAATAACCGACCTTGGAAAGGCCCCCAAAGAATTCCCTTGCCCGGTGTGCGGTGCCGGCATGGTGTTTAAACTCTCGCGTCAAGGCACATTTATGAGTTGTACCCGCTTCCCCGATTGTCTGGGTGCGCGCACCGAGGCGGGAGAGGTACTTTCAACCGAGCCACCAAAGCCAATCGGCACCTATCCGGAAACTGGCGAGTCCATTTATGTGCTTAGCGGGCGCTTTGGCCCGTATGTACAGGTTGGTGATACACCGACCGGAAAAGGGTCAAAGTCAAAAAACAAGCCGCGCCGCGCAAGCGTTCCAAAGGAAAAAAATCCGGAAGAGGTGACTCTTAAAGACGCACTAAAATATCTTTCGCTCCCGCGCGTTTTGGGCAACCACCCGGAAACTAACGAGCCAATTTCCGCAAACATCGGACGCTTCGGCCCGTATGTCGTGCATCAAAAAGATTTCCGTTCGCTCAAAACCGACGATGTATATACCATTGAGCTTTCAAGAGCGATTGAAATTTTAGCTGAAGAAAAAAAGAAGCGCGGCTTTGCCCGCAAGAAAAAAACGAAATAGATAAGCAAAAACCCCAAGACTTGTTTTTAGACTCCAAAAGAGGTACAACAACTGCGCATATGGAAAATTATCGTCCCTACCGACATATGTCTTCAAAGCGCGCGGCAGCTGTCGGAGGAAGAGAATTGACACTGTTTCTTCTGCGCCTTCTTTCTGAACATCGATCAATAGCAGACGATGTGTTTGTCTCTCAAAGGCAAAAAATGAGAAAGATAAGAGAGATGAAAAGACTCGGATACATCACCAACAATCATGGGTTGGCTAAAGCTGGTATCATTCTGTTGAATGAAGAAAAGATCTGGTCGCTCTCTATCGCCCGCCCTGCGCGGTGGGATGGCAAGTGGCGGATGGTACTGTTTGACATCCCTGTTAAAAAGTCACGGTCGCGGAACTCTTTTCGCACACGACTTAAAGAACTTGGATTGGTATTGTATCAGAATTCAGTATGGGTTTACCCATATCCACTTGAAGAGACTATTCGAGCAATTAGTGACTTTTATATGATTTCCGATTGTGTCCTATTTGCTGTCGCAGAAAAGTTGAACGGTGAGAAAAGTCTGGAACGGCGATTCGGATTAAAGAAACAAGCACAACAAAAATCCATATGCTCAAGCATTGTCCCGTTTGTCTAAACGCTATAACTGGCTTTGCCCGCAAGCCTCGCCCGTAAAACGGCCTATGGCCGAAGGGAAAAAGGCGGAGTAGTATAGGTATATATGCCTGCTGTTTCTACTGCACAAGATATTGTTGCTCTTATGGGCGCACCGAGCGCAGATGACAAGGCCTTGGTAGAGAAAGCGTACGCTTTTGCGGCCGAGGCACATAAAGACCACAAGCGTCTCTCCGGCGAGCCATACCTTATCCACCTTGCTGAGACTGCGGGAGAGCTCGCCAAGCTCGGCATGGGCGCCAAAACAGTTGCCGCTGGGCTTTTGCACGACATGGTGGAGGATGTCGGCGTGGAGCCCGAAACAATTGAAAAAGAGTTCGGCAAAGAGGTGCGTTTTTTGGTAGATGGGGTGACCAAGCTCGGCCAACTTAAGTATCGCGGCACCGGGCGCCATCGGGAGAGTTTGCGCAAATTGTTGGTAGCAACCGGCAAAGATGCCCGTGTTTTGATAATCAAGCTTATGGACCGGCTCCACAACATGCGCACGCTCCAGCATGTGCAGAAGGAAAAGCGCGAGCGTATTGCACTGGAGACTCTTGAAATTTACGCGGCCATTGCTCACCGGCTTGGTATGGGCGTTGTGCGCCGCGAGTTGGAGGACCTGGCTTTTGAATACGCGTACCCGGAAGATTTTACTAAAACAAAAAAGCTTTTGAGCGAGAGGACCAAAGAAACACAAGTGAGGCTCGAGGCGATGGCGCGCACCTTGCGCAAAAAACTTGCCGAGGACGGCATAGTAAAGTTTGAGAGCGACCACCGCGTCAAGGGCCTCTGGAGTCTCTATCAAAAATTAAAGCGCAAAGGCGGGGACATAAGCGAGATACACGACATCGCCGCACTGCGCGTAGTGGTCGAGACGGTGCCGGATTGTTACCGCGCGCTGGGGATAGTCAACAATCTCTGGCAGCCATTGGTTGGAAAGATAAAGGATTACATCGCTTTTCCCAAACCAAACGGGTACCAAAGTTTGCACACCACGGTGTTTACCGGCGACGGCAGCATAGTCGAGGTACAGATCCGTACCAAAGAGATGCACGAGCGGGCTCAGTACGGTATCGCCGCGCATGTGATGTACAAAGAGCGCGTGGGTGCAACTCAAAGCCGCGCCTCAAGTTTTGACTGGATCAAAAGTCTTATACCAAAAATGGGCCGCGGCAGCGAAACAGCCGATACTAAGGTAGAAAAGGAGTCTACGGCACACAGTCGCCGATACGGCGACCCGTCAGCCCCGGAGTGGCTCGCCCAGTTGGGGGAAGAGGGTGTAGACGACCCCGAGTTTGAGACGACGCTTAAAACAGATATATTTACCCATAGGGTGTTTGCCTTTACCCCCAAGGGCGATGTGGTAGATCTGCCACTTAACGCTACACCGGTTGACTTTGCTTTTGCCATACACTCCGATGTGGGAAACCGCATCTCTGGTGCCAAGGTCAACGGCAAGATGGCACCTTTTAACACTGTGCTACACAACGGCGACATTGTGGAGATAGAGACGCGCAAGTCCGCCCGACCGACAAAAAAATGGCTCGACTATGCAAAGACCACTCTCGCCCGCAGGCATATCCGCAACGCCCTTGGCCAAAACGAAAAAACTAAATAGAAAAGTTTTTCGGGTCAAACGTGTTTTCGTCTATAGTTTTTTCCTCCTCCGATCGGTCGTCGAGATCCTCCACTGAAATGCCGCCGTCAGCAGAGGCAGCACTGTCCTGCAAAATAGTCTGGCCTGAAGCTCGCTCACCTAGGCGAGCTTCGGGAGACCCGAGGACTTTTTGCAGGACAGTGCTGCTGGCGTTCTCTTGTTTTATTGAGGTAGCTTTTGCAACCAATGAGTTGAGCAGTTCGCGCAGGTCGCTTTCAGTCATAAAGTCGATAGACACTTTGCCGCCGTTCTCCTTTGGCTCTATGGCAACGCGGGTGCCCAACACCTCGGTAAGATCGCGCTCCATTTGCAAAATCTCCGGCGCGTAAAGGTACTCTTTTTTGCGCACGCGGTCGGTAGCGATGCGGCGCGCTATAGACTCCGTGTCGCGCACGGTCAGTCGCTTGAGCATAATTTCTTTAAACAGCGTCACCTGCTCGGCTGGGCGGTCAATGAGCATCAAAAGCGGCCGGGTGTGTCCCTCGTTTATCTTGCCATCCGCCAGTGCTTGGCGCATCTCCTCCGGCAGTGCAAGTATACGCAAAGAGTTGGAGACATACTCGCGGCTCTTGCCTATTTTGCCGGCGATCTCCGTGTGCTTGAAACCAAACTCTTTTACCAACTTTTCAAACGCTTGCGCGCGGTCTAATGGGTTTAAGTCCTCGCGCTGAAGATTTTCTATAATAGCCAACTCGAGCTTTGTTTTGTCGTCGTCAAACCCTGCGCGGATAAGGACAGGCACCTGGGCTATACCGGCGATTTTTGCGGCGCGCAGGCGCCGCTCGCCAGCTATAAGCTCATACTCGGCGGCAAGTCCTCCATCTGCCTTTTCTACCTCGCGGCGCGAGACGGTCAGCGGCTGTAACACACCATACTGGCGTATAGAGCGTGCAAGATCGGCCAACTTTAACTCGTCAAACTCTTTGCGGGGCTGGAAGGGGTTGGGTTTTATCTTGTCCACCTCTATCCAAAAAATTGCGTTGTTGAAAAACTCCGACATGTAACCCAATAGTACCACTTTTTTATATTTCGCTCACCAGTTTACGGTTGTGCCGGAGGTGGGACTCGAACCCACACCCCTTGCGGGACACGATTTTGAGTCGTGCGCGGCTGCCATTACGCCACTCCGGCAATGCCCTTCGTAGCTTTCTTTGACCTCCAGTATCCTTGTTGGAAAGAGGCAGCGAAGTAGGGCAATACTACTCTACCCTACCACTCTCACCCTTTTTGTGGTAGTGTGCTCTCGGCAGTTCGCCACACATTTGGCACCTTCTCAATAAACAAGGAGTAGACGTGATGAAAATCAGAGAATTGCCGACATTTCATATGCCGGTTCCGCAAGGGACATGGATCCCTCGCGAAATGCACGAGCAGGTGGTCGCATGGATGCTCGAAGCAGGGCTCATTAAACACGACAAATCCCGCAACCTGCCTCTCAAAAAAGGTGGTTACACCGATATCTATGTCAACCTTCGCAACGCGCGCAGTAACCCTGCCGCTATCAAAGCGCTGGCCGAGCTCTATGCGTACCCCTTGCGCTGGCTTGGGCCCGACCTCTTTGTCGAGGTCCCCGACGCGGTGTCCTGCATCGCTGGGCCACTGGCGGTGGAGCTCGACAAACCGTATTTAACTGTACGGACAGAGGCAAAAGAAGGTCGCGCCACCGATGCAAACATGATCGGCAGTTGCGAATCGGGGCAGAGCGTCGTTATTATTGACGACGTCATAACCAACGGGGCCTCAAAGGTGCAGCCGTATCAGGAGTGCCTCGACAAGGGTCTTAATGTAGATGCGGTTGTCGTCCTCGTCGACCGACAGCAGGGCTGGCAAGAGGACTTCCGCGAGCTCGGCATCCGCATCCCTGTGTGGGCCGGGATGACGCTTCATGACGTCCGGCGCGAGCTGGTGAATATGGGCGTGATGAAGCGCAGTGATTATAGGACGGAAAATTCCAACCCGATGATTATTGCACTCGACGGCAAGTCGTGGGAGGAGATCCTTCCCTTGGTAGAGCGGCTGCGGCCAACCGGATGCATCCTCAAGGTCAACGACTTGCTGTTTGGCCAAGGGATTGAACGACTCTTGCCGGAGCTCTCGACCTATGGGCGCGTTATGGCCGACCTGAAGTGCCATGACATCCCCAAAACGGTTGAAAACACCTGCAAACGCCTTCGCATCTGCCCACCCTGGGCTGTGACGGTGCACGCGTCTGGTGGTGCTGAAATGGTCAAGGCGGCACAGAAAGGCCTTGGTCATTGCGAAACCAAAATCCTCGCTATCACTGTTCTAACCTCAATTGATCAGGAGACCTGCGAGGAAATCTACCGCCGCCGGCCGTTTGGGCAGGTTAAGCATTTGGCCAAGATTGCGTTGGATGCCGGGGCAGATGGGTTTGTCTGCTCTCCCGAGGAGGCGCCGCACTTGCGCAAAATATTTCCCGAGGCGACCATCGTCACGCCAGGTGTGCGATCGGCAGGAAAAGACACCCACGACCAAAGGCGGGTGGCAACGCCGAGAGAGGCCATCAAATACGCCGACCACTTTGTTATGGGTCGGCAGGTGCTTGAGGCTTCCGACCCTGAGGCAGAGGTATTTCGGATTTTGGGCGATGAGCTCAAAATCGATGCCTTTTGCCTGTAGACCCGTGCACCCCAACCCCACTTTGGGTTGGGGTGCTTTCTTTTTTACATAAAGCGCGGTACAAAAAACGATGTGATGAGCAAGCCAACCCTGCGACAGACTCAGGGCAAGAAAATTATCGCTGTGGTGGGGCCGACGGCCTCGGGCAAGTCGGCTCTTGGCATATTTTTAGCCCAAAAACTCGGCGGGGAGATTATCTCCGCCGACTCTCGGCAAATGTACAAAGGCCTCGACATCGGCACCGGCAAGGTGACCAAAAAAGAGATGGCAGGTGTCCCCCACCACCTGCTTGATGTTGCCTCACCAAAAAAGCAATTTTCTGCCGACGACTTTGTAAAACATTCAGAAAAAGCAATAAAAGATATAACGGGAAGTGACTTGATATATCAAGTCACTTCCCGCGCACAACTCCCCCCCGTGCCAATAGTGGTGGGCGGCACTGGGTTTTATATAGATGCACTGCTTGGGCGCATTACCCTGCCCCAGGTACCGCCAAACCAAAAACTGCGAGAACAATTGGAACAAAAAACAGTCGGACAATTATTCAAACGACTCAAAAAGCTCGATCCCAATCGTGCCAAAACTATAGAGCCATACCACAAGCGCCGGCTCATCAGAGCAATAGAAATAGCTAAATATCCGAACAAATTATCGACTACTGGTAAAAATCATAGAGGCGACGCCTCTATGAAATACGAGGTGCTGTGGCTTGGCATTAAGCCCGGCGAAAAAAAACTAAAAAAGAATATTCATGTCCGCCAATTAGCACAAATTAGAGCAGGCATGATTGCGGAGGCCAAGCGCCTGCATACCAAGGGGCTTTCGTACAAACGTATGGAGGGGCTGGGGCTCGAGTACCGCTACTTGGCGCGCCTATTGCAACACAAGATTTCAAAAAAAGAATTTGCAGAACAGCTTGAGCGCGAGACATGCAAATACGCCAAGCGCCAAATGCGCTGGTTTAGACGCAACCCCAACATACGCTGGATCAAAAGCTTGCCTAACAGTCTGGCAGGCAAAACAGAGGCCCTGCGTCTGGCAAAGCAGTTTCTTTCGCGTTAAGATAGCTCTGTTGGGCGCTTAGTTAAATGGCATAACAGCGGTCTCCAAAACCGCTATTGGGGGTTCGATTCCCTCAGCGCCCGCCAAAATTACTTTTTTGACTCTTTGTGCACGGTTTGCGCTCGGCACCACTTGCAATACTTTTTAAGCTCTATCTTGCGCTCAACCAACTTCTTGTTTTTGGAGCTCCAATAGTTTATGCGCTTGCACTTCTGGCATTGCAGTTTTATCAGCCGGTCTTGTGACATAGGTCACAGAAATATACCTTAAAGAGCGTTTGTAGGCAACTTATTGCGGTAGATGGAAGGAGGTGCCGTCCCACACGGCCATAACTTCTTTAAACTGGTAAGTAGTGCCGTCCCAGGAGTAACGGTCTACTGTATCGCTGCCCCCAACCGTCATATACAGGTCAAGATAGCCATTGATAAGCGTATTGGAGAGCCCGACCTCGCTACCGGCAATAATGCTGTATATGTTTGTCCACTTGCTATTGACCTTTTTATACACATCGAGAGGGCAGCCGCCAGAACCGCAGAAGCTGGGTAAATTTTCGAACACTATTGCCTCTGGCACTCCGTCGTCCGTAATGTCGACTAGAGCAATATCTACAGCAAAATCACCAACAGACGGATATGCTTTTTGCTCTGCCGCCACATCATCGGAGTACAGTGCATAAATGATTTTAATGTCCCCTGTGGAAGAGGCAGTGGTTGGCACAAATTGCACTTCTGTACCCAAAATTTGTGGAAACAGGGTTTGATATGCCGCTTTAATATCGGGGAATGCTTGAATTTGTGTTTGCAGTTGGACCCCTGTGCTTGGCGAGGTAACGGTGGTCTGGTTGTTTCCACCACCACTGTAATAGACTCCGTTTTGCACCGTCTGCCCCGCCGGACCCTCGGTCTGTGGAGTTAGAGCATAGAGCCACCATAGCAGCCCGCCACCAATAATCACCATCGCGACTATAAGTACAGTGAGTATTTTAGAAATGTATGGCTGTATAGGCATAGTATAGATTATGTACCACAAACTTTAGAAACATAGCTCCTAGCCCATGGGACTACACCGGACTTTTTTACAGTTCCAGGTCCAGAGTAGTAGGCGGCGGCAGTTAATTGACAGGTACCGAATTGTTTTTGCAACTGCGAGATATACTGCACCCCTAAATTGGTGTTGATTGTAGGGTTGGAAATAGTTTGAGCAACAGGAGAGCATGCCGCGCTAGTACTGTTGCCACTGGAAAGACATGAGCCACAGCCGGAAGACACAGATGGGTTTATACTGCAGGCGGTCCGCGAAAGTACTTGCATACAGCCGACAGCCCCCGTTGGGCTAGTGGTGCAATTGATACCACCACTCGACTCGGCCTGCGCGATAGCTTGTGCGAGAGCACAGTTGCCATATTGTGCACATGCAGTTGCAATATACGAGGCCATTTGAGGATTGTTTACAGCTCCGACATATACCGGCACCGTGGACCCTAAAGAGCCGCTCGATGAGCTAACACATCCACTCGATCCTTGTGTATATCCCGATGGGCAATAGCTTCCGTTGGGCCCTTCGCACATACCGCCGTTGTAGATACCACCCGTTGTTGAGCATGGGTCCACATTTACTATAGACTGCGACGAACTGATGGTGGAATTATAGCTCTGCAGTGCTGGCAGGGTACCTAACCATTCGCCGACGGTTATTGGGCGGGTAACCCCGGGGCGAGACTCATTTGCTTCGCACTCCAGACTGTTCCAGTGATTGCCAATGTAGAAGTCTTGCTTGACCAAGACGCTCAAGACTGTTTGCACAACCAGCCAGCCGGTAAGTGCAAGAATAAAACCGATAAATACAGTTTTAAAAATGCCCTTTGCTCTTGTTACGTTTGTTTTGTTACCGGCAGAGGTAAAATAAAGGATGCCTGCCCAGGCAAACATCACCACTGCAATGGGGATAGAGAGCCCGATTAAAAAGTTTATTATGTTTTGTATGAGCTGGCCAAAGTCACAAAGGTTACAATTGATTCCGGTGCAGGTCACCAAACCGCCCGAAGGGATGCCACTTTGTGATGATCTGTTCAACTGCGGACTATAAATAGGTGTGGGGTTTGATTGTGTCTCACTAAGTGAGTTGTTGCCGCCTCCGCCAGAAGGTGTTGGCGGATTTTCCACCAGATAACCGCTTGAGCCAGGATAGATATAATTATTTTGTGCGTAAGCAACTGTCACTTTTGCGGAGCATGTGGTTGTCCCTAAAGATCCTGCAAAAGTGCCGTTGTAAATAGTAGTTGTATTTGGATTTACGGTCCTAGCGCCAGAGGTGGCAACATTGCCAAGCGTCGAGATGGTTTCACTTGCCGCATTGACACTGTTCCAAACCAGCTTGGTTGAACCGCCAGGGGCTATCGTGCTTGGATTTGCCTTAATGGAGCAACTAGGAAAAGAAAGCTCGGCGGCGTAAACGGGAGTATAGACAAGCAGAAAAAAAACGCCGCTCATGAGCCACACAAACCATCGGTTCATACTTTCTTATGATAGCACTTGTTTTTGCGCGCCTGCCCCCTTTGTTGTACTCTTTGTGGGTATGCGTCGGTGGTAGAGTGGATAAAAGACAAACTGCTTTGTCTTTTATCCGGTGCCAGCAGGCACGCGCCGATGCCGAGCATAGCGAGGCAGGCGCGAGGTGGAAACGCGAGCGGCATATCGTCAGAGAAAAAACGTTCTTGCAACAGTAAAATATGCGTCGGTGGTAGAGTGGTCAATTACAACAGGCTGTAAACCTGTCGCCTTCGGGCTACGGAGGTTCGAATCCTCCCCGGCGCACAAAATTTGACTTCCAATTTTATTGGTGGTATTTTATATATAGAAGTTTCGGCGTTTCAACCGTCGCTCACAATAGCGACCTAACAGGAGGAAGTGCGAATGATCGTCATTGGCGAAATTCCCACTTGTCGTTTCGACATGCCGGAAGATGCCGGTTTCTTCAAAGAGACGAAAATTGCCCTGTTGTGCAAGCGCTCTGAGCGCAAGTACGACGAGGGCTCGTCGGTTATCGAGTTATTCCTCAAGCTCGAAAACGGTAAGGAAAGCCTTCTCCTCGAGACCGACACTGTGCTCGAGTGGTGGGAAATCCCGAACCCGGCTAAAGACAAGCGTAACTGGGGCAAGATGCGCACCCTCATTCTCAAGAGGGAAATGCCGGACGATGCCTACATTAAAGTTTCGCTGCGCAGCATGCTGCGGAAGTGGAAGTACTCGGTTGATTTCGGTCAGAGTGGCACTTATTTCAATATCGCGCGTCTCGGTCACCCAGAAATCGTTGCCAAGGCAGAACGGTCAAGCGCGGTGATGCCCTTCCTGTTTGATGAACCCGAGCCGGAATATGAAGAGGAGGAGCTGGTGCGAGATCTCGCGCACTCGTAGAGCGACGACATGAGGCCCCGACGGTTGCGAAAGCGACTGCCGGGGCCTTTATTATTTTTCAAAATTTCCTTCTGAAATCGTTCGAATATCGTTCACTGCGGCGCACAAAGTAAAATCACTCCAGATTTTTCTGGGGTGATTTTACTTTTATGCTTAGGATAAACTTACTTTTTCTTCGCCCAGCATCTCTTGCGGGAGTTTGACGCGGCGGGTGCGGCCGGTCTTTTTTACCTCAAAGGCAAACTCGCCGTCTTTGATGTTGACCATTACGCTCCCGCCTTGTAGTACCCCGCGGGAAACCATAAGATTGGCCACCTTGGTCAATATTTTATCTTGTATAAGCCGGCGCAATGGCCGAGCGCCATAGTGGGGGTTGTAGCCCTCTTTCGATAGGTAGTCGTACACCGCCGGTGCAAAAGCCAAGGTTATATCTTTGGCCGCCAGACGCGCCACTACCTCTTGTATCTGGATGCCGACAATTTCTTTAATTGCTTCCGGGCTTAGGATGTTGAAGATAATTATTTCATCGATGCGGTTGAGGAACTCCGGGCGGAAGTGCTCTTTGAGCGCCGTGCTCACCTTTTCCTTAGCCATTTTGTAGTTTTGCACATCGCTCGTGCCGCCGGAAGCAAAGCCGATTTGCTCCATTTTGTCTATATACTGCGCTCCGATATTGGAGGTCATGATGATTATAGTGTTGCGGAAGTTGACCCGCCTGCCCTTAGCGTCGGTCAAGTAGCCGTTGTCCAACACCTGGAGGAGGATATTAAACACCTCCGGGTGTGCCTTTTCTATCTCGTCAAACAAGAGCACCGCGTAGGGCCGGTGGCGCACCACTTCGGTCAAGGCACCGCCCTCTTCATGCCCAACATAGCCAGGTGGAGCGCCGATGATTTTTGAAACCGAATGCTTTTCCATATACTCCGACATATCTACCCGTATGAGCGACTTTTCGTCGTCAAACATAAACTCCGCGAGTGCGCGAGTGAGTTCTGTCTTGCCCACACCGGTAGGCCCCAAAAACATAAACGAGGCAATAGGTCGGTTTGGGTCGGAGATGCCGGCGCGCGAGCGTTTAACCGCGTCGGACACTTTTCCAACCGCCTCGCTTTGCCCTACCACACGCTCTTTAAGCGACGCTTCTATGCGCATGAGTTTTTGCGCCTCTTCCTCGAGCATGCGTGAGACCGGCACGCCAGTCCATTTTGAAACGACCGAGGCAATGTCGCTTTCCGTTATCTCCTCTTTAAGCAGGCGGCGCGAGGTCTGGAGTTTTTTGAGCCGCTTTTGTTTTTGTTCAAGCTCTCTCTCGAGACTTGGTATTTCGCCGTAGCGGATTTCCGCCGCGCGCGATAGGTCTACCGCCGCCTCGGCGGTGTCCGCCTCCATGCGCAGAGACTCAAGCTCTTTTTTTATAGACTTAATGTCCTGCAAAATCTGTTTTTCGTTCTTCCACCGAAGTTCCAACTCGCCTGTTTTTTCCTTGAGCTCCGCAATATCGCGCTCTATCTCTTTAACGCGCGCGCCCGCCTTGCCGTGTGTTGGTGCGGCGCCTTTTTTGCCGGAAGCGGCTTCCTTTTCCCCCTCTGCTTCTTTGCGCAGGGCCTCCTTTTCTACCTCGAGCCGCATTATTTTACGGTGTGCATCCTCCAAAACAGGCGGCTTGTTTTCCAAAGAGATGCGCAAGGAAGACGCTGCTTCGTCTATAAGGTCTATCGCCTTGTCGGGCAAAAACCTGTCCGGGATGTACCTGGCAGAAAGCTCTACCGCGGTTACTATCGCATTGTCGGTGATATGCACCCCGTGGAAGAGTTCGTATTTTTCCTTCAGCCCACGCAAAATAGCGGTTGCATCGTCTATAGATGGCTCAAGCACGTGCACCGGCTGGAAGCGGCGCTGGAACGCAGGGTCGCGCTCGATGTGTTTTTGATATTCCTTGAGCGTTGTCGCGCCAACCACATGCAGGTCGCCGCGCGCCAAAGCGGGTTTGAGCATGTTGCTGGCGTCGAGCGCGCCCTCTGCGGCGCCGGCTCCTATCATGGTGTGTATCTCGTCTATAAAAAGGAGTATTTTGCCCTCGGAGCGCTCAATTTCTTTGACTATTGCCTTGAGCCGCTCTTCAAACTCGCCGCGGTACTTGGTGCCGGCGATCAAAGACCCCAGGTCAAGCGATACGAACTCTTTGCCGCGCAAAGACTCCGGCACGTCGCCCACGGCTATCCGCGAAGCAAGCCCCTCGGCTATTGCGGTTTTGCCGACCCCCGCTTCGCCTATCAAAATTGGGTTGTTTTTGGTGCGGCGTGAAAGTATCTGTATAACGCGGCTGATCTCTTCGTCGCGGCCGATAACCGGGTCTAACTTATTTTCGGCGGCCATCTTGGTGAGTGAGCGCGTGTATTTGGAAAGCGCCCGGTATTTTTTTTGCTCCGGCTGTGCAGACTTGCTGGAGCGAAGTTCTGCAACCATGCGCACCAAACCATCCCTGGTGATGCGAAATCGGTTTAACAGGTCGCGAGCCGCGCCGGGTATGTCGAGCAATGCCACAAAAAGGTGCTCCGTGGAGACAAACTCATCGTGCAGCTCGGTGGCCACTTTTGCCGAGCGCTCAAGCACCTGTACCAGCTCGGGAGTTAGATACAGCTGGTAGGAGGGCGATAGCACAGAAGATGCCGAGCCGCTTCCCTCTAGAGTTTCAAGCACGGTATCGGTGAGCAGTATCACGTCTATATCGAGACGCTCAAGAACCGTTGCAACCAGAGAATCTTCTTGCAGGAGCAGGGCGCCCAACAGATGTATCGGGCTCACTTGGTTTTGGCCGCGTTCAACGGCGAGCTCATGTGCTCGGCGGACCGCCTCTTTTGCCTTTGTGGTGAAGTGGTTAAATGGTGGCATATAGTTGCTTATATATTACGAACCGGGGGCTGGTTTTGTTTCAATAGTGTTTATGGGCGTGGCCGGAGCGGCAGTTTGCGGTATGGAGTATAAGTAGGAGCCAAGCGCTGCCGACTCGGCGGTTATCACACCTACTACCTCGCCAAAGAGCGTGATTATGATGGAGCCGGGTGTTGCCGAGGACACGCTTGCCTCAATCATGCTCGGCAGGGTGCCGGGGGTGCCGGCCGGGATCATTGCTACCACTCCGGAGCCGACAGTGTCCGCACTGACGCCGCCTATGCGGATGACCGTCTGCCCCAGCGCCACCTTGCTGATGTCGGCCAGTTTGACTGGAGCAAAACCGGTAGAGGTGCCGACCGCAACGGAAATGGTCGCCAGCGGTGTCGAGGTTGACTGCATCGAGGGTAGAGTAAGAGGGACTCTCTCTCCGCTTGCCAAAATCGCCTCAAAGTCGGTGGCTCCGGATGCCGAGAGCGCCACACGGTCGGTTAGGCCCATACCCTCTTTGCTCGTGATAATGCCGCGCGCCACCAGTGTATTGCCACCCTTTGCGACAATGCGGATGATCCCCTTTTGCACCGACGCTATAGACTGTGCAATTAGGTCGTCATCTTTAACTACCACGGTTTTTTCGGTCACTGTTGTTACTGCGGCACCTAGGTTTTGCGGCACAACCCTTTCTATGGTTTTTTCGACTATCTGATTAACGACCTTGGTAACCCCGGCTGGAGCTTGGTCCATGAGAGACACGGTGACTATACCGGTTGCTATAGACGTCACAAAACTCACCAAAAGCGTGAGTAGTATAATTTGATGTTTTGTGAGTTTCTCTATGTCCATACAGTAACGTTTTCTGAATTGAATTATAGCACATGACGGTACAGCGCGACAATACTTTCCAAGGCGCGAGCAATATGCCGCGCGTCTGTTCTTGTGGCGGTTGGCAAAAGGGTCAGCCGCAGTGAAGATAGTGCAAACTCGGGCGAAACGCCGAGCGCTTCAAGCACGTGGCTTGGGTGGCCCGCCTCGGTGTCGCAGGCACTGCGTGTCGAGGCGGAGATGCCGCGCGCGTCGAGCGCTATAACAGCCATCTCGCCGGAGAGGCCGGGTATTGTAAAATTAATATTATTTGCAATCCGGCAGACCGGGAAAAGGGTGCGCTCCGGGCCGCTAGGCCAAGTCCTACCCCCTTTTCTCCGGCCTGCCGGATTGCTCCCACATGCCGGTCCGTTGAGTATTGCATCCGGAATGCGCTTATGTATCTCGCTCCACAAAAAGTCCCGTACTGTAGCAATGCGCGCGGAGCGTGCTTTGCACCCTTCTGCCGCCTCTACAAGCGCCGCGGCAAACGCGCCGGCCGCGGCGACATTTTCTGTCCCGCTGCGCAACCCACCCTCTTGCCCGCCACCCCAAATAATCGGCTCCGCCAAAGTACCTCGGCGCACGTAGAGCACGCCGATACCTTTTGGCCCACCGACTTTTTGCGCGTCCAAGGTCATCAGATCAACGCCAAGTTTTTCTACATTAATAGACATCCACAAAGGCGCCTGCGACGCGTCGGTGTGCAGGTAAAGCGGCAAGCAAGGGGAACCCTTGCTACTTCTTAGCAAGGGTTCCCCTTGCTCTCTATCCCGACTCTTACGCATGTGACGTAGCTCCTTCGCAATCGCGCGGATGTCTTGCACCGCGCCCATTTCGCTGTTGACCATCTGTACCGACACGAGCGCGGTGTCCTCGCCCACCGCCTCGCGCAACTGTGTTGGGTCTAGGAGCCCATTTGCATCTACGGTAAGTTTTGTGACATACAAACCCTCGCGCTCGAGCGCGCGCAGAGGCTCGATAACCGACGAATGTTCTATAGCGCTCGTGACTGCGCCCACTTCGCCACGCTCTAAAATAAGCGGTCGTAGTACGCCCTGTAGCGCAAGGTTGTTTGCCTCGGTACCGCTACCAACAAATACAATTTCGTCCGCGTGGGCACCAATTGCGCGTGCAACTTTCGCGCGCGCCGCCTCAAGCTCTTTTTTTGCCGCTACCGCCTCCTTGTGGAGCGCGCTTGGGTTGCCAAAAAGCCGCAACAGCCGCGCGAGCTCTTTTTGTGCGGTGCGCGATAGCGGCATCGCCGCCGCCGCGTCTGCATAGACACGCTTACCCGGCCATAATATATGCCATTTCATATTCACTCCAACTACTATATACTGCTTGTACGTATGAGCGAAACGGCCGCGGATAAGGGGGTTCGGCCCCCGATTGTTGCCATTGTGGGACACATAGACCACGGCAAGTCCACCCTGCTTGACTATATCCGAAAGACCAACGTTGTAGAGGCAGAGGCGGGCGGTATCACCCAGCACCTCTCCGCCTACGAAGCCGTGCACAAAAACACAACCGGGGAACATCATATTACCTTCCTCGACACGCCGGGGCATGAGGCGTTTAAAGCGATGCGCTCGCGCGGCTTGGAGGTTGCCGACGTTGCTATTTTGGCTGTATCTGCCGAGGATGGCGTAAAAACGCAGACGGTGGAGACGCTTAAACTCATTGCCGAGGCGAAGATACCTTATATCGTAGCTTTAACCAAAATAGACAAACCGGACGCCAATGTAGAAAAAGCAAAAATGTCTTTGCTCGAGCACGGAGTTTATCTCGAAGGGCTCGGCGGCAACATCCCCTATGTTGCTATTTCAAGCAAAACAGGTGTGGGCGTGCCGGAGTTGCTTGATCTTATTTTGCTTGCCGCAGAGCTCGAGGGCGTCTCTGCAGACCCGGCCGCCCCGCCTAATGGTGTGGTCATTGATGCGTATGCCGACAGCAAGCGCGGTACCACCGCGACGCTGCTGGTAAAAAACGGCACGCTAAAGAGCGGTCAGTTTGTGGTTGCGGGAGGCACGTGGTCTCCCGTGCGGATTATGGAAAACTTTTTAGGCAAATCTATAAATCAAGCGCTCCCAGGGATGCCGGTCTGTGTGGTTGGTTTTTCCGCACTCCCGGCCGCCGGAACGCAGTTTACTGTTGCACATTCTAAAAAAGAGGCGGAGGCAGAGGCGCTTGCAAATACACAGCCGCATGTACGCGCGCACATGCCGGCCGCAGTGCCGGCCCCTGCCGCCCTAGACGCCGCCGAGGCACAAAGCGAGGAGCCGGCGCCACACCTGGTGCTCCCCATTGTTATCAAAACAGATGTGGCCGGCATGGGTGACGCGATTATGCACGAGCTTCGCAAACTGCCCCAAAGCGATCAGTTGGAAATACACGTAGCACTCCAGGGAGTACCAGCTATTTCCGAAAACGACGTCAAGTTGGTGGGCGGTGGTAAAACGCCGGGGATTATCATCGGTTTCAACGTCAAGGCGGATGCCGCGGTGCGCGAGGCGGCAGAGCGGCATGGCGTGGTGATAGGTATGTTTGATGTCATCTACAAGCTCGGCGAGTGGCTCGGCAAAGAGTTTGAGGCGCGCCGGCCAAAGGTACGCACCGAGGAGCGCACCGCCGCCGCCAAGGTTTTGAAATATTTTAGCGGCGGCAAGGGCAAGGTTGTCTTGGGTGGCCGGGTCGAGGAGGGTACCTTGGCACTTGGAGAGGAAGTATATATTTTTAGACGCGACCTCAAGCTTGGAGTCGGCACCATAACCAACCTACAGGCGCAGAAAAAAGAGGTGAAGCATGTCGAGGTCGGGGCCGAGTTTGGCGCGCAGATAAAAACGGCGGTCGAGCCGGCGCCAGGCGACAAGCTCGAGGCGCACGCAATAGTATTTAAATAAATGCACAACCGAGACGACAAAATGCGCGAGGCACTGCGCGAGGTTGCGGCAGAGTTTTTGCTGCGTGAGGCAAACCCCACCCCGCTTATCACGGTGACCCGCGCCACTCTAAGCGATGACCACGCGCGCGGCGTTGTATATATGACAGTGTTCCCCGACTCTGGCGAGAGTGCCGCCGTGGCCTTTGCCAACCGCGCTACTGGAGAGTTTGCCGCGTTTTTTAAAAAGCGCATCCGCGGCATGTCGCCGCCGCGCGTTACGTTTGAAATTGATAAGGGAGAAAAAAGCAGACAGCGGCTCGACGAACTCTCACAATAACGATACAGTTATTGACACTGGCCATGTAGCCAAGTAGTAAGGCAAGGGTCTGCAAAACCCTTATACGCGGGTGCGATTCCCGCCATGGCCTCAAGCCCCGCCCTGCTTCGCCAAAGCTTCGCAGGGCACTGCCCGGGTGGCGGAATTGGTATACGCGCTCGACTTAAGATCGAGTTCCGTAAGGAATGTGAGTTCGAGTCTCACCCCGGGCACCAATACAGAACGAAGCGGCTTTTTCAAAGCCAGAAGGTGGGACGCGCGAAGCGCGTCCCACTGATTTCCCCCCATTTTTCCAAACGAATTTGGAGCACCGCCTTCGGCGGGACGGACTGTTTTTTCGCCAAGAAGCAGGTTCGAGCCAAAGATTTCTTTGGCAACGACCTTTTTCGCAAAAAGGTCGTTATCCCGTGCGATTCCATTCAGGTTTTGAGCGTCGTTTATCCATTCCTGCATCGGTTCGAACCAACCATTCTGCTTTTGTAGAAGTGAGGATATTTTCTCTTCCAGCGACTTCTTTTTGAATAACAACTTTGATTTTTCAGCACGATATATTTCTTGCTCAATCACTTGGTCTAAATAGCCGTCAAGAAGTCGCTGGAGCTTCACTTCAATACTTTTGATTTCTTTTTTCACTTCTTCTACAAAAGCAGAATTAGACTGGGCGGAATTCTTGTGGTCTTGCAAGGCAAGACGATTAAGTTCCTCCGCCCAGTCTCGTGGCAAAGAAACTGATTTGATGAGTGATGATAACTGGCGATTCAATTCTTCTTCTCGAATACAAGGTTCAGGACATTTGATAGTTTTCGATTTTTTTGTGCAGTGATAGTAAGTATAGTTATGCACATTTCCATTCTTCTGCTTTTTAACCTTGTATTCGCCAGTTATCATCATTCCGCATGAGGCGCAAGAAATTAGTCCGCAAAATGGTTGCGGTTCATTTTTAGATTTTCTATCGGGAACACCGCGAAGTTTCAAAATTTCTTGCGCTTTGTCAAACAGTTTCTTTGACACGATTGGCTCGTACTTTCCTTCATGGCGTTCACCGCCATATTTGAATAGTCCGATGTAAAATGGATTTGAAAGAATAAAAGACGCTCGGGTTTTGGAGATTATCTTTCCACCCCTCGAAACGATTCCGTTTTTCGCCAAAAAGTTTGAGATGTCCTCTAACCGACTTTCACCTTTTGCATATTTCTCAAAAGCCAAGCGGATGACACGAGATTTTTTCTTGTCTACCACGACAGATTTTGTGCGAGAGTCGTTGATATATCCCACAGGCGCTTGGCTTGGATAATCTCCGTTACGAACTTTTTGGCGAAGTCCCCGTTTCGTATTTTCGGAAAGAGAATCTACATAGTATTTACTTTGCCCAAAGGCGATGTTGAGCATAAATTTCCCTTGCGAAGTATTTTCACACCAAAAAGTGGGGAATTTCAACATCGCTAAATGCCCGCAATCCAACAAGTAGATTATGCGACCACCGTCCACAGAATTGCGCGCCAAACGATCCGGATGCCAAGCAAGGATTCCGTTTGCATCGCCGTGTTCAATACGCGAAACCATTTTATTAAACACCGGACGACCGGGGATTTTGGCAGATTGTTTTTCAATCAATTCTTCGGCGATATGCAAACCTTCTTGCTTGGCAAAGACGCGCAATTCTGTGAGCTGTGCTTCAATAGATAAAACCTGCTTGTCCTCAACATCCGTGGACTTGCGGGCATACAAAAAGAATTTTTGTTCCATAAAGATATTATAGCAAAAATTCTTTTTGTTGGGCAGAGCAAATGAATCTGTATCGCACGGGATTTCGAACCTGCTTCTTGGAGAAAAAACAATCCGCACCGCCGAAGGCGGGACTCCGAATTCGTTTGGGAAAATGGGGGGAAATCAGTGGGACGCGCTTCGCGCGTCCCACCTTCTGGCTTTGAAAAAGCCGCTTCGTTCTGTATTGGTGTCTTTATTGTACCAAGTTAGAACCTATTTCCAAAACAAATGATGTCGCGCGCTCCGCGCGCGTGGTGGCTTGAAACTGAACCGTACGCTCGGATTGCGTGGTGAAGCGAATGGGCGCGCCTCGTCCGCTCCCTTCGGTCGCGGCCAAAACCAAAAATTTTCCTTCCTTATTCTTAATTTTCGGCGGGGGGTGTGGGGGGAGCCGACAAAAAATGGAAAGGAAATTTTTGGTTTTGCTTCGCCGCTATCATATTGTTCCTATTGGAAAACTGCTAAAGTGAGACTATTAGCCATTGTTTGCGTTTTCAAAATGGTGTAATATATAAGCATGGAGATAATCAAGAAAAACATAACTCTGGTCATCGGAATATCCATTCCGATTTTGATGATTTTGTTCGTGGCGGGAAGTATCTATTTGCCCGGACTTTTCATAAAACCACATTTTAGTTTTTTATATGCAAGTGGTGATGATTCCTATTATTACTACAACAACGGCTATCAGTATTCTGTTCAAAATGATAAGTTGATAAAAAATGAGCTTAAGCAACCAGAAAATCCAAATTACAACCCGCCACGAGTCGAGCCAAAATTGTATCTTTATGATGTTACAAAAAATGAAGCAAAAGAAATTTCTTTTGCTGACGCACAAAATCTAGATTTAGATTCCAATGTAAAATCTCCTGATGACTTTGAGGTCGTCTATGGAAGTCGTGGCGATGGATTCTTTCCATTTTTCTGGGGCGGAGGAACAGATTACAACGCTAGATATTTGAAAGGTCATAACGTGAGCAAAAAATTAAATCTTCAGCTAAACGGAGGCTCATATTACAATAATTTCCGTTTTATTGGCTGGATAAAATAAAATTATATGGCAACAAAAGAAGAAGTTTTACAATATATCAAAACACTGGCGGAACAAAAAATTGTTACAAAAGATGAGATAGATTTGGCGTATGATTCGGGAAGTGGGATAAAGACAGATATGGTTCTCACCAAGAAGCTTGGTATTGCAGAAATTTTATATTACATCGGTGGAGCAGTTGTATTTTTGGGTATTGCAATTTTGCTCGTGCAAAATTGGTCAACGCTTGGTTTTGGAACAAAAGTTTTGGCAACTCTTGGTGCGGGTGTCGCCGCCTATTTTGTCGGAGTTCTATTTAGCAGAGATGAAAGGACGGAAACTGCTGGCTCTGCTTTCTATCTTATTTCTGCTCTCGTTATTCCAATGGGTCTTTATGTTGTTTTCGACAACGCAGGATTTGACGCCAGCAGTTACGGTTCTCAAAGTTTAATTTCGGGAATACTTTTCGGCATGTATATGTTGTCGTATGTTGTTTTCCGAAAAAATGTCTTTACCTTGTTTAGTATTCTTTTCGGGACATGGCTATTTTTCAGCCTCACGAGTTTTATGGTCGGAGGCGGCCCATATTTTGACGACTGGAAGTTCTATGAGTATCGTGTCCTTGTCGCCGGTATCACTTATATGTTGATCGGCTACGCCTTCTCAAAAAATGAGCGTGCCTCGCTTTCCAATTTCCTCTACGGATTCGGTATTCTCGGTTTTCTTGGGTCAGCTCTCGCGCTTGGCGGTTGGGAACCAAACCAAAATGTATTTTGGGAATTGATTTATCCTGGTCTGATTTTCGGAGCTTTGTTCCTTAGTGTTCACATCAAGAGCAAATCGTTTCTCACTTGGGGAACACTCTTTCTCATGGCTTATATTCTGAAAATCACTTCGGAGTATTTCTCAAGTGGTTTGGGTTGGCCACTCGCGCTCGTTATTGCTGGTCTTGCGATGATTGGTGTTGGGTATATGTCTCTTTCACTCAAAAAGAAGTATTTGACTGCGTAAGGGAGCAATCCCCGCCGTTTTATAATATTTCCTAAAAACGGCGGGGATTTGTGCGCGCACAGATCCTCCGGGGCAAGCACATACAGATTTGTTTGTGCCTAGCACAATCCATATTTTTTGAGTTACCACCACTAGTGAACGAAGTCACAGAGTTTCAAGCTATCACCAAACGTGGAGAGGAAGCGCCTCGTCTCGCCGCAAGGACGGAGAAATGAGCGACAATGTATCACCATAAAGTGATAAAATAGAACTAGCTCATTTCGTAGTCTGTAGCGGCGAAGCAAAACCAAAAATTTCCTTTCCATTTTTTGTCGGCTCCCCCCACACCCCCCGCCGAAAATTAAGAATAAGGAAGGAAAATTTTTGGTTTTGGCCGCGACCGAAGGG
>Ga0209542_10002140_pt1 | contig 44954 bp, 44 predicted proteins | sample RifCSPhighO2_01_FD_184028 | JGI IMG/M metagenome (GOLD analysis project Ga0209542, IMG submission 184028) | Soil microbial communities from Rifle, Colorado - Rifle CSP2_plank highO2_0.1 (SPAdes) (version 2) | ecosystem: Environmental > Terrestrial > Deep subsurface > Rock core/Sediment ...
TTTTTTCCGTTTTATAACGACGCTGGAACGGTAGAAAAACAGATAGTAGATGCATATAGGTTCGGTGAAGATGTGGCGGAAAAACTTGAAGTTATAGCTATAAACGGTGGTACCTCCAAAGACAATACTTTCGAAGAAATTAAAAGAATGAAAGAAATGCACCCGGATTTGAAAGTGATTGACAAGTCCACAAACTCGGAAGGGTATGCAGTTATTAAATACGGATTTAAAGAGGCAGTATGTGAATGGGTTTTTTATACAGATGGAGATGCCCAGTACAGGCTGGAGGGAGATTTGAGAAAACTTGTAGATAAGCAAATTGAATCCGGAGCAGATGTTGTAAACGGATATAAACTAAGAAGGTCTGACTCAGCTATTAGGGTGTTTTTAGGTAATATATATGAACGATTCAGCAGATTTGTTTTTGAAATACCTATAAGAGATACCGATTGCGATTTTAGGCTGGTTAGAAAGGGTATACTGGACAAAATAGATCTGGTTTCTACTGATGCTTCAATTCTTCCTGAGCTTATAAAAAAGCTCGAGCTAGTAGGGGCAAAGTTCGCCGAAGTTCCGGTTTCACATTACTCGAGGGAATACGGAGTTTCCAACTATACTGCAATTCAATTACTAAAAGAGAAACTACTTGGGGATGTAACCTTATACTTTAAACTCCGAAAAATGCGCTCCGCCTACGAAAAGTTCAGAATATTCCGATTTGGATTAGTTGGAGTTATTAGTGTAATTTTGCAGTATTTGTTTTTTAATATTCTTATTACCTACTATGCTCAATTAAAGCCGTTTATTTCAGTGATCATTGCAGATCATATTTCTATTATTCTCGCTTTCTTTTTGAATAATTACTTCGCTTTTAATAAAACCAAGTTTGATAATCGCTCAAAGCTTTTCCCCGGTTTTGTTAAATACTATGCAGTTGTAGTTATGTCCACTTTTATTCAGGCATTTGTAGTTTATATGGGCAATACGTTGTTTGGAGAGAGATTATTGATTTCGAATATTTTCTGGTTTGTTGGTTTGTGTTTTGCGTTTATGTGGAACTATGGGATTCAAAGCAGAATTATCTGGAGCAAATATAATAAGAAGTAACTATTAATTGTTTTTGGCATTGCTGTTGTATCTATTAATTATTCCGGTAATTATTTTTGTCGTTGATGTAACTTCGGCATCTATTTCTTTTACAGTTGTATCTTTAATTTTAAGGTGTCGTCTGTTTTTTACGGGAAAATTTTTTCCCACAGTTATTACGTTAGGTTTAAGTAATTTATAAAGTTCCAGGTAATATAAATCTGTCATTTCGTTTAGCTCGTAATTTATGAACACAAAGTCTACAGCCTTGTGATTTATCAAAATTTCCGCCCTATGTTTTTGGCTGATGATTGGTCTTAACAATCCCTTATATTTTCTTATGTTGGAATCCGGTTCCAAGCCCACAATGAGTACTTCGCCTTCTTTTTTGGATTTGTTCAAAAATAGTGAATGACCTGCGTGAAACAAGTCAAACGATCCGTGGGTAAATACTACGTTTTTGTCAACTTGACCGAAATCACGGATTAGTTTTAATGTTGTGTCAATGCTTATTAGGTAACCCATTTTATTATTTTATTTTGGGTAGAATATTGTGATTTTAACACACTTGAGCGTTTTCTTAATAAGTTTATTAATAGATTTATGTCTAATTTTAGTACTTTGGCAATGAAATGATATGTTTTAAAAACATAAAGAAAACCAACCCATTTCAGGCAGGTAAATATTTAAAAAGTGCATTTTAATTAAAGAGGTCTTTTATAAAATATCAGGTTGTCTGGCCTAATCTTTGCAAGTCTTCTTTACCCAAAAACTTGAATAACTTCATACCGTTAACTTCCGCTTTAGCAGCTTTTCTCCCATTTTTAGTAGTAACAACTGTTACTTGATCATCGGGAACTTCAACTGACTCTTTTGTTTTTACATTGAAAAATTTCAGATTTACCACCTCCTATAGGAATAATGGTAGCATATTTGTGGCAGTAAACGCATTAAATTTATTTTTCAAGTTCCAGCAATTTTGTTGTTGAAAGAATTCAGTAACAACTAAAAAATCAGACCAAATAATACCCCATTCCTCTTTTTGTTTTTATTACCAGATTAATTTCGTTCTCATCGCAGGCTTCTCTTACCCGTTTGACTATTTGGCTTATTGCCGCGTCGCTGACTCCCGATCCGTGGCTTTGTGGGCTTAATATTTCGGCAATATCATCCTTTTCAACTAGTTTGCCTTTTGATTCTATTAGCTTTTTAAAAATCAGATATTCGCTTTTTGACATTTCCATAATTGCTTTCTCCAGAATTTTTTCGTCTTTATCCGTTTCGGTTATTAATAAATCCTCGCCAAAATGTTTTTTTAATAAAAGTTTTTTACAGTTTGATGGGTTTCCTTTTGAAAGCTTTATTATCTGCTCCATTTCTTTTTTATTTAATTTCAGGTTGTACCTTGCCGACAAATACTGTATGGTTTTTTTCATTTCCTCTTCATCCAGCGTTTCAAGTTTTAATTTATACGGAGCCATAGTTAAAAGCTGGGATAGACGAATGTCCGGTTCCTGCCCGGTCCTGAATCCAAACACATAGCAAAGCTTATACTTAAAGTTATCTCTTAGTGATCTGATAGTATTGACCACTTCTTTATCGCAGTCATTCATAACCTCTATGTCATCGAACATAATATATAGAGATTTGTAGTCGCCTAAATATTCCTCTATCTTTTTTTCTATTCCGGCCAGACTGTTTTCGTTGGAGTGAAGTAATTTTGAAAAGATTTCAACGAATGTCTGAAGGTCTTTTTTGTAGAGTTGGTTAAGGTCGAAATAAACCAGCTTTGAGTCGGATGTGTTTTTTTCATCCATCTCTCTTAGGAATTTGCTTTTTCCCATGCCTATATCCCCGACCACTTGAAAGCTTTCTTTTAGCTTTACCAGCTCGAAAAACTTCCTTGTTTCCTTTTCCCTTAAAATAGGTTTCTTGTTTGCCATAGTGATTAAATACCACAAAAATGGAATTATGACAACTTTGTTGATTTATTGTTGAAATTGTATTGAGTAAATATTCGAGAACTGTTAAGACATTGTTATTTAAATATCAAGATTTAAGCTGAAGATCATGTGATTATATAAACATTAAGATAGAACATTGAAAACCGAATAATTAATTACTTGAAAGGAGGCAACATGTTTAAAAAAACATTAATTTATTTATTAGAGATTCTTAAAGCACTTCCTATGCTATCCGATGAATACGGCTAGCGTGAGCATAAGTAAATAAAAAATCAAGGTTTTGAAAATTTAGGGGAATTAAATTTAAGCCCGATCTATATGGTCGGGCTTTTATGTGTTTATTTCCAGAATTAGAGGTTGTGGAGCTTTAAGTATAATAAAGCCTCAAAGCTTTTTCCCCACGTCGGTGATCCGATTGACGCAGACGTATCTATAGGTTATACTCCCAGTCAATTATCACATAAAGTTAATAATAACCGGAATAGTAATAATAAGATAAGTTTGATATAATTCTTTTTTCAAATGTAAGGATTAATATGTTTAAAAGAAGAGAAAAAGAGGGGTCTACAGGCAATCCCAAAAAAATAGAATACTTAATTGATGTAATGTCCATAAGGCAAAAAAGGCAATTTTACCTTTTGATGGCAGTAAATATGGCTGCGTTGATTTATTTTCTTTCTTGGTGGTTTGACAGCAGTCACATTATCAAGCCGGCCGGGATGTTATTAAATAGTCTGGTGATTTTATGGTCCGTATTATTACCTTTATACTTTTTCTTCTTTGTTTCAAGAATGAAAAAACCCAACCCTGCTCTTCCGGTCCCATCGAATATTAAGGTAGCAATGGTGGTTACTAAAGCACCAAGCGAACCTTTCTCTGTTGTTAAAAAAACTTTACTTGCCATGATTTCACAAAAACATGTCCACGACACATGGTTGGCGGATGAAGATCCATCAAAAGAAACTATTAATTGGTGCAAAGAACACAATGTTTCTATTTCAACCAGAAAAAATGCCCCCAATTATCACAACAGCACTTGGCCCAGACGCACCAAATGCAAAGAGGGAAATTTGGCATATTTTTATGATAATTATGGATATAAATCGTATGACGTTGTTGTTCAAATGGATGCTGATCATATACCTCAAGAAAATTATCTTGAAGAAATGTTAAGGCCTTTTAACGACAAGGAAGTAGGGTATGTTTCGGCGCCGAGTGTTTGCAATGCAAATTCTGAAAAAAGCTGGACGGCCAGAGCGCGCTTGTATGTAGAATCATTTCTGCATGGAGCACAGCAGGCTGGCCATACTAACGGTTTCGCTCCGCTTTGTTTTGGATCTCATTATGCAGTTAGAACAAGTGCATTGAAACAGATTGGAGGTTTAGGCCCGGAGTTGGCGGAAGATCACTCCACAACATTGTTGATGAATGCACAAGGGTGGAAGGGAGTACACGCTTTGGACGCAGTTGCTTTTGGCGACGGGCCGGCTAGCTTTGCCGATGCTATGACCCAGGAATTTCAATGGTCGAGGAGTTTGATGGTAATTCTATTGACACTGACACCTAATAAATTAAAAAATTTGCCTTTGAGAATTAAATTTCAGTTTCTGTTTTCTCAGTTGTGGTATCCGCTATACGGAGTCATCATGCTAATAGGTTATTCAATTCCGATAATTGCTCTATTCTATGATTCCGCACTGGTAAGAATTGTTTATATTAGTTTTTTACTTCATTCGTGGGTATATACCTCTGCAATTTTAATTTCACTTTTTTGGCTTAAAAAAGTAGGATGTTTGTGGCCTAAGAATGCAAAGATAATAAGCTGGGAGGCTACTTTTTTTCAGATAGTAAGATGGCCATGGGTATTTTTAGGATGTTTTTACGGTATTGTGGGAGTACTTAGAAAGAAAGAATTCAGTTTTAAAGTTACTCCAAAAGGGGAAAACACCGGAAGCGTACTCTCGTTTAAAGTTCTAATACCCTATATTATTCTTGTTTCTACAGGATTGCTTGTTTCAATATTTATCTCTGATTCAAGAGAAGCAGCCGGATATTATTATTTTGCTGTTTTGAATTCCGTTCTTTATGTTATATCTATAGCCGTCATAATATTAAATCACATATTGGAATCGAGAAAATTCAAGAGTAATGTTTAAGGTTAGAAAATAAATCGGGAATAAATCATATGAAAAATATTATTATCACATGGTGGAAACATTTATTTATATTAGTAGCATTCGTAGTTGCCACTTTTTATGTTGTTTCTATGAGAAGAAATGATATTTTATTTGCCTGGACGTGGGGTTTCAGCCCCGGGAATTTTATTTGCGGTATTTCAGATTACACATTTCCTGTAATTTGCAGGCAAGATAAAGTAGATTTTGATAACTTGAATGTTAACTTCGGGATTTATGATCCGGAGGGAAGTTATGACAATGAAAGTAGATTGGCAATTCAACACCAATATATTTCTTGGGTTAACTACTCGAGTGAAAAGTTATTAGCCGACGAAGAATTATATTCCTCAAAAAACAGATGGGTAATGGTTACGGTTGAGCCGTGGCCTTATAATAAAAATGATTTTGGTAAAGAAACCCTATTCAATGATATTAAGTCCGGCAAATATGATGAAGTTATCGATTCGGTTTGCAATGATATAAGCAGATTTAAGAACCCTTCTTTTATAAGATGGGGGCATGAAATGGAGAATGTTACTGATAGGTATCCATGGGCTCAAAATGACTATTCAGGATTTATTGAATCATATAGATATTTTGTCACAAGGTGCAAAAATACTGCTTCCAAAGCGTACTACGTTTGGTCACCTGTAGGTATGAATGGCCTGGAAAAATATTGGCCGGGAAGCGACTATGTCGATTATGTCGGCGTTTCAGTTTATGGATTTTATGAGCAGGATGAGTATTATTATGGCCGGCCGCGCGGGTTTAATGAAATATTTAATGAAAGATATGAGCGCATTAAAAAGTTTGGACGCCCTGTAATGATCGCAGAAATGGCTGTAAACGGAAGCGAAAGACACAGGATTTATTGGTACTCGGAAGCATTTAATAGTTTTAGTAATTATCCTGAACTGAAGACTGTGATTTTGTTTAATTCAAAAGATGTACCCGGAGCGTGGGGAGCTGAATTTCCTGTTCCTGATTGGACATTTGGAGATGTTTTTAACAAGGTGGTTGATTAATCGGCTTTTATACAATATGGCTAATTGTCCAGCCAACCTTCAGAGTCTATAGTACCGGTGAATTCATCTATCCTGTAGCTGGCGATTTTTCCGTCTTCAAAATAATAATAATAAGCGGTGGATTCATCTTCATCAGGAAAAGTATAAACCCATATTTCCCTGCCGTTCTTTTTTTCGGATTTAAAAGCAGGTTCACCGTTTATTTCGACAAAATCGGACATGGACATTCCTGTAATATCGCCAACATCGCTGTTTACATTGGGATTGACAGCATTGTTTCTCATTTTTTCTTCTTCTGCGCTTTTATTTTGGTTTTGGTAATATGAAACCAGCAAAAACACCAAAACCCCTGCGGCAATAAGTAATGAAACTATTAATGTATTTCCTTTTTGTTTATCCGTTTTCATCCTGATTTTCATATCTTTCATTTTCACGTTCTTCTTTGTGGTGATTATTTGGGGTATGATGGGGATTTATAGAAGTTTCAGTTGGTCTTACATGCGAACTTTTAGAACCGAATTTTTTTCCTAATAAAACTCCCAAAAGCAATAATCCCGCGCCACCAAGCCCCAGTCCGGCAACTTTGGCTGCGCCCAAAAGATCTTCAACTTTTACATATTTTCCATCATAAGGTGCCTGAGTGTCCGAACTTTCGTCAGCACCTGCGGGATCCATTGATTCCTCAGAATCAGAATCCGAAGCACTTCCTGTTCCTTGACTTGTTGTTTGAGTAGTTCCTGAAGGGGCCTGTGTGGTATCACTTTCACCTGTATTTTCAACCGTTGCGGTTTCATCCGTTTCTACCGGTGGTGCTCCGGCTAATTCATCTTGTTTTTCCGTTGTAAATGTTTTATCAGAAGTCTGAGCCTCATTTCCCGAAGAATCTTTTGCCCTGACTCTGTAATGGTACTGGGTGTCTGGTTCAAGGTCATAAAGATTTAATTCATGGTCTTTAGTATCCAGTTCTCCATTAGCAGTTTTGTCGTATGAAGAGTCAGTGTCATAGTCAACGTATCCGTCGGAGTCCTCGTCAGTTGTCCAAGTTATTTTTGCGGAAGTATCAGTAATATTTTCTACTTTTACATCTGATATCACAGGTTTTGTAGTATCGTCAAAATCTATTGGCGGTATAATCACATCGAAATTAAAAGGAACATCATAATTAACAACCAGCTCCGGGTCCTTATCCCCCTCTCTTGATGAAAATGTTAAAAGGTAATCACTGGCCTGTTCTTTACCTGAAATTTCCAATCCTTTATTAGGGTAAGTGCCGTCGACCCATCCCTTTACAGTATTAGTTATAGTCCATTCAACCCATGTGGCGCCTTCCGATACCGACTTGCTAACAGTAGGAGCATAGTTGCCGGGTTTGTTAGACCAGGTCACTCCGGTTTCATTCCAGTCGCCTATTAGTCTAACAATGTCAACCGTAATCGAATTGTCCGTAAGCATATGTGATTTTTGGTAAAGTCTTAGTTTTGCCGAGTTTACAGTTGCATTATCTGGTATAGAGCTGAGGTCAAATTTTACATATGATCTTCTAATATCTTTAGACAGCCCAAAAATTGCGTCATCGTAAGCTACTTCAAGTGCTATGCCGTTCACATTATTAGAAGTTTCTTTAGATCTTACTGAAGCATCCTGGACGGACTTAAATGTTTTAGTGGTAGCATGCACATTTTGAATCTGGGAAGTAAAAGCTAAGGAAAAACCTGTTAAAAGTATTGAAAATATAATCTTTGTGTGGGCAGGTATCATTTATATTAAATATATCATAATTATTTTAGAGTCAATAGAGTTGAAATGTTTCACTATGCTTTGTTTCTGGTCATGCATGGAATATACTCTCTGTCTTTTGCGGCGATATGCTTGGAAAGCCATTCCCGGGAAAATACGGCTACTTCTTCGGCTAATACGAAAATATCCGTTTTCTTATCGCGGACTTGTTTTAAATATTCTTTTACTTTTTTCCTGTAATAATCATGGGATAATGGATGGTCGGAGCATTCTGTGCATTGAAATTTAAATATGCATTCTTCTTCATAGCTCAAATGGTATAAAGCGTAACGGCCTAATTCCACTACGGCAAGTATTAAGGAGTTCTTAACATCGGGGCTTCTGGTATTTTCAATAATGTCCAAAATCTGATTAGTAATGTCAAAAAACTTTTTATGCTGCTCATCAATGGAAGGTACTTTAACACTATATGAATCGTCCCAGACAAACCTTTTTGCAGTCATAGATAAATGATAACGATACAAAAATACTGTGTCAAAAGTTATTCGCTTTATCTATAATCATATTGTCAATACATTTTTTATCAACGTATGCTATATGGTAAGTTATCCAGTTTTCTGCAAAAGCAGATACTTCATCGGAAAGCTTGTGAATATCTTCTTTTTCGTCGCACGCTCTCTTTAATAAATCCTTCACTTTTTCCCTGAAGCGGTCGTGAAAAGCACAATGTTCTTCGCACTCATTGCAGTTATGCTTTATTAAGAATTCTTCTTCGTAGCGTAAAGAATTCAAGGCGTAGCGTGCTAATTCAACAATAGTTAATATCAGTGATTTTCTAAATGATGAATAATCGCGATTATCAGGGAGATCACTAATGTGTTTCGCAATGTCGAAGAATTTTTTATGCTGTTCATCCAGAACGGGCACTTTTACGCTGTATGAATCATTCCAGACGAACTTATGGTTGTTCGTCATAATTAGATAATAATGCTGCGGAATTCTGGTGTCAAAGAATCATATGATAATTGCAGGATTTATAGTGAGATTAAATATTATTGAGCCAGCGCATTTGCAGCATTAACGCGTCCTTTGGACCAGTAAGATCCTGTTCCTGAGATTTTATCTGCGGTTGATTCAAGTCTCGATCTGACTTGGGATGCAGAAGTTCCGTATGGAGTTGACCAGATAAGGGCGGCAACAGCTGAAGTCATTGGTGTTGCCATGGATGTTCCTGAGGCATAATCATAATTGAGTGATTTGTTTATTTTATAGGGATGATTAGGAAATGTAGAAAAGATATTTTCTCCAGGAGCAGCAACGTCGACCCATTTTGAACCATAGCTTGAAAAATAAGCTTTTTGATCTTTATTGTTAGTGGCGGCTACAGCAATTGTATTATTATAAGCGCCGGGATAAGTTTTTGAAGTATTGGCCGAATTACCGGCGGCGGCTACTACAACCACACCTCTGTTCCATGCATAATTAACTGCATTTTCCAAGGTTCTGGATCTGGACGAACCGCCAAGGCTCATATTTATAACTTTGGCGCCGTTGTCCGTTGCCCACGTTATTCCGTTTGCTATCCATGAATATGCTCCTCCACCGCTGTCATTTAGTACTTTTCCATTAATTAATTGACAATTAGGACAGCCTCCGGCTACACCCAAACCGTTGTTTGTAACAGCAGCCACAATACCGGCTACGTGAGTTCCATGACCATATAAATCATCAGGAGTCGGAGAATCGGTGAAATTTCTTTGTAGCACAACCTTAGAAGATAAATCCTCGTGATTCTGGTCTATTCCGGTATCCAGAACTGCAACCCTCACCCCGCCTTGTGTGGTATTCCATGCGGTGGGTCCGTCAACATCCGCATCCACTACACCAACAACTCCGTTAATGTTCTGTCCGGTGTTTTCCAAGCCCCATTGTCTTTGGGTGAAATATGTATCATTGGGCACAAAAAATGCTACGGCTCTGTAATCCAGTTCAGCATATTCTACTTTAGGATTTTTTGAAAGAGCGGTAACTACTTTTTCTTCTGTTTTGGCGGGGACTTGCAATACAAATGTGTCGAGCTGTTCAATTTTACTTTTTACTTTCGCTTTTTGACCTTCGAGTTGCTTATTTTTTTCTTCCTGAGAAGTACCAGTTTTGAATTTAACTAAAACTTGGCCGGATACAAAATCTTCATTTTTGGCTTTTACAGATTTATTGAATACAGGAAGTAGCAGAAAAGTTAATAATAGTAAAAGAGAGAATGTAACAAACAGAATCTTTTTCATCTATTTTGTAATATAACAAATTTTTAACCTAAGATCCAATTAACTATATCCAATCTAATTGTGATCTTATATATATTGTTTTTTCTTCATGCTTCGACGGTTGTAGATGGCTGCAAAGTGAACGGATATTGCATGAGAGAAAGGAGGTGTAAATCTTGAAAAGACCACTTTTCTTAACAATTTGGCTCGCTTTAATGACTCTTGGTAATGTCTTCAGTGTGTATTCTTATACTCTTGGTTCAGCTAGTTTAGCTTTGGCGTTGCCGTTTTTGCCTTCTTGGGTAATGCTATTATTTGCTCTGATGAGTGTTGTTGGGCTCGTTGCTGTAGTAATGCTTTGGATGTGGAAAAAGATGGGTTTTTATTTGGCGATGAAGCCGGTATGGCAGAATTTTAAATAACAATATATTCTGCAATGGATCTAATAAAATCAAGTAGCCCGGAGCTTTGAAGCACCGGGCTTTATCACTTTTCCACTAAATAATATTGAATAAGTTTTACTTAGGTGGAGGTGGAACTAAGCATCTTACCGTTGTTTTGTTTCCGGAAGCGTCGGTTACTACTACAACCGGATCGGTATCAAGGGTTAGGTGGGCAGCAATTGCATCCGCCTGACCATTAGAGCTTCCCATCTTCTTTTCTGATGGGGTTGCTCCTGGAGCTTCGGTAACTTTAAGCTTGTCGCCGCTAACATACGGGCCAAAGCTGCTGACCCAGATTTCCAACTTTGGATCCAGAACGTCAGAAGCTTCTACCAAATAGAACCCATCCTCATTTTGTCCTCCCTTGCTGCCCGGCAGCGTAGTGCTTCCGGCTGGAGGAGTTTTTTGACCGTGAGGATTTGTTGTTTCTGTGCATGAAAGTTCGGGAGGCGTTAAGTCTCTCCAATCTTTAGTTACTTCTGCACAGTGTTCGGTGCCGCCTACAGTGGTGTAGCATGCATTAATTTGATCAACTCCCAAGCCAACGCTGGTGTATGACCAGCTAGTTTGACCCGCAGCATCTGTATTGCAGTTTGGATCAACGGAGCATTCTCCGGGATCGCTCACTTGTCCACTATTGGGTCCGGATACGACAGAGAATTTCACATTAACACCCGGCAAAGGCTGGCCGTTTACGGTTACAGTAGCGGTTACGGTATGATCTTGATCAACTGATAGATCATTTTCTGCTGAAGGAGGGTCTATGGTAATTTCCGTAACTACACAAGTTCCGTCAGGAGCTTCGAGTACGTCAATTCTTCCGTCAAAATCTCTGGAAAGAATTGTTTCAAAGCCATTAGTTAATGGTCCGCACTCTAAATCTTCATCTCGTCCCCCGACTGTGGCAAACGGAGAGTAAGCAAGAGTGTCGGGATCTATCTGCCAGATTTTTCCATCGCTTGCAGTTCCGGCAAACAACTGGCCATCGAGTCCCATGGCTAAGCCGCTGTTCCAACAACCAGCATTACCAAAGCCTTGAGCCCAAGGACATTGCCCGGCTGTGTCAGCTGAAAAGTTAATTAAATCAGCAGCAATTTCTACTCCGGCTTTAGTGTAGTGGTGTATATGTGTATGAATGTCAGGGCTGAGCCATAATGTATCATCTGTAGGATCTACTGTAATTCCGTCGTAAAAAAAGAATTCGCTTCCGCAACCTCCATGTACATCGGCAAAACTAAATCTTAGAGTAGCCAGACCGGAGGACATGTCTACACTATAAATGTGGCACTGATTTCCTCCAAGGTCGCCTCCCCAAAGCACGCCTTCTGAGGAATCCCAGGCTATAGCATCAAGTTGTACCGCAACACCATTTGAATCGGCAGTGGCAACTGATCCTAAATTTGCACCGGATGTATTAGTTTTGTATACTGCAGCGCTGCCTGCGCATGTAAAAAGTACATTAACTCCGTCATAGGCAACACCAATACCGGTGCAACCAGCAGCAGGATTGATTGGTCCTGGAGGTGAAACCTGATCTCCGGGGGCAGCTAAAACCGTGGCTGATACCAACACACTCAATGAAAGTACAACAACAAATATTGCTATTAGTCTATTCACTAATTATCACCCCCTTTTTAGACAAAAAAATATATAAAGTAAGAGAATGATTCTAAATTTAAACTGTTTATATACATAAGTCAGTAAATTAATTCACACATTAGATGTATAATAATTAACACAATATGGATTCTGCCGTCGAAGAAAAACTGTATAAGTTTTTTTCTAAGTTTCCTTTAATAGAGTACAAAAAAAGCAATATTCTACTTAGACCTGAAGATACTCCTCAAGGTGTGAGTTATTTATTACAAGGATACGTAAGAATATTTTTTATTACCAAAAACGGCCATGAATTTACCTTAAACATTTTTAAACCGGGATCATTTTTTCCTCTTACATGGGCTATTTCTAATATAGATAATACCTACTTCTACGAAGCGATGGGCGATATAAAAATACTGAGGGCACCTAAAGAAGTATTTTTGGATTTTATTCAAAAGGACAAAGAAATTCTTTATCTTATAAACTACCGATTACTTGTGGGAATCGATGGCATAACATCACGTTTGGAATACCTAATAACAGGAGATGCACGTTGTAAGGTAGCTAATGTGCTTTTAATGTTAAGTAGAAGATTTGGTAAAGCAAATTTAAAAAATGGTCATGTAAAAATAGATTTTAATATTACCCAAAAAGATATAGCACAACTGGCAGGTATAACCAGAGAAACTGTGTGTTTTGAAATGAAAAAATTAGAAGCTAATAAATCTATAAAACGTGCTAATAATTCATATATAATTTGTAATGTTAAAAAGCTGGATACCGGAGCTTTAATTTCAAAAAGCGGTGTTACTCCCCAAACTTTATAAAATCAAACAACCCACCGAAATTTATCGATGGGTTGTATTTTTGAAATTCGGGATGTTTATTAGAAAATATCCCCGGAATTTCCGTCGCTTGAGTTAACCCAAGAACCATTGTTGCCTGCGTGGTATATCCATCCCCACCAATCGTAAGAAAAACCGTATCCCGAATCGAAATATCGAGCTACCCAACTAACATATCCAGGACAGGTTCCGGATAGGTCACAATTGTAGTCAAATAACCCTACAGACCCCTTAGTTTTCCAATCTGGTGTGGATTTAAGTGTGCCGGTTATGGTTGCTCTAAAACCGCCCTCAAATGTTCCGTCTTCGTCACCATCAAGCGTTCCACCAGCACCTGGGCTGGTTTGCCCGGATTGTGAATCAAACTGACCGACATACTTTACATCCGCGCAGTATTCGCCTTGTGTGGATGATTTCCATACTTGGATGTGCTTATTGTATTCATCAAACGCCCAATAATTTCCTCCTTCTCCCGAGTCCACATCATTGACTACTTTTTGAGTAACATTAACAACCGGAGAGCCAACTTTGTCGCATTCTCCAGGGTTAACTTCGGTCCCCCAATTTAAAGTATTAGGCGCTGCAAAAGCTGTGGACGCTAAGCTCGCTAGCATTAAAGCACCGGCCGCTGCGCCTGCTAAAAGTTTTCTCATTTATTTTCACCTCCTGTCTAATAAAAAAATAAACCGCCATCGCTAAAGGCGGTAAAAAATGTTCATATTTAAATTTGAGTATGGAAATACACCAAAACTATAATGATCCTTATTAGAGTGTTTGTCAATGTATTTAAGTAAATTTAGATTGCTTTGTTCTGTTTTCTGATTTGTTTAGTTTACTTCAGAAGCCCGGAGAGTTTCCCGGGCTTTTTTTGTGTATTATTCTAACCAAGTAAGTGGTGTTACCAATGAAGGATCAGGTGCTGCCCCATATTCGTTATTTGCTACTGAAGAGCCATCTTTTTCCGTGCAGGAACCTCCTAAATCTTCTAAGTCCACATGGCCGTAAACGGCAGTGTCAGGAGTCCCGTCACCAACTACTACATCAAAATGAGCATTTCCATTACCTACACCATTTGTAGTTAAAGTTCCAAGCGTTTGAATACTGCCCAAATGTCCTGAGGCGTCTAACCCCCCGTTTGAAGCGGCACTGTCTCTAACCAGTTGGACTGAGAGTGTGCAATTTGGAGCCACCTTTTGAGCGTGGACTTCTACTATTAATCGGTCCGATCCGCCCGGGTTGGCGTTAACTACAACATTACCTGTATCAGGGTCAGTTCCTACCTGTAGCCCATCTTGTGTGTTATCATACACCTCAAATCTTTGAGCTCCAGGGGCAGCGTATGCTGTAGGAACAACTACTGCCAAAAGCAATGCAACAACTCCCAAAGCTGTTTTAGTATTTCTGTTTATCATAACTTTCACCCCCTTTCTGAAAAGTTCTCGGAAATATTACAATATATTTTTTATACGGTCAGTGATTTTTATTACATCTATTATGTAAGGTAAGTCACAATATATTCACGTTTGAAAATTGAAATTCACTGGATCTACAACGATCCTTATTAAAATGTATGTCAATATATGTACCAATTTCAGGAATTAAATTACTGTGGTAAATTTTCTATCAATCGAGTATTAGTTTATAAGTGTAATACTGGCTCTATTCGTTTGTTTCCGATACCAATTTTATTGATTCCACCGACATCTTTAAAGCTTTATCGTACTTAGCCCATGAACTTAACGGTGTTGTTGTGGTTACAACCATACCATACATATTATTAACATAAAATACATACTGCATTTGGCGAAGCACTAAACCATCGGGTCGTGTATTGGAAACTTCTATAACATATACATCCATCCCGTCTATTTTTGTTGAGTATCTGGAAGCGGATTCCATGCTGGGATATTGAGCCAGCATTGCTTCCATCCATTTATCCTGGTAATCGGCAAATGTCGAAAAGTCCGAAGGATGAGCTCCTACCAATGCGTTTAAATTCGCATAAAAAGTTGAACCGTCAGGGAGATTTTCAGCGGTTAAAGATCCGGCGACAAAGTCTACTGTCGGGTTGGATGAAGTACTCCATCCTAATGGAAGTTTTAAAGAAAATTCCAGATCGGTTTCGGAGTCTTTGAATGTTACAGCCCGATCGGCCAGTAATGGTTTTTGTGTCTCCGGTGCTTTTGTGACGGTTTTCTCAGTTTTTTCCACCATTGATCCGTTATTACCATTTGCAGCTGAATCTGAAGGCTGAGTTCTCGTGGCTGTGATACTAAATTTAAGAGCGCCGCTAACCAGTAATACGGCTACAATTAGGAGGACCACTAATACTAAACCGACTAATACGGCTTTATTTTTAAGGAAGTTCATTTTTAGCTACACCTTTCTTCTGCCACCAGAAGTATACAAGCGCAGCTAGGGCAGACAGTGAAAAAACAAATAAGGCAAATCCGACTTCATTTGAGCTTAATATTTGCAATGTTTGGACGGCTTTAATTGTGGAAGTTCCTGCTACTTGAGGCAGTTCTGGGCTGGTAAGTCCCAATGCTAATGGATTATAGTACATTGAGTTTCCGTACTCAGCGCCTAAAGAAAGACTTTGGTTAAGGGGAGCATATTGCTGTCCTAAGTAAAAAGCTGAGGTAAATCCAACAGACATGTAAAAATTGTTTCATCCTTTAAACTGGCTGTCAAGCTATTTTTCGTAGGCAGTGAAGTGAATATATAGGGATCTGGATCCGAACTGGACAGTTGCGTATTCAACTGTTCCCAATTCGGCGTTCTCTCTGGTAAATACGATTGGGAAACCTTCATAACTGTAGTGAGGACGCCCGCCTTCCTGATCGGTTAAAGGTGAAATTTTCTCCCAGCTTTTATCTATAGCTTCTGTGTACAAGCGGTCTACGTTTTCTTCGAACATATTTATAAAATCAATATGAAATTTGTATTCCACGCCTACCGAAGCATAGGCTTCTTCATTTTCAAAGTTATACCATTTTTCATCGGGAATAAATTTATGTAGATACACATCCGAAACGCTTAAATAAGCATTTGCTTTTACATCCTTTTCTTTATATGTGAATGGCGCTTCGGGGAGATTTTTAACTTCTTCTAGTCAGTATTTGCTTATCCATTCGGGATCGCTCTTGTCTACTTTGGGAGTTTCGGGGTTTTTTACCAGAAGCTCTTTTATTCTATTAGGAATTCCGACCTGATTTCACCGCTTTTTATACTCACCCTGTACCAGTTGAACGTCGCTGTATGTTCGTCTTTAACTTCATAAACATGCACATTGTATTCTCCTTCAAGCTCGTTATCTACTTCAACTTTTCCGTTGGGAACGTTTTTAAGATACTCCTTGACTTCGGGAAGATTTTTAACATTTTCTACTGCCTGCTGGCGGCTGATTTCTGAAAGTGTGTCCAGCAGGGGAGAGTTTTCGGAGAACATCAGCCAATATCCGGCACCTATGAGAGCTGCAACTATTATTATCGCTAGTAATAAATACTTCATTTATTAAGAATTCTGTTGAGACAGTTTTAATTTACTTATATATGATGATTACACTTTCTGCTGGATACATCAACTATTTGGTTTAAACCTATAATTGTAAACACAAATATTTAGGAGTAGTATTCTGGTATTTAAAAAATTGAAGGTTAGAAATAATGAATGAATTAAAACCAAAAAATTGGGTGTTTGCCATACCGGAGGAAGAGCGATCGTCTTATATACTTTACGCACCTCTACACCATTTAACCGCCCGTATTTCTGATCAGGCGCAAAATATTTTAGTTCGGCTGCTTCACGGGCAGGAAGTTTTTGGGGAGGAATCCGGGCAAATGAAAAAGTTTTTAGCAGATGAAGGTTTGATGTCGTTTCCACAGGAGTGGCAAAGTGGTTCTATGCCGGATAGTTATTTTGAGTACAATTCACCTGCCTCAAATTCAACAAAACACCAAATTATTTTATCTTTAACTAATAAATGTAATCTTCGCTGTGTTTACTGTTATGCCGAAACCGGTGCTGATTTTACAACTATGAAGTGGGAAGTTGCCAAAGATGCGATTGATTCTCTTATTTCCGAAACACTTAGTTCCGGTAACAAGGAATTTTCAATACTTTTCCATGGAGGAGGAGAAGCGTTTGTTGAGTATTTTCAGCTTCAGCAGTGTGTGAAATATGCTAATGAGCGGGCTGGAGTAGAAGGTTTGAAAGCATCTTTTAGTGCTGTGACTAACGCAACTTTAATTACTCCGGAGCGGGCGCAGTGGTTAAAAGATTCGGGATTCACCCATTTTACAGTTTCACTTGACGGTGTTAGGGAAGTTCATAACAGGCAGCGTCCTCATTTTAAAGGTATAGAGTCATTTGATAAAGTTATGTCAGGTATTCGGGCAATTAAAGATGCAGGTATTCACTTTTCTATAAGGTCTACAGTTACAGATATAGGGGTAGAGAGGATGGCAGAGTTTGTGAGGTTTGCCGCAGCTGAAGTGTTTTCGCAAAACAGCGGGTCAATTCATTTTGAACCAATGTCCCTATGCGGAAGGGCTGCTCATTCTCAGTCCGGTCAGCTTTCCACCGATCCTGATAATTTTATAAGAAATTATATGGCGGCTAAGCAGGCAGGTGAAGAGTGCGATATAAAAGTTTCGTGTACTCTTGATACATTTAAACGTGAAAAAAAACAATATTGTGGTGCAAATACCTGCACTATGGTTTGCGTAACACCCGAAGGAAGGCTTTCTTCTTGTTCACGTGTGACCAAACAGTCCGATGTAGGTTCGGAGCTTTTTTTGTACGGCAGCCATTCGCCTGAAACACATAATTTCACTATTAATAAGGGTCAGCAGTCAAAAGTTAAAGAACACGGCGCACTGCCGTTAAAATGTACCGAGTGTTTTGCGTGCTGGAATTGCCAGGGAGATTGCCCGATTTCAAGGTACGCGTATCCGGAGCATCATAAAATGTCCTGCCGGATGACCAGGCAGTTACTTTTGGAATCGTTGAAGGTTGAATTGGAAGTTGCAAATAAGCCAGTAAGGAATAAATAAAAAGTGAATTGAAAGGAGGTGTGTTTAATTGAAAAAATTAATTATTGGAAATGTTGTTAAATGGAAAGCTACTGAAAAGCAGTCTAAATCAATCTGTCCGGGAGATACCGGTGATCCGGAAGATGACCTGGATGGTTGTGTCTCGGATGAATAAAATAATTTAGATGTTGCATAAATAATTGCCTCAGCAGAGTTTCTGTCCAATTATTACTGGCTTGACAATAGAATCCGGTATTTTTTAGTGCGAAGATAAATATGATAAAAACCGGAAAAATATCAAATATCAACAATAACTATAATGAAGGTGACTATGTATTCTGGGCTCCTGATATCGACCACAAAGTAGAAGCTTTGGAAGATTCGGTTATATTAAATATCAGGTGGTATGCCTAGTTAATTTCCACATATAATTAAAACGCGTATCCAAAACATATGAATATCTTTAAATAAATTAAAAATTAGTCATATAAAACATAACCGACACCCCTTTGAGAATGTATTAAATTAGGTTTTATTCCGGAACTTTGTATTTTGTTTCTGACTCGTTCTATGATTTTAGAAATAGCATATAGTGAAAATTTTTCTTCTGTGTTCTCTTCCCACATAATTTCAGCAATTTGATTATAGTCAACTATAGCGCCTCTATTTGCAATGAGGAGCTCAAGAATTTTCTTTTCCTGATTTGTTAGGGTTTGTACTTGCTCCGCATTTTTTATAAATGGTTTAATAGGGAAATTTAATTTGTTGAGGTATTCGATACTTTCAATTGCGAGGCCGCCTGCTGTGTTGTCTTCCAAAACTTCTATTGTGTCTTTGGTGTTTACAAAAATCTCTCTATATTCTTTTGAATTAAACAGTTTTTGCGTAATTTCTTGTTTTTCCCACCATTTTTCCTTATACGTTTTATCCCATTTAATTTTGTTTTTTGCTGGTATTACTTTTAAGTGAACAAGCACAGTTAAAATTAAACCGAATATTTCGGTAATATTTCTGTCAAAGCGAGGATGTATAAAAATCGTGCCGTCGTTCATATCATAGTGTCCTAAACTTCCCACAAATACCGGGCAGGCTTGGATTGTTACATTAGGATTTAAATCGTTTTTGCTACAAAACACCTCGAATTCTTTAAGAACGCTTTTACTTTGTTCTGTTAGTGACAAGAATTTTTGGTTGTAGGAAAGTTTATATGGCTGGTACGCATTTGATATGTCTTTTTGTACTTCGGATGGTATATCTTCAAAGTTTATTAATTCGTTAAATTTTTTAATATTGTTTAAGTAAGATTCGATATAAGGAAAGTAAACTACTCTGTCTCTGAATTTTTCCGGCAAGTAAGGGAGAATGTAAAACCTTCGTTCTTGTTGAAAGCCGTTTTCGATTTTTTGTGTCACCTCTTGGTAGATTTTAACGCTGTATTTATCTTCCAAAACCCAATTTAGTTTCATAGTTAATGTCAAGATGTTCTACCTCTAATTATATAGGATGCGGTCATTATGAATGAAAAAATCGGAAAAATGACCAAAAGTGAGCTTTTGATTGCCGTAGATTGGGCAAAGCAGGAAGGCTGGAATCCCGGTTTGTATGATGCAGAGGTGTTTTGGAAAATGGATCCGGATGGTTTTTATGCTTTAAAGAGGGAAGGAAAAATGATTGGAAGTATCTCGGGAGTTTCATATAACGGGAAATTTGGATTCGGCGGTATTTTTATTATTAAACCTGAATATCGTGGTGAGGGTTTGGGAACCAAGCTTGCCAAATATCTTTTTAAAACACTTTCTTTAAGACTTGATAAAGACGCAGTTATTGGGATTGATGGTGTTTTTAAAATGCAGCCGATCTATGAAAAGTGGGGATTCAAGTTTTATCATAGAAATTTGAGAATGGAAAGTATTGCCGAAAAGCATAAGTACAGCAGAAATGTAAAGATAATAACTGTTAATGATTTTGAGCAAATATTAGAGTTGGATAAAGAGTGCTTTGGCTTTGACCGAACAACTTTTTTGAAAGCCTGGCTGAGTTTGCCCGACAGCAAGTCTCTAAAGTATGTGAATGAGAGCGGCTTGCAGGGGTATGGTGTTATAAGAAAGTGTATAACAGGCTATAAAATTGGGCCTCTTTTTGCCAGTAATTATGAAACGGCGGAGGAATTGTTTAAAGGATTAACAAGTTATGTGGCGGGGGAAACAGTTTATCTTGATATTCCTGAAATTAATAAAAATGCGGTTAAATTAGCCCGGAAATACAATATGAAAGAAATGTTCGGTTGTGCAAGGATGTACCTTGGTAATTCACCTAAAATACATTATAAAAAGATATATGGAGTTACAACATTTGAGCTGGGTTAGAAGCGATTTCATTACTTTAGCTTCATCACATATAATACATCGTACCCGTTCAAATAAAATTCTTTAATAATCTCACCTTCGTATCCGCTTTGCTTTAGGTTTCTATAGTCGCACACAATTAAATCAGCTTTCTCTTTTTGTATTACCGAAAGGAATTTTTTGTGCGAGAAGTAATCGAGAGTAAATGCATTGTCGCATGCATAAATTTTAAGCATGCTTTTTAGATCCGAGTGGCTGTACACGCTTTCGTCTTTCAAATACTCGTCTCTAATCCATTCGGAAGCCTCGCGGTATTTTGTATTTGAATAGTCGGATTCAAAAAGTTTATACGGATTGCCGAAAGCGAATGCTATTTTGTTAAAATACGGGTAGTGGTAAGGGTATTCTTTTATTGTGTAAATTGTTAATATCAAAAGGTTGATTGCTATTATACCGACAATGCTAAATCTTATGAGTTTGTTTTTTAGTGCTGACAAAATCATTTCCAGGTTTACGGCAGCGAGCAAAACTATTATCGGCGCCAGAAATAGAAAATGTCTTATACCATCGTATAAGACAGGCTTGAGCACGAAATATAATAGGTAATTAAAGAATAACGCAGTGGAAAGCATAAAATACGTTTTATTTTTTATCAGTCTTTTGAAAATAAAAGGTGTCGGCAAGAAGAGCAAAAGGATATAAATCGGGTAAGTGATAAGTTGAAAAAACGGAAGATAGAACCACGGCCTTTGTTCGTTCGTTAAAAAATTTCCGAAAAAAAGCAGTCCGAAATCCCATAAGTAAAATTTAGATCCTATAAACAAGTACCACGCATAATTTTTGAATATATTTATCGCAAAGTTTGGCCAGGTAATGAGCATGAAAAAATTAGCGATTATGAAAATGTAGATATATTTTAAAAGTTTGGTTTTCAATAAATCCTTAAGTTCTTGTTTTTGTCCGTTGTAATAATCGTATAAGTCCGAAATAATCAGGAGTATATAAACACCAAAACCGATCTGTCGTAAACCTTGTGTGATCCCGAATAAAACTCCGATAAGTAATGTAGACCAGTGATCGGCAGAGTTTTTGCCGAACTTTAAAATTGCCAATATAGACAGTAAATAAAAAACCATAAATGGCATGTCAACCGGATTTATTCCCAGTTCTCCGAAAAATCGCGGAAAAAGCAGAAGCGCAGTTAATACACCTGCTCTGACCCAAACCTGTTTGCTTATATTTACCGCCAGCGCGTAAACTGCAACAAAGCCAATAGAAGCAAACAATAAATTAAATAAGTGGAACCACTCATAATAAAAATTCGGATTGAGTAGAACCATTACCATTGGGTAAAGGTTATAAATAAAATAATTCGGAACAGGCTGCTCCAACTTTTCTTTAAATTCACCGATGAAAAAATGGTCTAAAGTTTCTTTAGCCCTTAATATTCTGAATTCCTCGCCGTTGGCAATTGGAAAAGTTTTGTATGTTGCGAAGGCTACTGCTATGTAAAATATTAAAAATAGGTATAGAGGGAAGTGTGCGAGGACTTTTTTCATTATATGTACATTATATATTTTATTGCTAATTCAGTAATTTAATCAAAGTGTAAGGTAGTTCACTAAGATTTAGTAATTCATTTGACTGAATGTTTTGTTAATAAATAATATTATAAGTTATATCATATAAATTAATTTCCATATTTAAACATTAAGGAGGTGAATAAGTAAATGAAATTAAAGACTGTTTTTTCGATTTCACTCTTATTAGTAGCAGTAGCTTTGCTTCCAGGTAGTGTCGCTGCTTCGGCAGCCACAAAGGTTGACTTAGTTCAGGATGTTGCATCCGGAGGCGTCGGTACACTTGATATGCTTGGTCCAACGGGCTTTGGATTTGTGAACTTTAATCAGAACGCCAACGGCGATCTTAGATTAACGGTTTCTCTTAAAAATGCTGAGCCGAACACTAATTATCATGGAGTATTCTTGGTATGCGGACCCACACACGCATCGGCTTGTGGTTTCTTGGATGTCGGTGAACTTACCACAAATGGCCAGGGTAACGGTAATGCCACATTGAAATTGCCGGTTGCAGTACTGCAGGCAAGTCCCTTTGGTCCGGGATCCAGAACAGATCACTTTGATCTGTTGAAAGGTGTTGGTGACGATAGCGCAGGTGTATATGCAGCCAGCGGGATCAATTATATAGTTCCGTAACCTAGTTACAAGGAATTTAAAAGAAATCCTCGGCCTTTAATTAGTCCGGGGATTTTTTATTTTTACAGGCTAGCATACCTGTTAGAAGTATTTTATTATTAATAGGGAGATTTATATCAATATGGTTTATCGGACAAACAATATTATAACTATTTTGACTCAAGAAACAGTTTTAGAGAAATTGTAAAACCTTCCGTAAAAGGTTTGCCGTCTGCGATCATTTTTTGTATTTCAGAAAGTGAAATGAATTCCACTGACTCTAATTCTGTATGATCAAAATTAAACGGACCCTCGTGTCTGCAGGTAAATAACCTGCGGTTTTCTTTTTGTCGTGTTGCGTTACCAAACTATTAACATGTAATATAATCTTTGATTGTCTATATATTTTATTGCAATTTTCCTAAGTTAAATCCTTCCTCATTTCTTCAAATTCTTTTTTACTCATTTCTCCTCGTGCATAACGTTCTTTTAAAATATCAAGAGGGGTTTTTCCTTCTTTACTTGACCCGGACTTGGAAAGGTAACGGAACAACGCGATTACACCAAGAATCAGAAGCAACCAGAAGAAGATCATAAAAAGCCATCCAAAAGTATTAAAGCCGTTCCAACCATAACCCATCATAAGATTTCCACCTCCTTTCGCTTGTGGTAACATACCCGAACCCATCATCCACATCATTGGCATATAACCACTTCCACTCTGAGGTACTTGAGCAGATGTATTGCAGCCACTTAATCTTTTACCCATTACGATATGCATTTGTTCCTCACCTTCTTTACCCATCATTTTTTCCATCATAGTATTCATTGCTTCGTGAGAATCACCAACCATTTGCCCCATAAAATATTCACCGAGTGTACCAAAGTTTTCATCGGACAAACTTTCGCAAGAGGTTTCTTTATTTTGAAATTTTTCCCAGATAATTTTTCCTTCAGCTTCTTCGCGAGCTGTGTGGTTATTCTCTTGAGCGTAAGAGATGCTGGTAGGAAAAGGGATTAACGCTAAAGTTATAATCATTAGGAGCAGTTTTTTCATATGTATATGTTTTACCATATTTAGCTCTGCAATGTGTGGGATGTTAGAAAAATTCTTTTAGGAGAAGCTATTGGGATATTTTCCGATGTGGTTACTTTTCATATACGTAGAAATTCATGAAAAACGTGTTTGCCCCGAAATCTGCCGTCATGTATTCTACGGTTCCTAGTTTTTTGTTCTCTCGCATAAATATTAGGGGAAAACCATCATACATATAAAATGGTCGTCCCGCATCACTATCACTTATTGGAGATATTTTCTCCCAGCTCTCATCCATTGATTCAGTGATAAGCCTGTCCACATTCTCTTTAAAGGTATTGGCCACATCTATGTGAAATGCGTAATCAACGCCAACCGATGGGTATGCTTCCTCATCGCTATATTTGTACCATAAACCACAACCCTCGGTTTCATTCCATTTGTCTTCTGGAATTATTTTCTTCAAGTCAATGTCCGGGATGCCGTACTCTTGCACATCTTCGCCATTTATGTCTTTCTCAAGACCTTTGTTAGCAAAAGGAACTTTTGGAAGATTTTTAATTTCAAGTTTGCAGTATTTGTCAAGCCACTCAGGATCACTTTTATCAACGTTTACGGCCTGCTGGTCCTTAACCCAAAGGTATTTTGTTCCAAGACCCTCAAAGAACCTGCCTTTGAATATAACCAAAACAATAATTACAACGGCGAGGAGAAACAATCCAAGCTTGCTTAAAAGTATTTTGGACATTACGGAAAGTATGAACCCGGACAGTGATAATTGTCAATTCAAAGATTTGACCGAAATAGTTGACACTCTTAATTTGTCGAGATATACATAGATACATATCTATAACTTTAAATGAAAGGAGGTGTGTATGAATCAACGGAGCACTTTTATGTGGGTGGTGGGAGCTTTGGTTGTAGGAGCGGTTGTTGGTTACTCGCTTAAAACGCAAGCTACTGAACCACAAGCGAATAATAAAACAACTACAAGCCCTAGCCCTACTACTCAGAATACTGAAACAAACGTAAAAAAACCACACGCAGGTTGGGCTCTTCATATTGATGCTGAAATGCATTTTCCCAATGAAGAGAAAAAAATTGCTCACCATTACTGTAAGGTAGTATCTGGAGGTCTGACAGAATGCCAGCTTTATGATAGTGATAGCGAGAGCGCTAGATTGGTGGGAGTCGAAACAATAATTGATACAAACACTTGGAAGTCATTATCTGATACCGAGAAAGCAAATTGGCATTATCATAAAGAGGAGATTCCTAAAATAAATGCAACGCTTCCTGATTTGTCTCAGGAGGAAGCTGCCAAGGTTGTTAAAAGCATAGAAGAAACCTATGGTAAAGTTTATATACTTTGGGATCCCAGTCAGAACGAGTTGCCAGTAGGCAACCCTGGTATTACCATATTGAAGTAAAGAATTGCTCGGTTTTAACTTGGAAGTGTATGGTTGGGATTACTTTTTTTGAGCCATGGGGACCGCTTTTTGGAAGAATGAAGTATTTGGTTCGGTTTTCATGGCTCTACATAGCAGAGGATGTAAGGAGGTTTTTTACATCTTCCCATTTGATCGGGGATATATAGTCTGGCTCAGGGTCATTTTCTGCATCATCAAAGTATACTAACGATTTTAAAATATGTAATTTCTGATAGCTTGTCCCTGTATATTTCTTTTCAAATGCTTTTAGCATTTCGTCCAAGGTATATTTTTGCAAAAGAACATATAAATCAACAAAATCTTTCTTAGTTCCTCTTTGCGAGATAGCAGCAATTTTCATACATGCTATGTCCAAGCTGCAATGCAAGTGCGGTTCCTCCTGCCAAGTAGAAATTTTTGAGTATTATCTCATTTTGCACTTTCTCTAAGGCAATTTTTGTTTTTAAATAGAGTGTTTCTTCATGCATACTAGTGATTCCTTAGGAATCCCATAATATATTGAGAAGAAGTTTCCTGTTTTTGGACTGATTCTGCGGGAGCTTTGTAAAATTTTTGATATTTGTTCTTTTGAATAATTTTTATTTAACCATTCCAATTCGTTAAGATCACCCAATTCCAGAAGTCTTTCTATTATATATGTAGAGTTTTTTTCTAGCGATAAATTGCTTATGTTTGTGTCCCAAAAGTATTTATTAAGGTTTTTAGGCAAATTGCTTTGCATAGTCTGATTATATCAGTATGTAGGATAGTATGTTAGAAGGTGTTTTTGTTAGAATAGCAATATAAAGTTTAGAATAAATGTTAGTACGTCAATAATCAGAAAAATGATACTATAGAATATTGTCGCTAATCTTTTATTCTAAAAGTTAGTGAAATGATTGAAAATTCAAATAAGAGTTTTTCTTGGCTCTACTCGGTAAAGGAAGTTAGAAAGTGTTTGATATAAAAACAAAATAGCCATTCAATTTCTTTATTAGAGTCTTTGCAAAATGATGAAGTAGGACACATCATAATTGCTCACTACCGCTCGCAATTTAGACTCTTAGCGATCCACGGAACGCCCTAGCGCCATAGTAAGAAGACGCGTTGTTGTGATATACGAAGACATTACCGTAGCGGCGATCAGCAAAGAGAGCGCCGCCGAGTTTTCTAATATCAGAAGGTGTTTTCACCCAGCTCGACGTTTTTGTATCGAAATTTCCAAGTTTCTGCAACTCTTTATATTGTTCTTCCGTTAAAAGCTCAATGCCCATGGCAGCTGCCATATCAATAGCGTTATCTTTTGGTTTAAATACTTTCCTTGCGTCCTGCCCTTCACGGTCGTAACAAACATTTCTACGGCCTTTAGGACTTTCCGCTGAACAATCATAAAAAATGTATTCGCCTGTCTTTTTATCATGACCAACAACATCCGGTTCGCCGCCAGTTCTTTCCATTTCAGCAAGTGACCACAGTTTTTCAGTATTAGCTTCCAGCTTTGTTTGTACTTTAGCCCATACAAGACCTTTATGGTGGTTCGTGTTTTTCTCAAAACGGGCTTTCAATGCTCTTAGTAGTTCTTCGTGTTGTTCCGGTGACAACTCCTTTTTTGTTTCAACGCCTGAAACAGGTACTTTGCTGGAACCTGTGACAAGTGCTATTTTGTTTTGAAGTTTCATGAGGACATTATACTTTAACTTGCGAAGCGAGTTAAAATACAGCAAACCACCTGCGTGACGCTTCGCATTAGATCACAAGGTGATCGCCGGCTTGTCGGTGTATTTGGCGGTGCCAAATAGAAGCTGGTGATTGTTGATATTATCAAGTTCTAACCTCTACTATGGGTGACTTTATTTGCGCCTGCGAAGCTTATGGCGCAAGGGTGCCACGGGCTTGCCCGTGGGGACCACAAATGTTGGTATAAAGGGAAATTTTAATGGCTCTGGCTGGTTGACGCATTAAAAACTTTTGATGTTTCAATACTTGAGGAAGTTCCGGAGTTCATAACAGTGTAACTTTACTACTATTTGCTATAATACACGCACAATGTGGATTTTTTAACCTTAATTTAATACTTCTGTAAGTCCTTTGAATAGGTCTTACCAGCGTTCTTTCTTTTAATTATCAAAAATTAATATTACTGATAGCATTTCCGCTAGGAAATGTATAGCGAAGCTCTATTATGTAATGAAGAAGGTAAATGTGTTTGAAACGAGATTGGAAAAAATAGGAAATATCCTAAATAATATGAACTCACCGCCTTATAGGTTTGAGCAAGTTAAGCAAGCCATTTATAACAATGGTATTGAGAGTTATTCCGAAATCAGCACCTTATCTAAGGACTTAAGAGAAGTTGTGATTGAAAAACTTGGTGATAAAGTTCTTTCACTTACAAATATTTATGAAATGGAAGGTGGTCAAGCTCAAAAGATTCTCTTTGAAACTACAGATAGGCAGAGAATCGAAACTGTAAGAATGTTATTTAAACCTACAGATGAAAGAGATTATTTCCATTCTTCTCTTTGTATTTCTTCACAGTCGGGTTGTGTTTTAGCCTGTAAATTCTGTGCTACAGGTGCAATCGGCTTTAAGAAAAACCTTACAGCAGATGAAATTGCTGACCAGGTTTTATATTTCAAGCAAAAGAAACTGCCAGCAGGTAGTGTGTCTTTTATGGGAATGGGCGAACCGTTTGCTAATCCTAACCTTTGGGAAGCAATTAAGATTTTGACTGATAAAGACAAGATAGGTATTAGCCGTCACAAGATAAGCGTCTCCACTGTTGGTTTGGTTCCTGGCATAGAGCGTTTAACAAAAGAGTTTCCTCAAATTAACTTGGCGTTTTCTTTGCACACACCTTTTAGTGACCAGCGAGCTGAATTGATGCCTATTACAAAGGCATATTCCATTGAAACTGTAATGGAATCTGTTAAAAAATATGTTTTAGCCACGAATAACAAAGTCTTTATAGCATACGCCTTAATGGAAGGAACAAATGACAGTTTAGAACATGCGAAGGCATTGGTAAGTCTAATAAAGAAGCAAGGAGCTAAAAGTTACCTATACCATGTAAATTTAATCAGATTTAATCCAGGACCTGGCACGGTGGAATTTAAGCGACCAAGTGTAACCAGAGTGGATAAATTTATGGAGATTATTGAAAAAGCTGGAATAAGGGTGACTTTGAGGCAGAGTTTTGGGTTAGATATTTATGCTGCTTGTGGTCAACTTTATGGTAAGTATGAAAACAATTAAATGTTTATGGCTCCGAACGCTGAACAAAATCCGAACTTTTTTTAGCGAAAATCCGAACGCCGAATTTTGAAAAACTTTTAAGCTCGGGCGGGTAAAAAGGAAGGGGGTTGGGGGGAAGGAATTTTTGCCCGCCCTCGCTTTCCGCCGCCGCCGAATTTCGTACCAGTAAAACTGGCGCGCCGCTCAAAATGTTCTAATTTCTCCCTTGAATAACCACTCTGGAACTTCAACCAACTTCGCGAGTTTATGATTCGCCAAGATGAGTCGTAGGGTTCGTATTGCTGTGTATGTCTGTTTTATCAGTTTCTTTTGATCTTCGTAAAATCTCAAATTCCATTCATTTTTAAAATGTGAGTGCGCGGGTTTAGATCGAAGACCGCGTATATCACGGAAGATTTTAAACATTTCATCTTTCGGCCCATGATCGGAAAATCTAACAGTTTTATTAATCCAAATCTCCAGTTTTCGGATAAGTTGGTTATCAATTTTTTTCATTGTTTCGCCCGCTGAAAGATCAGATTCAACAATTTTATCCTTAAAAAATTCTCTGTTTAAATTATCACTCATCATACGATCTAATGTATGGCAAAACAGTTCATATTCCCGCAATGTCGGTAAAATCAGGAAGCCAAAATTTTCAGGTTTTTCATCGTATTCAAATGTTTTGTTAATCAATGAAATGCCACTAATTTTTTCTGACATTTCTTTTATAACCTCTAACTCTTTAAGAAATGCCGAGAAAATAGATTCTTTTTCATAAAAATCACCAAGAGTAGACCTTCGGAATTCTGGGTGTAGCCGATATTTATAATATCCGCCCAACATTTTTGCTTTCCAAATCTGCTGATGTTCAGGTGTTAATTTTGCCAAATCAGTAAGTAGAACAGCGACGGCGCGAATACCGCCGTCACCAAAACCAAAGCCAAAATGCTCAATGAAAATTTGATCCGACGGATTAAGTAATTTTTCCTCAACATAGCTTATTGAGCCAGTTATATCATCTGTCCAATATGTATACCGCGGATCGTTTCTGTAAATTGCTAAAATACCGAGTTCAAAAAAATATGGCCTCAACTGCCATTCACCCATAGCCAAGCGCAAAGTAAATGGCCGAGAAACATATTTTTTCCAATCAACTTTATTTTTCAGATGATCTGGTGCCGGATAAACACAACAGCCAATTCCTTGAACAAATCTTATTTTGAAATCCCCCTCACCAAATGTTTCTGCGCTTGATTCTGATTGTTTAATGTGTTTGTCAATTTGAAACTGGTGCAGTTTTTCAATTTGTTTTTCTGTTGTTGGCGCAGGAAATGGTTTGATGTGCGGGTTTGGAATATCGCCCTCGTATATCAAATCAATCTTCCGATTATTGATTAGCGCAGTAATTTCTTCTTTAAATTTATCTTCCGAAAGAGATGATTTTTTATACAAGTCCTCAATCGATATACCATTAAAATCTCTTGAGTTAAGGTAAAAATTTGTTATCTCATTTAAAATATTTTCTCTGTCCATAAAAAGATTTCATATTCCAGATTTAGTTCGGTTGTGTTCTTTGCACAACATCTGGCAATTCTCTGCTGTTGTTTTTCCGCCTTCGTGCCATGGCTTGATGTGGTCGGCTTCCATTTCTTCAATTTCCCATTTCTTTTTCTTGTTCTCTCCTTTGCAGTGCGGACAAATACCTTTCTGTCTCTCATACGCTTCTCGCTTCATCTTGTCGGTAAAAGCGCGAATATTCAAAAACTTTTCATTTTTAGTCAAAACATATTCGTAAATACCAGACTTTTTGGTCACATCTTCATCCTGCATCAACTCGGATATTTCCTTTTCCAGTTTCTTTGAATCAAATTTTTTACCTTTGAATTGGTTATACAGCGTGCCCCACGGCACATTACTCATTTCCCGACGATAATTTGTAAAGACCTCTCGCGCCCACGCAATCACATTTTGAAAATAATTCCATAATTCATCCGCAGTTTTAGCGTGTTGATGTTTTGCCATGTAATCTTCAATTTTGCCGTCATTGATCCACGAAAGCGCGGTTTCTAAATACTCTTGTCGAATTGGTGAACCGCTAACCAGTGATCCGCCATCATTTACCAATAAGTAAGCCACACAATTTGATTTGCTGAATTTCAATTTTGCGTCAGAAAGCCACGGGCCAGTATAAACCGCGTTGCGAATTTCTTGGTCGGTCAATTTCTCTCCGGCAATATTGATAATCCTAAACCAATCCAGCCGTTCTTTGTCAGTGCCTTCGCAGAAGTAAATCATCAGTTCATAATCTAAAATTTTATCCTGCTCTTCTTTGGTCAGATTATGGAAAAAGCGGTCGTTTAATGAAAAGTCGCCAGTAACATATTGTCCAATGCTGATGGTGCGCTGTTGACCGTCCAGCACTTCGTAACCGCCGTCATCTCTGATCATCCAATACATCACATTCAGCGGAAAGCTGTTTTTAATAGTTTCAATTACAGCATTGCGTTGTTTTTCTTTGTACACAAACTCGCGCTGATATTTTGGGCGAATATTCAATTTGCTCTCGTAAGCCGTTACTCCTCCCTCTTTGTCGTTCTCTATATAACCAGCAATTACTTTCCGAATTGTAATTTTATGTAAGTTAATTTTCATATTATTTTTTTAATTTAATCAAAATGCGATTATATATTTTTCTACCTTGTATTAAAGTAAGACATTTATAACCAATCCATCTTGCAGAATTAGCTACACCCAGTATTTCAAATTGCTTAGGGTTATATTTGTCAACAAATGTAATCGGAACGCCCATAACACCTTTATAGTTCATTGGAATATCTGAAACCTTATCAACGTTTATAATATCGTAATTGTCATACTTAGGAAATTCTTCTGATGTGTATTTTTTATACAACACGAAATTTTCGTGTCTTTTAGTGGTATCAAGATTTGTAAACCACAAAATTCTTCCCATGCTGAAATATTTCACACCACTTACAATTTTCTTTCTTGACTCCGTTGGAATATCATAATCCATTGGAACCTGAAACCATTTTGTTCCGCCGTTGTCATAGCCAAGCCACAATTTATCATCTTTTATATAACTAAAAGTTTCTTTGTAGGTTATAGCGTTCTGATCACCAAGAATTAAAAACTTCTTTTTGTGCTCCATCAGCTGTGCAACATATTCACGGAATAGAGAAAAAGGCGGATTGGTTACAACAATATCAGCTTGCTTGAGCAATTCTATACACTCATCACTTCGAAAATCACCACTACCTTTTAGTGGCGTGGCGGTATTTTTGTCGTGTTTGAGCAAATACTTAACGTCATCAAGATTTATCGCGCCATCTTTGTCTGTATCCGGCACTTCTTTGATTTCGATTTTAAACGGTTGCTTGCCCTTTGATCCAGCCACTTGAAATAGCGGTAATTGACCCCCAACAATCGGTGATCCGCTGTAGCTCGTGGTGATGAGCTTCTTTAAACCCAGCGCGTTGAAGTTGGATGCAAAATATTTAAAAAAGTTGCTCTCATACGGATCGTCGCAATTACAATAAACAACCTTGCCACGAAACTGATCTTTATAATGTTTCAGTTCTTTTTCAATATCAACAAGTTGAGAATAAAACTCATCTGTTTTTGCCGTCCTTGCTGAATGTAAGTTCTTATTTAAAGATTTTGTCGCCATAAATTTATTTTCCTCTTTCTATATCAGCTTGCTGTTGTATCCACGCATCTCCAGCCGTCTCAATTTCTTTTTCGCTAGGTTCGCTTTCGTCCATCCTTCGTCGTCTGTCGTCTAAAATCTCATCTTCATATTCAAAATAGAGCGTTCCTTGTGGCCGTCTTGAATACCCCAACAATTCCATAGCGAAACTTGATAAGCTATTTACTTTGCCGTTAATTTTAATTTTGTCATTTTCTACTACTTCAGCAACAATATTTGAATCTCGGGTAAAGGTAAGTTTAGATCCGACAGGAATTCCGTACTGTGCGAAATGAAATCTTGAGCGTCTTTCTTTAACCTCATCGACTTCTTTTTCTTGTTCGGGAGTTAACCCACTATCAATCTTGGTTTCCCTGATCTCTACTCGTTTCAATGCAAGTGCTGCATATTCTGGATTCATCTTAAAAAATTCTCTACTATCTCGCGCTCGACGATCGGCAAAAATGGAATGAAGCCATTTTTCCTCTCTTTCAGCGTCTTCTACTGTTGCCGCGTAATAAACTTCAAACGGAAGTGGTACACCTGTTCGGTCTAATTGCCTAAGTCTTTCTTTAACATCGCCATGAGTAAAACCAATTTTTACATACTCCGGCATTGATTCATTTTTTAAAATATAGACAATTTGATTCATAAATTTATTTAAATAATTCTGCCGTCGGCACGCCGAGGGCTTTGGCTATTTTTTCTAATGTGTTCACAGTAGGGTTCGGGCTTTCGCCGGTTTCTATCTTTACAACCGTATTTAACGCTAAATCAGCGTCTTTTGAGAGGCGATCTTGTGAGATTCCTTTTTTAATTCGCAATTTGCGGATATTTTCGCTAACTGTATTAGCCATAAAGGTTTGACTTTGATAAACTATTATAATACACTACTTATATTGAGTGTATATTAACTTGCTTAATACAATGGTATCAAAAATATTAAAATTTGGCAAACAAAAAGGGAGTTCCATGATGTTGCGCGCGAATGGGCAGGGTGGGTCAAGCGCAACTGTATTGGCGGCGCATTTTGCAAAGCAACATACAATTTGGCTCCCCATACAGAACTTTATTCGAAGTCTACTTCCTGTATTTATAGAAATATCTCGATAAAACGCAAACAGGGTCTCGTAGCTGGGTAATCAATGAAGATAATCCATACCAGGAGACCCTGTGAAACTTTCGCTCTTATTGAGCAGGCTGTTTGCCGCCTATCCTTCATGCCCCAACCTGGCGTCTTCGTTCTCGTCGTACTCCCAGTCGTCGTCTTCTTCCTCGTCGCCTGTATCCTCTTCAGTGGTTCGCCCGAGCTCAGCCGATTCCAGATCTTGCTGGAGATAGTTGCGTTCTTGAGCGGAGAGGGTACCTGAGACGATCCTGGCGGTGTTGAAGTCGCCTTCTTCCGGTGGGTTTCCATGTGTGATGTCATCCAGAGTGCAGTTGTAGCACTTGTCCGAGTTGTTACTCGTCTGGAAGCCATTACCACAGCCAACACAAACCTTGGAAACGAAATGCAGAGCCATCTAAACCTCCCTATTGAGAGAATGGGTTCTTATGAAATCTTTTATAATTATACCTCAAAACGAATATATTAACAACCTATAGTACTGATTTAAGAGCTATAACCACCGTCCACAACAATAGTTGTCCCGGATATATAACTGGAGTCTTCAGAAGCAAGAAATAGTGCCGCTTTTGCGATCTCTTCTGGCTGTCCAAATCTTTTTACAAAAATCCTATCAGTTTCTTTTTTAACAAAATCTTCCGGTAGATCCTTGTTCATTTCAGTATCAACCCATCCGGGTGCAATTGTGTTTACAAGTATTTTTGGTGCCAGTTCTTGAGCTAAACTCCTGGTTATGGCAAGCACACCAGCCTTTGAAGCATCGTAGTCCATTGATTCAGGGTGCATACTGTAAATACCGTTTGTTGAGGAAATGTTTATAATCCTACTGCCCTCATTCATATGAGGAGAAGCATATTTACAGCATAAAAATACACCGATAAGGTTAACGCCAAGAACCTTCTGCCATTGATCAACAGTTTTTTCCATAAAGGGAATATCAAAAACAATACCGGCATTATTTACGAGTATATCAATCGTTCCAAACCGATTTACTGTTTCGTCTATCATTCGCTTAACTTCGGCTTCATTAGAAACATCTGCTTTTACAGCGAAAGATTCAGAACCCATCACAGTTATTGCGTTGACTACTTCCTCCGCCCTGTCCTTTGAATTATTGTAGTTTACTACTACCTTCGCACCTTCTTTTGCAAAAGTTAAAGCAACGGCTTTTCCAATGCCTCTGCTTGAACCAGTTATTATTACTACTTTGTTCTGAAGTTTCATAACACTATCATATCATTTTGAATTATTTATAATTCTTACCGAGGGAAAAAAGGGCTTTCTGGCTCCGGCGGCAGGACTCGAACCTGCAACCTTCTCCTTAACAGGGAGCCGCGCTACCATTGCGCTACGCCGGATCATTAGCCTCAAAATCCTATCATATTATAAGCTTAAAGTTCAATTATAAATCTAGCTTAAGGGGAAAATAAATATTTGCCCTGTAAAATTAAAAATTCCGAAATAAAACGCAGAAATTATCAATCCTGTTTTTCAACCTTTTTCAACCCAGGCTGTGCTTTGTAATCTCCGCCGATTTTAACCAGCAAATATCCGGCAATTAGCAAACCCAGCATAAATTGCCAGTACGGAAGCGGAAACTTTAAGTTAAAAATGCTAAGTACGGTTTCCATTATAAATGGCGCAGTAAAAGTGTGAATAATAATCTGGAATAATTTCAAATACGGCAGGTTTATTTCGTATACCATTGCAGCGGCTTTTAAAGCCAGAGCCATTGCAAAAAAAATTAAAAACTTTGTTACGCTGTTTACTACCAGAGATCCTCCGACTCCTATTAAAAATAAAATTATTGGCAGGGCTTTTGCATAGTCACCCAGCTTTTTCATGGATTCCTCCAGTTTTTCACGGGTGAACTCTCCGTTGGGCAAATCTTTTAGCGGTTGAACATCAATCTGCCCGCTGGCGTTTCTGGCTAAAATGTTTGTTTCATTTATTAGAATTAATGTTTTGTATTTTTCAACGTCTTCAATTGTTCCGTTCGGATCCAGTACTACAAGATTTTCAAGGTCTGTGCTATCATCTAAGCCCAGCGCCGCATTTGCTTCGGAGGCTCCTTCCTCATCCTGGGGGAATTGAATTAGTACCGGTTCGTCTCTGTTTAATTTTATTTTCCCGTCTTCTACGTTTATTACCAAATCCTGAGGATAAACTTCCAAAACGGTTTCGGTAAGATTTTTCACGTCTTTTTGTATGGTAGGCGCCACTTTAACAGCCATAACAGCGGAACCGATGACGGAAAGTACCAGTGTTAGCGACAGGAAATATTTTATGGATAAGTTCAGGTTTGCGGCGACTAGGTCTTTGTAGTAAACAGGCGATGTTAAACTTTTATAAAAAATATATGCCAGGGCTTTTAGTTTTTCTATCATTTTGTGAGTATATCATAATGACATATGAATTCTGGCTTGAAATTGGTTTTTTGGTGAAAAACTAAAAATCACACATAAACAAAATGTCTTTTCTACAGCACACATAATGATATAATTATTATGTGAAGAAAGCTTATCTATGGACAATAACTAATTTTGTTTTTGTAGCAGCGTTTTTAGGTATTGGAGTTTTGTCTACAAAAACCACTATTTTTGCTGATGAACCTCCTCCTATTGATATTGCGTGTATAGCCAGTACAACTAGAAGTTATATGGATGATGTAGTCGACGGAGCAGGTGCGCTTTCTAATATTAGACTTCTTTCACCAGCGTTTAATATGACTTCTCCGCATTTTTCCGGAATGATTAATGGTGTTTCATCCGGTGCTTATTGGGATGATTTATATGGTGTGGCAGGAAATGCGTATAACACTCCTAGTGGTACCATATCAGGATTTGTAGCAAATATGAGGGGACTTATAGGTACATCCAAACCTATTATACTGACAGAAACCGGTGCTTTTGAGCTGCATGGCGCGGATTTCAATAACCCTTCTGTTAGGGGACCTGCTCTTTCAAGGTTAAGGGAGGAATTTGGAAAGTTACCATCTCAAGTAGAGGCGGCTGCTTTGTTTAACGCATTTAATTCAAACCCCGATCCGGATTTTCAATATGCTGTAATGTCTAACCCTGAAATAGGAGATGTTTGTTCCGGACTCACAGATGTTAGTAGATGTGGAGTCAACTCTGCTGTTCAGCTTTTATCTACGCCGGGCGGATTTTATTCTAGGGCTTCTGGTTTGGGAATGGGATATACAGTTCATATAGCCACTACAAATCCGGATGACCCGGCAGGTTCTGCTAGAGACGAATGGAATAACGATTTAAGGCAGGCGTTTGAAAACGGGTTAACGCCGGTTATTAGAATTGGCTATACAAATAACGCGACTGGGTTTGAAGATCCTCAAACGTATGTTGATTTTCTGACCGAGTTAAATGATCTAGTCCGAGCTGATTTTCCCGGCAAATATATATACGCAATAGCAGGTCCTAACGAACCAGAATCGGAATGCTGGGCGTCATTAGAGTGTACGGGTTGCGGGGGCGACTCTTTAGTAAGTGGAGAATGTGAGCTGGATAGATCTGGGTATATGGATGATCCTAAAAATAGGGTAATAATAAAAGGTACTATCAAATCCGAAGAAAAGTTGACTAATAGTAACGGTGCTATGGAAGGAAATAAATACGCTAACGGAGTTTTTGTTAAAGCTTTTGCAGGTAGCTGGCTTTTTGGGACGGGTAAAGAGCAAAGCGGACAGATATGCGACAACACTACTTGTGTAAATCCTTCGAGAGTTGATGGTATGTGTGCAATTTCAGGAAGAACCAGAGATTATACCGGTGGCGATGAATTCGACTGCGAAATGCTAGAAGACGATTGTGATACCTTGAGCGGCGGCGTATGCAACGGTAAGTTTGTTTTGCAGACGTATAAATCCAGACACAATTTCAATAATTCAAATTATCTGGCTTTTTACTGCGATGGTTCAATGAAAATGCTCTTGGCAGTAGGATTGGGGGGAGTTAAAGAAATAGATCCGGAAACAGGAAGCCCTATTATTAACATGAATGTTTCGTTGGATTGTGGGGCGGAGAATTCCCCTGTTGAAGTTACGGAGTGTGTTGATTACGTTGCTAGGGAGAGCTACTTGCTATGCAAAGATCCCAGCGGGTTTGACGGTGGTATAAACGCTGTGGGTGGCGATTTTGAAAGCGCTAGAGGGCTCAAATTGCTGGATCATGATAGTTCGTATGCTGGAGTAAAATGGCAGGAGTTTGACAAGTGTCCTCCCGGATATACTAATGACCCTCCTGGAAGTAATAATTGCAAGCCTCCACCGGACGATCCCGTGAATTATTTTCCTCAAGATAACTTGCAAGGTTCACGCGTGGAAACTGAATTATGGGAGAAGCTAACTATTGAATCGCAGGATATAGCGGCTATACCAAACGCTGGTGACAGGCTTTTAGCTGGAAACCCATGGTGTGACATGGTTGTTCCTGCTCCATACAGTGAACAGCTTGATACAGCTATTCCGCCATGTGACAACATTTGTAAGGGTAACTACCCAATTTCAGATCCCAATTATAGTTTATCTGTAAATCAAAGAATGTGCGGTGGTGTATCAAGTAATATGTTTACGCCGTATGACTGGGAGGACCAATGTAATTCAATGGTCACATCTCCTGCTACAACTCCTGTTTGCTGTCTGGATCCTTATTCAGATGGGACTGACTGCCCTGCAGACCAAACAGTGTACTTTGATGAGATACAGCCACCTACCTCGGAGGGTTTAGCTAATAAAAATAATTATAGGCTGCCTGTCGAATGTTTTCCTTATTCAATGTGTTATACGGGTGGCAGGTTGCATTCTCAAAATAAAATAGCTAATCACGTTATAAATGATGTTCCAGATGAATTGGTTCCGCCGCCGGAAGCGCAAAAGCAGCAGCCGCATAGTAATAGTGATGAAAAGCCGTTTCAAAGTGTTGATATAATTACAACCCCTGTAGGTTCCTATGAAACTTTCGGAAAGTTTAAAAACCAAATTAATTTGAGTCCTGTTCATGGTTTAGTTGAAAGATCCAGAGCTGCAGTGTTTAGCACACCCTATAGAGGTTTTGGCGTTGATTTTGGACCCGATGGGGATCCTGAACCCAGCGAAGATGCGAGATTTCCTAAAAGAGGTAGGGGCACTTTTGTAATCTCTGCCAACGGGCCTTTACCGGCAAATTGCGTTTATAATTTTTATGATACAGGTGTTGCTGAAGTCAATAATAACTATAGCAGAGCTTCTGATTGTGAATGGTGCTCGGGAGGTGAATTTATAAGTGATCAATTCCCGGGAGAACAAAGTGTTGCTGCAGAATTTAAAACCAAGGGCGTAAATACAAGTATATTTGATGTATTAGGATGGCTGGGAGACTTTTTTGCAAACTTTTTCGGATTAAATGTAACTAATTTTGATGAAAAAAAAGCAAGCGGGCCTTGTACTATTCCTGGCGGTGATTCGTGCACCGTATCAACAACAGATGCATGTAAAGATACGGATTGTGGATCCTATTGCGAAGCCCAAGCTGATGATGATCCAACTAATGATGTAGCAAATCCAGGTGATTGTTGTTCTTATTCCAATAGGCAGGAAACCTACGGTAGTGCAGATATTCCTGTATGCGGTACTGTAGAATACCCAATAAGAATTCAATTCAATATTGAAGGTTTTAATAAAAACGATGAATCCGGCTATGCAGGATCGCAGTTTTACGCTCAATTCAGACCTCCTTATGAAAATGATTTTAATGTGGGGCAAATTTACACATATGATTGCAAGGCTGAAAAAGAAAAGGATCCACAAAATGGTGCGTGTATGGGTCTGGATATTGGTAGAGGCGGGCCGGCCTTGGGCGAATATTATATGGATAAGGTAGGTGAGTTAATGGGCGACTGGTCATTCTAACTCCTTTTTAATCCGACTTTGACAATTTTGACAACACGCATCATATAGACTACCATCAATACGTGCATAATAAAATTCAGACCGAGGTGAAATGTTCTAATTGCTTTAAATCTCTTGGTATTCCTTCCAGAATGGAGATATATACTTATTTGTTTAATTCCGGTCCGGCGAATGTTTCGGAAATTGTAGATTTGGTTAAACTTAAACAGCCAACGGTTTCATACCACTTAAAAGAAATGGAAGATGCAGGCATAGTCATTGGCCAAAAGAAGGGAAAGGAAGTTTATTATTCTTTAACAAAAATGTGCAAGCATAAAGATGTTCCGTGCATTTTTAGTGAAGTAGACTTTAAAAGATATGCTCAAGATTAATGATCTAAAGGTTAGTATTGAAGAGAATCGGATACTCAACGGAATAGACCTTGAGGTTAAATCCGGAGAAATTCACGCTTTAATGGGCCACAATGGATCGGGAAAGAGCACACTGGCGCAGGTATTAATGGGGCATCCAGGCTATACTGCAGATGAAGGAACGGTTTTTTTTGAAAATAGGAATTTGCTGGAACTGGAGCCGGATCAACGAGCCGGCTTGGGTTTATTTTTATCTTTTCAGTACCCTAGTGAAATTAGCGGAGTAAATATTTCCAGCTATCTTCGCATGCTTTACAACAAAAGACACAACGAGAAACTTTCTCCTGTAGCGTTTAGAAAAGTTTTAAAAGAAAAAATGGAGTTGCTACATTTGAATGAAGGTTTAGTGAACAGGTATTTGAACGAAGGCTTTTCGGGCGGGGAGAAGAAAAGAATGGAAATGCTCCAAATGCTTATTTTAGAACCTAAGCTTTCCGTTCTGGATGAAACCGACAGCGGATTGGATATAGACGCTTTGAAAATTGTTACTAATGCCATTGATTACTTGCACAAAGAAAAAGGCATGTCCGTACTTTTGATAACTCATTATTCCAGGGTTCTTAAATATCTGGAGCCTGATACGGTTCATGTAATAAAAGACGGAAGAATTGTAAAATCGGGAGGAAAGGATCTGGCTCATCAGATAGAGGAGAACGGGTATGATTTTATTTTACCAACAAATTAAGAAATCAGTTGGAAGTGCAATATAGCTGTTTAAAATAGTATAAATTTCAGGAAGATACCAAAAAATGAGCAAGGATAAACACGATCCGAAACAGAATATAAAAAAGAAATCCAAAGTGCTGGTGAACGAAAATTATGAAACCAAGTACGGATTTCATATGCCGGAAAATTATGTTTATAAATCCGAAAAAGGCTTGAATGAGGAAGTTGTAAGGCAGATTTCCGCTATGAAAGGCGAACCAGAGTGGATGACTACTTTTCGGCTGAACGCATATAAAACATTTTTGGAAAAACCTCTGCCGATGTGGGGCGCTGATTTAACTAAAATAGATTTTGATAACATTTATTATTATTTAAAACCGCTTCAGTCAGAAAAGAAAACCTGGGCGGACGTGCCGGATGAAATGAAAGAAACATTTGAAAGACTGGGTGTTCCTCAAGCGGAAAGGGAGTTTTTGTCGGGTATAAAAGCACAATATGATTCGGAAGTAATTTACGGGTCTTTGAGAAAAGAGCTGGAAGATGACGGTGTGATTTTTATGGGGACTGATGAAGCGTTAAAAAAGTATCCTCACTTTTTTGAAGAGTATTTCGGGAAAATCATTCCTCCAAATGATAATAAGTTTGCGGCTCTAAACAGCGCAGTATGGTCCGGCGGATCTTTTGTATACATTCCTAAAGGTGTAACGGTTAAAAGACCTTTGCAGGCATACTTTAGAATCAACGCCCAGAATATGGGCCAGTTTGAAAGGACTTTAATTGTCGCAGACGAAGGAAGCTACGGTCATTACGTGGAGGGATGTTTTACTAAGGGTCATACTATTACTTTAAAGAACGGTTACAAGAATATTGAAGATGTAAATGTTGGAGATGAAGTTTTGACTCACGTTGGGAGATATAAAAAAGTCCATCACATTCAAAAACGTCCTTACACCGGTGATTTATATAAAATAGATGTTTGGGGAATACCTGCGCAAACAATAGAAGTTACCGAAGAACATCCGTTTTTGTTTGTATCCCGCAAACTTGCAAACGAAAGAAATAAGATTTATAACCCCGAATGGATAGAGGCTAAGAACCTTGCAAAGAAGGGATATTTGGCAATGCCTATTAACAAGGTTTTATGCGAGGATACAGTTGCAGAAAGTGAAATTATCTATAAAAAAGTAATTAAAAAAATAAAGCTTCCTTTACGGGCGGAGTTATTTAGATTAATTGGATACTATCTAGCCGAGGGTAGTATTGAAGATAGAGGTTATATTAGATTTTCCTTTAACAGTGAAGAATTGAATTTTGTAGACGACGTTAAGTATTTAATGAATAAAGTTTTTGGCATAAATAAATATAATGTTTTTAATTATAAAGATAGAGCCGGAATTGAACTCGTTTTTAGCTCGGCAGAAGTGGCTAGAGTATTTAAAGTCTTCGGCAGTTCGTCTGTGTCAAAATGTATACCGGACTGGGTTGTTTCAGGAAGTTTAGAGAACCAGAAAGAACTTATTAAAGGGTACTTCCGGGGTGACGGTAATTATTATAATAAAATTAATAAACACGGTAGAAAAGAGTTATTCAGAATTAACACCACCTCACCGGTTTTAGTATTACAAATTAGAGACATATTATTACGTCTTGGAATTTTATCTTTTATTAATAAGAGAAATCGCGAAAAAGAACTTCGTAAAGATATGTTTACATTAGGCATAACCGGTGAGTATATGATTCCTTTTGGTAAAATTGTAGGAATAGAAGTCAATTCAACTATAAACTCACATAAAAGAGCTACCTCGTTTTTTATTGATAAGAATTATGCGTATTTGCCTATTAAAAAAATAGAAAAGAGAAAAGTTGAGAATGTAGATGTATTCAATTTTAGTGTTGAAGAGGACGAATCTTATGTGGCGAACTCTGTTGCTGTTCACAACTGTACAGCCCCCGTATTTTCATCGGATTCTTTGCACGCTGCTGTAGTGGAAGTTATAGTTAAAAAAGGCGCAAGATTTAGATATACAACTATACAGAACTGGTCCCAAAATGTTTACAATTTAGTTACCAAGCGTGCAAGGGTAGAAAGCGACGCTGTTATGGAATGGATCGACGGGAATTTAGGCTCTACTGTCACTATGAAGTATCCTTCGTGCTATTTGGTAGGCGAACGCGCCCACGGTGAAGTTTTATCAATAGCATACGCGGGGAATAAAAACCAGCACCAGGACGCCGGGGCTAAAATGTTTCATTTTGCCCCCAATACTTCTTCCATGATTGTTTCAAAGTCCGTGAGTGTGCACGGCGGAAGAACGAGCTATAGAGGAATGGTTAGCGTTACACCTTCCGCAAAAAATGCTAAAAGCAGGGTGGAATGCGACGCCCTTATTTTAGATTCGGAATCCAGATCAGACACATATCCCACAATGAAAATTAACGAATCATCCGCGAATATTGAGCACGAAGCCACCGTCAGCAAAGTCGGAGAAGAAAAGCTGTTTTATTTAATGAGCCGCGGATTGACCGAAGCAGAAGCCATGAGTCTGATTGTGTCCGGATTTATAGAGCCTATCGTTAAAGAACTTCCTATGGAGTACGCAGTTGAGCTGAATAGGCTTATTGAGCTGGAAATGGAAGGGTCCGTAGGATAATTATTTGGCAAACGCCAAGTTTTTATCAACTCTATAATGAAAACTGTATTGTTGACTCCCAAAGGTAATCAGACTATTGAAGTTGTTGAGGATACGCAGTTTGTGCTGGGTCTTTCTGGTCAGAAAAACCTGGATAACGATACAGCTTTGGATATCGTGTTTTCTTTTGAAAGAAAAGAGGTTTCCGCCGAAATTTTAGGACTGTTTTGTTTAAAACCGGGCAACAAGTTAAAACTGACCACCACTGCTTTGCATAAATTACCGCGTACCTCTTGTATAACTAAAATAAAAGGAGTTTTGTACAGCAACACTGAAGCCTCTTATATAGGAAAAATAATAATTAATAAAAAAGCTCAGGGTACATCTTCTTTTTTGGAAAACAGCACACTGGTGCTTGGCGACAACACTAAGAACACTTCTCAGCCTATACTGGAAATAGACGCCGACGATGTAAAGGCATCGCACGGTTCTACAACAGGAAGAATAAGCGAAGAACAGATATATTATTTGATGAGCAGGGGTATTACCCGGGATGAGTCGGTGAAAATGATTGTGGAAGGCTATTTCGAAAAGGATTTATCGACGATTTTGGATCCTGAAATTCGGGAAAAAATAAAGGATAATATTAAAGTATAATGTCTATTGATATAAACAAGATAAAAAGAGACTTTCCAATTTTAAACCGTGAAATAAACGGAAAAAGACTGGTGTATCTGGATAATGCCGCAACTTCCCAAAAACCAGTTCAAGTTATAAATGCTATAAGAGATTATTACGAGAATCACAATGCCAATGTGCATAGGGGAGTACACACTTTGGGGGATGAAGCCACGTCTTTGTATGAAAAGTCGCGGGAGGCTGCGGCAAAATTTATTGGAGCAGGAAAAACAGAAGAAGTAATTTTTACAAAAAATTCTACCGATTCTTTGAATATGGTTGCTTACGGTTGGGGTCAGAAGAATATAAATAGAGGAGACAAAATTATTATACTGATTTCGGAACATAACAGCAGTTTTCTTCCCTGGCAGAGGTTAGCTCAGCAGAAGGGTGCTGAGATTGTGCCTTTATGTCCTGATGAACAAGGCAGGATTAACGCGGAAAAGGTGTCTCAAATAATGGATGAAAGAGTGAGGGCGGTAGTTTTGGCTCACGCTTCGAATGTATTGGGGACAATCTTTCCTATTAAGGAAATTTCTAAAATTGCTCACGAGGTAGGTGCGGTTGTAGTGGTTGACGGAGCGCAGGCCGCTCCTCATATTAAAGTAAATGTCCAAAGTTTGGGGTGTGATTTTTATGCGTTTTCCGGCCATAAGGTTTTAGGACCTATGGGAATCGGAGTTTTGTGGGGAAAATATAATTTATTGGAAAATCTTGAACCGTTTGAACTGGGAGGTGGAACGGTTTTATCGGTTAGTTTAGAAAGCAGAGAATTGATTAATATTCCGGAGAGATTTGAAGCCGGCACTCCGAATGTTGCTGACGCGGTTGGCTTAATGGCCGCTCTTGAATATATAAATGATTTGGGAATTGAAAATATCCGGCAGCACGAAATTAAATTAAACACTTATACCTTGAAAAAACTGTCGGAAATTCCGGGCTTAGACATTTTGGGATCTTTAAATCCCGAAGACAGAACCGGTCTGGTTTCTTTTACTATAAAAAATATTCATCCCCACGATCTTGCTTCGATTTTGAATTCGGAGGGGGTGGCGGTTAGATCCGGAATGCATTGTGCAATGCTTCTGCATAACAAATTGGAATTGTCTTCTTCTACCAGGGCCAGTTATTACTTATACAACGATGAGAATGATATAGACATATTGGTGAAAGGAATATATAAAGCGGTTAAGTTATTGGTGGGATTTGAGCATGAAATATAAAATAAGTTCACAAGTTTACTTCAAATACTTTGCTGCCGTCCAGAACAAACAGCTTTTCTTCTTCAGGATCAACTGAGATGTCTTTGATGTTCTGCCAGTGCTCAGGGTTAATGTGTTTTAACTGTTTAATAAGTTCTCCGTTTTCGTTTATTACAATAATTCTTTTATTTTCCGGATCTGCTATGTAAATG
>Ga0209542_10002141_pt1 | contig 44930 bp, 43 predicted proteins | sample RifCSPhighO2_01_FD_184028 | JGI IMG/M metagenome (GOLD analysis project Ga0209542, IMG submission 184028) | Soil microbial communities from Rifle, Colorado - Rifle CSP2_plank highO2_0.1 (SPAdes) (version 2) | ecosystem: Environmental > Terrestrial > Deep subsurface > Rock core/Sediment ...
GCAGTATTCTTGAATTAGTCCGAACGCACTTTTCCGAAAAAATCCCCCCGCGAAAATTCGGAAAGGCGGCGGAGCCGCACCGCTCAAAACCGCAAAAGAACCCGGAGAAAAACATCGGTTCGAACCATATTTTAATTTTGGGGGAAGAAAATTTTTTAATCATTAAGTCGAAGAATTATTTATGAATAACTATATGAATCAAAAAGGTTTTGCCAACATAATTTTGGTAGTGGTAGTCGTCGTCATACTTTTAGGAGCAGTTGGATATTTTGTTTTTGTTAAAAAATCTGAGCCGACTACACAAGAATTTACTTCAGAAGGAATACCGAAAGAAGGTTTGTTGAAGGCCCAAATGGTTCCTCTCATTACAGATGTTCAAATGCTTAGCCTCGACCTAAAGAACTATTATAATTTGAGAAAAAACTATCCATCGAGTCTCGAGACCTTCATTAGTGATAATTCATATTCTGAAAGATCAGTTTTTATATCTAAGGAACAAATCAGTAAATATCAATATGCTGTTTCTTCAGATCATCAACATTTTGTTATTTATGCAACTCTGTCGCTTTCTAAAGACAAAATTGGTTCGGTAAACGGCAAGTCGATTGATACCGTTGTGGGTAATGTCCTTGGGGTTGCATGCTCTGACCCGAAGATTTTTTGTTCAACCGATTAAAGAACTAATTTGCCGCCAAAGAAAAACTTGAAATTGTCAGCGGTGCGGCTCCGCCGCCTTTCCTAATTTTCGCGGGGGGACTTCCTCGCCGCCGCAGGCGGCGAAAGCGGTTCGGACTAATTCAAGTATTCTGCGTTATATTAGTGTGTGTTCGAGCCACGCCGGGGACACAACAAGCTTTTAAAAACGCTCTTCTCTGAGCGGTTTTTTTATGCTAAACAAAGATTAATGATTTTGGAAACTCCAATTGAAAATTTGAAATATGTCGGCAAGGTCTACCAGCCAAAGTTTAAAAAACTCGGCATTAAAACAGTTAGAGATTTATTGTGGCATTTTCCTCAGCGCTACCAAGATTGGACCGAAACAGGAAGAATAGAAGATATCAAGCCGAACGAAAAAATTTCTTTAATTGGGGAAGTGGTCAATATTGAAAATCGAAGAATTTTTCCGAGAAGGATGAATATAACTACTGCTTCAATACAAGATGAAACCGGAAAAATAAAAGCAGTTTGGTATAACCAGCCGTTTCTGGTCGGTTCCATCAAGCCCGGAAAATTAATCAGTGTTTCCGGGAAAGTGAAACTGGATAAATACGGCACTTACCTTCAAAATCCTTCTTACGAAATGATTTCTGAAAAAAACAGAAATTTCGCCAGCCGAGGAGCCGCTGCACCGAGGATGGGCGAAATTGGGGAGGAATCAGAAGGGGGTTCTGACCCCCTCCGAGGATTAAGGCATACCGCAGGATTAATTCCGGTTTATCCTGAAACTGACGGCCTGACTTCCCGCTATCTTCGTTTTTTGATTAAACCGCTTTTGAAATTTTCGGGTAAAGCCTCTGAATTTTTGCCAAAAGAAATTTTGGAGAGGCAAAAATTGTATGATGTCAGGACTGCTTTGAATGAAATCCATTTTCCTTCTTCTTTGGAAAAAGCAGATCAATCCAGAAAGCGCTTTGCTTTTGACGAATTATTCCTGCTTCAATTAAAGGCTTTAAGCGAGAGAAGGAGAATACAACAGCAAAAATCAGTGCCGATAAAATTTAATCAAGAGATTATAAAAAACTTTATTTCTTCTTTGGTTTTTGAACTGACCGGTGCCCAGAAAATAGCTTTGTGGGAGATACTGAAAGATTTGGAAAAACCATATCCCATGAACCGGCTCTTGAACGGTGATGTCGGTTCCGGCAAGACTATTGTGGCGGCAGCTGCGGCTTTAGAGGTAGCCAAAGCCGGATGTCAAGTGGCAATTATGGCGCCGACTGAAGTTTTGGCTAATCAGCATTTTTATACGTTTTCAAAAGTCTTGAAAAATTTTGACGTTAGAATTGGCCTCTTAACCTCTTCTGCGTTTAAGGAGAATAATGAAGGCGGAAAGATTACAAGAGATGCTTTTTTGGAAAAGATTTTCAGCGGTAAAATAGATATTTTAATCGGAACTCATTCTCTTATTCAAAAAGATGTAAATTTTGCAAAACCTGTTCTGGTAGTAATTGATGAACAGCATCGGTTTGGAGTGGACCAAAGAGCAGCCCTTTTAAGAAGTGAGAGCAATAGTTTTATCCCTCATCTGCTTTCTATGACCGCAACTCCTATCCCCCGGACTTTAGCTTTAACCGTATACGGCGACTTGGATATTTCAATTTTGGACGAGATGCCTAAAGGCCGGACTCCAATCGAAACGAAACTTATTCCGCCGGAAAAAAGACAGGGGGCTTATAAATTTATTCGGGAAGAAGTTAAGAAAGGCAGGCAGATATTTGTTATTTGTCCGAGGATAGAGAGCCCAGATAATAAATTCGAAGTTCTAAATCCGAAATCCGAAACAAAAAAACAACTGACCTTCAAAGAATATTTGAAATACGAAATCAAAGCAGTTAAGGCCGAATATGAAAAATTGTCAAACGATATTTTTAAGGATTTAAGAGTGGCAATGTTGCATGGCAAGATGAAGTCAAAAGAGAAGGAAGAAATAATGGCAAAGTTTAAAAACAATGAATCAGATATTTTAGTTTCAACTTCGGTGATTGAAGTGGGCGTGGATGTCCCTAACGCCACGATTATGATGATTGAAGGGGCGGAAAAATTCGGTTTGGCTCAACTTCATCAGTTTCGGGGCCGGGTTGGCCGGGGCGAGTATAAAAGTTATTGTATCTTATTTACTGAGTCGCCATTGGTTGGTACGACAAAGCGCCTCGAAGCCTTGCTCAAGACTAATAATGGTTTTAAGCTGGCGGAGATGGATTTAAAAATTCGCGGACCGGGTGAGTTTGTTGGGACTAAACAGTCAGGGATTCCGGATTTAGCTATGGCTTCTTTGGCTGATATGAGCTTAATTAAACAGGCCAGAGCTGAGGCGAGATCGATTTTAAAAAATTTAAGCAGATATCCTCTTATTTCAAAAAAGCTGAATGAGTTTAACAGACAGGTGCATTTTGAGTAAACCCTTACGCTTGATTTTTTCTATGTTTGGGAGTTGTCCAAAAGCCCAAATATTTTCCAAACATTAATCTGGTTTGGGCGTCTAAGGCCGGAGTGGCAATCAAGACGATCATTATGAGAGGAGTGAAAAGCCATTGAAAAGTCAGCCAGGCAAATTTACTCTTTTTGTGATTTTTTGAATCCTCAGTTTTAAGAAGCAGGAGGTTGATTGAAAAAAAAGCCGAGAAAATCAAAAAAATTATGGCAACTTGTCCGATCCCGCCGGTAATGCCGGGCAAGTTGAACGCCAAAATACTGCTTTTGAATTCTATTCCGCCGACAAAGCCCGGAAGCCAGCCGAATATGGCAATAATAAAAGAGTTGGTAGCCCAAGACCAAAAGCTTTCAATGTAGTCAAAGCCATAGGCCAGTTTTTTCCCGAAGGAAATTTTCTTATTTTTCAAAAACCCGTAAAGCATATAAGGTATTGTTTCTACACCCCAGCCCCAGCGCTGGTGTTGTCTATAAACATTTGCCGTTGTCTCTTTGAAATTTCTGCCTACATTAGCATCCATATAGACCGGATAATGAAGGGGTATGACTCGGTAAATGCCGTCATATCTTAAAAAGCACTGGAAAAAGATAATATTATCTTCGGTTACTATGTCGGTCATCCAGAAATCAACATCAACCAAAGCCGTAAAAGGCATTGAGTGGCTTGAAAAAGTTTTTAACCGATTCGGCCGCTCCTGATTTAGAAGGGCCCAAAAAGTCGTTGAGAAGGCGGCTAATCGGGAAAGAAAAGGCGCTTCCCAGATATTATTGAAATAAAGCGGCACCGGCTGATAAGAAGCATGAAGCCGATCTTCGGCGGTGAGGAAAACATAAGTAAGACGGTTAAAATAATCCGGCGGAACAACTGTATCAATGTCAAAAGAAGAAACAATAATGTTTTCATAATTGATTTTGAGCTGGTCAATCAGCTTTTTTGCTTTTTCCCCGGCCCAAGCCGTATTTGAGCCTTTGCCGGCGAGTTCGCCTGGGATGTCTTTTGGATGTTCTGTTTCCAGAAATTTAAAAAATTTGTTTCCATATTCTTTTTTAATTTCTTCTGAAATTTTTTGGGCTTCTCCGCCGGCTCTGGCTTCTCTTGCCAAAACTACGATCATTTTTTCTTTGACGGGATAATTGGAATTATACAGAGCTTTGATTGATTGTTTGATTATTTCTTTATCTTCTTTGTAAAACGGCAGGACGACTAAATGATATATTTCTTCCCAATTTAAATTTCCCGATTTTAATTTTTCCTGCCAGTCAATTTTTCTGATTTTTTTCATTATTGAAAAAGCCGCTCCAAGATGAGAATAGAAATAAGTGACTCTTATGATCCAGTAGAGGTCAAAAGCAATTATAAAAATAGCCACCCAGGAAGATCTTATAAAAGAAAATAGGGTCAAAAGTCCGATGGTCAGCCAAGAAAGCAATCCCGGCAAAATTTCAAAAGACCGATAAATCATTCGGTCTTTTTTATCTTTTATCTCATTGGCCTTGCCTATCTTCAGGTAGTTCATTAAATAAATATTTTAAAGAATATATTTTCGGATTCAACTTGGCCGGTTTTTAAACCAATTTCAAAATCAACTACTTTTTGGAAAATATTTTTCAGGTCGTTAAGCGTATATTTTTGGACTGCTTCGTAATTCTTTTTGAAGAAAAATGGGTGCATTTTGGTCTTTTTAAGGATTTGGGCATATTGGCATTTCTTATCAATCAGTTCACGAACTATTAGCATATTTTTAAGCTGAAATGCAATCATCGATAAAAGATAAAGAGCGTCGCCTCCCTGGGTTAAATAATCGTCAAAAAGAGTTAAGGCTTTGCCTTGATTGGAAAAAGCAGCATCTACGATGTTGAAAATATTATGGTTGATTTTAAAATTAACCAGTCTTGCCAGATCTTCTTCGCTGACATCCCTTTTATTTTCTTCTTTGGCAAAAGAGGCTATTTTATCGAGTTCATTCTTCAGCCGCCAAAAATCAGGGCCGGTTTCTTTAACTAGTTTGACTAAAATTTCTTTTTTGATTGGCAGTTTATTTTCAATGATATAGGATGAAGCAAATTTATTCATTGCTTGGATCGTCGGTGCCTTGAATTCTTTTATTTGGGCTGTTTTTGTGAGTAGGGCAAATAGTTTTAGAGTTTTGAATTTTTCTTGTTCTCCGGTCTGGTAAAGAAGCAGAACTAAATCTTTTTGTTTTTCCAAGTCATTTTCCTTGAGTATTTTTTCCAAGAAGTCGCTTTTGGCAAATGGATTTTTAACAACTACGAATTTTACCTGTTTGAAAAACGAATTTTCTTTAATTGCATTTCTGATTTCGTCTTGATTATCTGTTTCCAGATCGAATTTATGCATATTAAAACTATCCGGATATTTTTTCTGGTATCTATCAATCAGCTGGTTAACGTATTGGATTAAGTTGTATGAATTTTGGCCGTAGAGGAAGATGATCATTTGAATGCGAAAAGTCTCTCGGGTGGCCGACACGAGAACATCCATCTCGTTCATTCTCGGGCATTCCAGCGATGCCCTCCGAGGTCATCGGCCGTTTTGCCTCGCTTCGCTCGGACCGAGCCAAAACGGCCTCCGAATCCGCTCGCTGGACATTCTCGTGTCGGCTTACTTACATCCTACGGGCTTTTCGCTTTTTATACTAAACCAGAGGCCCAAAATTTACATTTGACAAAGTAGCGAGCCATTTCCAAGAAGAGGCTCATGAGAAGAAATCAGTAATGCCCTCGCTAAATTTTTTGATGCACCGGGCAGAAATGGGCGGAGCGGCTGGCGACTTTGAGGCGCTGGATTATTCCGCCGTCTTTCTTTTTGCATTTTTTCCCGGTCTGCTGGTAAGCGTTTTGGATTTCTTGATAATGCCCTTTTCCCCCGCTTGGCAAACGGTAGTCATCCATACTGTCGCCTTGGTATTTAATAGCCTTATTCAAAACTTTTATCATCGAATTAAAGATTTTCTTCAAGTCATTTTCTTTTAACTTTTCAACTCTCGCAAGCGGATGATAACCGGCATCCCATAAAATTTCATCAGAGTAAATATTTCCGATGCCGGCGATAAAATATGGGTCCATCAGCACCGGCTTTAGTCGCCCTTTTTTCTTTGTAAAAAGGTTTTTGAATTGTCCGAAACTTATTTCTAGGGGTTCCGGACCCAGTTTTTTCAATTCTTTTAAGTTCTCAATTTCTTCATCGCCAACTAGCATCATCTTTCCGAACCTTCTTAGGTCTGATAAAGCCACTTGATAATCATTATTTAAAAAGAAGATTATTCTTAGATATTTATTTTTGAGGTCATTTTTTAGGGGTCCTGAAATTATGCTTTTCCATCCGGCTTTTTCTTTTTTCCATTTTCCATAAAGCAAGTGGCCGGAGATTTTCTGATGGATAAAAATACTTCGAGGCCCTTCCAAATCTATAACTACAAATTTAGCTCTTCGCCTCACATCGACTATTTTTTTGTTCTCTACTTCTTTCAAAAACTTTTTAAGTCCGCCGCTTTGCCTGAATGGTTTATCTTTGTCAGCCCAAACATCGATTATTTTCAAACCGATGATTCTCTTTTTTAGTTCTCTGGCAATTGTTTCAACTTCTGGTAGTTCCGGCATATAAATGATTTTAGTTAAACAGCCCTTTCTACTGCAATCTGTAAATTTAGACTACAGCTTGTGAAAATTTATCGTAGTATACTTATACAACTTTAAATTTTCACTTCGCCTCGCTCTAAATTTTCAGATTTCGTGACGAAAAGCTATTTAACTAAAATCATATCGCGCCAATTATCTCCAATTTTAGCTTCTGCAACCAAGGGTGCATCCAATTCATATACATCTTCCATTATTTCCTTCAATTTTTTTGCCAGTTTTTCGGCCAGTTCTTCCCTGACTTCTAGAACTAGTTCATCATGGACTTGAAGTAAAATTTCAGCCTCCTTTTCTTTTAAGTTTCCGTGAATATATTTATGAGTTTCAATCATTGCTATTTTCATAAGATCGGCGGCCATTCCTTGCACCGGGAAATTAATGGCCATTCGTTCGGCTTGGCGGACCATTTCCGGGATAGACGAATATATTTCGCTTAACTGCCTTTGCCGGCCAAGCGAAGTTTTCACCACGCCCCTGTCAAGGGCTTCGTCTCGCATTTTTTCCATATACTTAGCGATTTTTGGAAATTCCTCAAAATACCTTTCTATAAATTTTTTAGCTTCAGCTTGTTTGATTTTAGCTGAGCGGGCAAAACCAAGCGGTCCCATTCCATAGATTATGCCGAAATTCAGGGCTTTGGCTTCTCTCCTCATCCTTGGCGTTACATTTTCCGGAGAGATACCAAAAACTTCGGCCGCGGTTTTCAAATGGATGTCTTCTCCTTTTTTAAAAGCATTTATCATTTTTTCATCCCCGGCTATATGGGCTACGATTCTTAATTCAAGCTGAGAATAATCGAGCGACAAAAGCTTGTATCCATTTTCGGCGATAAAAACTTTCCTGAATTCCCGGCCAAGCTCGGTTTTTATAGGGATATTTTGTAAATTCGGATTTTGAGAAGCTAATCGGCCGGTAACCGTACCGGTTTGGATAAATGTGGTGTGAATTCTTCCGTCTTCCCCTACAAGTTTCGGGAACGGTTCAATATAGGTGGTTTTAAGTTTTTGAAGTTCGCGGTATTCTAAAATTAAAGGGATAATTGGATGAGTCTCGCGAAGCTTTTCCAGTTCTCCGGCCCGGGTTGAGAGTTTCCCTTTGGGCGTCTTCCTGACTTTTCCGCTAAGCTTCAGCCGGCTGAATAAGACCTCGCTCAACTGTTGGGTGGAACTGATGTTAAATTTGATTTTAGCCAGTTTGTAAATTTTATCTTCAAGTTTTTCAATTTCTTTTTTAGCAAAAGTATCCAGTTTTTTTATGGCTTTTTGGTTAATTTTGATGCCGTTTTGCTCCATCTCGGCTAAAACCGGAATCAACGGCGCTTCAATTTCTTCAAAAACTTTAATCAAATCAGCGTCTTTGAGTTTATTCGTTAGAACTTCGAAGAGCTTGGCAACATCTGATTCATTATTTTTTTCTGGAATCATTTTGCCGAATTCATTGAAGTAGATTTCTTCCAGGGTTGGTTCTTTCATTTCTGAATTCAAAAGCCAGGCGGCAATCTGGATTTTTTTGGCCATTTTTTTATCTGCCGCCGTAATTACAATTGATTTCTCCGGTTCAGTCCCTTCTCTTAAAGGGAGAGTAAGGATTTGTCTTGAATCCGGGATTCTGGAGATTAAGCTGGTAAAATTGAGTTCCCTGAAGATATTTTCTACATTTCCGCGGTTAAAATTATTTTTCCAATCAGCCTTTTTGAGATCGATTTTTATTTTTAGATCTTTCACCATTATGGATAATTCTTTTGAAAGCATTGCCTGTTCTTCATTCTCAATAAGTTTTTTTGCCAAAGATTCTTTAATTTTTCCCGATTTGGCTTGTTTGTATAAGTTTTCAATTGAACCGTGTTCTTTTAAAAGTTCGGAAGCGGTTTTATCGCCGATGCCCGGGACGCCCGGAATATTGTCGGACGAATCGCCTTTCAAGCCCCTATAGTCAGTAAGCTGATTCGGTTCAAGGCCGTATCTGCTTCTAACCATATCTTCATCATAAATTATAGTGTCGCTTAACCCGCGTTTCATTGTGTAAACCAGGATTTTTTTACCGTCTACTAATTGGAGAGTATCTAAATCGCCGGTAACAATAATGATTTTTAAATCTTTTTCTTTTCTGAATTTTTCAGTTAACGAACCAATAATGTCATCAGCTTCATATCCTTTCATTTCGTAAGAGGGGATACCAAAAGATTCCAGAACTTTTTTGGTGTAGGGGATTTGGCTATAGAGTTCACTCGGTGCTTTGGCCCGGTGAATTTTGTATTTCTTAAAAACTTCGTGCCGGAAAGTCGGGCCGGCTAAGTCATAGGCCGCGATAACATAATCCGGTTCAAGGTCTTTGAGCATTTTAAGCAAAGTCGAAGAAAAACCGTAAACGGCATTGGTAATGATCCCAGCCGGACTTTTAAGCGGCGGCAAAGCGTGAAAAGCCCGGTGGATCAGGGCATTGGAGTCGATGAGAATAAGTTTTTTCATTGCTCTATTGTTATTTTCCTTCTATTTTTTTCAAGATGTTCAAACCGAATCCAGATAGCAGTTTTGGGAATGATTTTTTTCACTCTATCGGCCCATTCAATCAGAACAATATTTTTCGGATTATTAAAGATTTCTTTGATACCCAGTTTTAATAAATCTTTTTCGGATTTGAGACGATAAGCGTCAATATGATATAAATCGCCGGACTTTAGATGATGTTTATGAATAAGGACAAATGTCGGGCTTAAAACTTTTTCTATAACTTTTAAAGCCTTTAAGAATCCTTTTATAAAAGTGGTTTTGCCTCCGCCTAATTCTCCTTCTAAAGCCAAAACTAAAGCTTTGTTATTTTTTTTATTGATCAGTTTTTTAGCCAACTGGGCCGCAAATTTTTCCGTTTCTTTAGGGCTTTCAGTAATTATTGACTGCATTTTTAAAATGTTTAATGTTAGCTTTTTTATTTTCTGAATCGAAAACTACGGAAATTATATCAATTTGCCAGGGTGAGTCTTTTAATTTTTTATTATCCAAAAAAGCAGTGGCCAAACCGATAAGCTTATTCTTCTTTTTATAATCAACTCTCATTTCCGGTTCAAAACCTTCATAAAATTTATTGAGGGCTTTGACTTCAAAAAAAGTAATTATGTCTTCTTTTTGGGCGACAATATCCAACTCACCAAAATTAAACTTATAATTTGCCGCTAAAATTTTGTACCCCTTTTTTATAAGATAAGAACGGGCCACTCCTTCGGCAAAAAAACCGAGTTTTTTTGTATCTATTTTATTTCCTTGGATTGTTTTTTCCTCCATTCTTCAATTTTTTTATGATTTCCGGAAACCAAAACTTTCGGCACCGTCCATTTGATCCCTTTTTTGGGAGAAAAAACTTCGGGGCGGGTGTATTGTGGGAAATCCAATTTTTCTATTGATGTTTTTTTGCCGACCACGCCCGGAACTAATCTTGCCACCGCTTCAATTATGGCCATTGTCGGAATCTCGCCGCCAAGAGTAATAAAGTCGCCGACCGAGATCGTTTCATCAGCCAATTTTTTTACTCTTTCATCAATTCCTTCGTATCGCCCGGAAACAATGACAAGCTGTTTTAAATTTTTAGCCCAATTTTGTGCAGTTTTCTGGGTGAACTTTTTTCCTCTTGGTGACAAAAATATTATTTTTGATTTTTGATTTTTGATTTTTTTAACTGCTTTATATATCGGTTCAATTTTTAGCACCATCCCCGGTCCGCCGCCATAAGGCGAATCATCAACGATTTGATGTTTTCCGGTAGCCCAATTTCTTAAATTATGAATCTTTACTTGGATTATCTTTTTCTCTTGGGCCTTATATAAAAGCGACTCTTTGAGGAAAGAGTCAAAAATTTCCGGGAAAATTGTAATTACGTCAAACTTTATGATTTTAGTTCTTCAACTACTGACTCCATGCTTTCTCTAGGCGGCCTTAAAGATCCTTCTGGTTCAGCAATTTTGAAATTTACATAGGCATGGTTTTTTAAGCCGATAATTCTTGCCAAAGTTCTGATCGCTCTGGCAGTTGAACCTTTTTTCCCGATAACCAACCCCATGTCTTCAGGGTTAACCTTTAAAGTTAAAAGGACCCCCATCTCGTCAATTTTTCTTTCCACGACTACCTCTTCAGGATGACTGACTAATGACTTGATGACATATTCTATGAATTCTTGGTCAATGTGTTTTTCTTCCATACAGAAATATTATCAATTCTTTCGATGGAAATCAATATTAGTTTCGCTTTCTGGCGAAACCCGGGGCATTTTTACGGTTCGCCGGTACGCTCGTCTAAAATGCCCGTGAAAGTGTCAATTCAAGACACTTTCACCCATCTCTTTTTGGTTAAAGCGTCTTCAGCGGCTTTTTGCTGGGCTTCTTGTTTTGAAGGCCCAAATCCAATTCCGACTAGGTCTTCATCCAAGTAAACTCCGACTTTGAAAGTCTTTGAATGGTCAGGCCCCCGCTGGTCTAAAACTTTGTAAGTTGGGGTGGCGTTCATTTTTTCCTGGGCTTCTTCTTGAAAAAGAGATTTTGCGTCTTTATAAAGTTTTTGCTCAATGATTCTTGGGAATTCAGGCAAGATCAGTCGTTCTACTAATTTTTTTGTTTCTTCATAGCCGTTATCCAGATAAACTGCCCCGATTAACGCTTCAAAGGCATTAGCCAAGATATATTGCCTGGCTCGGCCGACATCTTTTTTTTCTCCGTAAGAAAGAAGAACATATTCATTCAGCTCAATTTTTTTTGAAATTTCAGAAAGCATTGATGAATTGACCAGCGCCGCCCTCCAAGAAGTCAGAATACCTTCCGGATCATTATATTTTTTGAAAAGATATTCGGTAACAACTAATTCTAAAACCGCATCGCCTAAAAATTCAAGACGTTCATTGTGGTTTATATGCCAGCTAGGCTCTTCGTTAAGATAGGAGCGATGAGTTAAGGCCTCCAGCAATAAATCGCGGTTATGAAAATGCACGCCTAATTTATGTTCAAGCTCCTGAATTTTAGCTGTTTCCATTTTTCTGTTTTTCCATTTCCCTATAAACAGTTCCCAGAACGCCGTTTATGAATTTGCCCGAGCTTTCTCCGCCAAAATTTTTTGCCAGTTCAATGGCTTCGTTGATAGCCACTTTTGGCGGAACTTCTTCCTTATTTTCAAATAGGAGTTCATAAAGGCCGAGGCGCAGGACATTGCGGTCAATCATATCTATTTGGTCAAGCGGCCACATCGGCGCCGCTTTTTCAATTATATTATCCAATTCCTTGCGATGATCTACGACGCCGTTTATCAGTTTATTTACGAATTCTTTTTCTTTGAGGCCCGGGCCGAATTCTTCAAGATTGCGCTTTATAATTTGTGGCAGAAGATTATTATCGCAGTTTTTAAAATCCCATTCGTAAAGGGATTGGATTGCGATTGAACGGGCAAGGTGTCGTGAAGCCATGATTATAATTGGTAGCGAAGAGCAAAATGGAAATTTATTTACATTTTGTCTGAGCGAACCAATTTCAAGCATTCTTATGCTTATTTGTAATATCCGCAACTTTTACACATCTTATGAGACATTTTAGGATTGCCGCATTTCGGGCAAGGTAAAAGGCTCATTTTCTTTATTTTTAAATGATGTCTTCTTTGGCCTTGGGCGCTCTTAGTTGTGTGTTTTCGGGGAACTGTCATGTGGATAATTAATTTGACTTTTCGTTTGTTTCTCCTACAATATATGTAGTCCTCGCAAGAGGATTTTTATGTTTAGAAACCCCCAGGCAGTTGCATTTTTATTAGGATTTTTCAGAAGGACTTTTGGCAAATATAAGCTTTATGCCGAGAATGACCGATTAGTTTTAACGGTTTTAATAATATCGGCCGTTCTTTTATTTTCTTTTAAAACTTCTTCTGGCCAAGGTCAAAGAAATTTCTTGGGCCAGGCTCTTGAAAGTTATATTGAAGAAACCGCAGCCTTTATTGATTTGGGAGCCCAGCCAGAGGAAAATGAATTTTTTTTAAACCAGGTTCCTTTAGCTCAGGGAAACAGCACTAATTCTTCCCAGAATGTTTTTCAAGATTCATTCCTCCCTTATCAAACAATTGTTTCTGTTTTTGATAACGGCCAGAGAAATCAGGTTATCGAGTATACGGTTCAGCCGGGCGACAACTTAAGCCAGGTAGCCAATGATTTCGGAGTCAGCGTCAATTCTTTGATTTGGGCTAACAATTTAAAAGATAGCGATTATTTGAATTTTGGTCAAGAACTGAAGATCCCTCCGGTTTCCGGAGTCATCCATATTGTTAAAAGCGGGGACAGCATCCAGTTGATCGCTAAAAAATATTCAGCCTCTGAAGAAAAAATTATAGAGTTTAACGGATTGCCAAGAGACGGTTCTTTAAAGCTTAGTCAGGAAATTATCGTGCCTGACGGAAAAATACAGATTGCCGGGCAGTATGTCGCCTATAGCTCCAATGTTCGTTTTGCCCGTTTGCCAGAATTAGCCGGTTTTTTCTTTTTACCGACGCAGGGATATAACTGGGGCCGGATTCACGGCCGGAACGGAATTGACGTAGCTAATCTTTGCGGTACGCTGATTTATGCTGCAGCCAATGGTTCGATAATTGCGGCCCTAAGTAGCGGTTGGAACGGCGGGGCGGGTAAGTATATAAAAATTTCCCACGGGAATGAAATTTATACCTTGTATGCTCATTTATCAAGGCTTTTGATTTCGGGCGGCGAGTCTGTTGCCAGAGGTCAGCTTATAGGCTTAATGGGTTCAACCGGTCTTTCTACCGGCTGTCATCTGCATTTTGAAGTTCATGGGGCGCGTAATCCTTTTGCGAGAATTTAGATACTTAACGCTCCGTCGTTTTTATAATTTACCGCTTCCTTCAGATTTTCCAAACTTATTTTTTCTTTTCCGTCCAAATCAGCAATTGTTCGAGCCAGTTTCAGAATCTTAAAGTAAGCCCGATGACTTAGTTTTTTAAAAGAAACATAATTATCCAGAAATTCCTGGGTCGGTTCGTCAATTTTACAGAATTCCCGAACTTGTTTATTGCTCATTTCTGAATTGGCAAAAAGGCCAAGGCCTTTAAATCTTTTAATTTGTTTTTCTCGGGCAGCTTCAACTTCGGTTCTTACTTTTCTCGATTCTTGATAATTCGGTTCGTCTTTTAATTTTCTTGGGTTTTCTTGAGGAATATCGATTTTAATGTCAAATCTGTCTAAAATCGGGCCAGAGATCTTTTTTTGGTATCTTAAAATTGTCCCCGGAGAACAAATACATTCTTTTTGAGAATTTTGATAATTTCCACATGGGCACGGGTTCATTGAAGCTATTAATAAAAATTTTGCCGGATAAACGGTTGAGTGATTAGCCCGGGACACGGTTATTTTTCCTTCTTCCAATGGTTGTCTTAAGGATTCAATGACATCGCGGTTAAATTCCGGGAATTCATCCAGAAACAAAACTCCCCGGTGAGCCAGACTTATTTCTCCTGGTTTTGGGTTAGTTCCGCCCCCGACCAAAGCTGCGGTTGAAGCAGTGTGATGAGGATTCCTGAATTTTCTCTGGTTGATCAGATAGCCGTTTCCGTTTTCAGAGGATTTTAAAAAATTGGCAACGCTGTAAATTTTAGTTATTTCAAGAGCTTCTTCCACGGTAAGTTTTGGCATGATTGAAGGCAGGGCCTTGGCGAGCATTGTTTTTCCTCCGCCAGGCGGACCGGTTAATAAGACATTATGAGCGCCGGCCGCGGCAATGGTCAGGGCTCTTTTAGCGGTTTCTTGGCCTTTGACTTCGGAAATGTCCAAGTCATAATCTTCTTTTTTCAGCAATTCAGAAAAGTCAGTAGTTTTTTCTGGTTCAATAAAAATTTTGCCATTTAAGTAATTTACCAGCTCTACAATATTATTTATCCCGATAACTTTCAGATTTTTTATAACTGCTGCTTCTTTTGAGTTTTGTTTCGGCAAAATCAGTTCCTTGAATCCTGAATTTTCGGCCATCATGGCAATTGACAGGGCGCCGTTGATGCTTCTTATGGAGCCGTCCAGAGCCAACTCGCCCGCAAAAACTTTATCTTTGTGGTTAAATTCGGCTTGCTTTGTATTTAAGATGTAGCAAACCGCGATCGGTAGATCATAAATCGGCCCCTGCTTTTTTATATCGGCCGGAGCAAGATTGACTACTACTCTTAAATTTTCTTTTTTTGGGTTCAAGAGGCCGGAATTTTTTATGGCTGAATTAATCCGGTCTTTTGATTCTTCGACAGCTTTATCCGGCAGACCGACAATATTGAAAGAGGGTAGGCCTCGGGAAGTATCGACTTCGACTTCAATCGGTATGGCATCAAGCCCAATGATTGCTGCCGAAAAAACTTTAGAAGTAGGCATAAAATTTATTAGGAAAAGCCACCTTAGTTAGATTTTTTTAGCGCAAGAGGAGCAGAGAGCCGCAGTCGGCATTGCTTTTAATCTTGGTTTTTCAATTTCAGATGAGCAGTTTTGGCAGATTCCATAACCATCTTTTTCTATTTTTTTAAGAGTTTCAATTATTTCATTAAGCCTTTTTTCAAGGCTTGCCTCAAGAGCTTTATTTTTTTCAAATTCAGTGACTTCTTGGGCATTTTCATCTTTGCCCTGGCCATATTGAGGGAAACGAACATTAAAATTACCCTCAATTTTTGGGTTTTTCTGGCCAATCTCACTCAGCTCTTTTTCAATTCTGCTTTTTTCTTCAGCCAAGATTTTTTTGAATTGTTCAAGCTGTTCAGGTGTCATATAGCAAAAAATTGCGGCTTGGAGCCTTCATTAAATTATGTTCTTTTGGCAATTCTAAGTCAAGAGAAATACTATTGATTCCGTAGGAGATCTATTGCTGAATAAATGCTTTCTCTTGAGTTTGTCAGGATTAAGTAATTTGAATTAAATTCTGATAAATTAATGATCGTATAATCAATACTGTTATCGGCGTAAGAAAAGTTTCTATATCGAATGTCCACTCCGTTGTATGTGTTATCCAAGAATGTTTGAGCAGATGCTTTTTGAGGGTCTAATACAAATAAGTTTTTTAGTTCGTCGGTCATTGTTATTTCCCAAGTGTTTAGCGCGCTTCTTGTGGAGCTTGAACTGATGGATTTGGCGATTAAACTAATTTTTGCTTTAGGCGTTGGTGAAAAATTTAAAAGTCCTTTGTCGTTAAACATTTCTTTTTGGCCGTATAACAAAAGAGCTGCGTCGCTGGGATCTAGACTATCTAAAAGACCGGGGATAGAAACATTAAGTTTCGCAATAAAATCAGAGAGAGTGTATTTATCCCCATTTTCATCGAATACCTCTAAAATTAAGAATTTATCCTTGATCGGAGTCAATGATTTTATCTTATTATTTAAAGCGGTTGAAAAATTTTCAGCAGAAGAGATGGTGATTTGGCTGGAAGAAGGGATGATTTCAGAAAGCGTTTTTGAGGTTAGAGTTGGTGTGGCAGTCGGAGTGAATGTCGGGATTACAGCTATTTTTTCTTCTCTTATCATAAAATACCAGATACCGGCAAAAACTACGCTTATTCCTAAAATAAGAATTATAATTTTTAAAATAGGAGAAGATTTTTTTGGTCTTGATATATCGGTAAAAGGGGCTGCGGGTTTTTGCATTTCCAATGATCTTGTTCTGTTTCCTTGACCAAGCCTTGTTTCAGAAGGAGTCAGGGGCGCTTTAAGAGGCGGAGGAGTCATGGGTTTGGGGCTAATCGGCGGCGGCTTGATTTCAAACGATTTTGATTCGGGCTTCATTCCTTTTTTGGCTGATTCAAGATCCTCGCCCATTGTCCGGATGAGAGATTTGAATTTGTCTTGTCCGGTTGAAAGAGAAGATGGCGCAGGAATAATGGTTTTAATATCGGCGGGGGCTTTGAGCGGAGGAGGGGATGGTTGCGTAGCCGGTGGAGCTGAAAATTTGGAAGAAGGAGGCGTCGGTTGCAAAGGAGAGGAGAAAGGAGATGGAGGTTTTGGAGTTGATGGGAGAGCAGGTGATGGTTTGAACGGCATCAAAGGAGAAGGCTTGGGATCCGAAATTTTTGGCAAGTCTTTAAGCAAGTCCTCAATATCTTTTGGCGCTTCCAAAGAAGGTTTTTGAATAGGTTTTTGTTCGTCTGCCATAATTAAGGGATACTAGGAAACAGCCTTTTCTACTGCAATCTGTAAATTTAGGCTACGGCTTGTAAAAATTTATCGTAGTATATTTATACAACTCTAAATTTCCAGATTTCGTAACGAAAAGCTGTTCCCCTGTATTCCTATTATACTTTTTATTGAAAGAATTGATAAATGCCAAACTGTGAATATCTTAGAACTTCATCGTCAAGCTCACCCGGCCCTGGTCGTCTATTTTTTTCACTTTTACTTTCACCATATCGCCAACTTTCATAATATCGGAGATCTTATCAATGCGTTTGTCGGAGATTTCGGAAATATGAACCAAGCCGTCTTGTTTTGGAAAAAGCTCCACAAAGGCTCCGAAATCCATTATTTTCACAACAACTCCTTCAAAGATTTCGCCAGCCTTTACTTCCCGAGTCAAGTTATTTATCCATTCCAGGGCTTTTTTGGCTCCTTCCTCTTTTTCAGAAGTCACGAATACCAAACCAGAATCTTCAATGTCTATATTAACTCCTGTTTGGGCCACAATTTCATTGATAATTTTTCCACCCGGCCCGATAACATTTCTGATTTTTTCAGGATTGATCTGAATTTTGTAGACTCTCGGAGCAAAAGGCGATAATTCGGCTCGAGGTGAGGTAATTACTTTTTTCATTTCTTCAAGAATTTTCAGCCGAGTTTTTTTTGCCTGTTCAAGAGCCTCCTCTATTATTTCTTTGGTCAGTCCTTCTGTTTTGACATCAAGCTGGATGCCGGTGATTCCATTTTTAGTGCCGGCCACTTTAAAATCCATATCGCCGTGGTGATCTTCTTCGCCCTGAATATCGGTTAAAAGCTTGAATTTTTTTCCATCTGGAGAAAGAGCCAAACCGATTGAGATTCCGGCAACCAGTTCTTTAATCGGCACGCCCCCATCCATTAAAGCCAAAGTCGAAGCGCAGACCGAAGCCATTGAAGTCGAGCCGTTCGACGACAAGGTTTCCGAAACCAGTCTGATTGTATAAGGGAAATTTTCTTTTGTGGGGATTACCGGCTCCAGGGATTTTTCAGCTAAAGCTCCATGGCCGATTTCACGGCGCCCCGGAAAGCCGATCCGGCCGGTTTCTCCGGAGCTGTAAGGCGGGAAATTGTAGTGATGCATGAAGTATTTTTTCTTTTCGGTTTCCATTTCTTCAATCCATTGTTCTTTGCCCGGACTGCCTAAAGTCAAAATATTCAAGACTTGAGTTTCGCCTCTTTGGAAAATTCCCGAACCGTGGGTTCGCGGTAAAACTCCGACTTCAATAGACAAAGGCCTTAACTGATCAAGTTTCCTTCCGTCAGACCTTTTTTCTTTTTCCAGAATATTTTTACGAACTATTTCATCAAGTTCGCGGCCGAAAATATTTTCAGTTTCCGATAAAATTTTATCTAAATGGGGATGGCCAGAATGATTCTCTTTCAGAAAATTAGCCAAAGATTCTTTTAAGATAATCAGTTTGTCTCTGGCTTCAGCTTTTCCATCGCTTTCATAAAGAATAGACTCCAGCTTATTTCCTAAAAAGTTTTTTATTTCTTCGAGTATTTTTGGATCTGGTTCGAAAATTTCAATATTTCTTTTTTTGGGCTTCAGCTCTTTTGCTATGCTATTTTGGAATTCTATTATTTTTCGGTATTCTTTGTGGCCGAATTCTATTGCTTTAAGGACCTTGTCTTCTGGTATTTGTTCACCCTGGAATTCAAGCATATTCACTTTTTCATCAATTCCAGCAACTACCAGATCAAAAGAAGATTTTTTTCTTTCTTCGTAATTCGGATTTAAAACCAGCTTGCCGTCAATTTCTCCAATTCTGACTCCGGCCACTGGGCCGTTAAAGGGGATATCAGAAATCATTAAGGCCAGAGAAGCGCCGATAAGGGCCGGAATGTCAGGATCATTTTCATTATCAAAAGAAAGAATCGTGGCTACGATTTGGATGTCGTTCCTGATTCTTTGGTCAAAGCGCGGCCGCAAAGTCCGGTCTATTACCCGGGCATGCAGGATTGCTTCTTCACCCGGCCGAGTTTCCCGTTTTATCCATCTTGAACCTTTTATTTTTCCGGCGGCATAGTACCTTTCTTCATAGTCGACAGTTAGGGGCATATAATTGACGTTTCGCGGAAAGTCGCTCATCACTGCGGTGACCAAAACCGAAGTATCGCCGTATTTAATGAAAATAGCGCCGTCTGCTTGGCCGGCTAATTTTCCTATCTCGATTTCCAGTTCCCTGCCTCCGTATTCAGTTGAAAATTTTTTAATTTCCGCCATTGCTTGCCATTATTTTCTTAAAAGAAACCTTTCAACGCTTTCTTCCAGGTCATAAAATTTATCCGCTGCTTGAATCAGTTTGGCTGAAGTGCTTCTTCTGAAAGCGATTACTTCAACTGTAACGCCCTGATGCTTCAAGTATTCAAGCAAGGGGACAAAATCGCCATCTCCCGTGACTAGAACCATTATTTCGGTTTTTTGGATCATACTGATGGCATCAATTGCTATTCCGACATCCCAGTCGCCTTTTTTCATTCCGCCAGGAAAAATCTGCAGATCTTTCATTTTCAGGTAATAGCCCGAGCGCTCCAAGGCTTCAAAAAAACCCTGTTCTTCGGGAATGTCGCTTTTGACCACATAGGCATTGGCTTTTACCAGATTTCTTCCGTCAACCGCAAATTTCAGCAGTTCCTTAAAGTTCACCCTGGCCTTATACAGGTTTCTGGCCGAGTGGTACATATTCTGGGCATCGACAAAAACAGAGACGGTCTGGGTTTTTTTCGAAGCTGCGAAAAGTTTCGGCAACGCAGAAGTAAGTGAAGCGAATTTATAAGGCATTAAAAATTTAGAGTCTACCTTTTCAATCCTAACTCTTTGATTATTGAAATGTATTTTTTAGGGTCATCTTTTTTAAGATAATCCAGCAGTCTTTTTCTTTTTGATACGATTTTTAAAAGGCCTCGCCTCGAAGAATGGTCTTTTGGGTGGTCTTTTAGATGCTTTATCAGCCGTTTTATCTCTTCGGTAAATAAAGCAACCTGGATTTCAGATGATCCAGTGTCTTTTTCGTGAAGAGAATGCTTTTGAAAAATTTTTATCTTTTCTTTTGAAGCTAAAGCCATTTTTAAAATTCTATCACAAAATCTTTATTTGTTCAAATTCTTCCCGGTCCATATCAAAATTAAAAGCCTTGGGAAACAAGGCTTTTAATTTTGATATGCCGGGAGGGAGAGTCGAACTCCCACGCTCTTGCGAGCAGCAGAGCTTAAATCTGCAGTGTCTGCCAATTTCACCATCCCGGCTCTATAAAATTTTAATTACTAAAGGCCACGGTGGGAATTGCACCCACGTATGGCGGTTTTGCAGACCGCAGCGTTAGCTACTTCGCCACGTGGCCAATCTAAATGCTTTTTCTTATTTTTTCTTCTTCGTAAATTTCAAGAGTGTCTTTTTCTTGGATTTGAGCCGGGCCTTCAAATCTTATCCCGCATTCAAGTCCTTCTTTCACTTCTTCTACGTCGGTTTTCAAGTGCTGCAGTTGGGTAAGCCGGCCCGACGCAATTTTAACATTATTTCTTAAAACGTCAATTAAAGCCCCGCGTTTTGCGTAGCCTGAAGTAATTTTCCCGCCGACGATTTGGTGATTTGTTCCTTTTTTGAAAAGCTTGAGCACCCTTATTTTCCCCAGATCATTCCTTTGAATTTCCGGATCAAGCAAATCAGACATGTCTTTTCTTAATTCTTCAACCAGTTCGTAGATTACTTTAAATGTTTTTATCGTAACTTTTTCTTTTTCAGCCAGTCTTTTGGCAGAATTTTCAGTTTCTACATAAAAACCGTAGATCATTCCTTTTTTCGGGGCGACTGACTTTATGTCATTATTCTTAATATTTCCTACTCCATAATCCAAAACATTATAGTCAACCAATTCGCTTTTAATGTTTTTTATCACTTCGCTGATTGCTTCAAGAGAGCTTTGAGTGTCGGCCTTAAAGGCAATGCTTAAGGTTTTTTTGTTTTCTTTTTGCGGCCCCATTTCTTTGATGAAAATTGGAATTTCGGTTTTTAACGACTGGCTGGCCAGCAATTCTATTTCATCTTTTGTTTCGGCTGAGCTGAATTTGTCTCCCACATCAGGGCTTGCGCCCCAGCCCAGAGTTAAAACCGGCTCTGAAGGTAATGCTTCTTTTATATTTTTGCCGGAAAAATCCTCCATTGATTTAAGTTTGGCAGAAGTATTTCCGCTGACTATATATTGCCCGATTTTCAAGGTTCCGTCTTGAATCAGCAAAGTGGCAGTATTGCCTCTTTTTGGATCCAGGTGCGATTCAATTACAATTCCTTTTGCGTTTTGGCTTGGACTGGATTTTAAGTTTTCCATTTCAGCGGTAAGAAGGATTAATTCCAAAAGTTCATCAATGTTTGTTCCTACTCTGGCTGAAATCTCAACTACTGGAACTTGGCCGCCCCAGCCCTCTAAAAAAACGCCTGCTTCGGTCAGTTGTTGTTTCGCCATTGTCGGGTTGGCTTGGGGTTTGTCGATCTTATTCAAAGCAACAATGAATGGAATCTTGGCGTCCTGAATATGCTTGATTGCTTCTTTGGTTTGGGGTTTGATTCCTTCTTCGGCGGCAACAATCAATATGGCGATGTCTGCAACTTTGGCGCCTCGGCTTCGGATGGCTGAAAATGCCTCGTGGCCCGGCGTATCCAAAAAAGTTATGACTTTATCATTGTGTTTGATTTGATAAGCGCCGATATGCTGGGTAATTCCCCCAGCTTCCTTTTCAGCTGTTTTTGTTTTGCGGAGATAATCGATTAAAGTTGTTTTTCCATGGTCAACATGGCCTAAAACGACCACTATTGGTGGCCGGACGATTAAATTTTCGATTTTTTTTTCTATGTCCGTCATGCGGTGTATATCAGTTTAGAACTTTAATCATTAAGGCATTATAAGCCTTTTTGGAGGTTTATTCCAGAGGCGATTTCGAAGTCTCTCGGTTGGTTCAAAATGAGACAAATGAGACACCATAAGGGTGTCTCATTGCGTGCTACAAACTCGGAATTATATTATACTCTTACATTTTAATTTATAATGTAGAGATTAAATTGAAGAAAATTAACCACTAGATTCTCGACAGATATTGATTTTCTCTTCCTCATCAATTCCTTCTGGCATTTTATTTATTCCAAAGACCCCACTTCTGAATTCTGCTTCAACGCCATTTATCTTTGATACTTTAATGTAGTATGCTCCTGGCCAGACAGAAAAACCTACTTTCCAATTTAGGTTTTGTGATTCTTTTTCTATAGTATTTTCTTTTGCCAAACCGCTTGTTTTCGGCTCAACGGCCTCCCTCGCACCGGCATCAATAAGAGCAGCTTCTAATGAACTTATCATCGTAGTTGACTGCCAAGAAATTGGGTAAGTACAGCCGATATAAACCTTGGTATCTTTTTTGGGGAAAGTGAAAAATAGTCCCGGGTCAGTGGAAGTGGCAAGTTCCTCGGATACTTCTTGAGAAGCAGAAGCTAATTCCGAGCCGGTAGATGTGGTGAGTTTCCCGGATGTTTCTATAGAAACGGAAGCTAACCCATCTTTAGGTGGATAAACCCCGTTAGAGGCGTTGCCTCTAACGGGGTAAACTGAATGGGTGTTTGCGAAATATGGAGCGCTTATATTATCAAGTGCGATATCAAATTGATTGATAGACCAATAACCAAAAGACATAGTACCTCCAATCAAAACAAAAATTACTAAAGTAATGCGTTTCCAGCTCTTCATACCCAATTTTAGCTGTTTTTATGGTCGTGGTCTTTTTTCCTCATCTGAAAAACTACCCCTGAGTATTTTAACGGCCTCCGCGACACTGCGAGCAAGATCCGCGATCTTTTTTGAACCAAAAAGCAAAACGAGGATACCGGCCACAATAATTATTTCAGTAGTTCCTAATCCAAACATATTTTTATTTTATTATTTAATTATTTAATAAGATATCGACCTTTTAATTAACGATACGCTATTTAATTTTTTTGTCCATTTTGTCTTTTTCGTCCTCATCTGAAAAACTACCCCTGAGTATTTTAACAGCCTCTGCGACACCGCGAGCAAGATCCGCGATCTTTTTTGAACCAAAAAGCAAAACGAGGATACCGGCCAAAATGATTATTTCTCTAGGTCCTAGTCCAAACATAATATTTTTTATTTTTTATTATTTATTAAGATATCGACCTTTTAGACACCCCGTCGGTTAGCGATTTTTCCTGTTTTTATCGGTCATTTGTCCTTTTTTTCTGCATCTGAAAACATGTCTCTGATGTGTCTTGCAGCCCCACCGATACTTCGCGCAAGTTCCGGAATCTTTTTTGAGCCAAAAAGCAAAACGAGGATACCGGCCAAAATAACTAGTTCCACAGATCCTAATCCAAACATAATATTTACTCTTATTTAACAATACTGCCACTTCGTATAATAGCACTAGGTGGTCTCATTCGTCTACACAGTAACTGTGGATAAGTCAGAATCGCTACTTAGGAGAGCAGAACTCAAACTAGCATCAGCTTGAGAAGCTCAAAAATGAGATGATTTGTTTGGTGTGACGACGAAGATGTAGTTTAACACTACTTCGAGGAGTCACAACAAAGAAATCAGCCATTTTTGAGTTTCCCCCTGGGGGCGGGGCAGGTTTGCTTATCTGCTTCGTTGCTCGTCGCTCATGTGCGTTAAGCACACGTCACTCCTCGCGCCTAGCATATAATCAAACCTGCTCCCGCTCAATTGATGATAGTTTGAGTTCTGCTCTCCTAGGTTCTAGCGTCCAAACATGATATTTATTCTTATTTAATAATATCGTCACTTCGTATAATAACACAAGCGGCAATACCATCGCTACTAATGATAAGATATCCGTTGGCGGAAGTAAAGCGGTCAAAGAAAACATTAAAAAATAAGCTACACGCCTCTGATTTTTGAGGGTTTCGGGTGTGATTATGCCCAGTTTTATAAGTAGAGTCAGGAGGAGGGGAAACTGAAAGATCAATCCCAACAGCGCGGATGTGATAAATATTTGCGACAAAAATTGACCGACATTCCAAAAATTGGCAATCCCCAAACCGATGTTAATGGAAGCAAGTGCTTCTAAAGCATAGTTAAGAATAAAAAATCCATAAGAAAATCCCACAATGAAAAGAACAACGCTTAAAGGAATGGATTTTAATAATTTTATTTGCTCGTTTTTAGTTAAGGCGGGTACGATAAAGCTATAAAAGCTATAAATTATATATGGAATACAAACTATAATCGCCAAGAAAAATCCGAAATCCATCGCTATTTCGATAAACTGAAACGGTGAAGAAGCGGCGATAGTGACTTCATCGAGGTGGACAAAGTCCAATATTTTTTTCAGAATCGTTCCGGCAAAGAAAAAGCCGGCCACGAAAAATATGGCGAATAAGATTACCCCGCGAAACAATAGCCCACGTAGATCTTCCAAAAATGGAAGGTATTTTTTTATGTTTTTATTGAGTTCTTCCAAGGTTATTAATCAGCTGTTGAGGTGTCAGTGGTTTCAGCCAGAGGCTGATCAGCCTCTGGCTGAGGTTCAGGTTCGGGCTCCGGCGTAGGTTCTGGAGTAGGTTCTGCTTCGCCCGCCGTAGGTTCATCCGAGGGCTGGGGAGTTGCCTCCGGTGTCGGCGTAGGTTCAGGAGTAGGTTCAGGAGTAGGTTCTGCTTCGCCCGCCGTAGGTTCATCCGAGGGCTGGGGAGTTGCCTCCGGTGTCGGCGTTGGAGAAAATGAAGGAGAAGCGGTTGGTGACGGGGTTATAGTAACTACAGGTGTTGGAGTTGGCATTGGAGAAAATGAAGAAGAAGCAGCAGTAGTTGGTGTTGTGGTAATAGTGGTCGTAGTAGTTATTGATGTTGAAGCAGTTGTTGGTGTTATGGTTGAGGGCGTTAAAGTGGCCGCAGGTTCAAGAACAGGTTCTTCAGAAATTTCGGGAATAATTGTTGATCCACGGTGTCTACTAAGCCATTCCGCTATTGCGGTCACTCCTTCTTGCCATGATTCGTAAGTGCGAGTATTACCGCTGTCATCATTGCCAACATTACCCGGATTTAGAGTCCTCACCGCTACACCAACAGTGCCAAAGCGCGAGTCCTGTTCCATTATAGCCATCATCAACCGGGCATCTACGTCGTAAGCGAGAGCGGCACTCATAACCATTTCTCCGGTAACCGGACTGCTCAAGGCCTTGCCCATGATATAATCATCAATTTTTTCCACTGTATCCATCACTCCCATTTTGCTCAAAATATTCATTATTTTTTCTTCGTGCTTCGGATCGGTAGCATAAGGAGTGATATCATATTCACCCAAAACGGCGATTGAACCGTCGGTTATAACTTCCGCAAGAATCGCCTCTTTAACAGCGGCGGATTTGGAGGTGTCCACCAATAAATTTAATTGATACAGAGTATCTTCCAAAGCGAAGATCTCTTTATCAGCAACATTCATTCTTTCCAAATCGCCATTCATCCTGGCATAATCTCTGGAAAGTTTAAATTCCCTTAATCTATTGTCAAGCAGTTGAACAAGGTCATTTATTCTCATACTAAAATTATATCATGAGTTGATATAATGAACTATCCACACGAGAGGACATTTCAGTAGGGTTTATTTCAATCCCAAGAATTTAGCTATCGTTAAAAGTTTTTTTCCAACCAACTCCCCAAATGTCCCGGCATCAGTATTGCCTGTAATTGGTGAGCCCCAAGGATTCCCTGCACCTCCTGCATCAGATAGAGCTTTTCCTGTTGTACCCGCTGTAAGATGATCTGCAATTGGCTCATCCCATATCACCGCCTGGATAAGACCTGCTGAATTTGCAGCCCTGATAGATACAGTATTCAAATTCACAACATCCGCAATATTTGAATTTGCGCCCACTAGGTTTACAGCATACGAACCATCCTCAAAAGTCACCGTATATCCATTGATAATTTCAACTACTCGCGCAAGTGTAACTCCTCCAACTGCAACTGTCGTATTGTGATTGTGTGTTGTGGACCACACTTGCCCCTCCGCATCATCTTCTAAGTCTTTTAGGGTAAGGCGGAAGGTATTGATGTTTAGCTCTCTAATTTCAATAGGAGCAGATTGAACAAGCGTCATTTCCGCCTTTGGTACGCTTATCACTCCAGTTGGCCAATTTACAGTTATAGCCATATATTTTTAATTTTCAATTTAGCAATTTTCATTAAATTTTCAATGTCTAATGACCAATTTTCAAACTGGAGCCGATCTTTTGAAAAATAAGGGTGAGCTCTTGGGCCTCTTTCCATAGCGAATCTATGTTGTCCATCTTTTCTGATGCAAAGCTTTTCAATATTCTAAGCCAGTGCTTTGTTTCCTGCACCTCTTTCTTGCATATAAAGACCTTATTTTGGAAGTCTTTTTTGGATACAGCCCCATTTGCTTCCATATAATTCGCTCCAACGCTAGTTCCAGATCTTATAAGCTGATTAAGTATTGGTTCTGATAACCTATCGCTCTTTGTAGACCGGCACAATCTTATAATATCTTCACCAAACCTTGCCGTCCGTTCCTCCAAATCATAAGTCCTGCTGGAATTTTCAATTTTCGAATTTTCAGTTTTCATTGAATTTTTAATGTTTTAATTTTCATTGTAAATTACTCATTGGTTCTTGATTGCAAATTGAAAATTGTAAAATTGTAAAATTTTATGCTTTGTCTTCTTTAACGCTTGGGCCTAATCCCATGACCTGGACCTTCTGAATGTTGATTTTCTGCTCCAACTGATTCTGCCGTTCAATTAACCCACCAATGGTATTATTCAAACTGGCGACGACAATCTTCAAATCGGTTATTTCTTTTTGCATGACGCGTAAAACAACCTCCACGGTCTCGGTGTTTCTCTTATTGAGTTGCGCGATTGCGATTTCCTTAGCTTCTTCTTTGGCTGTTTCTTTATCCATAATTCTATTATATCACTTATCCTAACTATTATAATACAAAACTATTCGTCAGGAATTAGAAGTGTTGTATTGTCTAATCCTGTACTTGTTATTGTACCAACAATCGTCCCTGTTTGGTATTTTGTTCCAGTAGACGCTCTTCTTATTTTCCCGAATACGGGTTGGTCGCCAGAAATCTCAAGCGATTCGCTATACACACCACTAGCGTTGGTAACGCCAGTCATTATGAGTGCCGTTGCGGTTATCGTGCCTGTTGCTGGGGTAGTTGGTGTGCCTGTGAGCGTGTAATCGTAAGCATTAGTGGTGACATTTGAGATGACAAAGGCACCATTGTATTCATATTCCACTGCCCCCCGTATCACTACTTTCTGCCCAGCACTCATACCATGTGCTGTGTGGGCTACAGAAGCCGTAGAACCAGAGCGAGTGATAGTTGTGACACTTTCTTCTGCTGGAAGCGCTCCCCCTGTGTCTGCCTCAAGGAACACTCTTGCATTTTCAATTGCAACAAATGTAATAGCATCTTTGGCAGTAACGGATACTGTTACAGTTTCAAGAGGATAAAGATTATCTGTTTGTGACGCTAAAGTAGAATTTGTTGTTATACGGATATAAGTGATTGCGTTAGTTGTTGAAGCTGTATCACAAACAATTCTATATTTCAACTTAAAACCCGTACTAGCGGATATGGTTTCCCCAGATAAATTAGCAGCAGTTAAGTCTTTCCATGTACCTCCATAGCCACTCCCTGTATCTATCTGATAATAAATATCGTGGTTACCCCAATCAGGGCCAGATACATAAGTTACATTTGTTCCAGAAACTATTGGAGCAGTGTTTGTTAATGCCGTACACCCCTTAACAAAATAACTTTGTTCAATTATTATCTCATCATTAACAGATTGCATTGTTAATTGTCCTGCACTCGTGAATTTGGGAGTTCCAGCAACTATAGTGACAAGGGAAGTCGTTTCTGTAGTCTGTTCATTCATTGGTAATGTAACCCTACCTACTGTATCACTTGTGAAAGCATCCCAAAAATGAGTACCGTAAACAGAAGCCTGACCTGTAACTGATGTTGTACCACCACAGTTTTTAGCCACTGAGTTAAGGCTTGCTAGTACCATAGTATCACCCATATCTCCATAGACGTGTTCATAGGTCATATTCTTATCAGAGTTTAGGGTAGAGATAACACCTGTTCTGGTCGGGGTCATATAGATACGCTGTAATTTGACAGTGTTGTTGTTACCAGCCGAGACATAGATGTAAGCAGGGCTGTTTGCCGAACCACCAGAAAGAGCTGTTGTACGTGTACCTACGTTACGCAGTTTAATATTAGAACTCTGTCCTACATTGAATATCCCGAGGTATGGGTGTACGTTCGCAATAGTTCCCTGATAACCAAAGGTAACACCGTCTACAAGGATATTGTCAGATGAAGCAAGGATATAGACTGCATAAATACCTGTCGTGTTTGTGGTGCCGACGTATCTGTCACAGTGGTCGCAGTCGTTTACAGTGCAGTCAAATGAAGTCGTAAACTGAATTGCTTGGTTGTAACTGTAGCAGTTACTATATGTGATGTCAGAACATTGTGTACTTTGGAAACTCATACCTGTAGAGCGAGCAAAGGTAATGATGCCAGAATAGACATTAGAAACAGTAATGCCTGAGCTGTAGAGAAGTTCAAAAGAATGGTCACTACTACCAGAAGATACACGCTGGAACTTAGAGTTTTGGACAGTCCCCCCAGCAAAGCAAGAAGTAGCGTTAAAAGCTCTGACATCATAACTGGCAGAATGTCCTACTCCGCAATCATCAATATCAAGGGCGGTTGCTACTTCACTTAATAAAAACCTTTCAAAAGTAGCCATATGGTATGCACGAACCTGATACGGCTGGAGAAAATACATATACCAGTCGTTCATAAAATATTCCATATCAATAGCGCCAGCAGAGGTGGTGGTAAAATCAGGTCGTGTACCAACAATAGCGTTAGGGATAGCGTTTGTAGCTCGTGTACCAGTTGCACATTGTCTGCCTAAAATATTGGGAATACGCACTTTACATCCAGACGAGGGTACATATCCTACGCTTGTAGTTCCGTTATGACCTATACGGATATTTCCGTTAGTTTCCATACAGACAAACTTACTTCTGGCGTCTGTACCCAAGTTAGTCGTAATCATGGCTGCTGCGTATATTGCAGGGTAGATTTCGTATACATTTGAACCTGAAGAAGTTTCTATCCACACCGCAGGAACATAAGCTGTAGCACTTCCATCGGTGGGTATTTGTATTTGCTGGTTGGCAGCACCAGTTGTATTGTCTAAATAAAACCAATCGCCCCTAGTTTGGAACTTGCCTAGTCGTGGCACAGTAATAGCAGTCGCTTGGTCTTGGACTACTTCAATCCAACCAGTGACATCTGCCCCTGCTGCCGTAGCCGCACCACTTCCACTAAAAGTCAAAGCACCAGCACTAAAAGCACCACCCGTAACCTCACGAAGTTTAATAAAACCTGTTGCTCCGATAGTTGCCGAAGGAGCAGAGGTTAAAGAAGCCCAATATCCTAAAAAATAACCAGACACACCACCCTGAGAAATAGTATCGCCAATAGTAGCTGTACCACTACCACCTGTAATTGCTAACCACCTAACATTAGTAGCGTCTATGTAATACCCACCACCTAAGGTGGCCGAGATAGTAACTGAGCCAAGAGTACCTGTCATTGAGGCAGGAGAGTTGGCGTGCCAGCGAGTATCAGTGCGAATAGTTAAAATACCACCATTACAAGTCCAGACTTCACCTGCTGTTCTAGCTGTTCCCCCGTCTAAATATGTATCTGAAGTAATTATTGCCATGGCAATTTTATATTACCAAAAGATTTAATTTAATTCCAACAACCCGGGCGGGTGTTTGCTCGGCGAGCGCGTAATCGCGGATTGATGCTATAATTTTTTACCCCATTAGAGGCGGTGTCTCTAACTGGGCGAGCTTAACGCCTGCAATGATTACAGTTTGTACGCCGTCAATTTCGACGAGGGTGGCGGTTTCAATGTGTTTATCTTCGATTTTCATAATCTCTTTAATTTTACCATTTTCGTGGAGCGGATTTCAATACACCGCTTACCATTAATAATATCACGAGATGTAAGTAATAACTGTGGAATGTCGGGGGATGTAAACTCCGTTAGAAGCCGCGCGCAGAAAAAATTTATCAAATTTTTTCTGCGTTGAGGACGCCCGCCATTTGCAATATGCCGGCAATCTTTATGACAGTTTTTATTTGTGGATAACTTGACTTCTAACGGGGGGTTGACATGGGCCGCAGGTTTGCTATACTGGTTACATATTTGGCATTCGCCACGACTCCGCCCCAAAAGGGCGGAGGTCTATTTATGAAGGTCTATGAAGGCCTTTTTTATGTTCCCATAATCAACACTATCAACCTTACCAACCCGCTCCTTTAACCTTAAATCTTTTAATAATGGCAATCATAATCAAATTATATCAAAAATCTAGCCCCCACACCATATCGAGCATAAAGGCCTCTGGCAAAGCGCAATACTCGTTAGGTGTGGGGGTTAAACAAACACACCGCCCCTCACGTGCGGTGTGTTCCTCTTGGCCATTGGAGGACTCTGGTAATCTGTATTGTGAGCACAAGCTATGAAAGCGGCGTTGTCAGAGGGTTACTAGAATTTGATTTTTTTGACTTCTTTTTTCCTTGTCTGCTCGCCTCGCTTAAGCTCCGGCGAAGCGGGCGCAGACAGATCTTTAGTTTCTTCCTCAACTTCACCAAATTCAGTATAACAAAATGGACATTTTGTGTTTTTTTCTGTGTGCGTAAAATATTGCGCACACTTAACATTTTTACATTTTACTACTTTGTTCATCGATTTTTTTAACTTTACATTGTAATTTTCCATTTTGATATTTACATTTTTCATTAACTACTAAGCATCTGATGTTCTAATGGCGGTAGCTGAACCGCCTGCGCTACCGAGCGTACCTGTGGTTTCAAATGTCTTAATCGGTGTAGATGCGCCATCTCGCACACGGATGAAGAGGGAGCGGTCTGCGAGATACACGCCGGTGAATGCTTCTGATGTTGCCGCAGCAAGTTTATCAATATACGCGATGAAGATACTATTGCCCGCTTCTGCGGCGCCACCCGTTGCGTCGTTGGGGTCTATGAAGCTTGTGCTTCCAATGGTGAATGTCTTCGTACCGGTGTTGTATGAGGTGTAGGCGACATTACGGTAGATGCCGGTATCCAGTTGAATTCTGATAGTACCTGTCGTCGGAGTATCGGTGGGCATAGCATCAACACACACTACCGCCGTTTCCGCGGCGCCAATAAGGGATGTGAGCAACTTTAGCTGTCGTGGGTCTTCGCTCGCTACTACCGCGCCATTTACTATCGCAGTCGCGCCAGAAGTACCTCCCGTAATGGTTGAGTTATCAGTAGGAACCGTGCCGGTAAGCATTCGTATCTGCATACGCCCTGTCGTGCCGTCGTCACGAAGGAATGAGAGATACGCTGTGCCAGTGGGAGATGTAAAGGAAAGATTTTCTCCCCGTTGAAACGGAGGCGTGCCTCCCTCGGTGTCCCACGCAAACTCGCGCCCAAGAGGGGCAACAAGCACTCTGTCCTCGCCACTCACCAAACCGCTGACGGTGAAGGTTACGTTGTTTGGCGGAACTCGGAGAGTATTGGTAAGGTCGGTTAGTTTATCAGAAGCGGTAAGGTCATCGGTCTCGATACCAACGCCGTAGGCACTGATGATGGCCGAGCCGGTAGATGCTCCAATAAATGGGAACGAGAGTGTTCTTTCGGTGATGGTTACATTCATCAGTGCCGATGCTCCCGACGTTGCGCCGGTAATTGTTTGGTTGTCTGTTGGGGCAACACCGGTTTTAATCTGTATCCACATCTTTGTGGCAGTGTTGACATCATTTACAGCAAGCATCTGTCCGGTACCACCAGACCATGTAACTGCTTCAGTAGTAGAGAAATCGGTCACACCTTGCCCGTCAACATCAATTTCGTGCGTGATGCCGCGGAAAAGTTCCCCGTTTAAGCCATAAATTGTTGAAGCAGAACCACGGCGAGTCAGCCACTTCATTCTTTCGTAAAAATCGTTGATGCTGCGAGTGGGCTTATCCACATTCCATTCCGAGTAGTAGTTTTCAGGCGTGGCGTTGCCGTCTACGTCAATACTGCGGTAGCCTTCGGTGTTGGTGATAGTTGTCCATCCAGCTACTGTACCTGCGGCAGTTTGGTTGTTTAGGTCTGTTGCATATGTCAACGCAAGCACGTTGTTACCGCGAGCAGTACCGTTAATCTTAAACTCTGAATAGGTAAATCCGAACTCACGGGTCTGTCCGATAAGACGCCTTCCGTCAATATCAGCTCCGGCAGTTCTTACTTTCAACATAAAGCGATGCGAGATACCATTTGCCGCATCAGCGTTTAGTCCAGTTGTCCAGAAGTTTGTGGCCAACGCTCCGTTCTGTACGATTTCCAAGTACATGCCCGCGGCGGCAAACACAAGAATACCTTCGTAAATTTCATCTCCACCATTTTGAATGATAGAGCCGTCGAAAAGGTGCTGGGCAAGAGTGTCGTCAATGTTAAAAGGCGCTTTCAGCGTGATGATGTTGTCGGTTGAACGCTCTGAAGCAGTTGCATCCGTAATGTCCAAAAGGTCGTTGCCTGCAGCGAGGGCATCGTCCATCAAATCGCCGAGCCAACGGTGAAATTCAATGACGGTGTTGTTAGTTGTCGTACCGGTATAACGGATGTCCCCGTTTGTTGCGATACTATAATCTGTTGTTACTACTGTTGCCATATGTTTATATTTTTATTATTTAATAATAATCTTTCTTTTTTCTAATAAAATATTTTTTTTAATTTTGCCATATGATCTTACTATACATTATACACAATAATTCGTAGTCAATAGTCTTGCGCTGTGGATATCTTCGATAATTTAAAATGTGAATATCAAAAATCAAAATGATTTATAGCTCGGCCTGCGCCAGTTTTTCTTTTGCCCGGCTTATCATAAACCTTATGTCCTCGTTGTCGTTCAAGGATATTATTTCCGTTTCCGGATATTTATTTTTCCAAACACGGAATATTTCGTCGGCGAAGCCCTGTCCGATCATGGCAACGCCGAAAAAATCCAGGGTGATTTTTCTGAATTTCTCCAGGCCGTAAAGAATGCGGTGCGCCTGGGATCGAGAAACGAACGAGCGTGAACCGCCCGACTGATACAGTTTTACAGTAACTTCGGTGGCGCTGAACTCAAAACTCTCGTTGGTGTACTTTTTAAACACTTCGGTCAAATTCCTACGGGAGTCCTCGGAAACGACAAAGGTGATTTTTGTCCCCAAGACCGGCTTAATGGATGAAACGGTGAAGTCGTTTTTTGCATTGTCAAAAAATAATCTTTTTTGCGAACTTTTAATGACAAAGGTATCGGCAATCCTTCTGGTAAAGAATATACCTTCTCCGCTATGCTCTTCGGGTGCGGTCGTCTGTTTCCCTTTCAGCAAGTCCTGAATAGCTTCTTCAACCGAAGTTAAATGGCGCGAATGGATGAGATTTTCAAAAATTCCGACCCCTAAGTCAACGATGTCAAAACGGATCAGGCCGCACTCGCGCTTGACCGACACCTTTACCTTGTCTGAATGAGAATGTTCAATGGCGTTATTGAGCATTTCCGTGAAAGCGTATTCCACGACCCCGACCGTATTTTCCGAGACATTCTCAAAAATTCCGGTTTCCAATTTTATTAAATCAAAAACCTTGTCTTCTTCAAGGCCTTTTATCGGGAACATTCTGTTAAAAGACAAGATATCGAGCTTCGCTTTCTTTACGGCCGAGTTTTCGGGTAAGACGTAGCGCGCTCTATTGGCATGTCCGATTTTAACGATAAGCCCCTCTTCGGTTAGCGATTGGAAAAATCTGTGGATGTAGGCGCGCGAAAACCCCGTTTTTTTAGATATTTGCGCAACGGTTGTTTCGCCTTTTTCTTTAATTTCGCTTAAAATCAGGCCTTTAATATCCATCTTTATAATGTTATTGTTGACAGCTTTCAGTATACTCATATTTTTAAAAGTTGTCAACAGGTTGTAAACTATCGGCATATTCATTATGTATGCTCGACCTTTTTGCTATCGCCCCAACTAAATAGGAAGGGCTCTATATCCCTCGCCAGTTCTGATGATAATTAATTACAAAGGAGAACCCTTTGTAATTAATTATCATGAATAACTCAAAGAAGCACGATTATTCCAAACTTGATCAAAAACTCCCGTACCGGCCCATTGGATAATTACACCGGTAGTACTGTCGACCCTTTTTATACGCCATGATGCGGCAGAAGTGGCTGTCCCAATTGCCGCTTCCCCCACATAATCAATATCACCAACCGTATCCAGGCGAAGAGTGAATTTAAAACCGCCAAAAGAAATTGTTTGTAGCGTTGTCTCGGTTGAAGCAGTAGTCGGTAGCGACGAACTCAAGACATCAACCTGAACATGTCGGTCACCATCTACCAGACCGCTTTTGGCCACATCTCCCGAATCACTAAAACTACTAGAACCCTCACCAGATGTGGAAGTAACTTTGACTTGCAAAACCCCGGCATCAAGAGCTAAATCCGTGGTCTTGAGAATCGTAGCGGCGGTTGCTTGGGTAGCGAGCGTAGAGACGGTTTCTTCGGTGGCGGGATTTATTCTCGCGTTGGCTGAATTCTTGACACCAACTACACCAGTCGTCGGCGAACTGCCCATTATAAAAGCCGAAGCTTTTTTAGGTGATAAGATTTGGGAAGCGATAGCGCTGGCGCCAGCAATGCTCGCCACTTTCAAAAAGGTGCGTTTACCCTGATCATTAACCTTGGATTGTTCCGAATCTGTTGATTGAGGGATAGTAGCTACGACATCTCCTGCTTCAGGCGTAAAACTGGGCTCAACGATTGGTCTGCGTCTTAATAGAAAAGAATCTGTATTTGGTAAAAACACACCTCTTCTTGCTTCAGGCGTAAAACTAGGATCAACAATTGTCCCTCGTGTTAATACAAAAGAATATGTATTCGGTAAAAACATAGATATGATCCGTCAATTTAAATTATATCAGATTTTACCCGCACACCTATCCACAATATTGTGGATTATGGAAACTTAGGGGTGTGATACTATGTATAGGAGAGTAGAAATTTTCATGAACAACTTTTCTTTTAAAGTTTTTGGCTGTTTTATATTTCTGTTTTTAGTTTTTAGTTTGTTTGCGACTGATTTTGCATATGCCATTTATCAAAAAATCGCTCCCGGCGACACCGTTACTTTGGGCGAATTTGTCTTTGAAGACGATTTTTCCCCTTCTACAACAGATTGCACTATCGGAATAACTGATCCCTTGAATATAGTAGCAGTGGCTTCAACCACGCTCATGAACGAAAGAAGTGACGGTTGGCATTATTACGATTACACTACCCTGTCAACCGCTGCTTCCGGTAGTTGGCGCGCCATTATGTCTTGTGGCAGCGCGGGAGCCGGTGATTTGGTCAAAGCAGATAAAAGTTTTATCGTTGATTCGTCAATTAAACGCGGATATACCATGACATTGTCCGATTTTGAGGGAACTACGGTCAACACAGCTTACAAAGCAAAATTGCAGGTCCTAAATCATGCGACTATTCCAACGGATGCCGATTCTCTGCCGGCAGTGGTTATTACTGATTCTGCCGGAACAGTCCAAGTGCCGGCTGGCGTAATGACCAAAGACTCCAATGGAACCTATAGTTATAGTTATAGTATTGGCGGCAGCGCCGTCGGCGGTGTTTGGGAGACAGTAGTTTCTGTTGTCGTTAACGGGGAAACGATTAAAAAAAATGATTATTGGAATCTTTCCAGCTCGCCGGCTGACGTTCAAATAATTGACATTACAGACAAAATTATACCGACTATAACTGCCAGTGTGAGAATTGATAACATGGGAACTTCGGCGAGCGATTTTTACTATGTGTATTGTATTGTAACCAGCGAAAATAATTTATGCGGTGGAAATGATGATGTAGATTCTGGATCAGATACCGCATATATAAATGCCGGGAGCTTTGTAAACCTGTCGTTGACTTTGGATGAAGTGCCGACAGCGGGAACTTATTGGTTCAAAGTTAAGGCGCGAGCTTTAGCTGAAACTAACTGGGCGGCAGCAACGGAACAATTTACAGCTGAATCTGGGGCTACACCAACACCAACACCCACACCAACACCACCAACGAGTGGAGGTGGAGGAGGCGGGGGTGGAGGTGGAGGCGGCGGGGGTGAGGTCAGCTCGACACCCTCACCGGTGACAACGGGCGGTAGCGCTGATTTTAGCCGTGACGGCATCGTAAATTCCGTTGACTTTTCTATCCTGCTTTTCTTCTGGAAAACTCGCCCGCCGTTTAGCAATCCCTATGTTGATATCAATAAAGATGGGCAGGTTAATTCTGTTGACTTTTCTATCCTGCTTTACCAGTGGAAAAAGTAATTATGTATGAAAATATTACCTAACAAAAATATATATCCCGTTAGAGGTCCGACCCGCCTGAAAGGCGTGGTCGGCAGACGATCCCTCTTTGAGGGATGTCTTACCTCTAACGGGATATATATTATCCTGGTATTTAGCGCAATATTTTTGCCATATTCAGTTTTTGCTTCAAATGTTTATATAGACACAAGTCATACAGATTTTTTCGTTGGGGATACTATAATATTTAGTGTTCGTGTTGATTCTGAAAATAAAAATATAAATGCGGTTGAAGGCAGTATTTTGCTGGACTATTTAACAGAGTCGGTTTCTTTAATTGATATCAATACGGCGGGTTCCAAATTTTCTCTTTGGCCCGGAAAACCTTTGCCATCGGTGAGCAATACAAGCATTTCTTTTGCTGGTGGGTCCCCTGGTGGTTTAAACTCCAAAGACGCAATTATTTTCAATATTGTTTTGAAATTGCAAAAAGTAGGCCAAGTCACTCTGACACCTAATAATTTTTCTGTGTATCTACATGACGGCAAGGGGACCAAAGACGAGGTAAGTGTTAAAAATTTAGTCATAGATGTTGTGCCTAAAAAATTAGATTCGCGACCTCGCGATGATTGGAATAATTTAACTTCAAATGATAAGACGCCGCCAGAACCTTTTGAAATTTATTTGGGGCAAGAAGGATCGGTTTTTGATGGTAAAAAGTTTTTATCCTTCAGTACTACAGATAAACAATCGGGTATCGCTTACTATGAAGTAATAGAAGGCGACCTGCCTCCTGTTCGCAGTAGCGATACTTATATTTTGCAAGAACAAAATAAGTCGGTAAAAGTGACGATTATTGCTTATGACTCGGCTGGTAATGCGAGAAAATCAATATACAGTTCGACGCCATATAATGTTTTTTATCCTATTATAATTACAATTATAATTGTAATTATAATATTGATTTTTGTTTTTGTGATTCATAAAAAAAGAAGAGGTTTTCCTAAAAATACAAGCGCGTAAGTGGAAGTGGAAGTGGCATAGTCGGGTTGTCGTATTGAGGTTAAACCTCAATAGTTGTTACGAGCGAGGAGTAAAATGGAAATTCTTATTTACATTTTGTCCGAGCGAAGCTAAAAGGGGTGAATCCTCCGCCGCTCTGCGGAGGATTCATTTTAGCGAGCGAGAGTATTCATTTTTGAGGCGGGCGGACAATGGCCGCCTTGGTGGTAATCTGTCCGACGGCTTGCAGTTTGGTACTGCGGGACGACAAAAACGCCCAAACCAAAAATATCGTCCTTATAGGCAAAAAGGCAATTATAGGAATTGAGTCCCCCAACAGTCCGGCGATAATTCTTTTAAATTGTTTCCGGCCGCTTTTACTTATTCCGACAAATACCAATAAAAGCAAGTCCCCAAAAATACCAATAAGCCAACCCAAAGTTCCACCGGTAAAAATATCAATGACATCCAAGATAACTGTCACCAACAGCATAAACAGAAAAAGTAACAACCCCATGGGAACTGGTTTTTGACTTTCTTCCTCCATACGGGCTGTCTCTTCGTCCTGAAGCATCCTCTGCTGGGCCCGGGCAAGCTCAAGTTGGTACACATATTCCTGCTCCTGCTCCGATTCCGCCAACGAAGGTCCCGTTTGTTTTTGTTGATACTGTTCCCCCAATTCTCTTTTTGATTGCAAAAGCGACGGCCCCTTGTCCTGACTGATGGAAGCGGCTTGTTTTTGCTTGTATTGCTCTTGCGGTTTTTGATTAGTTGAGTTAACCATTTTTTAACAATAAGCGATTGATTTTATTTTAGCGAGCGAGGGGCAAAATGGAAATTCTTATTTTATCTAACGAAGAGCAAGATAGGAATTTATTCATATCTTGTCTGAGTGCTGATAAAAGTTCATTTACATTTTGCCCGAGCGAAGCTAAAAGGGGTGAATACTCCGCCGCTCTGCGGCGGTGTCAAGAGGCGAAGCCTCCTCTTGACACCTCGCGGCTTGCCGCGAGGAGGATTCATTACAAAAAGAAAAAGCACCCGCCTCCAGCTTAATCCCAATGCCCGATTTTCAAATCGGGCATTTTTTACAAATATTTAAAAATTGCGAGATGTCTTTTATGGTGCGATTATTTGACGAAATCCGAACCTTTTTTGAACGGAACTGACGGCGCGCTTCGCGCCTGCGCCGAGGCTTCGGCGGGCAGGCACGCGCCAAACCGAACGCTCGGTCGGGCAAAAATCGGAAAGTTTGATATTGGTGGGCGTTGCTGGACTCGAACCAGCGACCTTTGCAATGTGAATGCAACGCTCTAACCAGCTGAGCTAAACGCCCTCCCTCCGTATTATATACCAATTTTGTTTATTATCTTTTCGTGAGGACCCTCCAAGAGAACTCTGATAAACCGGTCAAACATACCAAAGCGATAATCAAACTCTTCCCTGTCCATTAAACTGAATTTAATTTCTCGGCCGATTTCCGCCTCAAGAGACCTTAAAAAAGTCCTTAATTTGTCCCTGCTGATATCGTCCCCGACGATAAAAAGATCCGCCGCGGCGTTGGCTGATGAAGCCGAATCGGTATTCAAAAATATGCCGGAAATCACCGCCAACTTTATTCTTCCAAGCGCGGAAATCTTTTTTATCAATAAATCTTTTTCTGCCGGAGAAGCTTTTAAAATCAAGCTTTTTAATTCCGAAAAAAATTCAAAATTGGGATCAAGCGCGTAGCGCGGCTTGCGATTCGGAGTCTTTGAATGTTTAGCGACCGGTTTTTTGCGGTGTAATTTTTTCGCAACTATTTTAATTTTAGTCTTTTTTATTTTATTTTTTTTCATATCTTGATTTTGCGTTGTTGGTTTTTATTTTTTCTTTATCAGCCCTATCTTCAAAAAACTGCGAACTTCTTTTTTAACCGCTTCTTCGCGTTCCTGTATTCTTTTCGCCAATTCAACAACGCTAAAATTTTCGGGATAATTCCTGAATAAAAACCTCAACGCCTTAACCCTGATTTTGGAGCCGAATAACTCGTTTAAAGTGTTTCGGCCCAGTTGATTACTGCTCTTTGACATTTGCGAAATGAAAAACTAAAATTACAGTAGACACTACGAGTGTATAAAAACATTTTTTAAATGTCAAAAAATCATCCGCGCAAATGGAGAAAATATTTTTAAAATCCGAGGCGAAAGAAATCTTAATTAAAAATAATTCCGAAACTCAACGCAGCGATGTTTTTTCTTATGATTACGGCCAAGACGATGCCAAAAGAACTTTGGGCAATCTTTTTGTCGTCGGCAATGTTCAAAACGGCCGTTCCGGCGCAGAATCCGCGCCGGACGGTTCCGGTTCCAATTCTGCGGATATTTCCTATATAATTAATTTAGTCGCCTCTCTCGCCAAAAGAGAATATTACGCCAAACAAGAATTAACGCCCAAAGAAGCTTTTTCGTCAACGCTTAAAAAAATAAACGGCGTTATTGAGGAATTTTTCAAAAACAAAGATCTTAAGATTAATATCGGAATTTTTGCGATTGCCGGAGAAAATATTAATATTTCCAAACTCGGCAAATTCAAAATATTAATGGCTCGCGACGGCAAAACGATAGATATTTTAAATAACATTGATCTTTTTTCCAAAGAAGTCGTTCAGGAAAAAGAATTTTCCCATGTTATTTCCGGAAAAATCGCCGCTGACGACAAAATATTAGCTTATTATCCCGATCATTCGCTTGTGGCAAGAGAAAAAACCGTAAAAAGTTTATTGCTGAAAGAAAACTGCAATGATTTTATTGACGAAATGAAAGCAATCAAAGAAAAAAAAGATTCGTTTTGCTGCGCCGCTTTTTACATCAATTTAAACAAAACAAAAGAGCCGGCGCATTTTCCTCAAATCCAGCCGGAAGAATCGCCGCCCCAAAAATCTGTTATGAATTTATTAAATAAACCGGAATCTCCCGCCGCTCAATCTCCAAAAGATTTCCCAAGAATAATTCCGGCGGAATTCGCCCTCGGGAAAAAAGCCAACCCCCTAACCGCCGTCTATAATAAAATGCGTCCATTCCTGCCAAAACCCCGCAACAAAATAGCCTTATTTGCCGTTATTTTGGGAATAGTGGTCGTATTTTCGTTTACTGTTAAAATAATATTTATACAAAGTCCGGGCGACAAAACAGCAAATGGCGCGGTAAATGAAGCCAAAGCCAGCCTCAAGTTGGCAAAAGCCAAAATAAGCCAAAACGACCCCGCTTCGGCAAGAGAACTTTTAATGGCGGCGATAACAAGCTTGAATACCGCTGACGCTTCCAAAACAGCCGAAACCAAAGAACAGATACTACAAGAATTTGACGGATTAGATGCGGCAGTTCCGGCGTCTTTAACCTTAAAAGACACTCTTCCCGATGACAAAATCAAAGAGCTTGCCCTGATAACATCCGAAACGGATAAAATAAAATCAGGAAAATATAATTTGCCGTCCGAGATGATAAATTTTAATCTTTATGAAGGTAATCTTTATATTTTGCTTGCCGATGCGATCTTTAAAATCAGCGATGCCGGCAAAACTGATAACGCCCAAGCGAACTCCTGGCTAAAGAGCGAAGTTAAACTGCCGCCCGATCTCCGCCTTATCGCTATTGACGGCAACATTTACATATTAAACAAATCAGGCGCCCTTTTCGTTTATTTCCGAGGCGATAAAATTGGGGAATTTAACACCTTTGTTCTGCCGGAAGAAAAAAGCAAATTATTGACAACTAAAGATTCCAAAACCTTATACCTGATCAACCAAACCCTCGGAAGAATTTATCTGATAAACAAAGCCACCGGAGCGCTTGAAAAAACTCTCGTTATCGGCTCGTCGGAACCGATTGAAAACGCATTTTTAGGAGAAGGCGAGATAATTTATATCATTTCAAAAGATAACAAAATTTGGGAAGTGAGATAACCCGCGAGATTTAAATATTAAAATCTTTAAACAATAAAACAAAACCCCGCCTTTTGAAAAGGCGGGGTTTTGTTTTATTTTAGCAAGCGAGAAGTATTTATTTGAGTTCTACCGTCGCTCCCGCTTCTTCCAATTTCTTTTTTATTTCTTCCGCTTCCGCTTTTTTAACTCCCTCTTTAACCGTTGCCGGAACCTTATCGGTCATATCTTTGACTTCTTTAAGGCCTTGTCCGGTAAATTCGCGGAGGACTTTGATTACCTGAATCTTGGCTCCGCCGGCGTCTTTCAAAATAATATTCCAGCTGTCTTTTTCTTCGCCGGCATCAGCTACCACGCCTTGAGCGGGACCGACGGAAGCCGCAAAGGCGGCCGCCGACACACCGAACTTTTCTTCAAGAGCTTTAACCAGTTCGTTAAGCTCGGTAACGGACATTGATTCCACTTGTTTGATAAATTCGTCTTTGTTAATTGCCATTTTAGCAAGATAACAAGATGGCAAGATAGCAAGCAAAATTGTTAGCTTGTTAAATTGTTAGCTTGTTTTTCTTTAATTTGATTTAATATTATAATCAACCCGTTTATCGGATACTTCATCATGCCGAATAATCTGGCGAACAATGTTTCTCTTGAGGGCATCATCGCCATTTCCATAAATTGCTCTTTGGTGATAAATCCGTTTTCCAAAAAAGCTCCAAAAAATTGCAGAGCAGTGTTTTTCTTGGCAAATTCATACAATTTCTTGGAAATCGCATAAGGGTCGCCGCCGCCCAAAACTAATCCGATTGAACCGTCCATTGAATAAATATCGGCTCCGCCGTATTTTAAATTTTTCAAGACCACATCAATAAGAGTCTTTTTGGAAACAAAATACTCGGCATCAATCTGCCTCAAAAGGCGCTTTAATTCCGACATTTGCGCGACGGAAAGACCTTTCTCGCCGGCTCGCGAAAAGGTGGTAAAAACGGTAATATTTGACTTGGGAAGCTTATCTTTTAATTTTGCTACTTCTTCTTTCTTTTGTGATTTTGGTTTCATTTTATGTTCTAATTAAACAAAAATCTGCTTACCGCAGACTTGACCTCCGAAATTAAAACGGAGGAGGTTCGACCCAAACTCGCCATATCGATATTTCGAAATATCGCGTTTACCTCGAGGAGACCTATGCTTTCGCCGCTCCTTGTCTACAGTATTATCATGTTAGCAAAGCACCAATTTAATGTCAATTCTTTACAGTTCAAGATATTTTTTCCTGTTTTGGGCGTGTTCTTCCGAAGTTTTGGAGAAAATAATTTCATCCCCGCTTCTCGTTGAAAGATAATATAAATAATCGCTTTTGAGGGGATTTGCGGCGGCTGACAGCGCTTTCAGTCCGGGATTGGATATCGGAGACGGCGGAAGTTCTTTCCGCATATAAGTGTTAAATTCCGAATCAGTTTTTATTTCATTGGCTACACCGATTTGGCTGACATCGCAATATTTAAACATTGAAATATTTAAATATTTAAACTCCCTTTGACACGCCCCATAACTGACCGTTGCGTCAATTTGCAATAACATTCCGGAAGCGATTCTTTTCTCAATAATTCCGGCGATAAGACGCATATCGTTTTCCGTTCTCGCTTCTTTTTCAAGAATGGAAGCGATAATTATAATTTCGCGTTTTTTGGTTTCGCTAAGCCCCGTCAAAATATCTTTGGTTTTTATTTTAAAATTATTTTTCATTTTATTTGCCAGTTCTGTCGCGGATTCAGAATTTTGAGTTTTTTCCGCCGATTGGCGGATTGATTTTTGAGATGGTATAAGGTATGTATCGGGAAATAAATAACCTTCGTCGCGATAAAATTTCCCCGCAAAATCTCCTTTTCCGGACAATCCGGCATTAAATAAAACTCTGTCTATCTCCCAAATATTTGAGCCCTCCGAAATGAAAACCCGAACATCGTTTCCTTCGGCGAATCCCTCGGCCAGCAAAGAAACAATTCTTGGAACGCTAATAAAACCGTTAAAAATATAACTGCCCGCCTTCAATTCTTTTTCCAAACCAAGCGCCTTAACATAAAAAATGAAAAACAATTCATTTTTTATTAAATTTTCGCTCTTGAGTTGCTCGGCAATGCGAGAAAGACCGTCGCCTTCGTTAACGGTAAATTCTTCATTAACGGCATAAACCGGCAAATACAAAAAATAAAACGACAAAGAGAACAGGACAATCGCCGTGACCGCGGCGATTGTCCTGTAATTTTTAAACTTTAAATCTTGAAGCATTTCTGAAACATTTAAATATTTAAATGTTTAAATATTTTTACTATTGAAGCGGTTTTTGATCTAATACTTTTTGGGGCGGAATAGTGGTTCTTCCGCTCTTTAATTCGTTAAGTTTGCCTGACACAACCTGATTATCTTTATTTTCCGGCAAGTCCATTATTTTTTCAAGCTGTTCTATCGCCGAAGGAAGATCTTTTCTTTCTTCAAACAATAAAGCCAAATACCAGCGGGCATTGGAAAAATTGGGTGAAAGCAATATTGCTCTTTGAAGCTGATCAAACGCCTTGTTCTTTTGGTTATTGCGGTAGTAAAGCAAACCAAGCTCAAAAGCTAAATTCGGTTGATTGCTGTTGAACGGCACTATTTTTTCAAGCTGTTTTATCGCTTCATTCAATTTGCCTTGCCTGTCATAGACCACGCCTAAATTGTATATCGCCAATCCAAAATTATTTGAGATTTCCGTCGCTTTCTTATAATTCTCTTCCGCTTTTTGAAGAGCGGAACCGGCTTCGCTCCTTAATTGCTGGGCGTTAGCCGAACCGGAAGCCGCTAAACGAAAAAGCAAATCGGCCTTTCCAAGAAAAACATTGCCGATAGCGTTATAAATATTCGCGTCACCCGGCCTTAGTTCGGCCGCTTTGGCATAAGCCGTTCCAGAGAGTTCATCTACCCCTCCGACTAAACCGATCAATCCCTGATATACGCTTCCAAGATTGGCCCAGTTATTGGTTTCCCTGGGAGCTATTTCGGTCGCCCGTTTGGCAAGATTTATCGCCGAACTCATATAATTTTGAATTCTTGCTCCTTGTTGCGTGTCATTCTTATCGACTTTTGCGTTTAATTCCTTCGCCAATAAATTCAAGGCCGCCTGCGACGCCGAGCGATAGTATCGGTCGTCATTGCCGTTTAAATTTATCGCCTGCGCCAAAAAATCAACTTGTTTTGAAACATCCTTTTCTCCCAGAGCTTTGGCGTATTTTATATCGGCAACATAGAGAGTGGCGCCAAAATATAATTCAACGAGAACTAAAATCAGCGTTCCAACAAAACCCAAAGAAGATACCAACGAAACAACCGCTTTCTCCTCAATATCGTATAATTTTTTTTCTCCGCCGGATGACAAAACCAGCAAGGCCAGCAGCGCATAAAAGAAAAACGACAGGGTCAAGTTCGCGGGATAAATAAACATGGCCACGGTCACGGCAACCAAAGCGGCGACCACCGCCGTTGGCGGGG
>Ga0209542_10002143_pt1 | contig 44886 bp, 34 predicted proteins | sample RifCSPhighO2_01_FD_184028 | JGI IMG/M metagenome (GOLD analysis project Ga0209542, IMG submission 184028) | Soil microbial communities from Rifle, Colorado - Rifle CSP2_plank highO2_0.1 (SPAdes) (version 2) | ecosystem: Environmental > Terrestrial > Deep subsurface > Rock core/Sediment ...
CAAAAGACCTTGCTAAATTCCTAGAGAGGACCTTATTTCGGGATAAGACAGTAAAGCCCCTTGACCGCTAGATTAAAGTAACCCATTTTTTATCACACCAAAAATGTCATCACCAAAAGCAAAGTGAAAACGGTAATTGCCCAGATTCCTGTGAAATTCTTTTTCACAAAAGAGCTGCTGTCCGCTGCGGAGAGTGCCACCATTTTCAGCGGCAGATAAAGCCCCACACCAAGAAGGTAGAGCCCGACTCCAGTTGCTGAAATGAAATCGAGAAAAATCCACACATAAGGCCAGAAGAGGAAAAAATAGAACACGGTGTGCTTCTCGCTAACGAACGCTGTAACGAATGCGTATCCGAGAACAACCCAGAGAAGATTATTCATGGTGATGTCTATGAACCAGACTAAATTCAGGGAGAATAGTGCCCCTACCGCGTCAAAGAAAAGTGTGGACATTTTATTCAACGCTCCCCAAAGTAAATAGTGAATCTAGTATCAACACCGCAAAAAAGCTGAATATTCCGATGTCAGTGAAGGCGGTGTCATTTAGCGAGCCTGGCAGAGCCGCTTCGCTAAGGCCAGTAAGAAGAAGATATGCAAGGCCAAACCAGAGGCCGTAAACTATTAGCTTAAAGCCCATTGTTACGCACCTCCAATGAAAAAGGTATAGAACCACATCAGAAAGTATGCGGAAACGGATGAGACGACAACAATGTATTTTCTAAGCGAAGGGACGCTCTCAACAAATCCGAGGAGCGCAAGTTTTGATGCGTAGTAGAGCAAAAGGAAGGACGCGCCGCTGAATGCAATTCCAGTAATGTCCTGCCAGTCAATTATCGCCCAGAGCAAAAAGCCCCAGAGCACGAAAAAGTAAAGGGTTTTTTTGCCTCCGAAAAAGATGTGAATCATCACATAGAAGAGGAAAACAAAGAGAATGTTGTTCAGAACGAGGTCTATGAAGAATCCTATATCTAAGCCTGCGATGGCATGTATTGCCTGCCAAAATACCATTCTTTACCTCTAGCCTGCTAATATTGGCCCTTATAGAGTATATTAAGTTAATCTTGTAACGATAAAGAGTTACTAATATAGTTGGTTTGATTCAGAGAGAGGTTTTTAAGCAATTCCTAGCGGTTTTCTTTACTCGGTGAGAGAGAGTACGACTAGACCGCCTTTTAGGCTTTCTTCTTTTTTCTTTTTCCCCGGGGTTTTTCTTTTTCTTTTTAAGAAAAAGAAAAAGGCCGGCCCCGATCGTCTAGCCCGGTCAAGGATGTCACCCTCTCACGGTGAAAACACGGGTTCAAATCCCGTTCGGGGCATTTAACGCATTAAACAGTGCCAAAAGGCGCAATTCCTTAGTTTGGGGCTCATTTGTATGGCCCTATTGCCCCGAAAAATTCACTTTCAGTAATTGGCCCCACAAGCTTATCGGTGTAGAGGCAGACCCCTTCTTTTGGCCATTTTTCCCACATTCCGCTAAAGCCTTTGCCCATTACTTCGCTGAAATATTTGGACACTTCATTGAAATGTATGAAGCTCAAATCTACGTATGAGCGGTCAGCGCTTTTCTGCTTTAACCCGTGGCAGAAAGGGTACAATTCGGCATAATTCTCCACTTTTTTATCTGAAATGAAAGGAAACATCCGGCACTCAGCCGGGCGAGCGGAGTAGATTGTGCACCCAGAATTTTCGCTATTATAGAACGTGCATGCTCCGTCTTCTCTGCGCTTGAAAACAAGCATTGGAAGCGCTATGAAAAAATCAGGAACTTTTCCCAAGTGCCCCTCGATTTTTTCAAGGATTTTTTTAGGAATTAGGCTGCTTGAAACCATTATTTTCTCTTTTTGGTACTCTGTTGGGAAGAGCTGCAAAAAGAGCTGCATGTGCTTTTCTATGAACTCATTTACTGTGAGGTTTTTGAGCCTGGCCTGAGCCTCAACCTCGTGCGGGAGCGAAATGATGTAGTAGCGCTTGCAGCACTCCCCGCACCTCTGGCACTCGAAATTCAACATAACCTTTCCGAAAAAACCTTGAGATGGAACGGTTTTAAAGGGTTAAGAAAGTTCAATTAGTAAGCTAATCAGAAGAGTTCTTTTCTTTTTAGTCGAGGTTTTTCTTTTCTTCGCAGAAGAAAAGAAAAAAGTCGGCCTCCATGGCTCAGCGGTAGAGCGGCGGTTTTGTAATTCCCGAAGGGAACAAACGAACCGCAGGTCCTGGGTTCGATCCCCAGTGGAGGCTTATTCCCATTGCAAATGGGAATACCCGTCGCACCCAACTCCTCGTTGCGCCCTTCCGAGGCGCAACTCGGACGAAACTGTTGCTTTTAATAGTAGAATAACGTAATCATTGCAGCAGAAACGGTGAAAAAAAATGCCAGACGAAAAATACATCCAGTTCATTTCAAATTACGATGACTGGGTCTCTATAAAAAAGCTCAAAATTGAGGGTGTAACAGACCCGCGCACCATAATGGAATTTTTGGCAAGCCTTGGAACCGGAATCGACAACAAGGTCGAGGCGAATTTGCGCAAAATTGTAAAGCTTGAAAAAGTTGATGCCGCAATTGCGGAGCTTGGCTTAGGAAAGAGAACGGATATTGCAAAAGCGATTGAGGATGTTTCTTCACGGAAAGTAAATGCGGTGATAAAAGAAATTGTCGAAGAGACCGCGCTGCAAACCGGCGAGAAGAAGGAAGTCGAGGGTTTTTGCAGGACCTATGCCATGAGAAAGGCGCTCAAAGAGTGCGCCCTGCCTGTCGATTACAGCGGGATTGAAATTCCCGGAATGAAAAGGCTTATGAAGAAGAAAAAAGAGTGAACACATGTTTGAACCATTGCAGCCGGAGATTGCTTTCAGCCACTTCGTCCAGGGTTTTTCAAGCGCGCCTGCAGATGTTTTTTTCCAAATAATTACCCTTTTTGGCAACCCGCTTGTGTGGTTTGCGCTCGCAGCTTTCCTTTACTGGAAAGGCGATGAGAAGAAATCTTTTTTCATAGCTTCTACGCTTCTTTTCGCGGCTGCGGTAGTTGGGTTGATGAAAGAGGCCACAGGAAGGCTGCGGCCATCTGAACCTGAATTTCGCGTGATTGTAAAGGACATAGAGTCGCCCCTTTCATTCCCTTCAGGGCACGCGACAACCATTGCTGGAATTTTTGGGTATTATTATGAAAAAATCACACACGCCGGAAGGTATGCGTGGATTGTTTTAGTTCTCTTGGTGATGCTCTCAAGAATTTATCTGGGTGCGCACTATTTAGGAGACGTAATTGTTGGAGCGCTCTTTGGGCTTTTGATTGGAAGGCTTGTGCACTACTTAGAGGAGAGGTATTCGCGCACGAAATTTAACAGGGAAACAATGCTTGAAGAAGCGGGGCTTATTGTTGCGGTGGTAGCCGCCCTTTCAATTTCACTTTTCTTCCGCTCTTTTGCGCTTGCAAGCGCGCTGCTTGGGTATTTTGCGGGAGCTTTCGCTTTCAAATTGCTTAACCACGATTCGCCAAAGCTTGATGGCAGGCACCTTATTTTGAAAGAAGCGATTGGGTTTGGAACGCTTGGGATGATTGCGACGTTAGCACTTGTAGAAGAGCTGGCGCCCGAAGTTCTTTTTGCAGCGGGCCTCTGGGTTACATTCATTTACCCGATTTTATACAACAAGGTCATTTTGGGCCGCAAAGTCCTGCAATAGCCTTTTAAATAATTCAAAGCCCAAAATAGTGCATACAATTCTGGCTAGACCCTCCTTAGCATAGTAGCTAATGCGTCCGGCTGTAGAACAACCCTTTTCTTTCGTTACACGAAAGAAAAGCGTTGACGGAAAAGAAAGTGTAAAAGCTTGATTTTTCGTTGGCGTCAATCCCCTTGCGGGGACGAAAATAACCGTTTCTAGTTTGTGCGGTTACCGGAAGATCCCCGGTGCAAATCCGGGAGGAGGGATTACACCGAAAGGTTGGCGGTTGGGGGCATCTGACTTGTGGTGCGGGTTCTTGGCCTGTGGTTAACGGGCCACAAAATATACTGCGCCATAACGGATTATGATGAGAAATTTCATTGAAAATATCCTGAAGCTTTTTCACATTGAAAAACCAATATTGCCAAAACTGCTTAGTTTTGGGTTTTTGCCAAAGTTTATTGCCTCAAGCCAAATAATCCAATATTTTCATGAACCCTTGCGAAAGCAAGGTATAAATAGTAAGATATACTCTAAAGAAAGTGATGAAATTGCATAAGATGTATTTTATAGCGTTAATTCTTTTTTTCGCTTCACTTGCAAATGCGGCCGCGCCAACTGTTGCCATTACTGACCCTGATGGGGATGGAAATTATTTGAGACAGACTCAGATAATTACTTTCACTGTAACCGACACGGACGCAAATTCCAATGCAGACGCCAACCTTTTTGCGGATATTTATGTTAGCGCAACGGCAGGAGCAAAAACAACTTTAGTAATAAACGACCTAAACTTAATGAATACTGCAAGATGTGGCGACCAGAACTTTGTTACCCAAAATACATGTACAATAGATTTCAACTTTGCAACACACGCTGATGGAAATTTCTTTTTGGACGTAAATGTTGCGGATTGGACGCCGGCCGGGGTTGTGAGGGACTCTGCACTTGACTCTTCGGCAGGAAGTTTTACCATAGACTCAGGGGCACCTGTGATAAATTTTATTTCCCCTACAGCCGGCCAGACAGTGGTTTCAAAAGTCATGCGCTTTGATGTTAATGATTCGCGTTCCCCCATAACGCTTTCTTCCATAGCAGTAAAGCTAAATGGCGTGACTTCTTCGGCATTTACTAGCGGCGCGTGCAGTTTAGTCGGGGACAAGAACTACTTATGTTCTTACACTGAAACAGGAATAAGTTCAAATCAGGATTACAACCTTACGGTGAGTGCAAGTGATTTTGCGACAAATGCTTCCGGTGACAGCAATAGGTCTTTTACATATGATTCCTCCGTTTCGGCAGTTACAATTACATACCCGTCACAAAATTTCGTTTACATCAATGTATTCGACTCCACGGTCACTTATAGCAATCCGGATTCTGATATAGCAAAATACTGGGTGTGGATTGACAATAGCTCGGTTATAGATAATGGCACAAACACGTCATATATTTTCGCAGGATTAACCCTTGGAACCCACACAATAAACGTAATTGCAATGGATAATCTCGACAATAACAGTGTTACCGCCAGTGTTATATTCTCAATATCGGCAGGGGGAGGAAGCGGAGTGGCTTGCGGTAATCTTAGGTGCGATGGCACGGAAAGCGCAGCCACATGCCCGACTGATTGTTCACCGGTATGCGGAGATAATGTTTGTACAGGCACAGAAAGCGTAAATACCTGCCCGGCAGACTGCGGCCCGGCAAAAGTATGCGGCAATGATGCGTGTGAAGCCGGTGAGAACTATAATCTCTGCCCGCAGGACTGTGAACCGCCGAAGGGACAGAAAGTTAGGGAGATTATACTTAGCAGGGAAACAAAAGGAAAGCCCGGCATCGAGGATATGCGAAAAATACTTGAGGCTGCCGGGGCTTCGGAGAATGCTCTGGACAAGGCGGTAATGGCTCACTCTAAGGCAGAATCTTCAAGGAAATTTGAAGTCATAAGGGAAGAGGATGTAACGGGGGAGAGATTCACAACAATAGTTGAGATAGCGGTAAAAAATAATTCCGGAAGGGAGATGAGGAATGTCAAGGTTATGGAGGAAATACCAAAAGAGGCACTTGAGAGCGCCAAAAACATTGCAAGTTCCGCGCAATTCAGGGTGATAAAAGACGACCCGATTGTGGAGTTTACTATTGAAAGTATTCGGGCAGGAGAATCAAAATCAATAAAGTACTCGATTGATGATGCCCTAACAAGCGATAACATCGATAGTTTCCGGGTGGCCCCAATAATAGCGGACTTTTCAGAGGGGGAAAAAGCGGGCTGTTCGGCCCTTAATTGCAATGATGGGAATGCGTGCACGAATGACAGTTGTGAAAATTCGGCATGCCTCAATATTCCAAAGTCCGATGGCACCAGCTGCGGTGCTGGCCTTGCATGCAAAGATGGGACATGCGTTGCATCGCAGGTCCAGGAGCTTGCAGGAGACGGAAGTGGCGGCAATGCCTGGCTTTTGGCGGGCGCAATTGCAATTATTGCGGCACTTGGATACATCTTCTTTATCAAAAAATAAACCATTGTAATTATGGAAAAAAGGTTTTTTTTACTGGTTATACTCTTTACGGCCATCACTTTTTCTATGGCGGCATATTCGGCACAGGTTTGCGGCAATAGTGTATGTGAAGAGGGGGAGGATTCCTGCGCCTGCCCGAGCGATTGCGGAAAATGCTCAGGGGAAGTGAAAGGCAAATATTGCAGCGAATACTATTGCTCAACCGAAATGATATGTTCAATAAAAAAGATTTTGAATTGCTGCAGAAATGAAATTTGCGAAGATGGCGAAAGTTATGGCAACTGCCCAGCAGATTGCGAGCCAAGAAGCGTGAATGTGGAAGTGCTCGCCCCCCAGGGAATCTACAAGGCACGTTATGGAGAACAGGTATTATATAAAATAAGCGTGGATGCCGACGGGGCAAATGTTGCCGGAGCCGGCATTTCTGTGAGCGGGCCATTTGAAAGGAATATTGAATTTTTTAATGATGGACTGCACGAGGACGAAAAATTTAGCGACCGGATATACGCCGCACGAATTTCATTGCAATCGGACACAACGCCTGGAATTAAAGATGTCAACTTTTCGGCAAAATTCCGGGGTCTGGAAGGAAAAAAAACACTAAAAATAGAAGCGTACCCTTTTATTGACCTAGAAGTTGATTCGGATGGCGAAGTTGAACTTGGAAACACAATAAACATGAAGGCAAAGGCTTCAATAAATGGCAAACCGGCCCCGGCAGTCTTGAAAATAGAGTTGATAAATCAAGACGGTGACTTGATTGAAAGAAAGGAATTGGCAGGCGATGAGAATATTGATTTTAAATATAGGACGACTTTTGCAGATAAACCCGGAAAATGGAATTTGCACATTTTCGGAAGCGACCAGTTTGGGAATAGGGCAGATTGGAATAGGGCGCTTGAGGTTTACGAACCGGGGAAGACACCGCAAAGGGAAATCACATTAATAAAATCCTTAAAAGAATCCTATTCTGCCGGGGAAGAAATGGAGGTTGCAATAAAAGTACTTGAAAATTCCGCCCCGGTTTCTACAGGCTATGCATTTGCCAATTTTGGAGAGGTTAAACAGAGTCTTCTGAAGATAGGCGAGGGGGAGTATGCATTCACCCTACGAATCCCTACGGATATCAGGGCCGGAAAACATGCGCTGGAAATAACTTTTTTTAACGCTGAAAACGTACTTCTCGCAACCGAAGAATTTGATTTGAACATTACTGCTGCGAGCATCACCATGCAGATAATAAGCCCTGATAAAAAAATATTCGAAGCAGGGGAGGAGATAGAATTTGTTGTCTTGCTTTTTTATGCGGATAATTCACCGGTGCAGGATGCGGAGGTGTCTGCGCTTTTCAACGGCAAGAAGCTTCCGCTCAAAATACGGCAGCCCGGGGTATTTAGCGCAAAATACACAGCAGAGCAGTCCGATTATGGATACCTTGAAGTTTCCATTATAGCCGCCACCCCGCAGGGGGCAGTTGCAGAAATGAAGAACAATGTTTTTATTTCGGGGAAAAGCATTTTTTATGACATGCAGAAATATTCGTATCTTCTTCTTATAGGCGCAGCAATCATAATTGGCATTTCTGCCTTAATTTTTAGAAAAATCAAGAACCGCAGTGTAAAAATAGGCAGGCATGAGGAACTTAAGAGGATTGATATGCTTGAAAAGGAGGCACAAACCAGGTATTTCCGCGAAAAAACAATTAATAAGGAAGAGTACAACAGGTTAATGGATAATTATGGCAAGGCGAGGAGAAAATTAGGTTAAATGGTTGGGAACATGGGAAATATTTTTGAAAAAGTCTGGGGTACGGCAAAAGAGTTCTTAGGGGCAAAAGCGCCTAAGGCAGAAGAAAAAGAGGCTGCAGCCAACGGGGAATATAGGGGTTTTACTAAGAAAAAACACAACATTATCCCGGAAAATAACCTTTTTTCCATATCATCTTCTGAAATAGAGCGTAAAACGCATGAAAATGATATTACCCCGACAGGAATAAAGGAATTCGACCAGCTAATTAAGGATGGCGGTCTCGAACAGGGCTCTTCAATCTTAATTTCAGGGGGCACTGGCACTGGGAAAACCACTTTTATCTTGCAGTCAATGCATAATTGCTCAAAAGAGCGCAGCCTGAAATGCATCTACATTTCTTTTGAAGAGGATCCAAAAAAAATAAAAGGGCACATGAAAAAAAATTATGGGTGGGATTTTGAGGCGCTAGAAAAAAGCGGGACATTTGCAATAGTCAAAGTTGACCCTCTTGATGTTGCACGTGATGTGGAGCAGATTTTTTTGGAAAAGCACGGAGAGCTCAAAATCAGGCTTGAGAAAATTCGGCTCCCGTTTCTGCCGGATATTATCGCACTAGACAGCCTCTCGGCTCTCTCCATAGCCTTTACTGAAGAGGAAAATTACAGAAAATACATCACTGAATTGTTTCAATCTTTAGTGCATATGAACTGCATCTCATATGTAATAAGCGAAACCGAACAGGACCCAAGAATATATAGCAGGACTGGAGTTGAGGAGTTCTTGGCTGATGGGGTAATAGTCCTCTACAATTTAAAAAAACAAGGAAAGAGGGAGAATGAAATAGAGGTACTCAAGCTAAGAAGCAGCTCACACCACAAAGGAAGAGTGCCATACAGGATAACCACAAAGGGCATCTTAATAGGGCAGGGCTAACTGGCGGCATTTTATGAGAAATGTTTTCTTAATTTTTTTTTTGAGCGTTATCCTTTGCACAACTGCCTCTGCACTTGAATTTGACAAGGACAGCTATGTGAAAGGGGAAACTATTTGGATTACGGGGAAATGCATACCCGGAGAGGAAAATAGGATAAATGCCGCATTCCGAAACAGCATTATTTTTGACCAAAACACTGAATGCGTTCAAGGAAATTTCTCATTTTCTTATAAAACAAAGGTTGTGGACCCATCTGGAAGTTGGAATGTGATTGCCCGCCCGCAAAACGATAGTGGCAAAACAGAAGTTTTGCTCTCTGCCAGCTCCGCATACTACAAAATTACTTTCCTCTCCCCTTCAAATGGTGAACTCAAAAGGGGCCAAAGTGTGCCTATTAGCGTGATGGTTGATGATGAAGGAACAGCCGTTAATGATGCGAATGTATATGTGTTTGATTTTGAAGGAAAAAGGACACTGATGGAAAACCGGGGAAACGGGATATATTCATTCAGTTCGCAAATGCCTTTTGACGGGCCCCTTGGGGAATGGGATATTATTGTTGTTGCGGAAAAAGAAAAAAATATTACTCTTGGAGGGGAGAGAAAACTCCTCATTCAAATAATAGGCGCCCCTATCGTCATTGACATTGAAAATCCGCAGGAAGGGTGGCACATGCAAAATAACAGGATACAAATCAGGGGCGAAGTTTCATATGAGAACGGAACTCTTATCCCACCGGACAAAATAAAAAGCATGGAAATTTATGCAAATGAAGAAAAAATATCCGATAATTCTGGAAAAAACACATTTACTGCCAGTTATGATGCCAAATCTGAAGGCACGCATACACTCAGGTTCGTGGTAGAGGATGAGGCGGGGAACAATGCTGAAAAATCTATTGATGTTTATGTGACATGCCCACTTCAATGCACTTTTGAGAAAAATTTTCCTATAGCGATTTTGGGATTGGCTTTTGTGGCGCTCGTTGTATTTGTGGCGCACAAAACTGTGCTTTCCGGAAGAAAACTTGCGAATGCGAAATCTGAAAAGGAAAGGATGCACAGAGGGATGGAAAGGCTGCAGAAGGATTATTTCAACAAGAAAATTGGGTCTCAAGAGTATAAGGAAGCAATGGCGGAGTACAGGGAAAAGCTTTTATACGCCGAACAAATAATAAAGGAGATTGGGAAAAAGGAAGGTAAATGATGGGCTAAGAGGCTCCGTTAAAAATATCGCCACAGCTCTCAAATCAGGGAGGAGGGAATTATTTTAAATGGCTGGGCGCAATTAGGGTAGTATGGAAAAAAATGCGCCCGGGCTATTGCTTTTCTTTTTAATCCTGATTCTTTGCGGGTGCGCGCAGGATGCGCCGGCGCAGGAAAATGAATTGGCCCCGGATGTAAACGGCTCAGAGATGGAAGCCAGCACTGATTTTGATGCGCGTGGGACAACAGAAACGCCGCTCGGCTCAAATAACCAAAATAATCCTCTGCGAGACGTAATCACGCAGCCACAGCCGGATGCAAATAGCACGGATGATTCCAATGCGGACATTTCTGAGAAAATAGAATTTGTAGAATGGCAATACAATGATTCGTGGAAACCGAGAACCGAGCCTCCCCAGTGCCCTGAAATATTTATTGCGCACTCCCCAGTGGACGTAACTCTTGCAACATCCGTTCTCTATCCGGGGCAGGAGCGCGGAGGGGATTTTAAGCCGCACGGGGGATTTAGATTTGACAATTCTAAAAATAATGAGATTGTGGTGTCCGCCCCTTTTGAAGGTTATGTCACTGATGGAGCGCGCTATTTTGAAAAAGGGGAACTCCAGTACACTTTTGACATTATACATCCATGCGGCATCATGTATCGGTTCGACCATTTGCGCGAGCTATCGCCAGAGTTTCTAAAACTTGCAGAGCAATTTAGAGAACCAGTAGAGGGGGATTCCCGCGGGACTTGGATTGCCCCGGTTTTTGTGGATGAGGGGGATATTATCGCCACTGCAGTGGGATCTCCCGGAAACACGGGAATGGATTTTGGATTATATGATTTGCGGCAAAAAAATAAGGCCTCGAAAACTAGCGCGTGGCTTAATGAAACCGACAAGTCCCAGGCGCCATATGCTCTCTGCTGGCTTGAATTATTGCCAGAGCCGGACGCGGCCATTGTGCAAAGGCTTCCCGCAGGAGATGGCAAAAACGGGGAAAAAAGCGAGTATTGCGGCTAAATTTCCCTTGCAACCCGGGAGCAGGAATTAATCTTTCAAAAAGTGCAAAGGCGAGCAATATAGCATATATATTTATATGCGTTATATACATATATGGGTGTAGCCGGTGAAGATTATGCAGATACTACACTACCCCACCCTGAAAACCGTTCTTTTGGTCGAAGAAATTCTTAAAGATGCAAAAGAGCCCCTTTCCCGCTACGAATTATTGAAACGGGCAGGGAACAGGATAATGCGCCCAACACTTGATGTCATTATTGAATATCTGGAAAAGCGCTACATGGTTTTGGATACCCCTAAAGGAATTCTTTGGGTGTATGTCCCCAAGGAGAAAATGAGGCGCTTGATGGATGCGAGCGTGGAAGTATGAAAGCGCGTGTCCGCCTGACAGGCCAGGCGCTCGAAGAGTATGAGCGCTTGAAGAAAGCCGTGGCAGAAGAAGAGGCTAAAGGAATCAAAAGCTCTGAAAACCAGACATTGTGGCGTTCCATTAACGAAAAGATTGAATGGCTAAAAGATGACCCTTTGCGCGGGGAAGTTGTGCCAAAAAAAGACATACCAAAAAATTTGGATGTTGACAATTTATTCAAAATCCGGTTGGCACAGTATTGGCGGATGCTTTTTACCATTCGCCGCCAGGAAATTGAAGTCATTTGTTTTGTATTAGTGATTGAGTCGCATCCTGATTATGACAAGCGGTTTAAGATAAAGAAAAGATAAAACTACTTCGACTGTATGGTTTTTCCATACTTGACACCGGCACTGACGTCTCCGAAACTTTAAATGTGGAATTGAATTATTTGAATAATAGTTCAGGTAACTTTGCGGGGGGATTACATGGAAAAAATGGTTGAGATTGACGTGAAATTAAATGAATACACTAATAGAGTGTTAAGGGCCGTAAAGAAAAAGTATGGCCTTAAGAATAAGGGTGCTGCACTAGACAAGTTTGTCGAAATTTATGGCGAGGAATACGTCGAGAAAAAGGCAAACAGAGAATAGTTGAATTTGCAGCACTAACGCTTTTATTTTCCAAAAACCCAATGCTGGAGCAATGCCCTATTTTGTCTACCTTCTTGAGTGCCGCGACGGAAGCTATTATTGTGGCTTTACAAAAAATGTCGCTGCAAGATTGAGCGCGCACAATAAAGGAACCGGAGCAAAATACACGCGCGCGAGAAGGCCTGTAAAGCTTGTGTATTTTGAGGGGAAGAAAACCCTGAAAACCGCAATGCGCCGCGAGCTTGAGATAAAATCGTTCCCGCACAGCCGCAAGCGAGCCATGATTGCATCTCGCGCCATGTAGGCATTTCTTAACGTTTTCCGCCCAAAAATGGTTTTATGGGACAGGATTATAGGGCGGTGCTGCAACAGTACAAAGCGGCAGAGCAGGAGCCAGAGTGCGCGCACCAAAAAGAGGAGTGCAATGGCTGCCCACTGATGCCCCTTCCATATGAGAAGCAACTGGAAATGAAAGGCCGGATGCTTAGGGAGATTTTTGGCAGGGAAATCGAAGTGGAGCCTGCGCCAAGCCGGCTAGGATACCGCAACAGGATTGACCTCTCATACATTAACGGAAAACTCGGGTATAGGGAAAAGGGAAATGTCAGGGAATCTTTTGAGCTCAAAAAGTGCCTGCTTGTTAGCGATTCGCTCAATGAAAAAATACAATCGGTTTCTGAAATGCTGCGCGGGAGCGGGATTGAAAGCGCGGACATAATGAGGCGCAAATCAGGGCTCGGGTACGCGGTTTTTCGCGAGAGCAGGAAAAATGATTGGATGGTTAATTTTGTTTTCTTTGGGGAATCTGACGCGAAAATAAATGCAATCTGCGAAAAAATTGCCAAGGACGGGGCCGCGGGCGCTTGCGTAATGGTAAATGAGACATGGAGCGACACTTCATCCGGAAAAATCGTGCAATTGTTTGGTGAAGGGAAGCTTGCCGAGGATATTCTTGGCAAAAAATTCCTGATTGGGCCGGAAACTTTTTTCCAGACAAATGTTGAAAGCGCGCAGAAAATATTTTCAATTGTGCGGGAGAATGTGCCCGCGGGTTCGGTTGTTCTTGACCTCTATTGCGGAGTTGGAACTATCAGCCTCTGCATTGCAGAGAAGTGCGGGCGCGTTGTGGGAATTGAACTTAGCCGCGAGAGCATAAACTCGGCAGCGGAGAATGCGGAACTTAACGGAGTTAGAAATGCGTATTTTGCGTGCGGAAGCGCGGAAGAAAAACTAAAAGAAGTGGGGGGATTTGATGTGATTATTGCAGACCCGCCTCGGCAGGGGCTTACGCGCAAAACGATTCTTGCAATAATGGAACAGAACCCGAAAAAAATAATTTACATCTCGTGCAACCCGCAAACGCTTGCGGAGGACTTGAAATGGATTTCAGGGTATTCTGTTTCTTATCTGAAGGCATTTGACCAGTTTGCGCAAACACCGCACATGGAAATGCTCTGCATACTTGAAAGGGAGGCGGCGCTGTGAGTTCGGAAACTTTTATCCCGGAAGAATTCCGCAAAAAATATTCGGGGCTTGCGGGCAGCGAGAGCGCGGAATTTTTCGAAGCGTGCGCAACAAAAATTCCAAAAAGCATCTGGATGAATTCGCTAAAAATCAGGCCGGAAATTCTTGCAAGAGACCTTCGCAAGAAGGGCTGGAAAATAGAGAGGCTTTTTCACGAGAACGCCTACTCCGTTGGGGGAATTGACAGGCCCGGGCAGAGCGAGGAGTTCAAGCGCGGGCTTTTTAATTTGCAGGAAAAGGCCGCGATGATTCCTGCGATTGCGCTTGGCGCTGGAAAGCGAGACACCGCACTTGACGCTACCGCTGCGCCTGGAAACAAGACACTTCAGATGGCATGCATCATGAACGGGGCTGGGAAAATAATTGCGGTGGAGAAGAATGTGGAGAGGTTTAGGAGCATGAAACTAAATGCGCAGAAGTGGGGGCTCAAAAATGCCGTGCTCAAGAGAATGGACCTGCTGGACGCTCGCAGAAAATCTGTCTTTGAAAAAATCCTTCTCGATGCCCCCTGCAGCTCCGAAGGCTTTATGAGAAAGGATTTTGACGCCCTGCGCAACTGGAACATGGAGCTTGTGATGAGAAAAGCGCAGCTGCAAAAAAAGCTCATGGAAAAATGCCTTGAGATGCTAAAGCCTGAAGGGATTTTGGTTTACAGCACATGCACTTTTGCGCCCGAGGAAAATGAGGAAGTAGTGCAGGAAATCATTAAGGGCGGGAAAGCGGAATTGATGGCGGTGAAAATCCCGGGCTTCAAAATAAGGGCGGGGCTTACGGAGTATAATGGGAAAAAGTTTGATTCCTCGATGGAGAAGGCGGCAAGGATATGGCCGCAGGACAATGACACGCAGCAGTTCTTCCTTGCGAAGATAAGGAAAACAGGATAAGCGGCGGTGCGGAAAAACCTTTTAAAAGGCTTCTTGAAGCAGATTAGTTAGAGATTAGCCCTAGTAGTCCAATGGTTAGGACAGACCCCTGTCACGGAGTGCGTAATGCTCTGCAGCGCGGGTCAGACGCGGGTTCGATTCCCGCCTAGGGCGTAGAATATACATAACATTTGAAAGATAGGTGAACACTTGGCTGCAAAGCCTTCCAAAAAGCTTGTTGAAACTGGGGCATTGGCAGCGCCCCGAAAAAATTTCTGGATTCTCGCGCTTTGCGGGATGGTTCTCTACACGCTTTTTGCGCTGATACTCCCGTTCTGGACAGAGAACAATCTCATGGCATGGGACAGCGCAGGCCAGTACTTTGCCGCATGGTACCAAAGCGAATACCTTTTTCCAAGGATTGTGGGCTGGAACCCTTTCTTTTTCCTCGGGTACGCACAGAACCAATTCTACCCTCCGCTTTATAGCTATGTTTCGGCGCTGCTTGCGCAGGTGATGCCGCTTGAGGCAGCATTCAAGCTCGTGCTTGTTGTGGTGCTGCTCGCGACACCATTTTCATTTTTTTATTTCGCGAGGTCTTTTGGGTTTTCAAAGAATCGGAGCTCTGCTGTGGCGGTTTGCATGTTTGCGCTGCTCTTCATTTTCCCGCAAGATTATTTCGGCGGCAACATGCACGCAACATTCAATGTCGGTCTCTACCCGCATGCGCTTGGCCTTGCGCTCTTTTTCCTCTACTTTGGGAGCCTGCATCGGGCCGTGGGCTCCAAAAAAATCCTGCTGCCGACGATTTTGCTCTCCGCAATGGCGCTCACGAATGTGGCAACCGGACTTGCCGGAACTGTGCTGCTTGCTGCATATGCGGCGAACAATTTGCACAAAAAAGAAAACCTCAAGGCGCTTGCAAAGCATTTCGCACTCGTTTTCGCGCTCACCGCGTTCTGGGTATTGCCTGCGGCCGCAAAGCTTGCTTGGACAAATGTGCTAAGAATCGGGAGCGCAGAGAGCTACAGCGCAATTCTCGTGCTTGCAGTTGCGTACTTTGCATATGTGCTGTTCATGGGGAAATCGGCGTTCAGACCGATTGCCCTGTTTGGGATTGGGATCTCGGCAATGGTTTTTTTATTCGGCGCGCTGAATGTTCCGCTCCATCCTTACAGGTTTTTCATGTTCATAGTGCTTTTGATTCCGATAGCATTGTTTTCAATTCCGAGCAAGGAAAACGACTGGATTTATGTTGTGGCAGTAGCGGTTTGCGTGCCATTAATCCTGCTCTCGCCCAACCTGCATCCGGAAGGCCCTACGGGAATTGAGGCGAATGCAATAGCGGAAAAAATAGAAGGGCGCGTGATGGTACTCGCACCTCTCAATGCAGAATCCTCGCCGCACCTGCTCCAGCATTCTCTCCCTATGCAAAATGGGTTCCATTCGCTGCGCGGCCTCTTTGTGGAATCCTCGAGGAACGCGAGCTTTGTCTTCGACGTAGAAAAGGAGCTTTTCAGAAACAGCAGCCTGCAGTGGGGCGTGATTTCACACAGGGAATTCTTGCCGCAGAATTGGGAGGACATTTCAGGGATTTTGAAGCGCCAGCTCGACTTGTTCGGCGTGAAATATGCGATTGTGCCGCAATCTGCACTGGAAGGGGAAAAGCTGCAGGAAATTGCAAAATATGATAAATATTTTGGCGATGAGCCGGTTCCAACGGGGTACACTTACAACCTGATGAAAGTCGGGGATTCAAACCTTTTTGAAGTGCTCGATTATAAGCCGCGGCTTGTCAGCCACTCCGGCTGGGAGAGGGCATCGGCGCAATGGTTCCTTTCAGATGACATTGCAAACGGGGTGCTTGTGGATGAGGAGGTTCCGGGATATGTCGGGAGCGGAACGGAAACTGTGAAAGTGCTGGAAATGAGCCCGACACTTGAGCGCATAAAATTTTTTGTGGATTCGCAAAAGCCTGTTCCTGTGCTGATAAAGATTTCGGATTTCCCGAACTGGAGGGCGTATGAGAGCGGGGCGCCAGTAAAGATTTACCGCGCCTCGCCATATCTCATGCTTGTTTACGGGAAGGGGGAAATGGAGCTAAAGTATGAGCAGCTGCTAGTTGATTTGGCAAGTGGCTTTATTTCATTTATTGGGTTAGGTATTCTACTAATTCTCATGAAAAAAGAGCTTGGCGTGGATAAAATCGGCACATGATGAAAACAGGTTTTTTGGGCTTTTGTAGCCGGAAAACCCATTCGAAGGCATTATATATTTCTTAGTTTATCTTCTAATAATGGAAATAAATTACAACGCCTCTTTGCTTCTTATTCTTTCAATATTGCTCTTTGGCTGCGTGCAGGAGCAGGCCGGTGCGGAAAATGCGAATCTTTCGCCCACGCAGCCTGAAAACGTTGCCGGCTTTGCGACTTTAGAATCCGGGGATGAATCTGGAGGCACGGGAACCGGAGAGTATACGCAACCTGCGCCAAGTGGCACAGGAACAGGCACTGGTACAGGATCCGGAAGTGGAAGCGAGTCAGGCTCTGAAAGCGGATCTGGCAGCGGTTCGGGATTTGGTTATGGAGATGACGGCTCGGGAAGCGGTTCAGGTTATGATTATGGTTCAGGCTCGGGAAGCAGCTCGGGAGATGAAGAGGGTTCGGGAAGCGGAACTGGTACAGGCTCTGGACAAGATTCAGAGCTTGCAGCGGAAAACCTCGCGCTTTCGCAATCACTCAAATGCACACTTGATTCGGCTTCAGAAGACCGCGTCGGAACATGGAACAATTTCACTCCCGGAATCGGCGGCGGCAACCCAACCCCCTACGACTGGAAATGGATTTGCTCAATTGAATTCACAAAAACGAAAACAATAACATCAATCACGCTCAAGCACGAACTCTCAACCGAAAGCTGGTCAACATCAAACACACAGCTATACCCGATAGTAGTGTTCAAAGGCGACACGCAGCTAAACAGAGCATATGGGCAGACACTCGGAACATACAACGCAGGAAAATATGACAACTTCAAGCTATTTGGCCAGATAGAGAGCGAAACATTCTCCGGAGCAATCGCAACATTCACATTCTCAGACGGCACAACCGCAAGCACAAAAATACCGCCATCGGACAAAAAACCACAGGCGCCATGCATTGATTCGGACAACGGAGCGGACTACTTCACACAAGGAACAACAACAAAAGGCGCAACAACAAAAACAGATTACTGCATCAACACCGAAACACTCAATGAATACACCTGCAAGGACAACCAGGTAAAGGATGCCACATACAAATGCCCAAACGGATGCGACAAGGACACGGGGGCGTGCAAGCCGGACACAACAACGCCTGCAATAAATTTCTGTTCGTATATTAGCCCGGACACGGCACAGCCATTCCATGAGGGAGAGATATATTACGGGGTTACAGGCGGTTACGAATTTAATTCGGGCATTGCACTTGACCTGAAAATAAAGAAAGTCGAAAACGCAGATAACCCAGACAAGGCAAAGGCAACATTTGAGCTTTATGAGCAGCAGTCCGGAAACCTGCTTGGCACTGCAACTGCAGGATACTGTGATGACCTGCGCAATTTATTTATCAGTAAGAGCGGAAAGCCAATGCTATTTGGGCACTTCTTCATAAAGGCATTTGGCAAGGATGACAAAGGCAAAGTTGTCTCACTCACCGCTCTTGGAAGTGATGTGTGCATCGAATCACAATACGGAGGGTATCCATCGTCTTCAACGGTAATCGGCACAACCGGAATGCTTTATGGCCCGATTTATAAAAACTCAAATCCGAATCTTGCCGAAGTGTCGGTTACGGCAAGCTTCAATAACGGCCCATTCATTGATTCAAAAGAATTCCCCACTTCAAGCCCGAGAGCGCCCACTCTGAACTATGATTACATTTCAATCCCGGCCACGCTGCAGGGAGAAACCACGGCAACAATGAAAATAAAAGCCATGGAGAACGGGCAGGAAGTAAATGTAACTTTATACTGCATAGGGGATGCACAAAATGATGAGGCGGGGATTGTAAAAGTTACAGTGCTTGACAGCGATACAAAAGAAGCCATCCCAGGGGCATTGGCAAAACTTATGCTTGACAATACCCTGCTTCATTACAATTCTACTGGCGATGACGGAGTAGTATTCCTTGCAAGCAAAGCCAAGACTCCGCCTGTGCGCTATCTTATTTTAGTGAACGCGGTTGGTTATGAAAGCCAATCAAACGGCAGTGCATATATTTACTCTGGCGGAAAGACGGAAGTCACGTTCTACCTCATGAAATCGCAAACAACCGCACGCGACCAGCTGCCTGAGCCTGTCCTAAACAAGAATCCAGAAAACAGGGTTTCGATTAAGGCATTCTTCGAGTTCGAAGGGCCTTTCACCAAAATGTTCTACAATAACCAGATGAAGCAGATATTGGATACATATCCAAACGAAGTCAGCTTCTCGTTTACCAATTATCCGCTCTCAATAATACATAGGTACGGCACCATAACAGCACTTGCAGGCGAATGTGCGGCTGCACAGGGCAAATTCTTCGAATTCGCAGACCAATTATACGGCAATGATTATTCCACATTTACAAGGGATGTTTTGCTAAACATTGCAATCGACGCCAAACTTGACTACCAGGCATTTGGAGAATGCCTCGAAGAGCAAACATATTACCCCGAAGTCCTCGATGACATCAAGCAGGGAAATGCGATTGACCTCACAGGAACACCTACATTTAGTCTAAGCAACGGAAAAAGGGAGATAAGAATTGTGGGCGCGCAATCCTATGATGAATTCAAGAAAGCGATTGAGTTCCTGCTAAATGACACAGAGCCGCCCGTTGATGATGCCGTGATAAAGTCCGATTTTATAGTCAAGGAAATAGTAATCAAGGATGCCAGCAACGGATATGTGGACATCATCCGCAACCCGTTCACAGGAGACACTGGCACATATTATGTGAAAAATAAGATTGGCGGCATAAAGGGAACCGGAAAATATGACGGTCAGAGCATGACAATTGTAATACTCCAGTTGCTCTCAACGAATCCGGCATTCGGCACGCCGCTGCAGGCGACATTCGAGCTGCAGGACAAGGAAGGCAACGTTGTTGACTGGAAAACCGCTTCAATCGGCGATAACCTCAGATACATTTTCAAGTACAATGACCCGGCAGTTTCGGGAAGGCAGTACATCGACGAGGGCGAAGGAATATACTCCCTGATGGGAAGCGGCATCTACAAAGGCCAGAAGCTCAGCATAAAATTCGCCACGCTAGAAGTCAAGCGCGCAGCGGCAGGCTCGCAGTACCCGTTCATTTACACAGGAACGTTCGAATTATACAACGAGAGCGGCAAATTGCTCGACACACAAACCGCAGGCAAAAGCGATGACCTCGGAAGCCTCTTCAAGGACCCGAACGGGCAGGATGCGCTCGCAACAAGCGTGAACATTGATTTGATAGGGCTTTCATGGCCGAACTATACAGGATATATTGAGGTGACGGTGAAAGAGAAGGAGCCGCCAACCGAGACTCCGCAAACAATCACATTAGTTGACAGCAAAGGCTACCCGTACGACCCGATAAACTATGAAGGGATATACGACTATGTGGTAAATCTCACTTCAGACAGCAATGGCATGAAGAAAATAAAAATAGCAAATTCGAGGGAGAAGTGGAACAATTCAGTGTCCTCTAATGGCCCGCTGTACCCGACCAACTCAGGTCAGTCTCTCACAGGAGTTAACAAGTTAGAGTATCTTAATGAAGGCTTCTCAATTACAAATCTTGATGGAAAAAATTTATATGAAGGCAAGAAACTTACAGTTAAATTGGCTCAAGTAACTCAAGGTGGCGGCACTACAGGCACTGGATATCAGGGTATTTTTGAACTTTATGATTTGGACAATCTCATTGATACCCAAACGGTAACAAGCAGACTTGGATATAATTTTGCATATGCGTTCAGAGACCAGAATGATAAAGAGGCGCTTGGCACAGATATCTTTGTAAACTTTATTGGAGTAAACAATGCAAACGGCGTACCATACGCCTCATTTTTCAGGGGAAAGCTTCCAGAAGCCAAACCCGCAGTATTTGGGAGCGCAATGCCTAGCGGAACAGCAGGAAAAGGCTTTGCAACAGCGGAATTCTTGGGATTTACAGGAAAAGAAAAGATGACGACGGTTACAATCGGCAATGCAGTAACCGGCCTTGATAGCGCCGCAAAGGGCGGACTGAGCTTTAGGGGAGCAGACGACGCAGAACATAACATCCCATTCGCGCTTGAACTTGACGATGCTGAAACAGGAAGCACATTCCTATTTGACGGCAAAACGATTTGGTACAGGATGAACTATGGTGCAAGCTCCGCAACCGGGGCAAAACGTGACTTCAAATTCACTGTCAAAAACGGCGACTATGTCAATAACAGGATTTGGAACTTCACAGCACCGAACATATTGAAAATTGGCGGCGTTGGAAATTCAATTGGGATACCAATTTCGGCAGGAAAGATTCTGACGGTTGATGGGGTGACCTATTTTTTCAACTCAGTCTCAATAGAACAAAATCTTGCATCGTCAAGCGCAACAGTTCTTGTGGATGGGGAAATAAATTTTAGGAAAGAAAACTCCACAGGAACGCCCATATACAACACATTTGGTGATGCAGCAGATGAGACTTACGGGAAATTTTACTTCACCGACGGCGCAGTTTTTGACAACCAGACACCGCAGTCCTCAATTGTTATTGGAGGAGTGACTCAGCACACCAATAATGGCATAATTTTGCCGGATAAGGAGCTTGGCGGCTTTTCATTTTCTGCAATGGCTAGCCAGGAAATCAACAGGCTCTGGCTTCTTTTGGACGCCCCACAATTTTTGGATGGAAAAGCCCAAACTGTGGGAACAATTCAATCCGGGAAAACACTTTATTTCCAGGGCACTGATGTGCCAAATTTCCAGGGCACTGAAAATGGATATGCAAACACAGAATATTACGTGCCACAAGACACGGATTTCAATTTCTCCGACACAAGGTATTCTAATAAGTCGGCATATTTTGTTGCGAACTTTTTCATCAACGGGGATACCGACAACAGGATTTATGTTTATATTGATACCAGAGATTCGGGAGTAATAGGCCCATTCACAAATTCTGACCTTGCCAGCTATACTTCAGACGCTAAATTTGTCAGCAGTTTCTCAAAAAATACAACTTTATGGAGCCTCAAATCCGGCAACGACCCAAGTTACCTCAAGGCAGCCTATGCAGACGATGGCACCAAAGCATCACTCCTTGAAAACGATGCGGGTGTGAAAATTAGCATGCCGCAGAACCGCGAAAATGTGCAGGCAGCACTCATTTTCTCCGATGGGTATTATATTTTATACAACCCATACCTCAATTCGACTTCAGGGTCAAGCGCGGTTGAAATAAATGAACTCGTGAATTCACACTTGATTAATACGGATACGTTCCAGGAAAGGCTCGGAATCACGGCGGATGCAAAAATGGACACATCCTCTGACATTAAGGATTTGGTTGCCTATATTGAGGGCGGAGAATTCTATTATGAAACGGCAAAGAAAACCGGCGCAATCCAAACAGGCGACTGCATCCCATTCTTTGGCAATTACTACAACGTGAGCAAAATCAATACATCGCAATCACCATACAGCATCACGCTTGAAACGAGCGCGCAATGTTCGGCATTGCCGCGGATTTTGGGAGCAGATATAGCGCCACAGGGCACGGTTGATGACCAAATGCGCGGAACCATTGCTGAGCCGTTGCAAAAACCGCAGATGGAAGCGGCACCTGTGCCAAAGCCATGGAACCCCAAGGTTACAACAAGCGGCACCGGAGCTAAAATAAGCGCGATAAGAATTCTCAACCCGAAATTTGAAATCAATGACAATGTGAAAATAAAGGCAACTGCGGCAAGCAAGGTTTACAAGGCATACCCATCGGCAACCTCGCCAGATGCCACATGGCTCTCCGGCGGGCCTTCGAGCATTTCCTACGGCACAATAACTGAAATGCCATACACGGACAATGGCGGTAATATATGGTACAACGCCCAATTCAAGCAAAAGCTCTCAACGCGCGGAGAGGCGATACTTGCAAACGCATGGGTCACACAGAACATGCTTGTAAAACTCAATGCTGACGGGACAACAACCGATTTGCCGGATTCGTATACGAGCCATTTCAAGCTTGAGGCGCGCGGAACAGGATACTCAGCCGGCCAGTTCCTCATGGCAAAAGCCGGAGGCGCGCTCACACAGGATATTTACCTTTACGTGATGTCAACCGATGCGGACCGCGGAGTAAGCGCATTCGCAGCATACGCCTCCGAATCCGAAGTGCTCTCAAGCACTGCGGCGCCGAAAACAATAAACCTGCAGGCAGTTTCAAGGCCGCCGATATTTGAAAAGAAACAAACCGCACTCTTTGAGGATTTGGCGTGCTATGATTTTGACGAAGACGGGACATTAACATCGGATGAATGCGTAGAAGACATCGAGACATACCTGCAAAAAAACATCCGCGGGTGCTGGACACAGATAATGGATGTGGACCACGCCGATACGCCGGCACAAAGGTCGGAGTACGGGATAAGCATTACAGGGTGGTATGCAGGGCAGGACTGCAGCACGGTGGATGTTGCAATACCGTTCCAAAGGGCAAAAAAAATCGAAGTTGTGACAACTGCCCCCGATGAGACACCATTAAAATTCCCGTATAAAGAGGTGACGGAATATGATGTAGAAGAGTTGACAGCGCCTCTCCCGCCGCTACCATATGACGGCGAAGGGGAATTTACAATAGTCGTTGACAATGTTTGGCAGGATAAATCCATTTACCCGGGATATCTTACCCCAGAAGGAAGTGAAATTACAAGGAAAGTTCTTGAAGAGAAAATGGCGTACGGCGGAAGCAATTACACCGGAAGGGTAGAAATCACTTCAGGCGCTGAAAATGGCAACTATAAATCAAATGACCAATGGCTTGCCGCAATAGGAATGCAGATAACTGATTCGCTCTCGGAGAACCAAATTGGCACCCTTACAAACTGCGATGCCGCCGAAAATGTAGGAATATCCTGCGATTTCCCGGCGTACAAAAACAAGCTGGATGATTTGCTGAATGCACAAGCTCAGATCGGATTCAACGGCGACATAGCGACGTATGATGATATGATGAACATTTACATCAGAAGACTTGTTCTTGAGAGCCACATAGACAATGTGTTGGCATTCGCTGGTTCAGTGTCAGGAAAAGGCGCACAGCTTGCCGGAGAGGAAACATTTGGCAATGAAATGATTGGAAAAGCCGATTTTGCGGGCGGGAATCAGGAATTGCCAGTGGTTTCAAGTGTGTGGGAGACCGCAATAGATGGGGCTAAGTTGAATCCTGAAGACACTGCGAAATTAAATAACTTAAAGTTTCAGTACGATGGCGCGGTTGCACGTACAGAACATCTGAATAGCAGGGTATTAGGACTTACAGAGACTTCCAGGGCTTTGACTGTCGAATACACTAATTTGATTAAAGACATTGCTACAAAGGAAGCGGAGATTGCACCGCTTGAATTAGCACAGAGGCAAGGCGTATTGGTAGGGCAACACAACATTGATAGGTTACAAAGTTTGCGTGAAGAATTAACCAATCTAAGATATAATCTTGGCGTAAAAGGAAACCAACTCGGAATCGCAAATTCTGCACTAGGCGAATTTAGTGAAAAGCTTAGAATGTCCAAAGCAAAAATTGTAAACTTGAGAACCCAGTGGTTCGCCGAGCGGACAGCCGCATTAGCAAGAGCCACAAAAGGCGCAGGGGTGCTCAATTCGGTTAAGAAGGGATTGGTGAAAATCGGAAGGGGTTTGGGAAGATTGGCAGGGGTTGGAGTCGCTGTGATTGTTGTAAATGACGCACGCAATGTTGGCGCGGCAGAAGCGTCATGGAAACTTGTGAACGGATTGATACCGATGACGGTTGCGCTTGATGATGTGGGACCTGACAGCCCAAAGGTCAAAATACAGCTTGCCGAAAAGAGACAGCAATTGCATGATAATGTGGTGCCGTACCTTGACAAATTAGGCAAGGCATATTGGCGCGGGATGAAAGCCGGAGGCGACAAAGAGGAATATAATAGGCTACTTTTGGAAGACCAGCAGGCAATTAATTCCGGGGACCCTAACGCCGCGCAAAACCAGAGACTTATTAATGAGGCTAATGGCATAATATCTGCCGCGGAAGCAACACAGGGGCAATGATGCACATGAAAACAACCCAAAAAATCACAATAGCAATTTTGGCACTCGCCATTCTGTTCTCCGGCTGCGCGCAGCCAGGAACGGAGCAGAATCAGCAGCAGGGAAACATTGCCCAGCCTTCGGCTCCGCCGGTTACAACCAACATTGAATTTGCAAGCCACATAGACGCGGGCTTTCCTGAGCAGGATGTTTTTGTAAAAGAAATCGCAACATCAAGCCAGGTTTTCAGGCTTGAGAAAAGCGGCACTTTGCAGCAGGGAAACCTTGAGAAAATTGTTTTTGCCACGGCAACAGAAACCGCGCACAACCCTTTCAAAACAGGGGACAATGCGCTCGGGCCTTTTATTGCAGGGCAGAACCTTGGGTTTACATTAAAGCAGTGGCTTGAAGCCACCGGGAAAGGAACATACTCCGTTGCGGGAAGCGACGCAGTACTCAGGCTCTCATTCCAGAAGCTTGTTCCGAACGGAGTTTACACTGTTTTGTGCTCAAGAATTACAATGCCCCCGAATGCAAAAATAGTTGATGCCCCGTGCGGAAAGGCGGACGGCTCGGACAACGCTTTCCTTGCGGACAAGGACGGAAACGGAAAAATTGAAATTGCGCTCTCACCGCTGCAGCAGAGCACAAATGACACTAAAACTGCAATAGCGATTGCGTTCCACAGCGACGGCAAATCATACGGAGCAAGCGCCGGGCCATATGGGCAGAAGACGCATGTGCAGCTTGTATATATGATGCCGACGCCATAAGAGCCGATAACAGCCAATCCACTCTCTGATAAAAGCCCAAGATTTGCGACAAAATGCGGCGAGCCTGATTCTGCCCGAAAAAGGCTTTTTATTAACACCGCCCAGCATTTTGTTCAGATGTCCAGTTTTTTGGACAACCGAAATAATTTTTTGGACACACGATTTTTATGATGCTGCAGGAGATTTTTGGGTCAAAATCTAAAATCGGGCTCTTGGCCAGGGTCATAGATTCCAAAGAATCGTTTTTGACCAGGGAGCTTGCGAGGCTTAGATAGTCGTTATAAGTATAAAATTTGACAAGTCATTATACTTTATAACGATAAACATTACTAATTAAGTTGTATTTTACAAAAGATAACTATATAAATAGCTCTAGCACAATTTAGTGGTATGGATGAAAATCAACTATTGTTACTAAGAGATCTCCAAAAGGAAAACAAATGGTGGTCAGATGGCCAAGCACCACCAGAATTAGTCAGGAAATTTAAAAGAGCTGACTTTTTCTCCTATAGAAATCTCATTGAGGGCGATTATCCAAATATTGTAGTGGGGCCTAGAAGAATTGGAAAATCTACAGTTCTGTATCAGCTCATTGATTTTCTTATAACCAGCAAAAAAATTCCCCCTAACCGGATAATATTTCTATCATTGGAAAGGCCGTTTTTTGGCATGGTAAAAAACCCGATAAAAAACTCACTGCAAATATTTGAAGAGGCCATTTTGAAAGAGCCGTTAGAATCGCTAAGCAAACCAATTTACATTTTCCTTGATGAAGCAAGCAGGAACTTGGACTGGGCTCTGCAAGTAAAGGAATATTTCGATAAAAAATACAAAATGAAATTCTTCATTACGGGGTCTTCAACCCCCGCACTCTTTGCAAAAAGTTCGGAGTCGTTAGTTGGAAGGCATAATCTGATCACAATGCTGCCCCTAAAATTTAGTGATGTTGTTAGGATGGCTAACGACCCAAAAACAGATGAATTGCTGAACCAATTAAGCAAGATTGTTCTAAGGACTTATTTTCTCGCAGCAATAAAGCAAAATAATCCAAAGCCATTTGCAGATGCGTTGCAATCTATTTACGTTCAAGTAGGTTCTGAAGGAGAAACACTCCTACAGATTACACTCAACAAATATCTTCTTAGGGGAGGATACCCTGAATTTTATGATAAGAACACATCTTGGGCGGAAGCCTCAAAAATAATGAGGGAGGCTTATTTTGATGCAATAATAAGCTATGACATGATAAGGGTGTTCAATTCCAGAAATCCGGATAAAATAAAAGCATTATACACATTTCTCGCAACAACAACAGCACAACAAGTTAACCTTTCAACTTTGTGCGGCAAATTAGGCATATCAAAAACAGCACTTAACGAATATTTATCACAATTGCAAGAAACTCATCTCATAAAAATAATGCGGCCATACAAAAAAAATAAACTCAAAATAGGCAACGACATAAAAAAAATATATGTGGGCGATATAGGATTAAGAAACTCCGTTCTCGGAGTAACAGAAGATGAAATAAACAGCACCACTCTGTTGGGGCACCTCGCTGAAACCGCTGCACAAGACCACACGTTAAGGCTAAAATTTAATGTGGATAAAGAGCATAAGCCTGAAACATTTTTTTGGAAGTCTGACAAAAAAGAAGTGGATATAATAATTGAAATATCCAAAAAAACCATTCCGATAGAATCAAAATACTCGGAACAAATAAAATCGGAAGATTCACAAGAGCTCAAAGCCTTTATTCGGGATCACGGCAGCCCTTTTGGCATACTCTTGACAAAAAAATCTTTCCATTTTGATGAGAAGAGCAAAGTAATCAGCATTCCACTCTGGCTTTATTTGCTAATGTGTTAAACTTTCCCAAAATTACACGGTGGCTTTTTACAGGCAATCGCCTATTCGGATATATTCAACCAAAAGCATACAAAAGTATATCTTTGGTTAAATGCAGAAACTACGGGGGCTAACTCAGAATATGCCCCAAACCTAATACGGCCAAGCAAATGGCTGCTCTTTTGGATTACCCTCTACATGCAAAAATTCAGTTGTAGAGGGTAAGTATTTTCCTGTGTGATTTTAAACCTTTTTCCCTCCTACTTCATTGATAGAAAATGATTGTAATCGGCTTAACCGGAAAATACTGCTCGGGAAAGAGCACTGTCTGCGACTATCTCAAAAGCAAGAGCTTTTACTACAAATCACTCTCGGATGAGCTTCGCACAATTCTTGCAAAGGAGCAAATCGAAACCACCCGCGAAAACCTCATAAAAAAGGGCAATGAGCTTCGGGAAAAGAACGGGAACAGCCATCTTGCGCAGCTTGTGGTTGAAGGAATGTCAAAGGACAAGAATTATGTTGTTGATTCGCTGCGAAACCCCGATGAAATTCGCGAGCTGCAAAAGCTAAAGGGCTTTCATTTGTGGAACATAATTTCTTCCGAGCAGAAGAGGTTTGAGAGAATTCTTGAGCGGAAAAGGGAAGGCGACCCAAAAACTCTTGAGCAGTTCAAAGAGCTTGAGGCTAGGGAGAGCAAATCCGAAAGCGAGAGCAGCCAGCAGCTTGATGCGTGCGCAAATATGGCGGAGCACACAATAGAGAACATAGGAACGCTTGCAGAGCTTTTCGAGAAGGTTGATTCGCTTCTTCTAAATACCCCGCTTGACTTGAAGCGCCCTTCATGGGATGAATATTTCATGAACATTGCAAAGGAAGTTGCGATGAGAAGCAACTGCATAAAAAGAAAAGTTGCCGCGGTGATTGTAAGGGATAAGAGAATAGTTTCAACTGGGTATAACGGAACCCCGCGCGGAGTGAAAAACTGCAATGAGGGAGGGTGCGCGCGCTGCAATTCATTTGCAAAGGGCGGGACCGCGCTAGATGAGTGCCTCTGCTCTCATGCGGAAGAGAATTCAATTGTGCAGGCGGCATACCACGGGATTGCAATCAACGGCGCCACGATTTATACAACCTACAGCCCCTGCCTCACATGCAGCAAGATGATAATAAATTCGGGGATAAAAAAGGTAGTTTACAACACGGAGTACCCTCTTGGGGATAAGGCGCTTGCAATGCTTGCGGAAGCGGGAGTTGAAGTGAAGAAAGCGAACGTGTAAAAAAAAGTAAACGAAGTGTGCTGATAAATTTTTTACTTTTCCTCTTTTGAAATTTCGCTGGCTTCTTCCTTTTCAGCGCCAAGTATTATTGATTCAAGATTCACCTTCAAATCCTTGTTGTCCGGCAGGATATAATCCGCAAGCCCGAGACGGTATGAAATTTTCTGCGCAGTTGTGGGGCTTGATGGCCGAAGAAGAATTGTAACAAGCATCTTTGCAATGTCGATATCGGCGTAGCTATCGGTTATAATCACGGATTTTTTCACATCGAAGTTTTTCCCCTGCGCTGCAAGGCCTTCTTTAATCGCAGTGAGCTTTGTGCGCACGGCAATTCCCTCAAATTCAAAGTCCTTTGTGCCGACCATGCTTTTTATTCCGGTAATCGCCCCCGCTTCATTGAACCCAAGCTCGGTTCCTATGATGCAGTCAAACTCGAAACCATATTTTAGTTTCAGGTGCTCATTTAGCATATTTCCAAAATCTTTTGAGGAAAGGGTTGCGAGCACTATTGTTTTGCCGCTTGCCTTGATATCTATTAGCGCATTTATCAGCTGCCTGCGAAGTTGGGGCTTTATGCGGTCAAGGACATGGAAGAGGTGCGGGCGGGAAATTTTTCGCCCCATTAGAAACTTATTCCCTTCAACAATTGCCTTCTCGATGCTGTATTCTCCGGAGGCGATTTTAGAAATTACTGAATTGTAAATTTCCTCCCCGGATGCCTTGCCGGATTCTGTCTTTTCAGGGTATGCAAGCGCGAGAGCCTCTAGGTTTGCATCGGTTTTGTAGAGGGTCCCGTCCATATCTACGATTATTGTGTCAAATTCGGCGTGGCGAAACCTTCGCAGCGCGCTTCGCTTTATCTTAAAGGTAAGGGAATTCTTGACAACAAGGCCAAGAAGCTTTGCGGCACCGAGCTTGGATTTGATGTCCCGCAGGCGCGGAACCTTAAGGCGTGGCATTTTCATGGGAAATCAGATAGAATATTGGGTTAAGCACTTTAAATTAGTGCCGCAAAAGCCCTTGAAAAGGGAATTAACAGCCGCGCTTAAGTTTAAATGGATTAATTCCAAGGTATTAGCATGCCAAATGGTGAGGAGATTTTTGATGTTGTGGTTGTGGGAGCTGGGCCTGCGGGCGGCTCTGCTGCTTTGCATTGCGCGCGCAAAGGGCTCAAAACACTGATTATTGAAGAGCATGAAAAAATAGGCGAACCTGTGCACTGCGGTGAGTGCCTAAGCCTTTATGCCGTGCAAAACACAGGCATTGTTCCGCCTGAAAGTGTGATTTCTGAGCATGTGAAAGGGGTGCGCATTGTCTTTCCCGATGGAACGGCTTCGTGCCTAAATGAAGCGGGGTTTGTTTTGGAAAAGCATCTTTTCGAGCAGTGGCTTTCTGCAGAAGCTGTGAAGGCGGGTTCGGAGCTGCGGCTTGGAATGAGGCTTGAGGATTTGAAAAGGGAAAACGGCATTTGGAATCTTAAAACGTCAAAAGGAGAACTCAAAACAAAAATACTAATTGACGCTTCTGGAGTATCATCAGTTGTTTCGCGCAAATTAAACCTTAATGAAAGGTTCAAGACCGTGACAGGAATACAGTACGAGATGCGCGATGTCCCGCGCGATGGGTATCTTGACTTTTATATCTGGCCAGAGCTTGCGCCGCACGGGTATTTGTGGATGATTCCAAAAAAGGACACGCACGCAAATGTTGGCCTTGTAACAAATGAAACCAATAAGGCAAAGCAGTACACCGATGAGTTTGTAAAAAGGCTTGGATGGGAAAAAAATGCGAAGGTGAAAACTTTCGGCGGGCTTATTCCGGCTTCGGGGCCGCTAAAAAATACTTCGGGTGAAGGGCTGATGCTTATCGGGGATGCCGCAGGGTTCACTTCGCCGCTTTTTGAAGGCGGCTCTCATCTCGGGCTCAAAAGCGGGGAGATGGCGGCGATTGTTGCCGCAAAAGCGGTTGCGGAAAACAATTTTTCTGCGGAATTTTTCTCCCAGTATGATGCCATGTGGAAAGCGGAATTCCCTGAGTATGATAAAATAATCAAGGGCAAGGACGCGCTCTATGCATTTACGGATGAGGAAATTAGCTTTATTGGAAGGAGCTTCCCGAGGGATTTTGACAAATTTGATTCTGTGCAGAAAGTCATTTTCGGGCTCAGAGTCCTCTCCTCAAAGCCGCATCTTTTGAAAAAAGGGTTCCTGCCAGCAATGAAGGCATTTGAATATTCGCAGGCGAAGGCGTATGGGTGGTAATCAATAAATACTTGCATGCACTCCTTTAGTTCATGGAATTTCGCCCTTTTGTGATATTTTCGTTTATTGCCATAATAGCCATTTTTGGCTGTGTGCAGGAACAGGGAACCAATGGAAGCGCGAATCTTTCGCCCACGCAGCCTGAAAATGTTGCCGGCTTTGCGACTTTAGAATCCGGGGAAGAATCTGGAGGCACCGGAACCGGAGAGTATACGCAACCTGCGCCAAATGGCACAGGAACAGGCACTGGAAGTGGAAGCGAGTTAGGCTCTGAAAGCGGATCTGGCAGCGGTTCGGGATCTGGTTATGGAGATGAAGGCTCGGGAAGCGGTTCAGGCTATGATTATGGCTCAGGTTCTGGCAGCGGCTCGGGAGATGAAGAGGATTCGGGAAGCGGAACTGGCACAGGCAGCGGCCCATCACCAATACCTAATGACGCTTCAATCAAATGCACGCTTGACTCGGCTTCAGAAGACCGCGCAGGAACATGGAACAAATTCGAACCCGGAATCGGCGGCAGCAACCCAACACCATACGACTGGAAATGGATTTGCTCAATTGAATTCACAAAAACCAAAACCATTAACTCAATCGAAATCAAACACGAACTCGCAACAGAAACATGGTCAACCCAAAACCCACAATTATACCCAATAGTAGCATTCAAAGGCGACACGAAGCTAAACACCGCATACGCTCAGACACTCGGAACATACAATGCAGGAAAATACGACAACTTCAAGCTATTTGGCCAGATAGAAAGCGAAACATTCACCGGAGCAATCGCAACATTCACATTCTCAGACGGCACAAGCGCAAGCACAAAAATAGCGCCATCGGACAAGAAGCCACAGGCGGCATGCAGCGACTCTGACGGAGCGGACTACTTCACAAAAGGGACAACGACAAAAGGCGCAACAACAAAAACAGATTACTGCATCAACACCGAAACACTCAATGAATACACCTGCAAGGACAATCAGGTAAAGGATGCCACATACAAATGCCCGAACGGATGCGACAAGGATACGGGGGCGTGCAAGCCGGACACAACAACGCCTGCAATAAATTTCTGCTCTTATTTGAACAATAATACTTCATCACCATACCGCGAGGATGAAATTTTCAATTACGCTGCAGGCGACAACGAATTTTCAGGCAAACAGATTGACATTAAAATAAAGAAGATTGAAAATGTAGACTCCCAAAAACCCAAAGCGACTTTCGAACTTTATGAAGCGGGAACCAAAAACCTGATTGCAACTGCCGCGGCAAGCCACTGCGACGATTTGCGCAATTTATTCATCGGCAAAGACGGAAAGCCGATACTGCTCAATCACTATTTTATTAAGGGATTTGGCAAGGACGACAAGGGCAAATTCGTTTCACTGGCATGGCTGCAAAATGATGTGTGTGTGGAATCAGAGAACGGGGGCTACACACAATATGGAACTGTTATCGGAACAACAGGAATGCTGTTTGGGACGATTTACAAAAGCTCCCAAATTACGGATTTATCAATCTCGGGCAGCTTCAATAACGGGTCATTCATAGATTCGAAAGAGTTCCCTTCGACAAGTCCTGGGACACCGACACTTGTTATTGATTTGGCTTCATTCCAGACGCCACTGCAGGGAGAAACCACAGTGACCTTGAAAGTAAAAGGCAGATACAACGGCCAGGAAATTAATTCGACTTATTACTGCATAGGCGATGCAAAGAAGGATGATATTGGATTTATTTTAGTAAGAGTCCTCGACGGCGAAACGAAAGAGCCGATTGCAGGGGCTTCACTCTCGCTTGGGGGCCCTGCTTCATCATATTATCTGGGATATTATTCGACACAGGAGGACGGCGTTGGATTCCTAGCAGACAGGGCTAAATCCCCGCCTGCACCGTATCAGGTTAATGCCAGTGCAGCAGGATATGAAAAGGGCTGGAAATCCGATGTGTATATCTATTCAGGCGGCAAAACAGAAGTGACAATAGAGCTGAAGAAATCCGAAGTGCCTGCCAATAATCAGCTCTCGGAGCCAATACTAAACAAGAATCCAGAAAACAGGGTTTCGATTAAGGCGTTCTTCGAGTTCGAAGGGCCTTTCACCAAAATGTTCTACAATAACCAGATGAAGCAGATACTGGATACATATCCAAACGAAGTCAGCTTCTCATTTACCAATTATCCGCTCTCAATAATCCATAGATATGGCACCATAACAGCACTTGCAGGCGAATGTGCGGCTGCACAGGGCAAATTCTTCGAATTCGCAGACCAATTATACGGCAATGATTATTCCACATTTACAAGGGATGTTTTGCTAAACATTGCATACGACGCCAAGCTTGACTCTACTGCATTTGCAGAATGCCTCGAAGAGCAAACATATTACCCCGAAGTCCTCGATGACATCAAGCAGGGAAACGCGCTTGACATTACAGGAACGCCTACATTTATTTTAAGCAACGGCCAAAGGGAGATAAGAATTGTAGGCGCGCAATCCTATGATGAATTCAAGAAAGCGATTGAATTCCTGCTAAATGACACAGAGCCGCCAGTTGATGACGCCGTGATAAAATCAGACTTCATAGTGAAAGACATTGTAATCAAGGATGCTGGCAACGGATATGTGGACATCATCCGCAACCCGTTCACAGGGGACACAGGCACATATTATGTGAAAAACAAGATTGGCGGCATAAAGGGAACCGGCAAATACGACGGACAGAGCATGACAATTGCAATACTCCAGCTGCTCTCAACAAATCCGGCATTCGGCACGCCGCTGCAGGCGACATTCGAGTTATATGACAAAGATGGACGCATTGTAAGCACAAAAACCGCCTCAATCGGCGACAACCTAAGGTACTTATTCAAAGCTGAGCCCGAATCAGGAAAGGCGCATTATTATGAAGGCGAAACGATTTCTTCGGTGATTGGAGCCGGACTTTACAAGGGCCAGAAGCTTGGCATAAAATTCGCCACGCTTGAAATCAAGCGCGCGGCGGCAGGCTCGCAGTACCCGTTCATTTACACAGGGACGTTCGAGCTCTACAACGAGAGCGGAAAACTCCTTGACACGCAAACCGCAGGCAAAAGCGATGACCTCGGAAACCTCTTCAAGGACCCGAACGGGCAGAACGCACTTGGTTCAAGCGTGAACATTGATTTGATCGGGCTCTCATGGCCGAACTATACCGGATATATTGAGGTGACGGTGAAAAAGCCGGAAGCGCCAACAACTCAGCCAAAACAGGTACGCATAGCGTCATCGCCAGAGCCGATGGAATGGAACCCAAAAGTTTCAACAAGCGGCACGGGAGCGAAACTTGGCGTGATACAGGAACTTAATGAACAGTTTGAACTTGGGGTCAATGTGAAAATAGATGCGGCGGCTCCCAAAAAAATTTACAAAGAATTTCCAAGCTTCACTTCGCCTGATGCCACATGGCTCTCCGGCGGACCTTCAAGCATTTCCTACGGAACAATAACCGAAATGCCATTTAGGGATAGTGCAGGCAACATATGGTATAAAGTCCAATTCAAACAAAAGCTCTCAACGCGCGGAGAGGCGATACTTGCAAACGCATGGGTCACACAAGAAATGCTTCTAAAGCTCAACGCCGACTGGACAACAACAAAAATCCCTAAAAGTTACACAAGCCACTTCAAGCTTGAGGCGCGCGGAACAGGATATAAGCAGGGCGACTTCCTTTTGGCAAAAGCAGGAGGCGCACTCACGCAGGACGTTTATCTTTATGTGATGTCAACCGACAGCAAAGGCGGAGTAAGCGCATTCACAGCATACGCATCAGAATCCAAAGTGCTCTCAAACACTGCCGCACCCAAAGCAATAAACCTGCAGGCAGTTTCAAAACCCGCAATATTTGAAAAGAAAAAGACCGCACTCTTTGAGGATTTGGCGTGCTATGATTTTGATGGCGATGGGACATTAACTCTGGATGAATGTGCAGAAGACATCGAGACATACCTGCAAAAAAACATCCGCGGATGCTGGACACAGATAGATGATTCATCACATGATGACACGCCCGCTGAAGAAAATGATTTTGCAATCAACACCGAAATATGGTACGCCGGGCAGGACTGCGAAAAAATGGACATAACGATACCGTTTGAAAGGGCAAAAGAAATCAAAGTGAGGACCTATTTCGATGACGGAGCGGGAACAGTAGTGCCATATTACTTTCCGGTAACGGTGGTGGACTTGGGCGCCGAAAGCCTTGATACAGTGCCTCTGCCGTCGCTTGGGTGGGATGGGGAAGGGCACATAACGGTGGTGGTTGCCGACATCTGGCAGCCGGAAGGCAAGTTTATCGGGGAAATAGCAGACATAGGTTTCCTTGATGACGATGGATGGCTCGGGCCAGGCGGAAGGGCAGGACTATTCACTGGCAACGGATACAACCGCACAGGAACAATAGATGTTGCCGCATCATCAGAAGACGATTCATACAAATCGCAGGACTTATGGGTTAGCGCAATAGGAACACCCATACACAATAAGGCGTCCACTTATCAGATGGCAACATGTGTGAAAAAAGACACTCCGCCGCCAACAGGAGAAGGGACATATCTCACAGGGATTCCATGCACGATATTCACCTTTGAAGACCCCGCAACAAAAGAAAAAGTCATAGCGACAGAGGAAGGCGTGAAATTGTTCATGACACAGTGCCAGTACGCACTCGGAGGCGCATGCGGGCTACCGGCATACCGCAGCAAGCTAGAGGACATACTAAATGCACCCGCACCAATCGGATACAACGGTGACATAGCGACATACCAGGATATGATTGATTATATGACCTATGAAGCGCTTGAGAAGCACGCGGACCATGTGCTGGGGTTTACGCCGGAAGATACGGCACTTACAAAAGACCGCACGGAAAATGGCGAAGCCGCAGAAAATGCCTTTTTCGCGGGGGGCGAGGAACAATCGTCGGCTGGCGGTAAGTTGGAAGCGGAATTCAATTACGCGAAAATGGACCCTTCAGGTTTCCCGAAGGTGGATAATGCGGCGCAGATTCATGGCATAGTTGCGAGGTACGAAAAGGCGCTCTCTGACAGGGTCATTAGGCTCACCGAGATATATTCCGGCTTGAAAACGGAGCTTGCTGAAATTGCAAGGCAGATAGATGAAAAAAGAACACGCCTCTCGGAGCTCAGTGCAAGGCAGACGGTGCCCATTTTACCTTCAGAAATCGATGAACTTAAGAGGCTGCCTGCGGAAATAGCCGAGCTTGAAAACCGCCAAAGATTGGTCGCGAACAACTTCGCCATTACAAAGCAATCTCTTGCCGAGCACAAGACAAAGCTGACAAAAACGCAGAGTGGGTTGATTTCTTCTGAACTTAAGTGGAGAAGCGAACTGGCGGCTGCCACGGCAAAAGCCGAAAAATCCGCCGGGATGCTAAGTTCAGTTAGGAAAGGCATAGTTAGTATTGGAAGGGGCCTTAAAAGGATGGCTGGACTCGGTGTTGCGGTTATTATTTTGAATGATGTGCGCAACAGTGGCGCCTCGGAAGCGGCATGGAATTTTGTTAACGGGATGGTGCCGGCCACAGTGGTGCTGGATAATGCCGGGCCGGACAGCATGGAAGTCGTGAAAAAACTTGCGGAAAAGAGGCAGCAATTGCACGACAATGTTGTCGGACCGCTGCAAGCATTGGGGAATGCGTATAATCGTGCAATGGGGATAGACAAAGCATCTGAGTATATGAGTAAACTTAGGGAAGACCAGAGGGCAGTTGAAGAGGGAGACCCGAACGCAGCCCAAAGCCAAAAATTAGTCAGCGAAGCAAATGGGCTGGCGGCATCGTTAGAAAATCAGAATCAATGAAATTTGCATCCAAATCGCCCCCAAAAAGTGATTATTAAATAGGTTCCCTTCGTAAGGTTAGAGTATGCACTCTTCGGTTTCTGGATACCATCTTGGGGTAATCCCTGATGGGAATAGGCGCTGGGCGCTTGCAAACGGGCTGCACCCAAGCGAAGGGCACAGGCGCGGCGCTGAGAAAATGGAGCTTCTTGTCAACTGGGCAATGAAGCAGGACGGGGTAAAGGAACTGAGCGTTTATGGGCTTAGTGAGGAGAATTTCAAGCGCAACCCGGCAGAACTTGCATGGCTCTATGACATTTATTATGATAAGCTAGCAAAGCTGCTTGATTCGGATGATATGCACGAGAAGGGTGTGAAGGTAAATATTGTTTCCACAAGCCCTCAGAAGGTTCCAAAAAACCTGCGCGATGTGTGCTTGGATCTTAAGAGCGAAACCAAATATTATGGAAATAAGGTCCTCAATATTCTTATCGGATACACGGGCCAGAGCGAGATTTTGCGCGCTGTGAGCTCTCCGATGAATAGGGTCAGAAACCTCTTTTTTGGGCTAAGCGAGGAAGACATTGTGCGAAGCCTGGGAGTAAAGAGCACTTGCGATTTTGTGATAAGAACTGGAGAAGAGGAAGCAGAGCGCGAGGCGAAGTCCGGATTTTTGCTCTGGCAGAGCGCGTACTCAGAGTTTTACCACATACAAAAATTCTGGCCTGATTTGGAAGAGCGCGATTTGCAGGACGCGTGGGGATATTTTTCTAACACGAGAAGGATGCAGGGGAAATAGTCAACTATTTAGTTCAAGATAATTAACCTAATTTATTTCAGCACTTTTCCCGTCTTCATATACCACAAATACAAATCGAGAAGAGAGTGGTTCATTTTAGCCTTTTGCGCGAAATTATCTAATGCGGATTCAATCTGAAGATAGTTTCGCTCAGTAATTGTTTTTGGAAGCGCGCTGATTAGCGCATGCTCGTGCATGAGGCGGATTATGTGCCGGTCAAGTATTGCGCAGTTGTCATGGCCCGTGTTTCGCAAAAAATGCGAAGACTCCTTGAGACCGTAGCCTTTCACATTTTCAAAAAGATAATTTCTTTTTTCCCGGTCGTTCTCGAATTCCTGTAATTTTTCTTTTATTCCAAAATGCCTGCGCGCGCCCACAATATATTCCGCTCGCTTGTTGTAGAAGCGATAGCCAAGGGATTTTAGCTCGCGCGTGAGTTTTTTTTGCGGCAAATTATAGAACCCATCAAAGCCTAGCGCATCCTGAACCTTAAGGCCCATCATCGCACTTGAGTTTGCGGTTGTTAGGCAGAAACAAAGTTCGGAAAACCAGTCCTCTTCGCTTTTCCCGGCGAATGATTTGAATTCATTATAGCGCTCTTTTATGCTTTTGGAAATGCCGTTTGTTTGGAGGGCGCGAAGTTCAAAGAGAAGCGCATTTGACATGTAAGAAAGGGAGATTGGAAAGAATAAAAAGCGGTGCGCGGCGTTTAATCAGGCAATTTTCAGGATTCTTGCCACTGCCTCAACTGAGCGGACGGAAAAATCCTTCGCGCGCGCCTTTGCCTGCGCAACACTCATGCGAGGGCCGGTAATACCATAACCAACTGGCTTATCAAATTTGAGCGAGAGATCTGAAACCTTTTCGGCTACCGTGTACGCAACAATTTCATCGTGCGATGTTTCTCCCTGAACAAGCGCGCCAAGAACCACTGCGCCGTCGATATCGGTGCGCGCGAGCTCTCTTTTGAGCGCGAGAGGGATTTCAAAGCAGCCGCACACTTTTACAATGGAAGCAACTTCAATTCCTTTCGCTTGCGCGGCGCGCTTCGCATTTGAAATCATCTCCTGCGCGATTTTTTTGTGGAAATCTGCTGCGATTATTGCGATTTTCATTACATGTTCCTCCATCTCTTTCTTTTTCGTCAACGTTTTTCTTTCTCTTGGAAAGAGAAAGAAAAAGGTTGGTGGGGCTCCGCTGCGATGATTGAAATTTTCATTTTTCCAGAATTTTGTTTTTCCATTCAGTTCACCTTCACGGGCGCCGCATTGTCCTTTCCCTGCCGCTCGCCAGTGCCGGCGCGCGCTGTGAGCTCGTGCGGCGCAAAGAGCATCCACATAATGTTTTGCGCGTGTTTTGATGCGCGGTTGTGCATGATTTTTCCGAGCTCCTCCGGAGTTTTAGCTTCATCTTCGTGCACGAAAACTTCGAACACTGTTTTTCCGGTCATGAGCTGCACTTGGCCAATTCCAAGTGATGCCTCGTGGCTGCAGGTTTTATCAACTGGAGCCGAGCCTGGCATTCCAAGAGCGATTGCGGCGGTGCACCCATGCTCTAGAAGCTGAAGGAGAGCAACGGGAAGGTCTTTTACTCCGGGAACGGTTTTTCTCAGGATTTTTACTTTCCATTTATTCGCTTTTGCGCAGGCATTGATTGTGTCGATTGCAATTTTTCCCATATCGCCGCGCGCAAACATCGTATCTACTATGGCAATTTTTTTCATATGATTTTCACCGCACAGTTGTACAATTTTTTCAGTTCCATTTTCCATTCACTCCCTCACAATCTCAACTATCGAGCCGTTTTCAAGAGAAAACTTCTTGCGCAGGCTTATTGGCGCAATGATTTCAATAATATTTGCAGGATGGTTTGTGCGGTGCGGGAGAATTGCCGCGGCTTCAACTTTGCCGTTCACCGTGCATTTCCAGCAATCGATTCCGCCAAAGGTGCGCTGCTCTGTTTTGAAGCCTTCGATTTTTATTGGCGCCGAGTTCGTGAAAAGCGCGCGCTCACTTGGGTTCACTTCCAAATTTAGGGTGCCGAGGAAAATATCCATGCCCAAAAGGTCCTTGAACTGCTTTTTGTACTGCGGAATTGAGGTGTAATATGTCCCTTCGCCAAGGCCGCTTAGGACCTTTCCGCTAAGCGAGACATTCTTCTTTTTTGAAAATATTTCCCCAAGCTCGAGGTAGAAGGATTCGAGCTCCTTGCGGCCTTTTTCAGTGAGCGCGATTTCGATTCCGGAATTGGAAACCTTTCGCGAAAGCACGCCTTCAGATTCAAGTTCCCTTAATTTGCGTGAAATGGACTGCTGCGAATACCCTGTGAGGGTTGCGAGCTCGGAAGTTGAGGCAAATGCGCTGCCAAAAAGCCCGGCTTTTTTTGCAATCAGAAGGGCAAGGCCGAGATTTTCTTCTTTCATAGAGGAAAAACCACTAGGAATTACTTAAAAAAGGGTTGCTTAACGAAAAAGGGTAAGAGAAAGCTACATAATTGGAGCAAATGGCAGCTCAAAAACAACAATATATGGTGAGCAGGAGCGGGAAAGGAATTAGCGGGATTTTAGAAAAGGCAGGGTAACTTTAAAACCCTTTCTCTAGTATCTTAAGTATTAATTTATTCATCGATTTTTCCAAGGTGTGGGCTAAAACTTTTCAATAGTTTCAAACGCGTATTTCCCCCGCGTAAGCCGTGCACCTAGAAAAGCAGGATTGGAGTTTGATTGGCTTGGTGTTAGACAGGGTTGCGCAGCATTTTTTGGTTCCCAAGCACGAAATAGTGCAGGATGATAAGGTTAAGGAAGTTGTCGAAAAGTTCGGCTCGCCTCTGACAAGTTTTCCCCGCGTCGACCCTGATGACTCGGCAATTATAGAAATTGGCGCAAAAAAGGGCGATTTGATTAAAATCACAAGAAACAGCCACACGGCCGGAAAAACAATCTATTTCAGGGTGGTCGGCAAATGACATTTGATGGCTGGTCTGTTATCAATTCCTACTTCAGGGACAGGAGCATCGCCAAAATGGAGATTGATTCCTTCAACCAGTTCGTGGAAAAGAAGCTGCCAGAAATCATTGTTGAAAACAACGAGGTCACTCCGAAAATTGAGGAAGTGCGCGTTGAATTTGAAAAAATATCCGTGCGCAAGCCGCAGATTGTTGAAGCCGATGGCTCCCCGCGGCAGAGATTTTTGCCGATGGAAGCGCGCCTGCGCAACAGGACATATTCAAGCCCGATACATCTCACAATGAGGCTGCTTAGAAGGGATGTTGAGCAGGACAAGAAGGAAACTTACATCGGAGAGCTTCCGGTGATGCTCAAATCAAACCTTTGCTGGCTCAATGGAAAGACCGGCGAGGAACTTGTTGAAATGGGAGAGGACTCGATGGATTTTGGCGGCTACTTCATAATCAACGGCTCGGAAAAGGCGCTCATGACCCAGGAAGTTCTTGCTTCAGACAGGGTAATTGTTTCCGAGCAGTCCGATAAAATCGTCGCTGAAGTTATCAGCACAAGAGGGGCCTTCAAGGGAAGGGTAAGAATCATAAGAAGCCCTGATGGAACTCTTGGAGTTACATTCCCGGCTTCGCCGCGAAAACTAAAACTTTTTGTTCTTCTAAAAGCTCTCGGGCTCAAAACCCCGCAGGCAATCACGGATGCATTCATTGACCAGAAAGAAATCCAAAACGATGTCATGATTAATAACGAAAACCTGCTTGTAAAAAGCGAGAAGGAAGCTCTTGATAAGATTGGAAAGTTTGTAGCGCCCGGGCAGGTTGAAGAGTACAGGCTCAGAAGGGCGCAAGAAGTTATAGATGCGTTCCTCTTGCCGCACATCGGCCAGGATTCTAAAAACAGGCTTGCAAAGGCTTACTACCTTGTGATGATGGCAACCAAAGCCGTTGAAAGGGCGTACAATTTAAGGGAGCAGGACGATAAGGACCATTACTCTAACAAGAGGCTTGAGCTTTCAGGAAAACTAATGGAGCACCTTTTCAGATACAGCTTCAAATATTTCATCAAGGACCTCAAATTCCAGATTGACAGGACCGTTACAAGGAGAAGGAAGCTCAACATTTCAACGATTGTAAGGCCAGGAGCGGTTTCGGAACGCATAAGGTTTGCAATGAGCACGGGAAATTGGATAGGAAGAGCCACAGGAGTTTCAAAGTTCATGGATCGCGTAAATTTCCTCTCGCCTCTGACCGATTTGAGAAAAGTAAAATCGCCGCTTGACAAGAACAGGGAACTTTATGAGGCCCGTGATGTTCACGGAACGCACTGGGGAAGGCTCTGCGCAATCGAAACGCCTGATGGGCCGCAGTGTGGGCTTGTAAAGAATCTTGCAATGCTCGCGCAGGTCACAACGGAAGCGGAAGAGGAGCCGGTTGAGAAGCTTCTCAAGGACATGGGAGTGAAATTGAAATGACACTTAATGCATTTGGAAATGTTGGTGCGAAGCACGGCCTATCGAGCCCCAAGGCGAAGATAGGGCGCTCCCCCAACCGGAGCAGCGGTTGAATGGCTGAAAGCGCAAAAAATGCAAAAATTTACATTAACGGAAGGCTGATTGGGTTTCACAATGACCCAATTAAGCTCACGCGCGAAATCATAGGCCGCAGGCGCGAGAACAAGATGTCTGAGCAGATAAATGTCGCATACCACGAGGACACGAATGAAGTTTACATAAACACGGACGCAGGAAGGGTGCAGCGCCCGCTTGTTGTTGTTGATGGCGGCAAAATAAAACTTGGCGATGAGCAGCTAAAGCAGCTGCGCGAAGGAAAACTTACTTGGAATGATCTTGTAGAGCAGGGATACATTGAATACCTTGATGCCGAAGAGGAAGAGAACGCTTTCATTGCGGCAAAAATTGACGAGCTCACAAAAGAGCACACGCACCTTGAAATTGACGGCGCGGCAATTCTTAGCATAATCAGCGCAATGATTCCCTACCTCGAGCACAACATGGCAGGAAAGGCGCTGCACGGGGCCAAGATGTTTAAGCAGGCGCAAGGGTTTGCCGCAAGCAATTACAATTTCAGAACTGACACGGAAAGCTTCCTTTTGTATTATCCGCAGAAGGCGCTTGTAAAAACCAAGATCGAGGACATAATCGGCCTCAATGAGAGGCCGCAGGTGCAGAACTTTGTTGTTGCAATAATGCCTTACGGATTCAACATCCTTGATGCTGTTGTATTGAACAAGGGCGCGGTTGACCGCGGGCTTGGAAGGAGCAGCTACTTTAGAGTATATGAAAGCTCCGAGAACAGGTATCCGGGCGGGCAGATTGACAAGTTCGAAATCCCTCCAGAGGACACGGTTGGATTTTTGGGCGCTGAAGCTTACAAAAAACTCGGCGAAGATGGAATAATACAGCTTGAATCCTATATCGGAGAAAATGATGTTGTGATTGGAAAGACATCGCCTCCAAGATTCCTTGAGGAGATAAATGAATTCGGTGTTGTGCAGGAGAAGAGAAGGGAAGCTTCGGTTACAATCAGAAAAGGCAAGGAAGGGCACGTTGACAAGATTTATGTTACAGAATCCGACGCGGGAAACAAGCTTGTGAAAATAAAAATCAGAAGCGAAAGAATTCCTTCGCTCGGGGACAAGTTCAGCTCAAAGCACGGGCAGAAAGGGGTTGTTGGCTTGATTGTTCCTGAAGAGGACATGCCATTTACGCCGGATGGAATTAAGCCGGATTTGATACTGAACCCGCACTCGGTCCCTTCCAGAATGACAATTGGGCATTTGCTTGAGATGCTTGGCGGAAAGGCGGCTTCGCTAAAGGCCGAGCAAATTGACGGAACCCCGTTCACCGGAACGCCGCAAGAAGATATCGAGGCAATGCTTCACAAGGCGGGCTTTAAGCCAAATGGCAAGGAAGTTTTCTACGACGGAACCACGGGGCAGAGAATTAAGGGAGAAATTTTTACAGGAGTTGTAGCTTATAGAAGGCTCTTCCACATGACAGCGCATAAGATACAGTCAAGGGCGCGCGGGCCTGTGCAGATACTGACAAGGCAGCCAACCGAAGGAAAAGAGAAAGAAGGCGGCCTGAGGTTTGGAGAGATGGAAGGAGAAACACTTGTAGGGCACGGAGCGGCAATGCTCTTGCAGGAAAAATTCATTGATGATTCAGACAAGGTCACTATGTGGGTTTCAGAAACCGCAGGAGTGATAGGGTTTGAGGACCAGATAAGAAAGACAAAGCGCGTGCTTGAAGTGAATGATTCAAAGATTTACCCGGTTGAGATGAGCTATGGGTTCAAGCTTTTGCTTGACGAGCTGAAGGCGCTCGGAGTTTACCCGAAATTGATTTTGACGGACAAGGTGTGAATGACATGATTGGAAAATGTGTAATTACGGAAAATGTCGGGCATGAAGCAAGGCCTATCGAGGCTCAAGCCGAAGATAGGGCGCTCTCCCAACCGGAGCAGCGGTTGAAATGATGCTCAAAAGAATCAAGGCTGTTGAATTCAGAATACTCTCGCCAGAACAAATCAGGAAGATGTCTGCGATTGAAACCAAGAGCCCGGAAACTTACGATAAGGACGGCTTTCCAATGGAAGGCGGCTTAATGGATAACCACCTCGGAGTAATCAACCCGGGGCTTCGCTGCAAAACATGCGGAAACACAATGAAGAAGTGCCCGGGGCACTTTGGGCATATTGAAATGGTAAGGCCTGTATGCCACAGCGAATTTGGAAAAAAGCTTGAAGTTCTGATGCAGGCAACATGCCAGGGCTGCGGAAGAATTGCAATGCCCGATGACAAGCTTGAGCAGCTCAAGATTTACATAGGCGATGAGTCGCTTGATATTGCAAAGAAAATTCTCACAAGGGCAAGAAAGGCAAAGAAATGCCCTCACTGCGCGCACGAGAGAAAAGTAATCTCGCTTGACAAGCCAACCAACTTTTACATTGATAAAGACAGGATTTACCCAACGCAGATCAGGGAATGGGTTGAGAAGATTCCAGACCAGGACCTTGAGTTCTTCGGATATGAGAAGGGCAAGCTCCGCCCTGAGTGGTTCATAATGACGGTTCTGCAGGTGCCGCCAATTAATCTGCGACCAAGCATCACGCTCGAATCCGGAATAAAGAGCGAAGATGATTTGACGCACAAGCTTGTCGATATTATAAGAATAAACATGAGGCTCAAGGACAACATCGATGCGGGAGCGCCGCAGTTAATCATTGAGGACCTCTGGGATTTGCTCCAGTACCACGTGACCACTTATTTCAACAACAACACGGCAGGAGTGCCGCCAGCAAAGCACAGGAGCGGAAGGGCTCTTCGCACGCTTGTT
>Ga0209542_10002144_pt1 | contig 44876 bp, 45 predicted proteins | sample RifCSPhighO2_01_FD_184028 | JGI IMG/M metagenome (GOLD analysis project Ga0209542, IMG submission 184028) | Soil microbial communities from Rifle, Colorado - Rifle CSP2_plank highO2_0.1 (SPAdes) (version 2) | ecosystem: Environmental > Terrestrial > Deep subsurface > Rock core/Sediment ...
CACTCGGGGAGACGGTGAGACGGGGGAAGATGTAACTCAAAACATCAAAACAATTGAAAGTATCCCACTCTCACTAACATCAGAAAAAATACCCGCCGAACTCGTCGTCCGAGGAGAGATATTCCTCACCAAAAAAGAGTTCACCCGCATTAACAGGGAACAGTCCGGGCGTAGCGAGAAAATCTACGCTAACCCACGCAATCTCGTGGCCGGATCAGTCCGTCAGCTTGATCCCAAAATTACCGCCAGCCGAAAACTTTCTTTCTATGGCTACGCTTTGATGGGTTCAGATATAACAAGCCATAGCCAGGAATACGATAAATTGAATAATTTTGGTATCCCAACCAATCCCGAAGGCAAAATTTGTAAGGACCTGGCCGAGATCCAAGAATTTTACGTTGAAATTGAAAAACAACGAGTGGCACTGTCATACGAAATAGATGGCATCGTGATTAGTATCAATAACAACTTACTGTTAGAACGCGCCGGCATCGTCGGCAAAGCCCCGCGCGGAGCGGTGGCGTATAAGTTCGCGCCCCAAGAAGCCGAGACTATCGTTGAGAATATTGTCGTTCAGGTCGGCCGGACGGGGACTTTGACGCCGGTGGCGTTTCTGCGGCCAGTCAATGTCGGCGGCGTGATGGTCTCGCGGGCCACTCTTCATAATTTAGATGAAATAAAACGTTTGAGAGTTAAGATAGGGGACACAGTCATCGTCGGCCGAGCTGGCGATGTCATCCCTGACGTTAAAAAGGTCTTAGTTGAGTTAAGGACCGGAAAGGAAAAAGAATTCCGTATGCCGTTGAGGTGCCCGGCCTGTGGAGAGAAAATTGTCCAAATGGAAGGCCAGGTCGCCTACAAGTGCGTCAATCAAGACTGCCCGGCCATCAAACGAGAGGCCATCTACCACTTTGTTTCGCGCAAAGCCCTGGATATGGACGGCATCGGGCCCAAGATAATTGACCAACTGATGGACGTGGCTTTGATTAAAGACGTGGCCGATTTGTATACATTAAAAAAAGAAGATTTACTGAACCTGGACCGCTTCGCGGAAATATCGGCTGGCAATGCGATTGATTCAATCCACGCTCGTAAAAGCGTCCCGCTATCACGATTTATTTATGCCCTGGGTATTCCGCATGTGGGGGAAGAGACGGCCTTTACGCTGGCTAAACGATTTGGCACCTTTGAAAAGTTCCGCCTGGCCAGCCAGTCAGAGCTTCAGGCGATTGAAGACATCGGCCCGGTGGTATCGGACAGCATTTCCAATTGGTTCAGCCACGCATACAACAAAAAACTCTTAGAAAAGTTTAAGGGGTCAGGGCTGAAGATAGAAAACGAGAAAATAGTCCGCCAGCTGGCGGACCGAAAACTTGAGGGCAAGACGTTCGTTCTCACCGGCACGCTGGAATCATTGAGCCGAGACCAAGCCAAAGAGCGCATTCGCGAACAAGGCGGCGACGTCTCCTCGTCGGTTTCCAAGGAAACCGACTTCGTCGTCGCCGGCGCCGAGCCCGGCTCCAAATACGACAAAGCGGAGAAATTAGGCGTCAAAATTCTTGATGAAAAGGAATTTCTAAAGCTTCTTGGCTAGTTTCTTGGCATTGCCGTGGCTCAACAGCCCTCTATATGAAGCCAGTACTTCCGGGCGATTATCTAATCTAATTTTCTTAAGCATTCGCCGCTTTGTAACTGTCCGCAATACTCGGTGGTCTGGGAAATGCACCCAACCCAGGAAATCAATTCCCGAAGCCAAAGTTTTAATAAACACTTTGTCAGGATGGATTTGTAATTTAAGTTTTTCTTCTAAAAAAGACGCGAGCTTTGGTAGCAACTCTTCCAAATAGCTTTTATCACGAGAAAAAATGGCAAAGTCATCGGCGTATCTGATATAGTATTTTTCTTTCATGTGGTGCTTTATCCATTGATCGAATTCATTCATATAGATATTCACGAAAAGTTGTGATGTCAAATTGCCCAACGGTAATCCTCTGCCCGGTTTGGCTGAGAAACTTTCAATAATATTTTTTAGTAAGGCCATGATGTCTTGGCCGGGGATATATCTTTCTAGAATACCCAACAGTATCGTATGGTGGATGTTCTCAAAGAATTTCCTGATGTCGCATTTCAGGACCCAGCAGGTCCGGGCATGATTGCGAGATGCTTGGTACGCCATGGCCCGGAAACGGGCCATGGCCTTGTGAGTGCCTTTCCCCAAACGACATGAAAACGAATCAGCGATGAAGGTCTTATCGAAAAATAGATACAACACCCGATACACCGCGTGGTGGAGTAATCTGTCCCTAACCGACGACTTATGTATCTGCCGCGGCTTGGGGTCGTTGATGCGAAACGCTTGATATGGCCCGTGCCGATAGGTATGATTGATAAGGTCACAATGGAGCGTGAAGATGTTGCCCATCAAATCAAGCGAGAACTCTTGAACATCCCGTTTGCCGCGTTTGCCTTTCAGAAACTCCTGCCAAGCAGTCAACAAATTTTCAACGGAAACGATATCACTAAAACTATGATCAAAAACAATCCTTCCTTTAGCCCCCCCCCCGGACACAATCTGTCCATTCTGCAAAAACTGGTCGGTGTCTATAAACTCTGGCATGGTTATTTTCTGAGATTAGATAAGTCGCACAAATACACCATCGGCCTGGATATTGATAATCTGTTCCGCGAGTTAATAAAGCAAATCATTTCAGGAAGCTACAAAACGCCAGAACAGAAAGGATATTACCTAAACCAAGCTTCGGACATACTGGATATCTTAAAATACATGCTTCAAATTATATGGGAAATGAACGTTCTCGACAATAATAAATACATTGCGCTATCTGAACCTCTCAACGAGGCAGGGAAGATGCTCGGCGGTTGGCAGAAGCAAACAAAGAGAGTTTCGAGAGAGCCTGGTTGTCAGCGTTCCACTCATTCTGGTTGGCCACCGAATTCAGGTTGACGTTCCAGCCGTCGCTGTTCCAGTTCGCGTTCAGGACCCAGTGCTCCGTGTGAAGTGCTTTCTATTTCACTGTCCTTTGAATACTCTAGGGACTGTATCGTATTCGTGAGCTTGCTCACATAGCACTCCGCACCAAGTATCTTCGTTTTTAAAGCTCCAAGAGCAACCGTAATGCACGCTTTAGAATTCGGCCGCCGGTGGCCGTAGCGACCGGCAGATTCGCCTAGTATCCAAAACAAGTATACAAAATTTATGAAAAATAAAACGGACCGGTTGGGGATGAAACCCAAACCGGTCCAAGAACCAAGCAACCAGAGAACCAAGTTCCTAGGCGACTTGCGAGAGAGCCTGGCGGCCAGCGCCCCACCCACTCCGGCGGGCCACCGAACGCAGGCCGACGTACCAGCCGTCGCTGTACCAGCGCGCGTCCAGGACCCAGACGGCGCCGTTCTCGTCCATGACATACCCGATGTTGGCGTAGCCGTTGATGAGAAGCGGACCCTCCTGACCCTGGCCCTGCGCCTCCAGCATGTAGTAGTACTGCCCGATGCTGACAAAGCGCTTGGGCTGCGGACCCATTGCAACCATGATGTCCGGATCATGCGAAGGCCGACGGAGTGTGTGCACACCGAGCTGACCGGCGGCCACGTCCTCTTTAACGCCACCGAACAACTTTGGAATCCGCTCGTCGATATAGCAGAACTTCACTTTGGTGTTACCCATCGTGAAGGCCTGCTTGGCGACGAACCTCCCGCCGACCAGCGGCACATTGCCCTCGAACTTGAGCAGGGGACCGGGATCGTCGGTGGCACGATCAACGAGCACGAGCTCGCCTGACTCAAACCGCTCGATCCTCTCCTCGCCACCAAACAGGTTGACGAGATTCTGGATGCGCACCACGGGTTTCCAGTAAGCCATAACTGACCTTTCTCCGCCACTACAGCGGAATAGGCGCCGCACTACACAGCCGCCTATTTGGAAAAGAGCGAAACTGCTCCTGTCGGTAAGCCTTTTCAATGCTCCACCGTACCTATTCATTATACTCCTTTTTATACTAAAAGTCAAGAGTGTTTAGCGGCCCAAAATATGTTATTTTTAACAGGTGCTTACTGATAAAGAACTAGACAAAATAGCAGGTTTAGCTCGACTGAAAATAGAAGCATCTGAGCGCGAGCGTCTCAAAAAGGACTTGTCCTCTATTTTGGATTATGTGGCCAAGCTAGATTCGGCTGATACGTCCGGCGTGGAGCCGCTCTATCAAACCACCGGCCAGGTAAACTCCACTCGTGCCGACGAACCCCGTGGCGAATTTCCGATGGGGGACAAGCTGTTAGAATTACTGGTCGGCCAAGCGCCCCAATCTAAAGACATGCTTATCAAGGTCAAGCATGTCTTTAGCAAATCCTAATTTCTAATATCTAATTTCTAAACAAATCCAAATGCCGGAAATTCCAAAAGGGCTGACAATAAAAGAAGCGAGAGAAGGCCTGGACCGCCGAGATTTTTCCGCCTCTGAATTATTTGAACACTACAAAACAAGAATTGAGACCCAAAATCCGGAATTAAATGCTTATCTAACTATTTTTGATAAGGATTCAAGTTTTAAGTTTCAAGATACAGGTTCTTTGGCGGGAATTCCGTGCGCCATCAAAGACAATATCCTAATCGAAGGCACTGTGGCCACGGCCGGTTCCAAAATACTTGAGAACTATATCTCCGCCTATGACGCGACGGTCATAAAGAAACTGCGCGCCGCCGGCGCGCAGTTTCTGGGCAAAACCAACATGGATGAGTTTGCCATGGGTACTTCTACCGAAAACTCTGCTTATGGTCCAACTAAAAACCCACTTGACCTGACTCTGGTACCGGGTGGTTCAAGCGGCGGGTCTGCCGCGGCGGTAGCCGCGGACCTGGCCATCTTTGCCCTTGGCGCTGATACCGGCGGTTCCATCCGTCAGCCAGCATCTATGTGTGGCATCGTCGGCCTCAAGCCCACCTATGGCCGTGTCTCCCGCCACGGTCTGATTGCTATGGCTTCCTCATTTGACCAAATCGGTCCGCTCACCAAGATTGTGTATGATGCGGCTCTCGTCCTAAATACTCTCTGCGGCAAAGATATCTTTGATTCTACAACTGTGGACAAGCCAGTACCCGATTTCACCGCTAAACTAGACCTTAGTATCAAGGGCTTGAAAGTCGGTGTGCCAAAAGAATTCTTTGGCACTGGCCTATCTGCAGAAGTAGAGGAGAGCATCCGCGGAGCCATCAAACAGCTAGAAACTCTGGGTTGCAAACTAGTTGATATCTCATTGCCAAACTTTGAATATGGTTTGGCGGCATATTACATCGCCGTGCCTAGTGAAATATCGGCCAATCTCGCCAGATTTGATGGCATCCGCTATGGTTATTCTTCGCCCAACGCAAAAACTTTGTTGGACACCTATGTCCAATCCCGTTCGGAGGGCTTCGGCCCCGAGCCAAAACGCCGCATCATGCTCGGTACCTATGCCTTATCTTCTGGGTACTACGATGCCTATTACCTCAAAGCCCAAAAAGTCCGGGCGCTCATCAAAAAAGATTTTGACCAGGCGTTTAAGCAGGTAGATGTCATTGTTGGGCCGACATCACCCAACACTGCCTTCAAACTCGGTGAGAAGGTTTCAGATCCACTTGCGCTATACTTAGAGGATATCTACACTGTGCCCGTAAACCTGGCGGGCCTGCCAGGCATTTCGGTACCCTGTGGTCTGGGTAGCAAGAGCAAGATGCCTGTTGGATTACAAATAATTGGTAAGCTATTTGACGAAGAAACTCTTCTGCGAGTCGCGCATCAATTTGAAAAATCATGATTGATATTATCCAAACCATTATTTATATCCTTGAATTAACTCTCGTACCCGTGACGATTCTGATTATCTTTGGATTGATGAGTATTTCCCGCAAACATTATGAACTGCGTCAAAAATTAATTGCCGAGCCAGAACGGGCGGCCCAAGCAGAGCCGGCCACACTGTTGGCCGCTCGCTGGCAAGAGATTATGCAACGCATTGAATCCATCCGCGAAGGCGAATGGAAATTCGCCATCATTGAAGCGGACAACCTGGTGGATGATTTATTAAAAAATTTGTTTCCGGGTGAAACGATGGGGGAGCGGTTGATGAACATAGACAAGACTCAACTCTTGACCATAGACGACCTCTGGGAAGCGCACAAGATTCGCAACCGACTCGCTCACGATACAAATTATTTCCTCCGCCATGCCGAGGCGGTTAACGCCATCCGCCTCTACGAAAAAACCCTCAAAGAATTAGGGGCATTATAGTTAAAAACAAAAAGCCGTCGGCGGGTACAATGGCTAGAACACCATTGATCCACCGACGCAGGTCAACTCTATCGCTTTGGGAAGCGCTTGAGCCGTTCTTCAGCCTCTTCAATAGCGTCACTCAACGCCACAAGGTCAGGCTGAAGATTTAGCAAAGAACGTACCGCTCCGACTCGACGATTGGTTGAAGCTTTCGCCAACTGTCGGAGTGGGTTTCCAAGAGCCTCTACAATATCCTCTGCGCACGCAATGTTTTCATTGGCACGCCGGACTCGCTCGTCAAGGCTCAGGACTTCAATGCTGACACGAAACGAACTGTTCAGTTTGGCAGTTTGGGAACGAATTTCCATCTGCGCTTGCTGAACTAGTGTACGAACTTCACCGACTTTCTCAAAGGATTGGCCATTCAAGCACTGAAGTGCCCTTGAGACGAGATCGGTAGCCTGCTTGATAACGCCGACTTCTGCGCAAGTACCGAGCATAGCTTTATCCCTCTTTCACTTATTTTATAGCAAAAATAAAAACACTAATCAAGAGAATTTCTTATCTGTGGACCTACGGGGAGTCGAGCCCCGACTTCGTCCATGCCATGGACGCGTGATACCGTTTCACTATAGGCCCTAATTTTGCATTGAAAAAGTAACACAAAAATGCTATGCTGACAAGATTAAATCCATTAATCGCCCCTGTCGTTCAACGGATAGGACCGGGATTTCCTAAATCTCAAATCTAAGTTCGACTCTTAGCGGGGGCATCAAAATTATGACATTACCACCAGAAGTTAAAAAAATACTAGAAACCCTCAAAGAAGGAGGCCTTGAGGGGTTTGTCGTGGGTGGCTGTGTGCGCGATCTTTTGATGGGCCGTGAGCCCAAAGATTGGGATATCACCACCAATGCCAAGCCAGAAAAAATTCAGAAACTCTTTCCCGAACATGTCTACGAAAATACATTTGGCACGGTGGGGGTGAAAACTGGCTCGGAAGATTCGGTTCTAGCTATTGTAGAGGTGACACCTTATCGCGTAGAGGGAAAATACACCGACAAACGTCATCCAGACGAAATTAAATTTGCCGACAACATGGCCGATGATTTGTGGCGGCGGGATTTTACTATCAACGCCATGGCGATGGATTCTGAAGGCAATATCATAGACAATCATGGCGGACGAAAAGATATCCAAGACGGCCTCGTTCGGACGGTCGGTAATCCGGAGGAGCGATTCAGCGAAGATGCGTTGCGAATGTTGCGAGCGGTCCGATTCACGGCCACATTAGAATTTAAGATTGAGAAAGAAACTTTCCAAGCCATCCAAAAAAATGCTGGCTGGCTCAAAGCCATTTCCAAAGAACGCATCCGCGATGAATTCGTAAAAATAATTGAATCAGACCGCGCCCACGAGGGGATACAACTCTTGGAGGAGTGTGGCCTGCTGGAGTATATCATACCCGAGATGCGGGAGGGCATCGGCGTGGCCCAAAATCTTCATCATATCTATACCGTTTGGGAGCACAACCTGCTCGCTCTGAAATACACCGCCGACAAAAAATATTCTTTGCCGGTACGCCTGGGCTCGCTCTTCCACGACATCGGCAAGCCGCGCTCAAAGCGCGGCGAGGGTACCCACTCTACATTCTATGGCCACGAAGTCATCGGGGCTCGCATGGTGGCTGGCATCGTAGATCGCTTGAAATTCGCCAACGACATTTCTGAAAAGATTATCAGGCTCGTGCGCTATCATATGTTTTTTTACACACCGGACGAAGTCACGGCTTCTTCGGTGCGGCGATTACTCGCCAATGTCGGCAAAGAAAACGTGGAAGATTTACTCAAGCTTCGCGAGGCGGATCGTATCGGTTCAGGCCGACCCAAAGCCATACCATATAAACTCCGCCACTTGAAGTTTATGATAGACAAAGTTTCCCGCGACCCGATCTCGGTAAAGATGTTAAAAGTTAACGGCAATGACGTGATGCAAGAACTTAAAGACGGGCCGGGGCCAAAAGTTGGCTTGGTATTAAATATGTTGCTGGCCGAAGTACTGGATGACCCAACCAAAAACAAAAGCGAGCAACTTATCAGCCGCATTCACGAATTGGATAAGAGCTCACCCGAAGAGCTTGCCGGCGCCCTAAAAAAGATACAAGATGCCCAGGAAGCAGAGGATAAAACCCTCGCCGATAAACATTATGTCCAAACGAATCAAGATTAAACGGTTTGATAAGTCGCTACCGTTGCCGGAATACAAAACCAAGGGTGCAGCTGCTTTTGATTTCTACACTCGAGAAGAAGCCGTTATTAAACCAGGAGAGCTCGCAATGATACCTATCAATTTGGCAATTGAGATACCGAGGGGTTATTTTTTACTGCTAGCCGCCCGAAGCTCAACCTACAAACTTGGCCTAACCATGATCAATGGTATAGGCATCATAGATCCAGATTTTCGTGGCGATGAAGACGAAATTAGATGCGTTGTACAAAACTACACCAAGAAAAAAGTAGTAATCGAAAAAGGCACGCGTATTGTTCAAGGATCCTTGGTCAAAATCACTCAAGCCAACTGGCAAGAAGTCTCTAAAATGTCGGCAAAAACTCGCGGCGGTTTCGGTTCAACCGGCCACAAATAAGCTGGTAAAGTAGCCCAAAATAGACTAAAATAAGTTAGTTAGACTACAGGCCGTAGTGTAACAGTAACACGCACCGTTCGGGTCGGTGAGACTCCGAGTGCAAATCTCGGCGGCCTGACTACAATACATAATTATATCTATGTCAAGATATACGATTTCTTGTCATCATTGCGGCAAGCAAGCAACGAAGTATAGTGGCCACGTAAAGGAAAATTTAAAACTTGGTAATTTTTCTTATTGTTCTAAGAACTGCTCCTACAAACATATAAAGACAGGGAAAACCCTTACCTGCGATAATAATCTTTGTAAAAAATCTTTCTACAGAGTAAAGAATCAGATCTCGGATTATAATTTCTGTTCTCGTTCCTGTGCCGCGATAATAAACAATAAAATACACCCCAAATGGCCTCCGAGAAAGTGCAAAAATCACGAATGCACCAGACTACACAATAGGGAAGGTTCTCTTTATTGCTCAATGGTGTGTATCAGGGTTGGCCGATTCAAATATACTAGAAAAGAAATTCTAGGTCTTTTGAAAAGATTCAGTCGGGATAGTCTAAGAGCCCCCGCTAAGAGGGATGTTCCAGAGTTAAGTCATCGTGCTATTCACATGTTCGGTTCTTGGAATACAGCATTGGAGTTAGCTAGGATAGAAGCACAACGCTCACATGATCACCGCATGTACAAACGAGCTCGGACCAAGGCCGTTGATGGCCACATTTGCGATTCAGTTTCAGAAGCTCTCATTGATAACTGGCTCCACAAAAATGGCATTGCTCACGAAAGAAGCGTAAAATATCCAAACACAAAACATTCTGCGGACTGGGGAATAGGGAACAACATTTTTGTAGAATATTTTGGCCTAGCAAAGGACAGCCCAAGATATGACCGGGCCATCAAGGAAAAGCAGAAAATCTGCAAGAAAAACGGCATCCGCCTAGTTGAAATTTATCCATCTGACCTATATCCTAAGGTGTCACTAGATAATAAGTTAACAGTACTTAAACAATGAAGGCAATTGTTTTTGGGCATAATGTATCAGATGGAGAAAAGCTCGCGCTAAATGCGGGGTTTGAGATTGTAAAGAAAGACCCCGATTTCGTCATCAGTTACGGCGGGGATGGCACACTCATGAAAGCCGAGTATGCCTATTCGGGTATCCCAAAGATAGTTTTAAAAGACAGCGCTATTTGTAAAGTATGTTCGGAATTTCCAAATGAAATGGTTCTCCAAAAAGTTACGGGGGGCAGTTATGATACCAAAACACTGATGATGCTTGACGCCACGGTCAAGGGTAAAACTATCACTGGCATGAATGACATCGTCGTTCATAACGGTGACCCAAGGCACGGAATGCGTTACCGGCTCTGGACGAATGGTAAACAGATAGGCAATATTATCATTGGTGATGGTATTGTGGTGGCCACGCCATTTGGCTCAACCGCTTATTACCGCAGTATCACTGATAGTTTCTTTGAGATTGGTATCGGCCTGGCATTTAACAACAGCATTGAACAATCCGATCATGTTGTGCTTGATGACCAAGCCATCATCAAGCTTGAGGTTACGCGTGGTCCGGCTCTGGTCTATGCTGACAATCAAAAAGAATATCTGGAATTAAAAGAAGGACAGGAAGTAACCATACGACAATCAATTAAAAAAGCGAGATGGGTGATTGTAAAATAATTGGGCCCGTAGCTCAGCTGGTAGAGCGCGTCATTCGCATTGACGAGGCCAGGAGTTCGAATCTCCTCGGGTCCACAAATATTGGAAAATCAGATAGAATAGGGAGTCATGGACTCCATCTTTAAGGGATTGAACGACAAACAAGTAGAAGCAGTCAAAGCCGTTGATGGGCCGGTTTTGGTTATTTCCGGGCCGGGTTCGGGCAAGACCAAGGCCCTTACTCATCGTATTGCTTATATGATTTCACAAGGCATCAATCCGGCCAATATTCTAGGAATAACCTTTACTAACAAAAGTGCGGCTGAAATGAAAGAACGCATCAGCCACCTGTTGGGAAGCAAAGGTAAAGACAAAAAACTAGAAATGCCCACTATCGGCACGTTTCATGCGATTGGTCTGCGGATTCTCAAGCGCGAGATTGGCGCGCTGGGATACAATATAAACTTTTCAATCTCCGACAGCGATGACCAATTAGCTCTGATGAAGCGTATCATGGGTGCATTGGAGATAGACCCCAAGCGGCACAACCCGCGAGGAATGCTTCGCCGCATTTCTAAACTTAAGACTGACCTGATTTCGCCTGACAGCTACGAGCCCAAAGATTTCAGCGAAAAGATGGCCGCCAAGATTTATAAACTGTACGCCCAAGAGCTCAAGGCCATGAATATGCTGGACTTTGATGACCTTATCGTCCTGCCGGTGCGAATTTTTCGGACCAAGCCCGAGACGTTGGCCAAGTATCACGCCCAATGGAAATATATCCTGGTGGACGAGTATCAAGATACCAGCCACGACCAGTACCAATTCATCCGATTGTTATCTCAAAAACACAATAATGTTTTTGCCATCGGGGATGATGCCCAATCTATCTATGCCTTCCGCGAAGCCGACATTCGCAATATTCTAAATTTTCAAAAAGACTACCCCCAGGCGCGGATAATTTTGCTGGAGCAAAATTATCGCTCTACCCAAAATATTCTCGCTGCCGCCCAAGGAATTATCGGCAATAACAAAAGCCAGTTCCCAAAAACATTGTGGACCGAGAACGGAGAAGGGGAACGGATTACGGTCAAAGAGACGTTGAACGAACGGGCTGAAGCCAACTACATCATCGGCCAGATAACCGCCGGCCTTCGGCAAGGCCGGCGACTGACCGATTTCACCGTCCTGTACCGCACCCACGCCCAATCGCGAGCAATTGAAGAAGCGCTCATCACCAAAGGCCTACCATACCAAATTGTCGGCGGTATTAAATTCTACGAACGCAAAGAAATTAAAGATATTTTGGCCTATTTGAAATTTCTACATAACCCCACCGATGTTTTGGCTTTGGAGCGTATCTACAACGTCCCTGCCCGTGGCATCGGCGACTCCGCCTATAAAAAAATACTGGCCGTGGGTAACAAGGATTTATTTGCATCAATAAAAAAACTAACCAAAGAAGAAATAAAGCTGGAAACACCGCTGAAAAGATTCCGGGCACTGATTGAAGACCTTCGTCAGGCGGTGGCCGAAAAACCGTTGACTAAAGTCATCGGCCATATTGTAGATAAAATCGGCTATGAGGAATATCTTAAAAACCTGGCCACAACCAAGGCCTCGCCCGAAAGTCTGGAAGACCGCATAGAAAACATCCAGGAGTTAAAGACGGTTGCTCGTGGCTATGATAACTTAGACCCCGGCCAGGGGCTGGCGAAATTCCTGGAAGAAATCGCCCTACTCCAAGATGCCGATCGCACTAAAGACGAAACCCCACGCGTAAACTTAATGACCATGCATTCTTCCAAAGGCCTGGAGTTCCCGGTAGTATTCATCGTTGGCATGGAAGAGGGTCTCTTCCCGCACTCGCGCTCCATCTACCAGCCCCACGAGATGGAGGAGGAGCGCCGACTCTGCTATGTCGGCATCACCCGCGCCAAGGAGCGACTCATCTTGACCCATGCCAAGTACCGTAATATTTTTGGCACAACTGAAGTCAATCTGCCTTCGCGATTCCTGACCGAAATGCCCCAGCATACCTTGGATTACCAATTCTTGGACCCAGACAACGACTACGAAGAGGTCTTAACCTATGATTAAATTATTTCCTAAAAAATCACTCGGCCAGAACTTTCTCATCAATCAAGGCGTGGTGGCGCGCATTATTGAAGCGGCCGAATTAAATTCAAACGAAACGGTGTTAGAGGTGGGGCCGGGCTCGGGCGTACTGACTAAAGTTTTAGCCGAGCGGGCTGGCCGCTTGTTCGCGGTGGAAAAAGACCACCGAGCGATAGAAATATTGAAAAAGGAATTACCAAGTACAGTTCAAATCATTGAAGAAGATGTTTTAAAGTTTGATCCGCGGGCCGCGGGCCTGACGGCAGGGGAGTACAAAGTCGTCGCTAATTTGCCGTACTACATCACCTCGCACTTTTTGCGATTGATGTTGGAGGAATGGCCCCGGCCCGCATTGGCGGTGCTGATGGTCCAACGCGAAGTGGCCCAGCGAATGCTTGCCAAACCACCCGATATGAATATGCTCGCACTGTCGGTCCAATATTACGCCAAGGTAAGCGTGGTAATGCAGGTGAGCCGGGGAAGTTTCCGCCCGATACCAAATGTGGACTCGGCGGTGATTAAACTAGTACCTAAAGAAACACCATTCTCACCAGAAAAAACTCAAAAACTTTTTGATATTGCTGGTGAATGCTTCTCCGGAAAAAGAAAGCAACTCATCACCACTCTGCCAGGGGCCATAGGTAAAGACAAAGAGGAGACGAGGATACTCCTTGAAAAACTAAACATCAATCCCATGGCCCGGCCAGAGACCCTGCGTCTAGACGATTGGCTTAATCTGCTAAAAGAACTACAATAAAACTAATGCGTTACAAAATTATCGGGGTTGCTCTAATTTTACTGTCTTTTTTATTGATAGGATCTTCTCGGGCTGATATTTCTACGCCCACCCCCAGTATTGAAGAGATATTAGGATGTTTGCCACCCAGCTCCTTGGAGTGTTCAGACCAAAATTCATATGACCGGCTTTCCTGGCGTCTCCAGGAACTTGGCACCTACAGTTCAGAGATTGGTAAGGACCAGTTAAATGCCTGCCAACAGCAAATTACCGATTATCAACATGAGTTAGCAATATTCAACACTTGTGCACCCAAGCTTAATCTTAATTTTGACCAAACCCAAATAAACAGCGCGATTGGATCGTATGTTTGCTCTGGCTTTTTAGAAAATAAAGGTACCTACAATAAAACAACGAGAATGTGTGAATGCAGTTCTGGTTACATTCTGTATCAGAGTGAGTGTAAAAATCCTCTTGAAATTTGTCAAACCAAGCATGGACTTAATACAATCGCTCAAAATGGAAACTGTGTTGTGATAAGCTCCATGATGACCCTTAGGCCATCTTCTTCGCCAACAGCTACTCCATACTTGCCCGAAAAAATATTAAAGTACATCCCAACTATTAAACCGAACCCACCCGCTCTTGAGCCGGCTAATCAATTGCAATATGTACCCTATGACCAGCCAAATCAGCCGATTACAGCACCCACAAAGAATGGTATAATGAGTTCATTAAGATTTTTAGGTCGGGCTTTTATGGATTTATTCCGCATAATTTTCTAAAACGTGAAACTCTTTATCTTATATCTAATCATCTTCATACTTATTTTTGTGATGTTGGCACCCGGAGCGGCCAATGCTTTCGCTTTCGGCGGACGGATAACATCGGCAAATTACACCTTGTGCTGTATCACAGGTACCACATATTGTGTGGTACCTGGTGTTGATATGACCATAAGTAGCATGACATCTTTTCATAGAGTTCTATACATACCTTTCATTTCCACCCTATACAAATACTATCTACTGCGCTCCAGTATTGAAGCTCTGGGCACATATATACCATTGCCATATCCCATCTTCAGCAACTGCTCAAGTAACATCATTAGGATCATCGGAGTCTCGCTATATTAGGTATCAACAGTTGTGGGGAATAGGGGTCTTGACCGTGGTATAATTTAACCAGGAAAGTCCTGGTTTTTTAGCATAATCGGGACCATATAATACCCGATGCCCATCAAAACTAAGATCGGTATTGTTCTCGTGGCAGTAATTGCCGTGTTTTCGGTTTACCAACTTAGCAAATATGTCCACGTTCTAGCGGGAAATGGGCCGACATTGGCTAACATCTTTTCGTCCGGCGATACCCAAAATTGCGCCACCTGCGACCCTGACCACGACGGCCTGACCAACGCCGAGGAAGTACTCTGGAATACAGACCCATTTAATTCGGATACGGACACGGATGGATTCAAGGACGGAGAAGAAGTGGCCTCGGGACACAGTCCTTTAATTCCTGGCCCAAATGACCTAATAAATAATGACAACCTCACCGAACAACTTTCAAGTTTGACGGTCGCCGGCCTGGCGGCCGGCGACCTCAATCCCGCCAGCGCCAGCTACGAACAAACACTGGCCGATATTACCTCATCAGTTGCTGATGCCGGCAAATATCTTTTCAACAAAACCGTGAGCCAGGATTCGCTGAACATTGTGCTGGGCAATCCCACGGTGAACACAAATTATGTAAAAACGGTAATTCCAATCATTCAAAAATTCAGTGGTGCTTTGGAGGTACAGTTCAATCGTGTCATTGATGACCTCAACACTATTGGAGACAAAGGATTTCCGGAGCAACTAAGAAATTTCTATGCTCAACAAGCAAAGATTTTTGAAGGAATCTCAACTGACACTCTGGCTGTTTCTGTGCCCAAAGGTTTTACCGAAAGTCACATCGCTTTTGTATCACTTGCCCGACAGATGCAGACATTAGATGAAGCAATCTCAAAGGGCGATGTTGATGTCATAAAAGCGACTATTGCCTTGGGTTCATTGGGAGACATACCTGATAAATATATTGCATTCCTAGACGCCTTTGTGACTGCACTTGAAAAAGAAAATGTAGACATGGATGCTATTGAAAATTCGCTCAAATGAACCGCCGATTCATATCAATCGTATTGCTGATTAGTATTCTAACCATGAGTATCGGGGTGGCTTTTCCATCACCCGTCCAAGCAGTCACTGCCGGCCAAGTGGGTAGTATCATCGCCCAAGGTGGTGGTTGTGTCGGCAGTGGTATTCTTTCAGGGTTTTTAAGTGGCCTTATCCGAAACGGACTGAAAATACTCCAAGAGAAGATAAAAAAAATCACTAGTGACTTTGTAAAAAACTTACTTGGCACTTTCCTTAATGGCATACTTGGGGCGGCGGTACCTACCAATTCTCAAAATGCTAGTCTTCTTGCCTATTTTCAAAATAAAGACTACCGGGATATTGTCATTGTCCGATGTCTGGCCCGATTACAGTTGGACAATATCGGCAATAACATCGCCAATATTGTTCAAACCCGCGGTCGCGATGGAGGACCAGCACTTGTGACCAACTGGCGCACATTCCAGACCAATGCCCAGTACCGTGGCGAGAATGTCTTTCGCGCGATGTTGAGCACTGCCAATCTCTGCCCTAGTTTTGCCAACGACCTTAAAAAATCATATGGCCTCAAGCCGACCGACAAGATACCTCTCCCCGGAGTGAACACGCGCGTCGGCAGTACCCAACCGTTCAGCATTCAAGTAAATTGCACTCTGCCTAAAGATTTCACGACTCAAAAATATCAGCAGAATTTTGCCGCTCTGGGAGGGTGGAATACATATGCCCTCATGGCCCAACCACAAAATAATCTATACGGCGCCACTTTGTTAGCCCAAGGCCAGATGGCTGTTCAACGTTCATTGGAAGAATCAGCTGATTTGGCTCAAGTCCAAGCAAATAGTGGCTACACTGGTATCAGCGGTAAAGATAAAAACGACAGTTGTAAAATAAAAGGCCCAGACCAAGCTTGTATTATTTATAAAAATATTAAAACAACTGGCGAATACTTGGCTCAAAACGTGGCCGCCAATGTCGGCGCCCAATTTGCCTGGCTCACTACCGCCCAGGGCCTCAACACTATCATTGAAGACGTAACTCAGATGATGATAAATAAAATGTTTGACCAATCCGATACTAGTGGTGGCAAACTTGCAGGCGAAGAAGACCCTGGCGTGGGAACTATTGTTATTCCTGGGTTACCGCCGGGCGGGGGAGGCCCGGGGCCGATTACCCCTGGCCAGCCCCCGACCGAGGATACTTCCACCGTCTCACCTGGGCCTGGCCAATGCACCTTTAATTTACTGGGAATAATAGACAATGCTCTGGCCTTTCTCCCAGAGATATTCCCGCCGGCTAACGAACTCTCGGCTAACACTCGCAATCAGATGCTTGATACCGCCAAATATCATTTGACCCAATGGCCATACCGAGAACCTTCCGCCGAAGTGCAAGGCCATCTTTCCGCCGCTGTTGTGGGTATAGACCGCACAAAAACATTGAGCTTAAATATCGCTAGCGGTGTTACATTGGCTGAAATAAATACATCGCTAGCTGAAGCCAGAGGCGAAGTCACATCGGCCTACAAATCTTGCACCGGTAACGATTGGGCACCTGCTCCCTAACTTTAACGCATGAAGATATTCAGAATAAAACTAAACTGGCAGGCCCGCGCCGTCATCGTTTTCTCGGTGGGGGTTTTGATATTTTTGCCGACGCATTTTAGTAATGCCTGCGTACCTTGGGACGTCGCTTGTATGGCCAGAGAAGGTGCCTCCTGGATTTTTATATCGCTCCGCTTTGTTTTCGCCTCTATAACTGAGGGACTGATGTCCCTGCTTAATTATGCAGTCTATGCCCGAGCATACAACAACATACCCATCGTGGTTTCCATGTGGAAAATCCTTCGCGACTTGGCCAATATGTTTTTTATCCTTGCTCTTATCTATATGGCCTTTGCCACCATTTTCCAAATCGGAAAATATCGCTTCCAAGACATGATTTGGCGCTTTCTTATTGTCGCAGTGTTTATTAACTTCAGCCTGGTCCTGGGCGGGCTGGTCATTGATGGCACTCAAGTCTTGACCAATGTCTTTCTTAACATGATTGGCAACCCAGGCGACAAGATTGGGCAATTCTTGGATCCTAGTTTACTATTCAAAGACACTGTTGACTCGGGCGACACTATCGGGCCCGGTTTTGTGGGTCTAGTATTTGGTGTCATTTTGAGCGGTATGTTCATGTTTAGTCTCCTCATCGCCGTAGTTTTCACTCTCTTTCGCACTCTTGCTATCTGGGGTCTGCTCATTGTCGCGCCCATCGCCTGGATGGCCTATATCCTGCCAGGGACTAACCAATGGTTCAGCAAATGGTGGGGCTGGTTTTTCGGCTGGAATCTTTTCCTGCCGGTTTATTTATTCATTCTCTATCTTGGCCTGGTGTTCCTAAGCCAAGGCAAACAGGTTATTCAAAAAGTAATTGGCGCTGGAGATGCTACTCTATTTGGCACGGGAAATATTACCATCAATTTAATTTTCTTTTATGGCTTCGCCACCTTATTTATGTATTTCGGAACCTGGATGGCCACCAAAATGACCACCGCCTTCGGCGGCGATGGATTTAGCAAGGGTGTGGATTGGGCAAGAACAACTGTTGGAAAGATAACAACTTATGACGCTAAGAAAAAAGCACTTACAGAGGCCGTATCAGAACGTGCTCAACAATTTCAAAAAGAAGGATTCAAGAATAAATATCTTAATAAGATTTACGGTGGTAAAGAGGCTGATGATCGCTTGAAATCTCGTATTGCGGGGGGATTGGGTGTGCGAGATGCTAAGCAAGATCAACTTTCTAAAGATGTTGGCTCATGGAAAGAACGGATGAAGAATCTTGACCCTGAAGAGTTACGAAAAACCGTTGAAAACAGAAAACTGCCTCTTTACCAACAACTTGCGGCTAGAGAGCTTTTACGAGACATAGGCCACTTAAGTAAGGATGAGCTTGTTGAAACATATGACATGTATGGAGGACAAAAATCCGGAGCGGCTAGGAAGTTTCTGCTTGATATTGATTTCTCTAAAATGTCTAAGGATGAACGAGAACAGCTATATAAAACAATGAGCGGGTCGGATAAGCTAAGAGACGTAAAGATAATGCAAAAGTTGGCAAAGTCTATGGCTGATGAGGGAGATTTTGGCATCAAGGATGCGGATGTTGATAATATCGTAGATAAAGCTAAAGAATTATATGGCAATAATGCTTTAGGACAAAGGGAACTTCTTGATTCAGTAAAGAAAAAGAATATCCTGGCGTATGCCAAAGCATACACCAAAGCCATGACCAACCTTCAGATAGCAATGCCTGAGGTAAAGGACGAGAACGGAAATACAGTGCTTGATGTAGCAGGGAATCCTACCAGACACACTGCAGATACCTATTTTGTGGATCAAATATTAAAGGCCAAAGATCTTGGAGATCAAGGAATAAGGGTGTGGGGAGATCGATCATTCCAAGACGCTTTACTTCTAAAGATACAAAAGGCTCAACAATATAATCCGCGCAGAGAAACTTCTAAAGGCAAGGTAACCCCTGGTGGTGGAGAACGAATGCTAAGGGCACTTAAGGACTCTATGAAAGAGAACCCTGCCAAACTTCAAGGCCTGGAACTAATAGAGACACAATTTGATATTGGTCCAACAACTAGGATGCTTCAAGCAAAGGCCCCTGTAGCCCCAACTCCGGCTCAAGGACAAAAAGCTTCGCCACAAACTTCTAAACCGGAGACCCAGCCTGGGGAAAGACTTTCACAAGGTGGCATAATCCTGACCCCAGGTGCTCAGTTTGATATTGATAAAGAAAAGAAGGCTGAGGGTGTTTCTTACCGAAATATTCCAGGCATTAACCAGGCCAACGTGGTAGACTTACGTAATAAAAAGGATATTGAAATAAAGTAAATGAGATTTCAACTGCCACAATTTATTGAGACGGAGATAAAGATTGTCGATTTAAGAAATATCTAACTATGAAAAAATATGCGTTTATAGATGTGCAAAATACCGATACTACGACCAAGAAATTACTTGGGTTTCAAATCGATTGGCCAAAATTCTATCTATTCTTAAAAAATAATTGGAAATGCGATAAGGTTTTTATTTATACCGGTGTAGATGAAGGGGATATTGAAACAATCACCATGCTTGAAAGTCTTGAGACAAAAGGATGTATCGTGAGAGCCAAAACAGTATTCGCCTACAAAAACAAGGATAAGGACATGGATATTATCTGTCCAAACTGCCAACATCCATTTATTAAAAGTGTTGATATGGGGTATAATAGAAAATCAAACTGCGATGTTGAGCTTGCCGTAGATGCAATAGAGCACGCCGGTAAAAATAATCAGTTTTATATTTTTACCGGCGATGGTGATTTTGAGTTTTTAATTAGGAACATAAACAAAAAAGAGACCCGAGTTGCAGTGGTATCTAGTCCCAGGAAAGTAAAAACTGGACCAAGACATTTTTCTTCACGGCTTTCTACAAAACTACGCACTATGATTTCCGAGAGTTCTGGCCAATCTACTTTTATTGATATAAACAATATCCGATTGAAGATTCAAAAATAAAGGAAAAGGCCACGGAGCGTGGCCTTTTCTAAGGATGTATCTATCTTATGCCAATACATTTAAAAAGTCAATGGGGATATCAACATTAACACCGTGAGATTTCAACTGCCACAATTTATTGAGACGGAGATAAAAATTGTCGGGCCGTTCACGCTCAAGCAATTTTTGTGGATTGCGGCAGGGGCGACACTCTTGTTTTTGGATTTTAGCGTGTTCAAGGGCTTTACCGCCATCATCATCGGCCTGCCTATCGCCGGTATTGCCGCCGCCTTGGCATTCCTGAAAATAGACGACATGCCCCTCATTAACTACATTGCCAACGCCATGACTTTTGCCTTTGGCACCAAGCGCTATATCTACACCGTAGACCAAAAAACTAACGACTATTCCCAGCAAACCCACGTCAAATCATAATGCCTAATCCGTCTACAAAATATCTAGTTGAGGTGGCTGATATTCAGGACAATGCCATCCTCCTGACCAATGGCTCTCTGCGAGTGGTGATTGAAGTTTCGGCGGTGAACTTTGAGTTACGCTCGGAAGACGAGCAGATTGGTATTTTGCAAAACTTCCAAAGTTTTCTGAACTCCATAGATTTCCCTCTGCAGATGGTGGTGAATTCTCGCCAATTAAACATGGATGAATATCTCAAAAGCGTAGATGCGGTGATTGAATCCACCGAGAACGAGCTGATGAAAATCCAAGCCACCGAATATGCCAAGTTCGTCAAAGAACTGCTGACACTGTCCAATATTATGTCCAAAAAATTCTACGTCGTTCTGCCGTTCTATATCTACGAAACGCCGACCAAGAGCGGCCTAATGCAGAGTTTCAAAAGTATTTTCAATCCCGGCGGCGTGGTCAAAAAAATTGATTCAACCCAATTGGAAACATATCGCACCCAGCTAATGCAACGGGCCGACCTGGTCACCGATGGCCTGATTGGTTTGGGTTTGAAGACTAAACTCCTGGAACGAGAAGAATTGGTCAATATGCTCTATGGGCTGTACAACCCCGGCGACCAATCTAAGGTCCAACCACAAGAAAATGCCTGAAGAAACACGAACAATTCAAGATATCTTGGCCCCGTCGGCCCTTTCAGTTTCGCCAAATTATATTCAACTCGGGCCCAAGTACGTCCGGACTATCTTTCTGGGCACATACCCGCGCTATCTGAACACGAGCTGGTTTTCGCCGATTATTAATTTAGACCGCGTGTTTGATATTTCTATTTTCGTCCATCCCAAAAACACGGCCGCTATTTTGCGCCAACTGCGGGACCAATTGGCCCGATTGCAGGCCCAAGCGATGGAAGAATCATCCAAAGGCAAGGTCCGCGATCCGATGCTGGAGACGGCGATGGGAGACATTGAGATCTTGCGCGACAAACTCCAGCAGGGGACCGATAAATTCTTTGAACTGGGCGTGTATATTACGCTCTATGAGGACTCTATCAAGGGCCTGGACGAAGCGGAAAGCAAAATAAAGGGTCTACTTGAATACCAGCTCATCTACGCCAAGGCGGCCACGTTTCGGATGATGGATGGGTTCAACTCTACTCTGCCAATAGACGATGACCGGTTGGCGGTTCACACTTCGCTCAACACCGAACCAATCTCGTCGCTATTTCCATTTGTGTCATTTGATCTGACTTCCAATTCGGGCATTTTGTACGGCATCAACACTCACAACAATTCGTTAGTCTTGTTTGACCGGTTCAATTTAGAAAACGCCAATTCGGTCGTGTTTGGTAAATCGGGCGGCGGCAAAAGCTATACCACCAAACTAGAGATACTGCGTCACTTAATATTTGGCACCCAGGTGCTAATCCTGGACCCCGAAGATGAATACAAATACTTGGGCGATACGGTAGGCGGCTCTACAATTAAAATTTCAATTAATTCCGAGCAACACTTAAACCCGTTTGATTTGCCGGTGCCCAAAGAAGGGGAAAATCCCGCCGACGTTTTTAAGTCACACATCTTGGGTCTAACGGGCCTCCTGCGACTGATGCTCGGCGACCTGTCGCCGGAAGAATCGGCCATTTTGGATGAGGCCCTCATCCAAACCTATGCCATCAAAGATGTCACGCCTGAAGCCGACTTCTCTCATGTTTCGCCGCCGGTCCTGTCTGATTTAGAAAGTATCCTTGAAGGTCTGACAGGCGCTGAATCCATGGCCGTGCGTCTAAAAAAATATACCACTGGCACTTTCGCCGGATTCTTAAACAAGCCGACCAATGTCCCGCTGGAAAATCAGTTGGTTGTTTTCAGTATCCGCGACATGGAAGAGGAATTGCGACCCATCGCTATGTATTTAGTGCTCAATCACATCTGGACGGTTATACGGCGCGACTTGAAAAAACGCATCTTGGCCATAGACGAAGCGTGGGTACTGATGAAATATCCGGTCGGAGCCGATTTCATCTCTAATATCGCGCGCCGCGCGCGCAAATATTACACCGGCCTGACGACCATCTCACAGGATGTATCGGTATTTCTGGCCAGTGAGTCTGGCAAGAGCGTGTTGGCTAATTCATCCATCCAGGTGCTGATGAAACAATCTCCGGCCACAATTGATGTCGTTCAAAAAACGTTCAACCTAACCGATGCCGAGAAATTCTATCTCCTGGAGGCGCGGGTCGGCTTTGGTTTATTCTTCTTGGGCCAAAATCACATCGGTATTCGCGTCGTCGCCTCCTACGCTGAAGACCAGATTATCACCTCCGACCCGCGCCAGATACTGGAAATAGAAAAAGCAAAAGAAGACTGGGCTAAATCACAATAGCCATGGCTGACCAAGACCAAGCATATGCCCAAGCGCTCCAAGCAACAGCGGAAGTTAGCCAGCGCCAATTGGCACGGAGAAATGAGTACGAGAAAATAAAAAAAGGGGTTCGCAAAACAGCTTTTATCGTCTTCGCCCTTATTCTCACCGTAGCCGGCATCTGTGATTTACTTAGTATCTTTGATTTAGGCTGGTTAATTTCTTGGTCACTGCCAATCCTTGTGGGCTACTTCATTGTTAGACGGATAGAAAGAATCAATGATGGCTCCCAGAAAATAGTGGAAAAGACCAGCGAGATAAAGGAGGAACTTCGTCATCTTTTAGGGCCGTCTGCTAATATTTCCGAACTAAAGCATCCAAAGTTTAATTCCTACATCTGGACGTTTATCCGTGATACTATTATTACACAGCTAGTAGAATTGATTCCGTTTGTTGATTGGCTACCATTCTATATGGGACAGGTTGTCAAAACATATATAAACATGCGGACTAGATACCTTGCGACAAAAAAGCTCCTGATGCAATACGAAACCATCCTCGGAGAACTAGAACAAGCCGAAAACTTACAGGTAGAAAAGAAAATGGCCCAAATCTATAACCATGCGTAAAGAACATTCTATCCTTATTACCGTCAGTGCGTTGTTGTGCGCCATGCTCATTGGTTATTTTTTGACGCGACCGAGTAACCAACAAGACGAAGTGCTCAATCGCCAGGCAGCGGCGCTGGGCAGGTTCTCGGGCACGTTAGACCAGGGCCTGGCCACGACCTTGCCTCTACCCGATGGCCTATTCCAGGTTGCCACCGATATTGTGCTGGCACCGGTAGCTGATCCAACTAGTAGCGATATCTTGTACTATCATGCGGATAATGGCTTTGTCTCTCGGGCCGACATCGCTTCCCGCCAAAGCACCCTCATTTCACAAACCGCTCTGCCGGGCCTGCGTGATGTTATCTGGTCACCCAATCGGATTTGGGTCGTAACAACTTTTTCAGGCCAGGGTGGACCGGTATTCCAATATTTCAATTATCAAATCCGTATCCATGGCACATTGCCGACATCGGTGGTTGGCGCGGCATTCTCTCCTGACAGTAGTTTATTGGCCTTGGCCCAACAAATAGGGGACCAGACTGATATTATTATCGCCCAGCCCGACGGCACGGACCAACGTACCATTCTAAAGACCCATTTAGCCCATGTCACTATCTCCTGGCCACAGGCCCACACCTTGGCCTTGACCGCCAAAGACGATATTGGTCTAGCCAGTCTGTACCTATTGGCCGATAACGGCGGTCTGACAAAAATTATAGATAGCGAGACTGGCCTGCGAACTAATTGGTCGCCGGATGGTTCTAAACTTCTATATTGGACAGCCGAGGGAGGGTTGATGATATATGATATCGCAATTAATCAATATCATGCACAGGCCTTAGCCACAACTGCTGACCGATGCGCTTGGTATGCCAACGGTCAAAGTATTATTTGTGCCATAGATGACAAAGGCGAAACGAAAATTCAACGGCTAAATCTGGCCGACAATTCCATACAAACCATCGTCTCCAATGTTATCATCTCGCCGGAACGAATGTTCCTGTCATCCGACCAAAACTTCCTGATCATCTTGAGTGGCAATGACCACACGCTCTACGCTCTAAAACTACAGCCCTAAACTAGAGGGGCTTGACAACAATTCGTCGTTGCGGCTCCTGGCCGATGCTTTCGGTAATGACATCTGAATACGAAGCGAGCTCCATATGAACCACCCGCCGTTCATATGGCGACATTGGCGCTAACGCTTCGGCCCGACGAGTATTGCGAACCTTGGCCACGGCCGCCCGCGCTAATTCCAACACTTGTGAAGCTTTGGATTTCTTGTAGTCATTTACGTCCAACATGATGGCCGTAGCGGAGGAATCTTTCAGTGACACGGCGCGCACCAAATGCTCCAGAGCCTGAAGATTCTGGCCATTCTTGCCAATAAGAAGATGGGCATGATCCGGCGCATATAACGAAGCAGTGATAATGGTTGTACCATTACGCTCTTCCTGACTGAATTCCACGCGACATGAAACATTCATCGCTTCGGTGACACGATTAATGACATTGGTAATACGTTGGTGGTGATTTTCTTGAATCATATGGTCCGTTTTAAATACCATTGTTCACCCATAGAACAGACAGTTGTTGTTACCCAGTATAGTACCAAACCAGCTGATAAATTCCAGCCGATAATGATAATGAAGATTGGCATGAAATACATCATTTGAGTATTCATTGCTTTCATCTGTGAACTGCCTCCGCCTGCGCTCTGCATATACTGAATACTTTGTTTGGCTTGGATGAATTGGAGCAGGCCCGCCAACAAGGCAAGGTAATGATTCTTGGCAGTAACATTTATAAGTCCAAGAAACAAAGTGTTGATGCTTTCCGGAGCATGAACAAAAGGATATAAGTCAGCGAAACTGGCCGGGGAAAGACCGGCCATGAACACTTGGTACAATGCGATTAAGAACGGTAGCTGAATGAGCAGGGGAATACAACCAGCCACAGGATTAATGCCATGTTCCTTGTATAGTTGCATTGTGGCCGCACCTTCTGCTGTCTTATCATGCTTATGTTTTTCTTTGAGTTCTTTGAGTTTTGGCGCCAAGGCGTTCATCGCCCGTTGAGAACGTTGGGCCTTAATGGACAACGGGAAAAAGACGGCCCGAATGATAACGGTTAATAAAATGATAGATACGCCCAAATCATGCCCCGGTACGACGGTATACAAAAGAACCAGGATGTTGAGGAGGGGCGTATAGAGGATAGTTTTAAAGAATGCAAACATGGGTAATGGTTATGTGGGATAGTCAACGCCACCGGCAGACCAAGGATTGCAACGGCAAACTCGACCAATCGCCTTGGCACTACCGCGCAATGAACCATGGGTTTGGATGGCCAAAACAGCGTATTCAGAACAGGAGGGATGGAACTTGCAAGTCGTAGTCGTAAAAAGAGGCACGCCACCAAGCAGACGCCAGCTGGTACTTAGCCGCTGATAGGTGTTAATTATAAAAAGTAGTGATTTTTTCATATAATTCCGGCTTGTTGAAATGCTCGGACAAGATCTTGCTCCATCCGCCCGATGTCTTGTAGGCCATTCCTAATAACCACTACTACGGTATCGTATCCGCCCACTTTCGGCAAGACATTAATTCTGATGATCTCGCTTAAGATTCGGCGAATTCTGTTGCGAACTGTTGCCTTCTTTGATACCTTCATCGTCACCGAGATGCCAAAACGTGAGATTCCTGTTTTGGGTAGGAATTTCAAGAACAAAAAATCCCCCCGAACCGTTCGGCCGGTCTTGAGGGTGTTTTTGAAATCAAGTTCTTTTTGGAGACGATGCGAGACGGGGAGGGCCACAAAATTTAAACTGTCAGGCGCTTGCGACCTTTGGCTCGGCGGCGGGAGAGAACCGCCCGGCCATCTTTAGAGCGTTGGCGCTTTAAGAACCCATGTTTTCGTTTGCGTTTTACTTTTTTAGGATGCCAGGTACTGGCAAGGGGCTTGGTCATGGTGAAAAATTAATTAGTAGCTATAGTATATATCATTCTAAAACCTTGGTCAATATTTACAGATTCTCCTCGTTGGGTAGGATGTTAAAGTTATACACAGCATATCAACTCTGTGGGTAGTTGTTGAAATTTCCAGTTGCGTATAATACGAGAAGGTAATTTTAATCTCCAATGTTGACCAACGAAGAACTATGGAAAGCGGTACTGGGAGAAATGGAGACGAGTTTGTCGCGAGCAAATTTCATTACCTGGTTCAAGAATACGACCATTGTCGCCAAGGACAAGGGAACAATCCTTGTTAGCGTCCCCAATGGATTCATTAAGGAATGGCTGGAAAACAAATTTAACAAGAAGATCCTTCAATCAATCCGTATTCTCAACCCAGAGATCCGAGAAGTAAAATATTCAATTGGTAAACCCAAGATTGATCTAAATAAACAAGATTTTTCTAAGATTATTTTTGAAAAGGAGTTTGAAGACAAAAACGATGCCCCGCTTGATGCTGATATTGATAAACTGACTAATCTTAACAAGCGGTACTCATTTGATTCGTTCGTTGTCGGCTCTAACAATGAACTGGCATATGCTGCTTGCATCGCCGTCACTAAAAACCTTGGCAAGCTCTACAACCCACTCTTCTTGCATGGGGGAGTGGGTCTGGGCAAGACACACCTCCTACAGGCCGTTGGCAATAAGATCTCCGAACATCGTGAGCGCCGGGTCCTCTATGTGCCCGCCGAGCGGTTCAGCGCCAATATTGTTGATGCGATACGAAATAAGTCTATTGAGGATCTGAAAACCCAGTACTCTCACCTAGACCTACTTATTATTGATGATGTCCAATTTTTCGCGGGCAAAGAAAAGATGCAAGAGATAACATTTTCAACTTTCAACGAACTCTACGGCAAAAACAAACAGATTGTATTTTCCTCTGATCGTCCGCCGCGGGCCATTCCGGCCATAGAGGAGCGTCTCCGTTCACGTTTTGAGGGTGGCATGATTGCTGATGTCGGCGTGCCGGATTTTGAAACCCGCCTAGCAATATTGAAACAAAAGCTTGTCAGTAAAAATATTGAATTAGAAGGTGATGTTTTGGCCTATATCGCCACTCATATGCAGAAAAATGTCCGAGAACTTGAGGGGGCCTTGAACCGAGTTATCGCTTTTAGCCAGGTCTACAACAAAATACCTGATTTAAAGGAGACTAAAAACATCTTAACGACATACTTAAATGCACCTTACCGAAAAACCTCACCCCAGGTGATTTTGAAAGCGGTGGCAGATTTTTATAATATTTCAGCAAGTGATCTGTTAAAGCGTAGTCGCAAAAAAGAAGTGGTTAAACCTCGTCAGGTGGCAATGTTTCTCCTTCGAGATGAGACTAAACTTTCATTTCCTGAAATTGGTCAGAAACTTGGTGGGCGAGACCACTCAACAGTTATCCATGCTTGCGAAAAAATCAGAAATGAGTCTGCAGTAGACGAACCATTAAAACAGGAGTTAATTTTAATTAAAGAGCGTGTGTATAACTCTTTTGATAAATAAAGTTATCCTATCACTGTCCCAACTAATCCAATAATTACCCACAAAAATTACCACTTAAAATAGTTATATTTTCAATCAATAGCTTATTTTTAAAAAACTTTTCCCCATATCCACACCCTTAATAATAGTAATAGTATTTAAAATACTTATTACTATCCAACTATGAAAACAATAGTTAATCAAAAAAAATTACGACAAGCCGTAGGAATTACCGAAAAAATTGTTTCCAGAAATGCATCTTTGCCAATACTTAATAATATCCTTATTAAAACCGAAAATGGTAGAGTGCGTCTCTCGGCAACTAATTTAGAAATCGGCACCCATGTTTTTATTGGTGCTAAAATAATTGAGGTAGGAGAAATAACAGTCCCAGCTAAAATATTTTCAGATTTTATTTCAGCTACCACAAGTGAAAAGGTTAATTTATCAACTAAAAATAATATTTTATCAATAACCTCCGATGAATATAAAACACAAATACTCGGGCTTGATCCAAAAGATTTTCCAATCATCCCTAAATTAAAAAATGAGCCAATTGCGGTAATAAATACTAAAGAATTTAAAAATAGTTTATTATCAGTCATGGATTCAATAGCCATTTCTGAAGTTAGACCAGAATTGGCCGGGGTTTTTGTTGGTATTAAAAATAATCAAGCGACAATTGCGTCAACTGACGGATTTCGTTTGAGCGAGGTGACGGTCCCTATTAAAAACACTGAACCATTTACCGTGATATTACCTCGCAATACAGTCGCCGAATTAATCCGTATTTGCTCTGACATTGATGGCGAGATAGTTATCCGTTCAGCTGATAACCAACTCTCATTCTCAAACGATGATGTAGAATTGGTTTCAAGGGTGGTTGATGGTACTTATCCTGATTATCAAAAAGTTATCCCCGAAAAGTTTATCTCCAGGGTACTGGCCAAAAAAGAGGATTTAGAAAAAAACCTTCGGCTGGCAGGACTATTCTCTTCGGCCACCTCTGAAGTCAAGCTCTCATGCACCGGAGATATTTTAACTATCTCTGCGAAAAACGCCGATAAGGGCGAAATTGAAACAACACTACCTGCGATGCTTAAAAATGAGGTTTTTGAAATATCACTTAATCACCGATATCTCTTGGATGCGATGAAAAACATCTCTACACCCGATATTATTCTTGAGTTTACGGGTGCCAATAGTCCGTTTGTTATTCGGCCAAGCAATGATAAAAAGGCGACATATTTGGTAATGCCATTGCGCACTTAATATGTTCAGGCCTATCGCTCAAAAAGTCTCCAGTCGCGGGGAGGAAATAGTGGAAAAGAATTCTGGCCAAGAGGCGCTGAAAGTTGTTATCACAAAATTTTTGAGAGACGCTATCGGCCCAGCGGTAAGTGGTATAAAATTTGAAGCATCTCTAGAGCGCGGCAATCTTTATATTTCCACACCCCACAAGTCGTTAGCCAATGAAATAGTCTTTCGGGCTAAGCCCCTGTATGCGGCGCTCAAACAACATCACATCGTCTGCACTAATTTAGTTATCAGGTAATGGCGTTGGTAATGGGCCAAATACCCCCCGAATTACCCATTCCCAGTTGTAAAACTGGGGGTCGTTTCCGGGGCTTATTGGTGCTGGACCAAGTGGGTCAGACCTGTCTACATTATACAAAATAGTATGAATCTGACCGTCAGGGGAAGTATAGCTTCCATCAAGCGGGGCCTTGTTGGCGCTGACAGGATAGGGCTCGGGGAACGATTCAATAGGCGTGTTCGCCAGGGCCTTAACCATAAACTCATGCCACATTGGTCCCGCCGCACTGACACCCGCTCCGGCGACGGTCATTTGGCTGTTATTATTGTTTCCTGTCCAGACAACGGTTGAGATTGAAGGCGTGAAACCCACTACCCAGCCGTCACGGTTATCTTGGGTTGTGCCTGTCTTGGCGGCAATTTCGCGGCCGGGAATATACAATGAATTGTTATAGCCAAACACGGGCGCTCTGGCCAAGTTGTCTGATAAAATATTATTCATCAACCTGGCTATCTGCGGTTCCAGGACTCGTTCCGAACGGTCACTGGCCTGCTCCAGAACGTTCCCATTGGCGTCCTGAACGCTTAGGACGATCTGCCAGGGGTTCCGAACACCATCATTGGCAAATACGCCATATGCCGAAGCCATATCTATGGGATGGACTTCCGCTCCGCCCAGAACCAACGACAATCCGTATCGGTTTGGGTCGTTTAGGGTGGAGATGCCCATCCGAGCGGCATTATTGATGGTGTCGTTGATGCCGGCCAAATACAGCACCTTTACTGCCACCACGTTAAGCGACTGGCCCAGGGCCTGACGCAGGGTTACTGGTCCGCGGTATGTGCCATCATAGTTTTGAGGATGGTAACAGGGTGTACCGTATTGGTCTTTGATTTGGGATAAATCGGGGGAGCAGTATGAATTAAACTCGGTTCGGGTGTCAAAGAGAATGGTGTTGTCAGGATAGCCCTTTTGAAATAGAGTGGCATACGCAAACGGCTTAAAAGAAGAACCCGGCTGACGACCCGTCCCATCAATAGCAACATTGAAATTACCCTCATTGGCAGTATCAAAATAATCTGCCGAGCCGACCAATGCCAGGACATCGCCGTTTTTAGGATTTACTGAAACCAAAACCGCGTTTGAAGCTTTGTAAATCTTTTTGTTAATTGTCGCGTATTTTGTGACTGAATCCTCGGCAATATTTTGGAGATTAGCATCCAGGGTGGTAATAACTTTCAAACCACTGTTTTCCACCACATCTTCGCCATACTTTTTAACTAAATAATCTTTGACCATAATTACAAAATGTGGCGCCGTAACACTCTCGGTGGTTTTCTTGAAAACCAATTTTTCGTCTACCGACTGCTGATAATCATCCACTGAAATATAATTCAGGTCACGCATGCGAGCGAGAAGGATATCCTTGCGGGCGATGAGCTCGTCTACGTGACTACCATAGGGGGAGTAACGGGTCGGTGCCTGGATGAGCGAGGCCAGAATCACAGATTCGTTGAGCGTCAGATTGGCGGCAGTTTTTCCAAAATAGGTCTTTGAGGCGGATTCAATGCCATAAGCATTAGAGCCATAAGGGATTTGGTTTAAGTACATCCAAAAGATTTGATCTTTACTAAATTTCTTTTCTATTTGAACTGATAATATGAGTTCTTGGATTTTACGGAAAGGCGTTTTTTGGCCCCCCAGAAGAGCATTCTTAACCAACTGCTGGGTCAAAGTGGAACCGCCCTGGGACAAACTTAAACTAAGGACATCTTTAAAGAACGAGCGAGCAATGCCGCGGACATCAAATCCGCCGTGGCTATAGAAATTGCTATCTTCGGCGGCGAGGGTGGCGTTTTTGGCGTTAGCAGGTATTTGTTCCCAAGGGATGACGGTTCGTTTTTCTTCGCCGTGGATGTCATAGAGCAGTACCTGGCTCGTGCGGTCGTATATTTTTGTTGATTCGCTCACTTGTCTAGTAGCGATGGTATCGGCATCAGGCAGGGTGCGCTCCAAGTAGATGAACATACCGAAAAATCCAATCGCGCCCAGGACAATGGCCCAAACCAAGAGTTCCAACCACTGCTTATGACTGGGCCAGTGGATGAATTTTTTGTTTTTGAACGAATTTAATTGAGTTATCTGCCACTTCATAGTGAGTTATCATTATACCATAAAAATTATCATAAATACAGGGCATGGGGCATTTGAATAAGGACTTAGATTGGGATATGATTTAAACACTATGTTTGGTCCCAAAAAAAACAAACTCATTAATGATAAAAGCATTATTGAACGTGCTCTTGCGCGCAGGTTAGAATCCGCCGGAATTTTTCCAAACAAGGAACAGGCTGTCGGAATGTTGGCTGAAAGCTCACGCCGAGTATATCTTGGTATTGATCCCACCGGACCCGACATCCATATGGGCCACAGTATTCCGCTATTATTTCTGAAACAGTTGTGGCTACTCGGCCACCAGCCGGTGGTCCTCATTGGTAATTTTACCGGACAAATTGGAGATCCAACAGATAAAGCGTCTACTCGCAAACAACTTTCCGCCGCTCAGGTAGCCCAAAACGCGCGCACCTACATCAAGCAGATTTCAAAGATACTACCTAAAGAATCTTTCACTGTCCGATACAACGCTGACTGGCTCGGCAAATTAAAATTTGGTCGCATCTTGGAGTTGACGAGCCATGTAACCGTTCAGCAGATGATTCAACGGGATATGTTCCAAGAGCGTATTAAAAAAGATGAGCCGATTGGTCTTCATGAATTTTTGTACCCGCTCATGCAGGGCTATGATTCTGTAGCCATGGAGATTGACGGAGAAGTGGGTGGCAATGACCAAACTTTTAATATGCTCATTGGTCGCAAACTTGAGAAAAAACTTCTCAACAAAGAGAAGTTAGTCTTCGCAACTCAATTAATCGTGAATTCCGAAGGAAAAAAGATGTCAAAATCCGATGGTGAGATCATTGCAGTCACTGACGAGCCTCGTGAGATACGTCGCAAGGTCTTGGCGATGGATGATAGTATGATTAAAAAAGTTTTTGAACTCTGCACCGAAAAACCAATGGAATGGATTGAGCAAAGATCACAAACTGCCGCACCCCGAGAATTTAAAGAAGAACTCGCCGATGAATTAGTACGCATGTACCATGGCAAATCTGCCGTGGCTGAATCCCGTTCTGGCAAAGAAGTTTCCGGTGGTCCGATCGTAGATGTGTTGGTAAGCGCTCTCTCAATATCCAAGTCCGAGGCCAAGCGCCTCCTAGAGCAGTCTGCCGTCCAAATGAACGATCAGCCAATCAAAGATTGGAACTATCAAACTAAAAGTGGGGATAAGATACAAGTAGGTAAGGGAAGATTTATAGAAGTGAAATAACTAAACGGACCTATCGGTCCGTTTAGTTATTATTCTAGTTCCTCTTCTTCGTCATCATCACCGAGGTCTGCTGGCTTGTCATCCTCATCTTCTTCAGTGTCTGGGTCGTTGCTCACTACTGGAGTATCAGTAGTGTCATCATCGCTGGTCGGGGCTTTCTTTTTTTTCTTTGGCGGTTTCTCTAGTTCTAGGTCCTGGCGACGGGTCTGGTCAAAGTCTATGTCAAACGGGTCTACATGTAACTGAAGTTGGGGCATAGTAGAAGTTAGGTTATTTATACCGAATTATATTATGGGAACAGCAGATTGCAATAGCCAAAGCATCCACAGCATCGTCCGGCTTGATGGGTTTCTTTGTATTCAGCAGTAATTGAACCATTCGGTAGACCTGATTTTTGTCGGCATGACCGTAGGCAGTTATCTTTTGCTTTACTTCGTTGGGTGTAAATTCCTGGATGGGCAATCCGTTTTTTGACAGGGTTAACAACAGCACCCCACGCGTCTCACTCACGGCCATGGCAGTCTTTTGATTTTTGGTAAAAAATAACTTCTCAATGCCGGCCTGGTCGGGTTTGTATTTCTTGATGATTTTAATTAGTTCAGTTTCGGTGTCTTGCAAGTCCAAACATCGATCTTTGTTTGTATTTTCAATGGTACCATAACCAAGCATGATTAGGCGGTTACCCTCATGGTGCACGATGCCATAGCCGATACGGGTGGAGCCGGGGTCAATGCCAAGGGCAATCATGCTTAAAAATTTAATGCGTTCTTGGAAGGGGCTTTGCCGAGGTGTTTGTAGCCAAAGGGCGTGAGCACACGCCCTTTGGAAGTGCGGGCCAGCAGGCCCAGTTGCATTAGGTATGGCTCGTAAACGTTTTCTATAGTTGCTTCTTCTTCGGATAATGCCGCGGCGATGGATTTTAGGCCAACCGGTCCGCCATCAAATTTGTCGGCAATGGCCAAAAGAATTTTGCGGTCAGTTTCTTCTAGACCATGTTCGTCCACTTCAAGCATTGATAGACATTCCCGGGCCAGGGGCGCGCTTACTTTTTTGATATCTTTCATTTGGACGAAATCTCGGACTCGCTTTAAGAGGCGATTGGCCACGCGAGGGGTGGAGCGCGCGGAGCGGGCAATCGCTGTGACTGCTTCTTCGTCGATGGAAATACCTAACAACTTGGCCGAGCGATGTACAATTTTAGATATCTCGGATTCATTGTAGAAATCAAGGCGGAAACTAACGCCAAAGCGTGAACGAAAAGGAGCCGAGAGAAGCGATATCTTGGTGGTGGCGGCGATTAAAGTAAATCTAGGCAAGTCAATCTGTAGTGTCTTAGCACCTGTACCCTTGCCAATGACGATGTCTAGTTTAAAATTCTCCATCGCCGGGTAGATGACCTCCTCCACGTTTTTATTTAACCGGTGAACCTCATCAATAAACAATACATCGCCGTCTTGGAGGCCGGTGAGAATAGAGCCGACATCGCCGGCCTTTTCTAGGGCCGTGCCAGAGGTGATTTTGATGGTCGTGCCAAGCTCTTTGGCGATGAGATAGGAGAGGGTGGTTTTGCCCAGGCCCGAAGGGCCATGAAGAAGCAAGTGTTCTATGGGTTCATTGCGCTTTTTGGCCGCGCCAATCATCACCGCCAAGTTGGCTTTTATCTTCTCCTGGCCAATGTATTCGCCAAACGTCTTGGGCCGAAGGGTTTGGTCCAAAACTTGATCATCTAGAGTTGTTTTGGGGGCCACGGCTGAGGGCTTGACATTCATGGTTATTTAGATTAGAATATGTGGGTAAGAACCTTTTAATCTGCAGGCAATTGGATCTCCCTAAACACGCGATTCAATCGGAATACTATTTTGACGGGTAGCTTGGCTCCGGCTGGACTATTTCTCTGATGTATTCTACCCCGTTTCTTTGTATCCGGGTTTTGCCTGCAGATTAAAAGGTTCTTTCTGTTTATCCTAAAATTCTCGTTATCTCGTCCAGGGACGTTAACCCCTCAATCAATTTTAAGTATGCATCCTGACGCATCGTAATCATGCCTTGTTTTTCGGCCAATTCTTGCATCGCCGATATCGGCGGGGATGAGAGGATTAATCGTTCCATTTCGTTGGTGATGGTAAAGGCCTCAAATACGCCCACGCGGCCCTGGTAGCCGGTGTTGTTGCAGACGGCACAGCCGACAGCTTCAGGAATATTTAAGTTTGCGTCAAAAATAGGCAATTTGACCCGTTTGGTCAGTGGCTCAAGTTCCGTCTTTAGTTTTACTAATTCTTCCGCCGTCGCCGGATGAGTTTTTTTGCATTTTGGACATAATTTTCGGATTAATCGCTGGGCCATGGCAATGCGGATGGCGGGGGCGATGACTTGCGGGGTGATGCCGATATCAATCAAACGGGGGATAGTGCCGGCGGCATCATTAGTATGGATAGTAGAGAGCACCAGATGGCCAGTGAGGGCGGCCTGGAGGGCAATATCGGCCGTCTCGGCATCGCGGATTTCGCCGACCAGGATTATGTCCGGGTCTTGACGGATGATAGCTCGCAGGCCATTGGCGAAAGTGTAGCCCTTTTTGGGCTCTACTTGGGTCTGGGAAATACCAGTGATGTGATATTCAATCGGGTCTTCAATGGTGATGATTTTGCTACCGGTGGAATTTAAATAATTAACGAAAGCATAGAGAGTAGTGGTTTTGCCCGAACCGGTGGGGCCGGTGGTCAATATTGCTCCGGTTGGCTTATCCAGCTGGGCTTTGACCAGCTCCAAGAGGTCTGCTCGCATTCCTAAATCTTGCAGAGTACCTTTGATTTCCCGCGGATCTAAAAGTCGCATCACAATCGTCTCGCCATACTCGCTGGGCAATATAGAAACACGCACCTCTATATCCATGCGTTGTTGTTTGATAGTGAAGCGTCCATCTTGGGGCGCAGAGTGAATATTTAATTTCAAACGCGCCAAGACTTTGATGCGATTAAGAACTTTTTCGTACGAACCGGTATCTACCGCCGTTACATCCTGCAGGACGCCGTCCAAGCGATAACGAAGACGTGTCGCATCGGCGCCAGGTTCAAAATGGATATCCGAAGCGCCAATCTTTAGAGCCCCAGCTAACAATATTTCCAGAAGCTTGGTGGCCGATACTGCCGAAACCTGGTTTTTCAGGTCGGCAACGTTTTTAATTTGATCTTGGAGGGTCGTGAGTTCGTCTTCACTGATGTCTAGCGACCCGACCTCAAACATTTCGGGTGCTTTGATAGTGCCATATCGTTTTAATAAGTTTTCCAGCGCCGCGGGGCTAGTCATGACGAGTATTATCTTAAAGCCCCTGCCGGCTAGGTCGGCCCAAGCAGTTTTAGCGGCGGTATTTTCGGGGTCGGTGGTGGCAACGGTCAATTCGGTGCCATTGCGCAGAATTATGGCGAACTGGCCCGCGCGCGCTGCTTCCTCGGTAACTAGGGTCAAAGCATTGGCGTCAATCGGCACCGAAGAAAATGTAGAAAAAGGCAAGCCGAGCTTCTGGGATTTAGCCTTGTATTCATCTTCGCGGCCATGAGAATGAGCCTGGACCAGCTTTTTCTCTAGCTCCTGCTCCTTTTGTTCGGAAACCTTTAATTGATTGGCCATTTTCACTTTTATTGTACCACCGTTGCCCTAATCTAACGAACGCAACCTGTTTGTAAATGATTTTTTGTGGATAAGCCCTATTCTAAGTAATTTGTTTGTGATTAAATAAAGATATGAGTGAAAGACCACCAGGACAAACCCCGCCGCCAGTTGAAGAAAACTCGGAACATATTCCAACTGTTGGAGATGTGCGTCAAATAATAGAGAGCATGATGGTCAAAGGGGAATGCCAGATAGCTCAAACGTATTTGGATGCAGAAGGCAAACTATACCGCTTGGATGCGGTTGCACCGGGCAGAGAAGAGGGAGAGACTCTTGAGTTGTTTTATTTAAGGAAAGGTTCTTATCCATCGGGTGACAAAGCCGCAGAAACAGAAATTCACAGCACATACATAAAAGATGGCCAATGGAATGGCACCGGTCCGCAGGCCTCTCTTGTTGATAATATCCCTATCGCTGATGCTGGGGTTAATCTTAAAACATGGAAGGTTTTTGAGTAGCGATATGTTTGTTAGTTAAAAATTTGACTTGTTGGTAAGTGCCTGCTATCATATAAGTACTTGATTAAGGTCCGCGTCGCGGGCCTTTCTCCTTAAATAACCCAATAACCACATTGTCATGTTAGACACCAAACAGTTTGCGTCAGCCATCAAACAAATATCGGAAGAAAAAGGCATCTCCGAGGGGAGTGTTTTTGAGACGATTGAAGCGGCTATCGCTGCGGCGTACAAGCGTGAGTACGGCAAAAAAGGCCAGGTCATCCGAGCCAAATTGAATGGTGAGACGGGCAAAGTAGATATCACCCAAGTTCACTATGTGGTAGAGGGCGTGGACAAAGATGGCAATATCACCGGCACTCTACCTGACAAATTAATTGAAGAAAAGCCGGACTTTCAGGACATGGAAGCCACCCGTCGTCCGCGCCGAGGCGAGGAACCTACACCCCAGGAAACCGGTGAGTTGAAAATAAAGTTCAATGTCGAAAAACATATCTTGCTTAAAGAAATTAAAGGCAAAAATAAAAAAGCGGTAATTGGAGACGAGGTTATCACCAAGCTTGAGCCCAAGACGGACTTTGGCCGCATTGCCGCCCAGACGGCCAAACAGGTGATTATCCAGCGTCTACGCGAAGCTGAACGCGGGGCGATATTTTCTGAATTCAAGGGTCGCGAAGGCGAGATTATCAGTGGCACCGTCCAACGCCGCGAGGGTTCGTTGGTCTTCATTGACCTGGGTAAGACCAATGGTCTCTTGCCGCCGGCCGAGCAAATGTATACCGATAATTATCGTCTCGGTCAGCGTTATCGGTTTATGATATTAAAAGTAGAAGAAACCTCCCGCGGGCCGGCGGTGATATTGTCTCGCGCCCATCCGAAGCTTGTCCTCGGCCTTTTCCGAGTAGAAGTGCCGGAGATTGACTCGGGGAGCGTTGAAGTTAAAGCCATCGCCCGTGAAGCCGGCTCCAGGACCAAAATCGCCGTCTCTTCAAAAGAAGACAGTATTGATCCCATCGGCTCGCTCGTCGGTCAAAAAGGTGTTCGTGTCCAAACCGTCATCAATGAACTTTCAGGTGAGAAGATAGACATTATTCAGTGGAATGATTCACCAAAAGAATTTATCGCTCATGCGTTTTCGCCCGCCAAGGTCTTGAATGTTAAATTAGTAGACGAAGAACATAAACACTCATTGGTAGAAGTTTCTGATGATCAGTTCTCGTTGGCTATTGGCAAGAAAGGCCAGAACGTCCGTTTGGCCGCCAAACTTACCGGTTGGAAAATTGATGTTCGCTCACCCAAGGAAAACCTAGAGTTTACTCAAGCTGAAGAAGAAGCCAAAAAAGTAGAATGACGTTTACGATTAAAGAAAAAGACTCCCAAAATCGGGAGTTAACAGTTGAACTCAATCATGAAGACCTGGAGCGCTATGTCCGTGAGACCGAGGATTCGCTTGGCGGTGAGTTGTCTGTTGACGGATTTCGCAAGGGTAAAGCGCCTCGCGATGCCATCCGCAAACAGATTGGCGAATCAGCTATCCGTGAGGCCGCTCTCCAGACCGCGATGCAACGCAGTCTTAGCCAGATACTGGCCGAACAGGCGCTTGATGTCGTTGAAGCATCCAAGTTGGAAGTTAAGGATAATACAACTGACAAATTAATTTTTATGGTAAATTTGAGGTTGTTTCCTAAAGTAACATTGCCAGAGTTAAAAGGTATCAAAATTGAGCGTCGGCCCGTGGGTGTAGAATCAAAAGAATTAGATGATGCGATTGAATCCATCCGTGCGTCCCGCGCGGATGTGGCTGATGCCGACCGCGCGGCTGCCTCCGGCGACCGCGTGGAAGTTGATTTTGAAGTCCGCGATATGGGCCAGGTTATAGACGGCGGTATCAGCAAGAACCATCCGCTGGTCATTGGCAAAAATAATTTCATCCCCGGTTTTGAAGAACAACTCATTGGCCTGCAAAAAGGGGATCGCAAGGAATTCTCACTGACCGCGCCGGCTGATTTTGCCAACAAATCTATTGCCGGCAAAAAATTAGACATGAAAGTTGAGATGCAAAGAGTGCAACAGGTCACCCTACCCGCGATTGATGACGCTTTCGCCCAGAAGCTTGGGAAATTCACCAATGTAGACCAGCTCATTTTGAGCGTTAAGGATGGTCTGCTAAAAGAAAAAGAAGAAAAAGAAAGCCAGCGTGTCCGACTAGCGGCCATAGACAAGCTCATTGATGGTGCCAAGTGTGATATCTCCGAAGATATGGTTAATATCCAGTTAGACCTAATGGTCCAAAACTTTGATAACGACCTGCACAAACATGATATGGAATTAAGTTTGTATCTGGCCAAACTTGGCAAGACCCAAGACGATATGCGCAAAGACTGGAAAGCTGACGCTAAACGTCAGGTAGCGATGACTCTGGTATTGCATGCTTTGGCCCGCGTCGGGGATATTCAGGTCCCGCCCGAAGAAGTTAGTGCCGCCCTGGAATCACTGGTCCAGTCGGCGCTTACGACCGAGGGCCAGGTACCCAACAATCTGGACGTTGAATCTCTCCGGCGTAGTCTTGAATCACGACTCCTGACTGAAAAAACTCTCCAATACTTGGAGCGTACTTGCGTTTCGTAGTACAATGGATGGGCGATGTGGCAATCTCTCAAATACTCTAATCTTTTCTTACGCCTTGGTTTGGCGTTCGTGTTTTTTTGGTTCGGGATTGATAAATTTTTTCACCCGGCCTACTGGCTCAATGCTTGGGTGCCCGCCTCCATTGTTCAGCTAGCAGGGTTGATCTACCTTTCCGCCAACGCGTTGGTCTACGCTATCGGCGTATTTGAACTGTTAGTCGGCATTAGTTTGCTGGCCAACATGTACGTTGGTTTTTTTGGTTCTTTGGCAGTCTTGTTTCTGGCCGCTATGCCGTTCTTTCAAGGTTTCAACGAAATCATCGTCCGCGACATCGGCCTCATTGGCGCTCTACTTTCGCTTGTATTTTGGCCAAAATCTCGCTACCATTAGCCGGTGAAACACATCTATCTAGACCATGCTGCCGCCGCACCCATAGATCCCCGGGTGGTTTCGGCTATGGCCCAGGCTTCAAAAGAATATGGTAATCCGTCTGCGTTCAATAATGCCGGTCGTCGGGCAAAAAAACTTTTAGAAACAGGCCGCAAGGCCGTGTCAGATTTTTTACATGCTCGTCCTGATGAAATAATTTTCACTTCGTCCGGTTCAGAAGCAAATAATCTTGCTTTGGCCGGCTACTTAAAAGGTAAAAAGGGGAGAGTCATCACGACGCCGATTGAACACCCATCGGTCTTGGAATGTCTGCGTGCTCTGCCCGGTATCAAGGTTGACTTTTTGTCAGTAGATAAGGATGGCCTCATTAATCTCAAGGAACTAGAAAAGAAACTCGGCCTTGATGTATTGCTGGTTTCCATTATGTACGCGAACAACGAAATTGGCACCATAGAACCTATTGCCAAAACTGGACGTATTATCAAAAAGTTTAGTAAGAATATTGTATTCCACGTAGATGCCTGTCAGGCTGTTGGATTTTTAGATATGAATGTCCAAAATTTAAATACCGACCTCGTTACGTTTAATGGCTCTAAAATATCTGGTCCGCGGGGCATCGGTGTGCTCTATGTACATCGCGGTCTCGCGCTCCAACCGCTCGTCCGCGGTGGCGGCCAAGAACGTGGCCTGCGAGCCGGTACTGAAAACTTGCCAGCTATTGTCGGTCTGGCCAAAGCTATCCAGTTCATCAAATCATCTGAAGCAAAAAAACTTTCTGCTTTGCGAGACTATGCTATCAATAAAATACAAAAAGAAATCCTTGATGCATTACTTGTTGGCCCAACAGGAGACGACCGATTGCCCAACAATATAAATATCTGCATTCCACATCTGACGAGCGAAACAATACTTCTAGAGCTGGATAAGTATGGCATCTCGGCTGGTAGCGGCTCCGCCTGTACCAGCCATAGCGTAGAGCCTTCGCACGTCCTAAAGGCTATCGGCGTGCCCGCTACCCACATCAACGGCGCCCTCCGTTTCTCTCTTGGTCGCAGTACAACCAAATCAAACATTGATTATTTAGTAAAAACGCTGGAGACAGTTATTTTTAATCTGGTCAAGAGGCATAGATAGCGTGTGCGCCCGGAGGGAATCGAACCCCCACCAACAGCTTCGAAGGCTGCTGCTCTATCCGTTGAGCTACGGGCGCTTGCAAAAATTACTAGTCTGTGCGCCCGGTCCGATTCGAACGGACGACCGTATCCTTAAGAGGGATCTGCTCTACCAACTGAGCTACGGGCGCGTGAAAACGTAGCTATCATACCATCAATTTTGGGTTATCGCAAACAATAATCGCGCCTTGCGGCGCGATTATTGTTTGCTCACTAGTAGCTATTCTTACGAGACGATTTCTATAATCACTTTCTTTTTGCCAAACTGGCGGGCGGCTTGTTTGGACGGAAACCAGAGATCAATACGATCAGAGAAGCGCTGGTTCATCCGGTCTTCAACGACGAAGATTTTGTTGCCGTAGATTGCCGGAATCTTAACCGCCGTACCGAAAGGCAAGAAGTTAGCGGCAATAATACCATCGCGGACATAGGTACCCTTGGCGGTGATGAATGGCGTGCTGTCGGTTTCATCCACCGAAGATGAGTAGGCAGTCGCGATTACCGAGTACGTCTTAGCTACGGTCTTGGCCTTAGTTTTTGAATCGGAAGGCTTATTCTGGGCAGTGACCGAGGTCTGGCTGGAATCGGAGTCGGTAATATTACTTAACGAGATGTTGTTAATGGCCTGGTAGAACGAATCTAACGACCACGCCGAATCAGAAGCATGGGCTTGGGCGACGATACCAATATTCACTATGACCAAGGCGATTAGGATGCCTGAAATCTTTTGTAAGGTATTCATTGTGTATGTGTGGACAGGGTTCGTTTCGCAGCCGTTTTTTGTAACAAAAAACGGCCTATCTAGCCGATTACTGCGCTACGTTACCTCTCTATGGTTATCCCTCTATCTTATCAGATTCAGACTCAAAAGTCAAGGGGCTGTCAAGGGCCTCTTTTGAAGCCAAAATAGACCTGTTTCTAAGAGTCTTTTTGAGGACATGCTTCCGCCAGGCCCGAACGCCGGCATCGGCGGAGATGATTAGGAAAAATAAGCCCACCAGAATGATGATACCATCGTAGCTGAAGCGGGCGGCGCTGTCATCAGTTAAGCGAAGCCAAATGCCAAACTCATCAAAGGCCATGCCTAGGCCAAAGCCATGAAGCAGGGAAATGAGGTAAGTCTCTCGCGGGCGATTATTTATCATTGCCAGATAGCCGGAGGCGGCTAAGACTAAAAAGCCATATGAGTAATGATGGACACGGATACCGGGTATGATACGAATAAAGAAATCAGGAGTGTAATGACTGATAAGGCGGGCGCCACCAAAAGTAATCAAAAAAGCGACCGCGATCGGAAAAAGAAGATAAAGAGCGACCGGCTCATCTCTTTCAAGACTCTCCGTGACTTTATTTTTCCGAGTTATCTTAGAAAAAATATTCAACAACATGAGCGGGCAATGGGAGTCGAACCCACACTTCTACCTTGGCAAGGTAGCGTCATACCGCTAGACCATGCCCGCGATTTATATGTCTTATGGTATCCGAAAATCAGCTTTTACACAAGAAGTTTTTGATACATATTTAGCCACGCTAATATCTTGTCTTTAGATTCTCTGTTGCATACATAAATACTGCAAACCCCGTACGACAACCGTCGGGTTGGGTGTCTGCCTTTTATATATGTGGATTTTATAAATTGCGACAACGGAATGCCAGTAGCCCGACTCCAGAATGACTTTTGCATGTTATCTACCAGGTCTGGGTAAAGGAGCAGGTGTAATTTTATCTTTTCAGGTTTTATGCTCATGGTTTCAGTCAGAAAACGATAGAATATTCTAATCATGAGTGGGTCACTATTTGCCAAAGTAACTGTACTGTCCTTAGGGGATTTATTTCCTTCTCCCCAAAAGAGCATAAGTCCCGATATGAAAAGAGGATCGTTATGGAGTTTCGGAAATTCTAATTGTGCGGCTTGCTGATATTCTCTATATTTCTTTGCCCAGCGAGCCTTGTTCGCTTTGCGTATTGCCTCCATCTTTTCCGGAAAGGCGAGAGACGCTTTTGCCCCGAGTTTGTCTCGGATCTTCCGGGACCATTCTTCGCCTTTGAGCCAACCAGCGATAGTGCCCAAGGGTATTCCAAGAACCTTCCTGATCTCTTTGTAGCTTTTGCCCCGTCGTCTTAGTTCGTATGCTTTTACTTTGTCTTTTCGCATTTTGTGGGTAATTAATGGAACTAGTCTACTATTGGTATGTTTAGTATAACAAAGGGGTTCGGCCTGAAAAGAGGACAAGTGGGTAAGTGGTGATAAAAGGGGATAACAATTGAAAATAGCGAGACAAAATGGTAGTATTATGAGGTTGGTAATGCCGCGGTAGCTCAGTGGTAGAGCGCAGCCCTGAATCTTTGGGGCCTGTCGTCGAGAGGCGACTTGAATAACTGGGTGAATTCGGGGAACATTCCGCAAAACGGAACAATCCCGAGCCAAGCTCCGAAGGGCCTAGGTTTCGGAGAAGGTGTAGAGACTAGCAGGTGAGTCCCAACAATAATCCTGCATCAGCGCCCGGCCCCCACCTTTCAATTGAAAGATGGGGGGTGATATAGTCCAAATCAGCTTTGGAAGAGGCTGGCGTCGGGTGTTCGATTCACCCCCGCGGCACATGGAAATTAGACGAACTAAATTTTCGGATATTCCCAATCTATCCGAACTGACCCGGAGGATCATTGCTACGACGCCATATTATTCGGCACTCGCAAGAAAGGAAGAAATCAAGAAACATGACGCACGAGCCCTTAGACAGATGCTTGGAGAGCCTAAGTATTACTATTGCTTTGTTGGTTTGGAGGATGGGAAAATCGTCAGCTTCTCAATCGGTCGCAACGAGGCAGGTGTCTATTGGGGTGACTGGTTTGGTGTTATGAAAAACTATCGGCGGAGAGGTTTTGCACTGGCGATTTTGAAATATCGGAATCAGGTTTTAAAAAAAGAAAAGATTCACAAAATTTGGAGCGACACACGATCGGTTAACAAAGAATCCATAGCATTGCTGGGAAAAATGGGTCATCGAAAGCTCGGATTTTTCCGAAACGGCTGGTACAAACAGGACTTCTTTCTTTGGGAGAAGGATCTGTAAGCTATCCCAACCATTTAGTTAGTTTGTGTGCGCCTCGCTAGAGATAAAACGAACCCCTTGATCGCTGAGATTCGCAAGTTTCTCGGGCTTCTCCGTGGCGCTGATCATCCGGAAAAGCGGGCAGCGTAGGAGGTTCGTTGGTCCTGACGAGGATGACTTCATCGTACCAAGTCCGAACGATTCTGCCAATCTCGGAAGACGGGGTGGGAACGAGATCCGCGAACACAAAAGAAGCCCCAGCCGCCACCGAGCGGCCAGGGCTTCTCCGCCTACTTCTTCTCTGAGGGAGGTAGCTTCCCTCTTGAACGTTGGCCGTTGCGATACGACTCAACGATCTTTCTCTTGAGCGCCTTCTTGAAGGCCTCGTCGCCAGTGGCGCCGCCACCAGGAAAATCGTAGTCATCAACGATTGAGTCGTAGAACTCATCAATCCTGATGGTGAGCCAGTCGTCCAGCTTGTCCAAATATGTCAGTTTCTTTTTCATTGCGAATTTGATTGGTTAGGTCTCGGGGTTCGACCACCTCCCGATGCAGTGGCGCTTCACTG
>Ga0209542_10002147_pt1 | contig 44816 bp, 47 predicted proteins | sample RifCSPhighO2_01_FD_184028 | JGI IMG/M metagenome (GOLD analysis project Ga0209542, IMG submission 184028) | Soil microbial communities from Rifle, Colorado - Rifle CSP2_plank highO2_0.1 (SPAdes) (version 2) | ecosystem: Environmental > Terrestrial > Deep subsurface > Rock core/Sediment ...
CTGGTAAGGGTTTGGCTTAATCTTATCCACTTCTATCCAGAAAATGGAATCATTATAGAATCGAGACATGAATTGATTGTAACATAACTCAATTTATTGTAGATTGTGAATTGTTCATCGCCGGCCGGGATGGCGGAATTGGTAGACGCACACGACTCAAAATCGTGCGGAGCAATCCATGAGAGTTCGATTCTCTCTCCCGGCACTTATTGTCTATTGTGTATAATAAAGCGAATGGGTTCTGCGACAGAAACAAATTGGCACACGAAGTCCATTTTGGAAGTCTTGGAAATACTGAAATCGAGTGAGCATGGACTCTCTAGTGGAGAGGCCAAGCGCCGGCTCGACGAAAATGGGCCAAACAAATTACCAGACTCTCGGCGAGATAGTACCGCCCTCATTTTTCTGCGTCAATTTCAAAGTCCCCTGATTTACATTCTCCTCGCAGCGGCTTTGACGGTTTTTATCATGGGAGAAGAGGTCGACGGCGCGGTGATCATGACGGTGCTTATACTCAATGCCATTATCGGTTCAATCCAGGAAGGCCGAGCTCGCAATACTATCTTGGCGTTGAAAAGATTGGTGGAGACCAGAGCGGTGATTTTAAGAGACGGTAAGGAAATTATCATTCCAGATATTCAAGTGGTGGTGGGAGATATCATCTTGCTTCAAGAGGGCGACAAGATACCGGCTGACTCGAGGATGATAGTGGCCCGCAATCTCAAGATTGATGAATCTAGCTTGACTGGAGAATCTGTGGCAGTGCATAAGATTAGTGAGACTTTGGCCAATCCGGATTCAGAGGTACTCGAAGAGAAAAATATGGCCTTCAGAGGCACCCATATCGTCTCCGGTAGCGGTACGGCGATTGTAGTCAGAACCGGAGTAGAAACAGTCATCGGCCAAATAGCCAAAGAAGTTGCCACTATCGAAACAGAGATTCCGCTCCAGGCCAATATCCGCTACCTCTCCAGAGTCATCATAGCTGTCGCCATGGGTATCAGCGCCTTTCTCTTTACTTTCGGGATTTTCTCCGGTCAGCCCATGCGAGAAATGTTTGCTATGGTCGTCTCCATGCTCGTCTCCGTGATACCGGAAGATCTCCCTATCGCCATCACCATCATTCTAGCCGCCGGTGTCTGGAGAATGAGTAAAAGAAACGCCCTAGTCAAGCGCTTACAGGCGGTAGAAGCGCTTGGACAGGCTCGAGTGATCGCTGTCGATAAAACCGGCACCATTACCAAAAACGAGATGATGGTTCAGACTGTCTACGTGGACGGCAAGACCTTCGAAATTGGTGGAGTCGGATACGAACCGAAGGGAGATGTTAAAATCGGCAAGCAGATTATAGACCCGCCCAATCACCCGGAACTCATGCTGACCGGCAAGATTGCCTCCTTTTGTGCCAATGCCCGGGTCATGTTTGCGGAAAAGACTAAGGAGTGGGAAATCTCTGGCGACCCGACAGAAGCGGCTCTCTTGGTCTTGGCCGAGAAACTCGGATTCAATAAAGATGACTTGGAACGTGAATCTCCACTCGTATCAGAGATTCCTTTTACTTACGATCTCAAACATCACACTACTCTACACAAAGACAATGGGATAAACTTCGTGTCGGTCGTAGGAGCGCCGGAAGTTATTTTGAAAATTTCGAGTAAGGTCTGGCATAACGAGAAGGAAGAAAACCTCTCAGAGGAAGAAAGGGACGAGTTGACATCAACTTTCTCCGACATCTCGAAGAAAGGATTGAGGGTTCTCGCTTTTGCTTCAAGTACCCAAGTGTCAGAAAGTTTGAATCAAGAAGATATAAAAAATCTCACTTTTATAGGATTTTTGGGTCTCAAGGATGCCTTGCGTCTTGAAGTTAAAGAAGCCGCTAGACGAGCCACACATGCAGGCATCAGAGTAGTGATGATTACTGGCGACTATCTCGCCACGGCAGAAGCGATGGCCAAAGAAGCCGGTATTTATAAAACAGGTGATATCAGCTTGACTGGCTCTGAAATAGACAACTTATCGGATGCCCTTCTCCAAGAACGTCTAGCCAAGACTTCGGTCTTCGCCAGAGTGACACCAGAACATAAGCTCCGGATTATTAATGCTTATAAATCCAGAGGAGAAATTGTCGCCATGACTGGCGACGGAGTTAACGACGCGCCATCTTTGGTCGCGGCTGACCTAGGAGTCGCGATGGGGAGAGTGGGCACAGAGGTAGCGAAAGAAGCCGCCGACATTGTGCTTCTGGATGATAACTTCAGTAGTATCGTCTCGGCCGTAGAGGAAGGAAGGAATATTTATCAGACAATCAAAAAAGTGCTTTTATATCTTCTTTCTACTAGTATGGGAGAGGTGCTTGTTATTACAGGAGCTCTCGTCATTGGTCTGCCTCTACCGCTTTTACCAACGCAGATTATCTGGCTGAACTTCGTGACCGACGGTTTTTTTACTCTCGCGCTCGCTATGGAACCAAGAGAGAAAGGATTGTTACGCGGTAACTTCGAGAAGCCGAGAAAATACTTAGTTGACGCTCTCATGAGACGGCGCATGCTTGTCATGGTCATCCCCATGGTGGTAGTAACACTGATGCTGTTTCAAAATTATTTCGACACAGATTTAGCGAAGGCTTGGACGATGTCTCTCACTATTCTAGCTGTCTTCCAATGGTTTAATGCCTGGAATTGTCGCTCTAATGACAAGTCTATCTTCCGGACCAATCCTTTTGAAAATAAACTTATGATGCTTGCTACCTTGGCCGCGTTCTCGTTCCAGATGCTTGCTGTCTACAATCCCCTCTTCCAGAAATTCTTGTATACTGTGCCTCTTAGTCTGTCGGAATGGTTCATGATTATATCTCTTGCTACTTCTATCATCTTTGTCGAAGAAATACGAAAATTTTTATGGCGCAACAAAAAATCCTCGTCATCGTCGGCCCCACGGCTTCAGGCAAGTCAGGTTTAGCTGTTCGATTAGCGAGGAAATTCAACGGGGAGATCATTTCCGCCGACTCGCGGCAACTGTATCGGGGCCTTGATATTGGCACCGGCAAAATTACAAGAGAAGAGATGCGGGGCATCCCCCACTACCTTCTGGATGTCGCCAACCCCAAGAAACAATTCTCCGTCGCGCAATACAAGCTTCTGGCTGATAAATTTGCACGATATATCGTACGAAAAGATAAACTACCGATTGTGGTGGGAGGAACAGGGTTTTATATAGATGTTTTAACCGGGACGACAGTGTTCCCCGACGTACCGCCGAATAAGTTACTAAGGAGTAAGTTGGATAAGTTTAATAAGGAAAAACTCTTTTTAATGCTAAAGAAAAAAGATCCGAGAAGAGCTTCAACCATAGATCGAGACAACAAGGTCCGTCTCATTCGCGCCCTTGAAATAATTGATATCCTCGGCAAGGTCCCCACTCGTCAACCTGCCAGGTCGACAAGTTTGGATTTTGTATTTATTGGTTTAAAGCCAGAGAACCTTGACGAGAGAATCTACAAGAGATTGCTTAAGAGACTTGAGCCAATGATTCGTGAAGGCACAAAACTACACTCACAGGGACTGAGCTATCAACGTATGCACCAACTCGGATTGGAATACCGATATATCGCCTTGTATCTACAAGGTAAACTCTCGCGAGAAGAGACGATTGATAAGCTGTATGTCAAAATCAGACGTTACGCCAAGCGCCAGATGACATGGTTTAAGAGAAATAAGAAGATAAGATGGTTTGAACCGTCACAAGCAAAGGAGATTGAGAAATATGTTAGGATAGAGCTCTCTAAGGGCGATTAGTTAAGTGGCATAACAGCGGCCTCCAAATCCGCTATCGGGGGTTCGATTCCCTCATCGCCCGCAAGAAAGAGCTAGGCCTTTTTTTCCTTATAAACCGTGTGTTTGCGAATAATAGGATTATATTTTTTAAATTCGAGTTTGCGCTCTACCGACTTCCTGTTCTTGCGCGAATAATAGGTGTGGCCTTTGCCAGCACCTTTCTCGTCTCCTACCGAGACTAGTTTAATGAGATGGAGTTGCGACATTGGAAAAAGTTATTTGGCGGCGTAGACTTCTGCTCCCTCTTTGGCGGGTTGAGAGACTTTCACAGCCACCTCTTCTCCCTTCTTACCAGCATTGACGGACTTATGGTCAAGTTGCATGGAAGTAACCGTGTCAGTAAATTCTTCGTCTCCACGCTTTACTTTGATCTGGCTCCCAACCTTGAGAGCCTTATTCAACTTAACCACCGCCACGCCAAGTCTGTCGTACCAATGCACCACTTTACCGATGGGATTGTCCTTTGGCATGGGATGAATACTACACCACTTATCCAATTTTGCAACTGTGCACTGCCTTGGACAACATTGGAACTATTAGGAAACAAATTTACACAAAATGAAAGCCGCCCACCGAGAAGGCGCCCGGTGGGCAACTTTCTCAGCGCGGCGGCTGGATCTACTGGGCGCCGACGACCGGCTGGGCCTCCTCCTTCTTTTTGTCCTCGCGACCCTTGAGGTCTGCGAGGACTCTCTCCGCGAACTTGGCCAAATCGGGCTCACCGGCCTTGGTCAAAAGACCGGGTAAGTTGGCGAAGTACTCGGCGAACTGGTGTGCCGCACCGGCCAGCATCTTGCTTGCGAGCAGAATGTTGAGAATGATTCCCACTTCCTCTGTTGCCCTCGCATGCCCGAAGCTTCTCGAGATCCCGAACACAGCGATGTCCAGTCTTGTCGAAAGAACTTCGTGGAATGGTCTCTTCGTGTCTGGTTTGGTCATGGCTCCTCCGACTTCGAAGAACTCTGCGGACCCCCCGCATGGGCCCACTAGGGACTAGTGGCATCTCAAATTATTGTATCACATATATAAAAATATACAAGTGCGTCGGGCGAGAGTCGAACTCACAGGGCCAATGAAGACGACGGTTTTACAGACCGCTCCCGCTCCCTACGGGACTACCGACGCAATTAGACTAGTTTAATCTAAACCAAAAGGACTTGCAAAAATAATTATTATTTTAGAGCCGATTCTCTTTTGGAGACCAGGGTGCTCGTACGACTGGAGCGCGCGCTCCTCTTGATATCAAAAGTAAATTGACCTTCCTTCGCATCGACTAAAACCGTGCCTCCAGAGAGCACTTTGCTGGATATCATCATGGAAGCCACCGGATTAAGGATTTTTTCTTGAATGAGACGCTTCAAGGGTCTCGCTCCATATTGTGGGTTATATCCTTCGCTCGCCAAGAGTGCCAATACCGACTCAGAGACCATGAGGTTGATCTCCTTCTCTCCAAGACGTTTTTTAATGATGCCGATTTGGATATTAACGATTTCCTGGATGGCTTCTTTAGAGAGTATGTCAAAGACGATAATGTCATCGAGACGGTTAAGAAACTCGGGGCGAAAATGTTCTTTGAGAGTCGAGAGTACTTTTTCCTTAATATCATCATAAGTATCCTTCTCACTACTATTGAAACCGATGGTCTGCATTTTGTCTATGTATTGGGCCCCGATGTTAGAGGTCATAATGATGACCGTGTTTTTGAAATTGATGACTCTACCCTTAGCGTCGGTCAAGCGACCGTTGTCGAGAATTTGCAATAACACATTGAACACCTCCGGATGTGCCTTCTCTATCTCGTCGAAAAGCACTACCGAGTACGGTCTGTGTCGCACAGACTCAGCAAAACTCGAACCCTCTTCGAAGCCCACGTAACCTGGGGGCGCGCCGATTAACTTCGAGACGGAATGTTGTTCCATAAACTCTGACATATCTACGCGGATAAGAGCCCGCTCGTCGTCGAACATAAACTCCGCCAGAGCTTTAGTCAGTTCGGTCTTGCCTACCCCGGTCGGGCCGAGAAAGATGAAGGAGCCGATAGGACGATTGGGGTCGGAGATGCCGGCGCGCGAGCGCTTCACTGTGTCTGCAATCTTTTTGACCGCTTCGTCTTGACCCACAATGCGCTTCTTGAGAAACTCTTCCATCCGGGAGAGCTTGGCCGCTTCTTCTTCCAGCATTCTAGAGACCGGGATGCCAGTCCACCGACTAACCACAAGCGCGATATCGGAGGCGGTAATTTCTTCTTTCAAAATTCTTCTAGAACTCTGAAGTTTCTTAAGGCGTTTGGCTTTCGCTTCCAGTTCTCTTTCCAAAGCGGGAATCTTGCCGTAACGAAGTTCTGCCGCGCGGGCCAGGTCGGCGCGTGTTTCTGCCGCGTCGGCCTCGAGACGCAGAGTCTCAAGAGTTTTTTTAATCTCCTTGATCTCCCCCACCGTTTCCTTTTCATTCTTCCACTTCAGTTCGATTTCACTAGTTTTTTCGCGCAAATCAGCAATCTCTTTGTCGATAATTTTCAGCCGGGTTTTCATCTTGGGAATAAGAGTCTCTTTCTTCAGTGCCTCTTTCTCAATCTCAAGTTTCATAATCTTGGAGTGGGCCTCTTGAAGCACCGGTGGCATATTCTCAAGGGAGATTTTCAAAAATGATGCCGCCTCATCTATGAGATCCACTGATTTGTCCGGCAGAAATCGGTCGGTGATATAGCGCGAGGATAGATTGACGGCCGCTTGGATAGCGTCATCAGTGATGCGTACTCCGTGATAGAGTTCGTACCGCTCCTTGAGCCCGCGCAAGATGGTCATGGCATCTTCGATGGAAGGCTCTTGAACGTAGACGGGTTGAAAACGGCGGGTCAGAGCCGGGTCTTTTTCGATATGTTTCTGATACTCGCGCAAGGTTGTGGCACCGATGGCCCGTAATTCGCCTCGGGCCAAGGACGGCTTGAGCATGTTGGAAGCATCCATAGACCCTTCTGCCGCGCCGGCACCGACAATAGTATGAATCTCGTCTATAAAGAGAACGATTCTGCCTTCCGATTTTTCGATTTCTTTAATGATATTCTTGAGTCGTTCTTCGAACTCTCCGCGGTACTTGGTGCCAGCAATCAGCAAACCGATGTCAAGAGAAACCAGCTCTTTCTCCCGCAGAGATTCCGGTACATTGCCCGAGGCCATGCGCAGAGCCAGACCCTCGACAATAGCAGTTTTACCGACACCAGCTTCGCCTATGAGAATAGGATTATTTTTAGTTCGGCGGGAAAGAATTTGGATAATGCGCGAGACTTCATCATCCCGGCCGATGACCGGGTCAAGTTTATTGGTTTTCGCCAGTTGGGTTAAAGAGCGAGTGTACTTGGAAAGCGACTTAAATTTCTTCATCTCTTTCGGCTCGGTCGGACTTGTTTTTTTAAGCTCCTCAAGCACTTTCAGAACCGTCTGTCTGTCGATTTTGAATTTAAGCAGCAGTTCACGGGCTTCTCCTGGAATATCAAGGACGGCAATGAAGAGGTGTTCAGTGGAGACAAACTCATCTCCTAGAGATTGCGCTACTTTACTAGACGACTCAATGGCGTGAGCCAACTCCGGAGTAAGATAAATCTGGTAAGACGGAGAAATGGTCTGACTTGTCTCGGGACTCTCTATGAGATCGAGAACCGAATCGGAGAGAAGGATGGTGTCAATATCCATCTTGTCCAAGATAGAGACGGCCATACTCTCCTCCGCGAGCAAAAGAGCCGCTAAAAGATGTGTCGGATTAACATGGTTCTGGCCACGCTCTATCGCGAGCTCATGAGCCTTACGGATAACCTCTTTGGCCTTGGTGGTGAAATGATTAAAGGGCTGCATTGGTGTTATTTATGGTGAGCTTGTCGAACTATTTTAACACAGAGCGACAGATTTTACAAAATATTTCGGCGGCGCGCTTAACTTCGGAGAAAGTCGTATAACGACCGAAAGAGAAACGCACCGGCGTCTCTCGCGGTTCGGGCTTGTTTGAGTTGCACGCGGGTCCAGCGGAGGCTAGGACACCAGTCCGGTCAAGAGCAAGGACAAGAAATTCCGGAAGAATACCCGGCCTGCCTGCGCAGGCAGGCACTAAGATATGGACAACATTAGGTAGGCTTCGGGTAACAAGTGCCTGGGGTAAGGACCGCTCGATCAACTCCTTAAATTTAACACTCAACGAATCTAGACGTTTATACTCTAATGCTCTATCGCGTACTGCTATCTCAAGCGCCTTAGCAAATCCAGCAATGAGTGGCACAGCCGGGGTACCGATTGGCGGCACCTCAAGCTTGACTTCTTTTCTTACCACCAATGCACCAATACCCTTCGGTCCATAGAGTTTCGCCGAGTCGAGAGTCAAGAGATCACACGAGAGGGCCTCAAGACCAACGTTGAAATATCCTGCAGTTTGGGAGGCATCGATGTGTAGAAGCGGAAACTCGGTATTGCCATTCTTCCTTTCCTCACGTATTTTGCGACCGAGCTTGTTATCTGTCGTAACACTTGAGATAAGAGTAGTCTCCACACCCGTAATGCCTTTGGCAGCCTCCGATACCGATGGGTGAGAACCAAGTTCTGCAACAATGCGTCCTGGTTTTACTCCCCTTACTACCCAGGTATTAGCCTCTGTTCCACCAGAAGTAAAGATAATTGCCTCTTTTGCTACGCCCAAGATTCTTGCAATCTTAGTACGGTATGCGTCTATTTCTTTTTTTACCTTTACTCCTTCCTCGTATATTGCCGAGGGATTGTAAAAATCCCGCGACCAATATTGCTCCATCGCCTGCCTGACTTCCGGCAAGACCGGGGTCGCGGAAGCATAGTCAAGGAAAATTCTTTTTTGTTTAAACCAACCCATTTTTATGTTAAGGTTATAACCTAATTATGACTAAATGGGAAGAAAAAATTGAAAAGGACATACGACCACCAGTGGTGGCCATCTTAGGACACATCGACCATGGCAAGTCGACCCTCATCGACTACATCAGGAAAACTAATGTGACGGGAACAGAGGCGGGAGGTATTACTCAACATACGAGTGCTTATGAGGTTACCCACACCTCGAAAGACGGCCGAAAGAGACAGATTACTTTCCTTGATACCCCCGGACATGAAGCCTTTAGCAGCATTCGCACCCGTTGCGCAAATGTAGCCGACATCGCGGCCCTCATCGTCAGTGCGGAAGACGGAGTCAAACCACAGACTCTTGAAGTCTTTAAGCATATTAAAGAATGCTCTCTGCCTTATCTAGTAGTGATCACTAAGATTGACAAACCTTCGGCCAACCCTTTACGCACCAAACAAAATCTGGCAGAAAATGAAATTTATGTCGAGGGCTATGGTGGCAATACACCAGTGATTGAACTATCGGCAATGACGGGCCAAGGAGTAGATGAATTCTTGGATATGATCGGTCTTATCTCAGAGCTTGAAGATAAGACGGCAGATCGCGATGCGCTTGGCTCCGGGGTCATTATAGAAAGTAGGCGTGATGCCAAGAGGGGTATCAGCGCGGTGGGTATTATCAAGGACGGTACGGTGCGCCCAGGTTTATTCGCCGCCACCAAGACGGGGCAAGCAGCCACCACTGGGGCAATCGCCCCGATACGCTTTCTCCTTGACGCGGAAGGGAAAGTGGTAGAAGAACTCTCTTTCTCCAGTCCTGTACAGATTGTTGGTTGGGACAAGATGCCAGCCGTAGGAGAGAAATTCAAAACATTTCTGAAGAAAGAAGAGGCGCTCTCTTTTGCAAGCCCGACCTCTTCGAGCGTCGGGGCTCCGACCCAGTTACACTCTAGCGTTGGGAAGGATGTCTCTATTCTCCCTCTCGTCATCAAGACGGACACTGCTGGCAGTCTCGAAGCCATTACAGAAGAACTTGGAAAACTTACGAGAGAGAGGATTCTACCGAAAATAATTCTCTCAAGCGTTGGAAGTATCAATGAAAACGACGTCAAATCAGCACTGTCCTCCAGGGGAGCGGTGATTCTCGGCTTTAATACCAAAGTAGACCGAGAGGCCGCAAGTCTCGCAGAGCGTTCGGGCATTGTCATCCTGACTTTTAGTATCATTTATGAACTGACAGATAAAGTGAAGGAGCTCCTCTCTCTAAGGGAACCGAGAATTGAAGTGGAAGAAATAGTGGGCACCTCTAAAGTGCTGAAACTATTCGGTATTACCAAAGGCAAGCAAGTCATTGGAGGACGTGTCCTCTCTGGTCAAATCAAACGAGGAGCCGTCGTCAAAATTATCAGGCGCGAGACAGAAATCGGCACGGGCAAAGTTAAAGAACTTCAGCAGTCTAAGATTGCCACTGATTCTGCCAGTGAAGGCACTGAATTCGGCGCCTTGATTGAATCCAAGATAGAAGTTACTCCAGGAGACGTGCTCAACGCAACTATCCTTGTGACAAAGTAAATTTAAAATTTAGAATTTTCGTTGAAAATTTATTGAAAATTGGAAATTGATAATTGAAAATTATGAGAGAACTGAAGCGTGAACGAATAAAAGAAATATTGCACAGACTCGCTGCAGAGTTTATTCGTGATAATGCCACTCAATCTTCACTCCTCACTATCACCCGCGTCGAGCTCTCCCCTACAGGGAAGGAAGCCAAGATATATTTCACTACTCTACCCGAGAACCAGGAAGATACGGCCTTAAAATTTTTGATCAGAAAGACTCCGGAGTTCAAGAAATATATCAGCAACCAATCACGCATTGGTTTAGTACCTCACATCGATTTCAAAATTGACTACGGCGAGCGCAACCGTCAGAGATTAGATGAGTTGAGTAAAGAAAGTTAGTTCACCCTGAGTTCGTCGAAGAGTGCAGTATTCTCAAAATAGTTCGAACGGTTTTCGCCGCCGCTTGCGGCGGCGAAATGGAAAGCCCCCGCCCGCGCGCGGCTCCGCCGCGCCGATAACGATTTCAAGTTTTTCTTTGGCGGCAATTAAAAACGAATTTGCGGAGCAAATACAATTATATCTATATCTTATGAAAAATTTAGGAAAAAATCAAAAAGAAAAAACCCGCCAGCGGTCTTGCGACATAGCGGGGAGCAGTTGGTCTGCTCAGTCCGTTGTGCTTCTAGTTGGTGCTCTTCACCCAAAGGCCAAGGTGCAAGCCCGACAGAGCGATGACCACCGTCACGAATCCGAAAACGAGACTGGCGGACAGAGCGCTTCCGTTGGCCAACATCAGGCCTGTCATGATGGGAGCACCCGCCAGAGAGACGCAGATGGCCTGACGGTATCTACTCATGCTACACCTCCTTTCTTACCCGCGAACAAGAACCGCGGTGATGATAGTGATGTTCTGGAACACGCTTATGAGCATGGACCAGAACATTGGTGCACTGCGCACCCGAATCCCCTCGAAGATCACCGCCGTCTGAATCGCGGCGAAGATGACCCACATGACAAGGGAGATTCCCTCAACACTCGGAGCGGTGAAAGCCGTCCACACCTGCGGCGCGAGCGCCACAGGATTCATGAAAATCAGGCCGGCAACCAACGCTTTGAAGAACTTGTGCTCCAGGAAACCCCGAAGCTTCCCGTTCAGAACATCAACCGTACCCATCGGGGCCTCCTTCCTTTTCAGTTGGGAATTTGTGACCAAGCCACCACGGCTCAATCACTCTGCTGCAATCATAGCATAATCCGTGTCTGTCGTCAAGGGCAACAAAAAACCGGCATTCCAGCCGTTTTCTTAATGATTAAAAATTCTTTTTTCGCAAAAATGAAATCGCCAACTGATTTTTTCGCCCAAAATTCAATACAAATTGGCCGCCGAGCGAAGCGAGGCGGCTTCCTCTGGCTTGCCTTTTTCTGAAGTGTGCGGGTACCGAGAATCGAACTCGGGTCTCAACCTTGGGAAGGTCGCATTCTACCACTAAACCATACCCGCTTTTGTGCTGCCATTATACACTTCGTATCATCTTTTACTTCTTATTTTGTATAAGAGACCATTAGACAAATAAGACAACCTTTTGATAGTCAACAAAAGTAGAATAAGGTTGATAGTGACAAGAGCGGCGCCAATAATTAATAAGCTATTAATACTGACAGCTCTTACGAAATATAAAAGAAAATCTACAAAGGGAGTGGAGGGGTCTTCCAAGAGTGCCTCGGCAAACATGTTGTAAATAAAATCTTGTGGCCCCCAATAAACGGCTACAAAGAATAAGCTCCCTAAAAATATTCCCCCTAAACTTTGTAGAGCAATGAGTCCAGAAACCCTCTTATTTTGGGCAGATTTTGGTATGTCGATAAATTGTGATTGTAATTGAGCAGAAATAACATTGGCGCATAGAAGCCAGCGTAGTCTCAAGCCTTCCAACAAGCCATATTTTCTTTCTTTAATTACCTGAGATAATCCTTTAAAAACTTGGTAGCTAAATCCTTTCCCATAATACCGCGCATAAAAATTGAGTCCTGTCTCAACTTTAAAACGGCGTTTATAATGACTGGGTAATATTTGCCATAAATCTTTTGTTAAAGCTCGTTCTCCACCCAGTAGAGGAACAAAGAAGATAAGATAATGAAGGAAGTAAGTGGTCCGATTTCGCATGCCAATAGACATATCTACCGCTCCACTTACAACTGATTTAAGGATGTCATCGATAATCTCATGCGTTAAGCCCGTCACATCAGCATCAGCAAAGAAAATAATGTCACCCTTCGAGAGAGCGACACCGGTATCCATAGCGTATCCCTTTCCTTTGTTGATAGCATTTTTCACATAACGAACTGGATATTGTTTTACGATTCCTTCCGTGTTGTCAGTCGAACCGTCATCGACCACAATCACTTCCTCAAAATGCGGATACGTGCTCAAGATACTCAAAACACGTCCGATTCTTTCAGCCTCGTTGTATGCTGGGACGATAGCGGTTATTATTTGACGATCTTTTTGCTTAGCCATGTGGTCATTACTTTGAAAAACATAATTAACAAAACCAGTGCGGTCACTATGTACTCGACTCTAGAAAAGACCTGAACGACATTCCCCACACCCCTTCCCACCAACCAACCAACCAAAATCATAACCAAGAGCCAAATGATAGTGCCAATGGTGTTAAACAAGAGAAAAGTAGAGTAACGTACTTTTCGGATTGAGAGATAGAGGATGGTTAAAATCCGTGTACCGTATAAAAACTTGATAAATAAAAGGGAAAGAAATGGTCTTTGACCAGTTGTTTGTTCAAGTTTAATAAGGAATGTTTGATATTTATCTTGATATTTTTCCCATCGCTTCGTGAACTGGAAAAAAGTTTGGCCAAGGAGAAACCAGAGGGAGTCCGAGATCACAGTCCCCGCGAGCGACAGCCAAAAAACACTCTCGATTGACCAGGTACCTTGACCAGCCAAAAATGCGGCTGTCAGAATGACTGTTTCTCCAAAAAAGAACGCGCCAAGAAAAATGGCCGGCAGTTGATATGTGGAAAGTAAATTTATGATTGAAGGATCCATATCTCATTTTTCATCAAATCTTGGTGCGCCCACCTGGATTCGAACCAGAGACCATCTCCTTAAGAGGGAGTTGCTCTACCAACTGAGCTATGGGCGCCTTGCCCCGCAATTGCGGGGGATACAGGAGTACAGTATTTCAAAAAAGCAGTGATTTATCAATTATGTTAATGTATAAAAGTAAGATGGCTAAATAATGGCGTGGTGGCGAAGTGGTAACGCTTTGGTCTGCAAAACCAACATGCAGGGGTTCGATTCCCCTCCACGCCTCAAGCTATAATTGATATAGCTTTACGCCCGGGTGGCGAAACAGGTATACGCGCGAGACTTAAAATTTCGTGACCGCAAGGTCATGTGGGTTCGATGCCCACCCCGGGCACTGGGCGGGTGGCGAAATGGCAGACGCGCATGGTTTAGGACCATGTTCCGCAAGGAGTGGAGGTTCAAGTCCTCTCCCGCCCACATTTCGATAAACTCAATGTAAACAAAATCTGGTATAGTATTTCAAAATGACGAAAAAAAATAATCCGCTCGAAGGCACAATCCGCGTTACTGGCAAAGGTGTCGGCTATTTCCCTCTGCCGGACGGCGATGAAGATCTAGAAATCCAGCCAGAGAATCTCAATGCCGCCCTTAATCGCGACAGGGTTAAAGTTGAATCACTTCACAAAGAAATTCTTGGTAGAAAACAAGCTCGGGTCACGGAGATCATAGAACGCCACAAGACAGAATTTGTCGGTACTCTGGAAGAAGACGATGGGAACTTCTTCCTAGTGCCAGACGATAAAAGGATGTATAGAGATATATTCGTGCCCCTCGACTCCGCCCAAGGCGCCTCCGAGGGCGACAAAGTGCAAGTCAAGATTAGCGAGTGGCCCGTGCCATCCAAAAGTCCAAAGGGAGAGGTTATTCGAATTATCGGTCGAGCCGGTGAACACAACGCCGAAATGCTCGGCATTGTTTATGAGAGCGGGTTCGAGGTCGACTTCCCTACCGAAGTAGAAAAGGAAGCGCAAATGTGGAAAGAGAAATACCAAAAAGAGGATAAATTGAAAAACCGTAAAGATTTCCGCGAAACGACCACCTTCACCATCGATCCTCTAGACGCCAAGGACTTCGACGACGCCCTCTCTTTTAAAATACTGCCGAGTAGTGACTATGAGATAGGCATTCATATCGCCGACGTTTCCCACTTCGTAGAAGAAAAGACCGAACTGGACCGAGAAGCAGAGAAGCGTGGCACCTCCATCTATCTTGTGGACCGCACTATTCCCATGCTTCCGGAAGTACTATCCAATGACCTCTGCTCTCTCAATCCCAATGAGTCCAAATATGCCTTCTCGGCCGTCTTCGTCATAGACAAGAAAGCGAGAGTCAAGGAACGCTGGTTCGGCAAGACGCTTATAGAATCCGACAAGCGCTTCACCTACGAGGATGCTCAAGAGATTATAGATAAGGGGCAAGGGGTATTTGTCGAAGAACTAAAAACTCTTAATACTCTTGCGAAAAAACTTCGGGAGGAGAGATTCAGAAAGGGTGCGATTGACTTTGAAACCGAAGAAGTCAAGTTCGTACTTGATGATTTAGGCAGACCAATCCGAGTGTATAGAAAGGAGCGTAAAGATACTCATAAGCTCATTGAAGAATTCATGCTCTTGGCAAACCGCGAGGTAGCAATCTACATGCACATCGCTAACGGCGCGAACACCCGCGCCGCTTTCGTCTACCGTATCCACGACGCACCAGACAGAGAGAAAATCTTAAATCTTGCTAATTTTGTCAAAGCGCTCGGCTTCGAGCTCAAAAACAAAGAGGGCGAAACCACCGGCGAAGACATTGCGGAAATGCTCCGTTCGGTCGATGGCAGCCCGGCAGAAATGCTCATTAAAACGGCAGCGGTCAGAGCTATGTCGAAGGCGATATATTCCACTTCCAATATCGGCCATTTCGGACTCGCTTTCGAGTACTACACACACTTCACCTCTCCTATCCGCCGCTACCCAGACTTGATGGTCCATCGACTACTTCTCCGCTTCCTGCTGAAAGGCAAAATAGAACAGGACGAGATTACTAAATACCAAAGACTCTGCGACGACTCAAGTGAGCGCGAACTTGAGGCGGCAGAAGCTGAACGCGCTTCTATTAAATACAAACAGGTGGAATATATGCAAGAGCACATCGGCGAAGAGTTTGACGCTATCGTCTCCGGTGTCTCGGAGTGGGGCATCTACGTTGAAGAGGTCAACACTAAAGCGGAAGGTATGGTCAAACTACGCGATATGAAAGATGATTTCTATGAATTAAACGAGAAGCTCTACGCCATAGTGGGAAAAACGACCGGTAAGAAATATTCTCTAGGCGATAAAATCCGCGTTAAACTCATCGCCTCCGACCCAGAAAGGAAGACCCTTGATTTCCAGTTTGTTTAGTCCTCACTAACGCCTGATTTTAAGCCATATTTAAGACTTTAACTGTATTAAATTAGTTTTATCTTTTAAATAGCATAGATGTAACGTAAAATAATAGTCACTTGTTAACATACGATATATCGTATGTTATATCGATGGAGCAAATGTGCGGAGTGTTTACTTCGCGGCTTCGACGGCTTCGTCGAAAGAGATTGAGAGGAGTTTGGAGATACCGTTTGAGCCCATGGTAACGCCGTAGATCACTCCGGCACGACTCATGGTCTCGCGGTTATGAGTTATCAAAATAAGCTGGGAATGTTTGGAGAGTATCTCGACTAAATCTCCATACTTCTTGGAATTAGATTCGTCGAGCGCCGCGTCTGTCTCGTCGAGGATAATAAACGGCGGAGGGTTGACTTGAGAAACCGCGAAAATGAGCGCGATGGAGGTCAGTGCTCGCTCCCCGCCGGAGAGCATCACGAGGCCCCGAATTTTTTTCTTGGGCAAATTGACTTTAATATCTAAGCCATCTTCCACCTCTTCCTCGGCCCCTTCAAGGTCAGACCTTTCTAAATCCTTAAGGTCTGACCTTTTTCCGACCGATTCTCTCGTCAGAACCAGACTGGCTTCTCCGCCACCAAACATAGAGACAAAGAGCTTACCAAATTCTTTATTGATACTCTCCAGGCCAGAGTTAAATTCAGACGCTAAGCGTGTCTCCAATTCCTTGATCAGTGTGGAAAGAGCTTCTGCTGATTTCTCTAGATCAAGCAATTCACGTGCTAGAAATACGTCACGCTCAGCGGTGTCCTGATACTCTTTATACACTTCTTCCATACCGGAAATACTCGAATCCTCGAGTCGAATTTTGAGTTTCTGTATATGGCGCTTGCTCGCTTCTTGTTCTTCACGATTGTCGAGTACGGAGGTAGCGCCTCCGTGTTCAAATTTGAGCACACCAGTACCGACAAGATGCCCGACTTCGACAAGTTCCCGCTTTAGCTCTTGCTCTTCCAAGTTAAGTTTCTCTTCGCGTGCTTTTAGAAGATTTAATTGCGACACTAATGCATTTTCCTCTGTCATGATACGAAAGACAGCTTTCTCCGCGTCAGATATTTCTTGCTCTTTCTCTCTTAGAATCTTGAGAGACTTTTCCAGCCCTTCTTGGTCTCGCTTCATCCCATCTATCTTAGTTTGCGCTTCTGTAATAAGCCTAGAGTCAGTACTATGCTTTCTCGTATTAATAAAATCACCAAGTCTCTTCATAATTTCGGCGATACTAGCAAGAAGGCCGAGCTCTTTATACAGAGTTTCGACATCTTTAAGTCGCACCGTTTTGAATTCGTCCGAAGCAGAGAGTCTTTTTTCATTCTCAATAGCTCTTTCCTCGGCTAAAATAAGTCCTTCAAGTTTACCGAGCTCTCTTGTCAAATCATCCTTCTGCTTTCGCACGGTATTAAGCCCTGATTCAAGTTCAATGACTTTTTTTGCATTCTCCGACTCCTTTGACAGCTTCGCGAGGGTTCGATCTAGAGGCTTTCTCTCATCTGATAGCAGGGCACGGGAGGAGGAAATATAAGCATCTTCTCTCTTGAAATATTCCCTTGCCAGCTCCAAGAGTTCTTGCCGCATATCTTCTGATTTCTTGAGTTTCTCGACTTGCTTCTCAAGAAACTTCAGATGGGGAGCTATTTCTTTTCGTAGAGCTTGGACCTGGGTAATGTTTTCAAATGTTTTCTTGAGTTTACGTTCACTTTCCAGACGCTTATATTGAAAGAGTCTCAATCCCAATGCGTCCTCGATCATACTCTTCCTATCCTTGGGACTAGCACTAAGGATTTTATCGGCTTCGCCTTGAGAAATGATGTGATGACCGGAGGCACCTATGTGGGCACGAGCCAGAAGCTCAATGATATCCTTAAGGCGTACCGAGCTACCGTTTATAAAATAGTCGTTTAGACCATCGCGATAAACAGTCCGCTCAATAGCTACTTCCGGAAAGTCTATATCAAATACTTTATCTTCATTATTAAAAATCACTTTAACATTTGCTCGGCCCGCTCGTGGTGAGTCCGTCGAACCATTCCAAATCAAGTCTTCGCCGCGCTTGCCACGCATACTCTTGAGCGATTGTTCTCCGAGCACAAAACGGAAAGCTTCGGCGACATTCGACTTACCCGAGCCATTCGGCCCGACAATAGCTGAAATGGGCGAGTTAAATTCAAAAGTATTCTTTTTAGCAAAAGACTTGAATCCCGACAGTTCTATCGACTTCAGATACATGTCTCATAATTTTATCAAAAATATCTCTATAAACGTAGACCGCCCAGGGTGCGCAAGCACACCCCGGGCGGGAATCATCGGCTAGAACTAACGACAAATGCAATCACTTCATCGCGAGCCCCTGTAGTATACAAGGGGGTTTGGACAGAATGCTTCCGCTGTCCGTGCTCCGTCCTGCCGCTGGACCGTATCATGAAGAAACTCCAGATCTGCAGCAAGGCGCGTCGTGATGAGCTCGAGTGCTCCCTGTACCCTCTCAGGAAGTTCATCATACTTGATGCCAGCGTTAACAAGTTCTTCTTCGATGACTTCGCGAACGCGTCTCTGGTACGGTTTCTCGTCCATGTATCCCCCTCTAAGATGTTTAGTTGTGGCGACCATCTTATCCTGTTATACTTAATTGGGTTCTTACAATGCAAATCCTCCACCCGAGACTATATCACTCTCCGCTTCCTAGAGTCAAGGGCCAGTCCAAAACTTGTCAACCTGCGAGGTTGATAATTCTAGCAAATCTTTTTCATAAGTCTCTGGTTTAGAGCTAAATAACTCATAAAACAAATTCTTATTAACAATCGTTTCCGTTCCGCCCTTTCCAAAATAGTCTTTGAAGCTAGACCATCTATAGGTTTTCAAAAAATCTAGAGCTTTTTTATTGTCACCTATCGATATGCTCTTACGATCATGGAAGATAAGATCCAAAGGATTGATATCAATATAAAATGGTATATAGAGATACTGCCTATCACCAGTAATAGGAACTATCTTGGCTCTATTTTGAAAAAGATAGCCGCTCCTACCTTCATTTCTCGTATTGAAATATTTAGTAAACGCATTTCCGAGCCGTTTTGTGAATTCAAGAATCCCTCCTTCAACTACTTCATAAAGCAACAAATGGTAATGGTTAGGTAACAAGCTCCATTTAAGAACTTCAACTAATTGTTCCCGTTTTACTGGTTTGGCTTTATCGAAAATATTTTTAATTGTCCTAATCTTGCCATCTTGATTGTTTAGTAAGAAAAGATTTTCAACAAATCTTTGGTAGTCGCTGCTGTCATTGAAAATCCTGCGTTTTTCTACCCCTCTATTACAAATATGGGCTAGGTCTCCAACCACAGCTTAATCTTAGTCTGCTTCCTCTAAACTTGTCAACCTCGCAGGTTCATAAGTTTTACCTCCACCCCCTCGTTTCAAGCGCTTGGCAGGCGGCCTTTTGTTCCGCGTCTTGTTTGGACTCACCTTCTCCCTCCCCATACGATTCATCACCGACAGAGACAGACACAGAGAAGCGTTTGTCGTGATCGGGACCCGATTCACGTATAGTCTTGTAAACGGGAGTCAGCCCAGTATATTCTTGTGCTTTCTCTTGGAAAAGACTCTTGGCGTCTATCCAATCACCGTTCTTGAGAATGTTTTCTATGAGTGGCGCCACGTGGGCCAAAATGAAATTCTTGGCGATCTGGTATCCTTGGTCAATATAGATGGCGCCGATGATCGCTTCCAAAGTGTTAGCGAGAATATATTGGCGTGCTCGACCAATATCTTTTGATTCGCCTCGAGAGAGCAAGAGGAAATCATTGGCACCGAGCGTCTGCGCCACCAGAGAACAAGTATCGGCATTAACCAAGGCCGAGCGCAGAGAAGTTAATTCTCCTTCAGTTGAATCCTGAAAACGTCCATAAAGATAGTCGGTAATGACAAGTTCCAGGACAGCATCACCGAGAAACTCCAGGCGCTCATTATGCTTAAGGGCGAAACCCCGGTTCTCGTTGATATACGAGCGATGGGTGAAAGCCTGCTTCAAGAGGCCTTTGTCTTTAAATGTTACTCCCGCCCCCTTTTCAAATTTCTCGAAATTCATCATTTCTTATCTTCTGCTAATTTCTGCATAGCTTTAGTGACAATAGGTAAGATATCATCATAAAAATTAAGATCTAGGATGTCAGCAAGCTTAAACCAGCGCACGTCGTCTAGGCCGCCCTGTTCCTCCTTCTTCTCGAGAGTCAGTTCTTGGAAAGAGGCTTCGGCGAGGAAGTAAACAACGTGCTTCAGTATCTTACCTTTCTCCGGATGATAGGTCGAATACGAATTTTCCCCCAGCCGCTCTAAAATGTTAATAGGTATACCCAGTTCCTCTTGAGCTTCTCGACGAAGACCTTCTTCTTCGCTCTCCCTACTCTCTAGTTTTCCCTTAGTCAAAGTCCAGTGTCCAAAGACATCGTGGACTAGCGCGAGATAAACATCTCCTTCGTGACGAGCAAAGACCACCGCCCCCGCTAGACGCTCTACCGGCAGTTTATCCGTGGGTACATTACCATATTTCTTCTTAGCTTTAGGTACATCAAACTTTCCTGGCTCTCCCATCTCCTTATAGACAGCACCCAGTACTCCGTTGATGAATCGGCCGGAAGTTTCTCCGCCGAAAGTCTTGGCAAGCTCTATAGCCTCATTAATGGCCACTTTAGGCGGTACTTCCTTACGGTCAGCGAACAAGAGTTCGGCAAGGCCGATGCGTAAGATATTCCTATCGACGACAGAAATCTTATCAATCGGCCAGTCCGGTGCCGCCTTTTCTATCAAGATATCCAGGTCTTTCTTTTTCTCAAGTACCTGCCTTAAGAGATTATCCATGAACGGCCTGTCATTCGTACCGGGTGCAAATTCTCGAATATTTTTTTCAAAAATAGGATACACCTCTTTTGCCCTCACTTGTCCCGAGCTTGTCGAGGGAAAGTCCCACTCAAACAGAGTCTGGAGAACGACTGATCTCGATAGATGTCGATTGGACATAAAGAACAAAAGAACTATTTATTTTTTTTCGCTAGTTTTTCAAGTTTGGCTGTTAAATCAATAATTTTTCTACCTCGATAAGTACCGCTCGTCTTTGAAAGTCTATGCCGTAGATGAAAATTGCCCAACTCATCCTTCGAGAGAGACGGCTTCGAGAGCGCATGGTGGGAGCGTCTGTTTTTAGTATGAGACCTCGTGTGTCTCATTCGTACTGTCATAGCCTTACTCTATCAGGTAAATTTATAAAATGAAAGCCCCGTCCCGATCATCGGGACGGGGCTGGTTAGAGGTAAAGATCCCTGAGAGCTGCGAGAAACACTCCGTGGTGGGTAGGAAAGAGTCCTCCCCTCCTAATAACCCGCAGACTTACCCATCGAAGCTGTGACAGGACGGTATCACCGTCTATGACGGGCTTTTGGTCACGGAGACGTCCCGAGCAGTCGTCAATTTCGACCAAATACCCGAACTGAATGAGTTTCGGGTCCGACGGGGATGGTGCTCTGTAGACTTCCCTCCCGCGCTCGACCTTGAGTCCGGTCTCCTCCAAGACCTCCCTCCTCATTATGTCAAATGGCTCCTCCGAACCCTTTTGCATCCCGCCCGGGAACTTAATCTGGACTTTGCTTTTCTGTCCTGTCCTAGGGTCGGTCGAGACCGAATCAAAGACTAACGCTTCCGTTCCCTCTCGTGTTCGTCGGCAGATCACCGCGCATGCAAAGTGCATGAGAACCTCCTTTTCTACCCTCAACTATACTACACTTACCTATGTCTTGTCAATCGTGTTAAAAAACTCTGGCGATGAATAACCGTTGAACCAAATTTTTGGATGGCTTGTCGATGCAGGCTCGTGCCATAGCCCTTGTGCATGTCAAAATTAAATTCTGGAAATTTTTTTGAGAGTCTGACCATTTTCTTGTCGCGTATCACTTTCGCTACGATGGAAGCCAGAGAGATAATGGGAATCTTTTCATCCCCTCTCGTGACCGTAAGCTGGTGAACAAATTTGTCTGGCGCTTTAAGAGAACCATCAAGAAAGATTTGTGATCTCTCTTCATCAATTTCTAGCTTGTTCAAACACCTTTTGATACCCAGGCGCACAGCAAAGACGATGCCTTTCTGGTCTATGACTTTCTCCGAGACAAGCGAGACAGCAAAATCAAGCACGCCCTCTTTACGAGCCTCGAGAGCCAGAGCAAACCATAACTCCCTTTCACTCGGAGAAAGTTTTTTTGAATCTTTAATGCTCTTGAAAAAATTCTTGCTTGCACGACGAAGCTCGGGTGTGGTGGGATTGGGAATCAAAACCGCTCCCACCGCCACTGGTCCGGCCAGTGGCCCCCTCCCCGCCTCATCAATACCTACGACATATCGCATTTTATACACTATAATACCCGCATGTCGCGATTCGTGCATCTCCACACTCATAGCCATTATTCTCTCCTCGAAGCTTTACCGAAAATTCCAGACCTCGTCAAGAAAGCTAGTCTCTCGGGCATGGATGCGCTCGCCCTCACCGATTCAGGTAATCTCTACGGAGCCATAGAATTTTATAAAGAGTGCCAGGAGCAAGAAATCAAGCCAATCATCGGAGTTGACTTCTATGTTGCCCGGCGTTCTAGAAATGACAAGGAAACGCGAGTGGATAACGAGTATAGCCGCTTGGTACTCCTAGCGGAGAATAATCTCGGATATCTGAACCTGCTCAAACTAGTGACTGACTCCTACCTCGAGGGATTCTACTACAAGCCACGCATCGATAGAGAACTTCTGGAAAAATATAACGAGGGATTGATTGCGATTTCAAAAGAGCCTAAGTGGTACAGAGAAATCTTCGGGGACAGATTTTATCTCGGCGTCGGGCCGAAGAATCTGCCAAATTTGAACAAGAAGAGTAGCGACCAGATAGTGGCTGTTTATAATACTCATTATCTGGAACCGACTGACAGACCAATTCTTGATACTTTGGTCTCCATTCAAGGGCATTTGGACAGAAACAGTGCTTTCGACGAGCAAACTAATCTCTCTTTCGTGTCTCAAGAACAAGCTAAAGAGGACTTCAAAAATTTTCCCGAAGCAATCGAGAATACGGTCAAGATTGCCGAGAGCTGCAATATCGAGCTTGAGCTCGGCAAATGGATTTTCCCGAATTACTTGGTGGAGAGTGGCCGATCCTATGATGAGGAACTTCAGGCCCAGGTCTATTCGGGATTTAAGAGAAGGAATCTCGCCGAGAGCCCAGCAATCGTAGAGCGGGTGCGATATGAATTGAGTATCATCAAAGGCAAAGGATTCTCGCCATATTTTTTAGTGGTTAGCGATCTTTTGAAATATGCCCGGGAACAGGGCATCTTAGCAAATATCAGAGGCTCGGTGATGGGCTCAATCGTCACTTATCTTGCCGGCATTACCAATGTTAACCCTTTGGAATATAATCTTCGTTTCGAACGCTTCTTGAACCCAGACCGCCCTTCCGCGCCAGATATTGACATGGACTTTGCCGACACCAGACGTGACGAGATGATAGATTACGTCAAAGGCAAATACGGAATGGACCACGTCGCGCAGATTGGTACCTTCGGCACTATGATGGCACGCGGAGCCATCCGTGATGTCACTAGAGCACTCGGCTTCTCTTATGCCCTGGGCGATAAGATTGCCAAGCTTGTCCCACTGGGCGCCCAAGGATTTCCCATGACCATTGATCGAGCCATGAAGGAAAATCCTGATCTCAACAAACTCTACGAGGAAGATGAAGAGACAAAAACCATTATAGACATGGCCAAGAAAATTGAGGGGAATGCCCGACACATCAGTGTCCACGCCGCCGGAGTAGTGATCGCTCCGAGACCTCTTACGTAATACACCCCCCTTCAGTACGACACTAAAGGTGAAAGAAAGATTATTACCCAGTACGACATGTACTCAATCACCGATGAGTACGGTGGCGTGGGTTTGCTTAAATTCGATTTTCTTGGTCTTAGAAATCTGTCGATCATCGCTGACACAGTCGAGCGCATCAATAAAATTGAGGGTATCAAAATTGATATAGAGAATATCCCCCTAGACGATCAAAAGACTTTTGACCTCTTATCCCGAGGCGAGACCGAGGGTACGTTCCAACTTAACGGCAATGCTATGACCAAATTCCTCATGGAACTTAAGCCGTCAGCTATTCATGATATCCATGCTATGGTCGCTCTCTACCGCCCCGGTCCGATGCAATTCATCCCCCTGTTTATAGAAAGAAAACATAATCCGTCCCTAGTCACCTATCCCGATCCAGCACTCAAGCCGATTCTGGAGAGAACTTATGGGATACTCGTTTATCAAGACGACCTCCTGATGATTGCGCACGATATTGCCGGCTATTCGTGGGGCGAAGTGGATAAATTTCGCAAAGCCGTGGGTAAAAAGATTCCCGCGGAAATGGCGGCTCAAAAGGAAAAATTTGTCAGGGGTTGTATAGAACATTCTGGATGGCGGGAACCGAAAGCTCGAGCGCTCTGGGACTGGATAGAACCCTTCGCTGCCTATGGCTTCAATAAAGCTCACTCTGTCTCCTATGGCCACGTGGCGTACCAGACCGCCTGGCTCAAGGCGAATTTCCCCGCAATCTACATGTCCGCCGTGCTCACGGCGGAATCCGGCGATGTAGAGAAAATAGGGGTCATGATTAAGGAGTGTTCGCGCATGGGTATAGAAGTCTTACCCCCGTCCATCAATGAAAGTTTTTCTCAATTCACCGTAGTTAACAATCCGCCAAGCCCGTATAAGATACGTTTTGGGCTAACCACTATAAAAAACTTCGGGCAAGGTATTTCCAGTTCCATCACCACCGAGAGAAAACACGGTGGCAAGTTCAAAGATTTAGCTGATTTCCTCGACCGCGTCAAGGATAAGAACTTGAATAAAAAGTCCCTCGAATCACTGATCAAATGCGGCGCTCTGGACGAATTTGGTGAACGCGGCGAGCTACTTTCCAACATTGACAATCTGCTCGGGTATCATCGCGAAAGAATGGGCGCACCCCAAAATCAAGACTCTCTCTTTGGCTTGATGACCGATACTTCTACCCTACCAGCTCTGCGACTTAGCCCGGGGTCTCTAGCCTCGCAGAGGGAGAAACTTTTATGGGAGAAGGAGCTTCTCGGTCTCTACATCTCTGGTCATCCACTGGAAGCATATCAAGACAAGCTTCTCTCGATTAAAGTCAATATCGAGAAACTTTCCGATTTGCGTGAGGGTACTGAAACGGTTATCGCGGGCATAGTCGAGGAAGTACGCGACGTTCTCACTAAAGGAAACAAGCGTATGGTCTTCATGCGTTTGGCTGATTTAACTAGCGTTATTGAGGTAGCCATTTTCCCTAGAATACTGGACGAATTTCGTTCATTCGTTCAACCAGAAACCTGCATCGCCATCAAGGGAAAGGTCTCGAAACGCAAAGGTGAGACTTCCTTTATTGCCGAAAAGATTAAGGCCTTGTAGGATGTAGCTTATGGCTGAATCAGAAAAGAGCGACCATAGAAAGATCGGACAAGAACTCGATCTTTTCCTCTTCTCCGACCTAGTGGGAAGCGGCCTGCCGATGTGGACACCCAAAGGTACCGTTATCCGTCAGGAACTCGATAACTTTGTCTGGGAACTTCGCTCCCAATATAACTATGGACGGGTCACTATCCCCCACATTACCAGACGTAATCTATACGAGATATCCGGCCACTGGGAAAAGTTCGCCAAGGATTTATTCAAGATGATTTCTCGGGAGGGTAAGGAGTATGCGCTTAAACCCATGAACTGCCCTCACCATACACAAATATTCGCGAGAAAACCCCATTCCTACAGAGAGATGCCTCAACGATACGCGGAGACAACCATGGTCTATAGAGACGAACAATCAGGAGAATTGGGTGGCCTTACTCGTGTTCTCTCTATCACCCAAGATGACTCCCATGTTTTCTGTCGTACCAAACAAATTAAGGAGGAATTTTTGAAAATCTGGGATATCGTGGACAAATTTTATAGCACTTTCGGTTTTTCTCTCAGGGTACGCCTCTCTTTCCGAGACCCGAATGCTCCCGAGAAGTACCTCGGCACTTCGGAAATCTGGAATCATGCAGAAAAGGCTCTCCGAGAAATTGCAAAGGAACGAAAGGCAGATTATTTCGAGGAACTCGGTGAAGCAGCGCTTTACGGACCAAAACTTGACTTCATAGCTACCAATGCTACCGGTCGCGAGTGGCAGGTAGCTACTATTCAGCTTGATATGAATCTACCGGAAAGATTTGATCTGACTTGCGTAAATGAGAAGGGAAAGAATGAGAGAATCGTCATGATACATTCCGCCATTACCGGCTCGATCGAGAGGTGTACCGCAATCTTGCTAGAACATTTCAACGGTTCACTACCTCTTTGGCTTTCGCCGGTGCAAGTTAAAGTCCTTCCGATAGGTGAGGAGCACTTTAAATACGCGAGAGGTATTTTTGAAAAACTAAGAGTAGAAAATATCAGAGTAGAGTTGGATGATTCAAATGAAAGTTTAGGAAAGAAAATCAGGAATGCCAAGACCGAAAAAGTGCCTTATATGTTAGTCATTGGAGACAAAGAAATAGCTGATAAAAAAGTTACTATAGAGAAACGAGAGTCTGGGAGGGTTGGAATAAAAACAACGTCTGTTGAGAACTTAATTGAAAGATTAAAAAACGAAATAAAAGGCAGAAAATAATCCACTTGGAGGCTGAGCCTCCAAGTTAGCCTCCAAGTTACTGTTTCGGCTTCATGAGCGGAAATATTTGTGTTTCCCGGATTGGCTTGTCCACGAGTAAACTGAAAAGACGCTCGCTAAAACCATGTCCAGCGGTAGGGGGCATTCCATACTCTAGAGCTTCAACAAAGTCGTCGTCCATCATTTGAGCCTCAAAATCGCCGGCTGCTCTCATCTTTTCTTGTTCTTGAAAACGTGCTTTTTGATCTATGGGGTCATTGAGTTCGCTATAACCTTGCCCGACTTCCGAGCCCGCGATAATAAAGTGGAAGCGTTCCGTAACATTCGGATTATGAGATGAAGATTTTGACAGCGGAGACGTTATCTTCGGTTCGTTTATAAGAATGGCTGGTCCGCTAATTTTTTTACGGCAATATTTCCACAAAGAATCGATTAGGCGCGCTTTATTATTTGCTTCATACTCCACTCCTACTTCTTTCAATCTTTTCTCTATTTCTTGGTCACTGGCTTTTTCAATGTCAATGCCAGTTTGTTTCTTAACCTCTCCTCTATAGTCTAGCAATGGCCAATCCTGATTTAAATCAATATTAAAACTATCTATCTTAAACTGAAGCGTACTGAAAGTTGTTTCCGCGACATAAAGATAGCATTCCCGCAAGAATTTATACATATCTTTATAGTCGGCATAGGCCCAGTAAGCTTCACATTGAGTATAATCTTGCAGATGTTCCGGAGACATGCCTTCATTGCGGAAAATCCTTCCAATCTCAAAAGTCTTCGGAATCCCAGCGACCATCAACCTTTTTTGCCAAAGCTCCCCCGCTGAGATTCGAAGATAGACATCCATATCTAACGCGTTATGATGAGTTTGAAATGGAGTAGCATCACCTCCACCCACAATATTTTCTAAAACTGGAGTTTCGACCTCCAAGAATCCGTGACTCGTATGAAATTCCCTAACAGCGTTCCAGAAGACGGAACGTTTCTTGACAACCTCTCTTGATTCAGGATTAAAGAGAATGTCTAAATATCTCTGACGAAATCTGGTCTCATGGTCCGAGAGACCATGCCACTTCTCAGGCAGCGGGCGCAGAGATTTGGCGAGCATTCTCGCTTCTTCGACAAGTATGGTCTTCTCGTCTCTCTTGGTTAAGAAAAAAGTGCCTGTGACCTCTAAAAAGTCACCGATATCAAACGCTTTTTCGAAAAGTTCGTAGGACTCTCCAGATATCGGTTCCCCTTTCTTCAGGAGCGCTTGGAATCGGCCGGTACCGTCATCCAGATCAAAGAAAATAACTTTTCCCTGGGCACGCAGAGATCTGATGCGACCAACCATGTGCCAACTTTTGCCACTTCTCATTAACTGATCGAAGTTGGCAACGCCGGCCTCGCAAGTAATATCTTGATGCGCAGTGGCAGGATAAGGGTTAATGCCTTTCGAAATAAGAAAGCGGAGTTTTTCTAGCCTGACTTGTCTAATCTCTTCTAGTGATGCCATTACTTAATGTCGATAATCTTATACGACATTGTACCACCGGAAGTTTCAAAGGAGAATGTTTCGCCCTTCGATTTGCCCATAGCAGCAAGACCCAAAGGAGAGCATGTGGAAATTTTGCCACGAGCAGCATCAGCTTCTTCCGAACCAACCATGGTGTAAGATTTGCGGGACTTGTCAGATTCTTTTTCTAGAGCCACAACGGAACCGACAGAGACAATATTGGTACTTTTAGTAGAGATGATTTGAGCCGATTTTAAAATGGCCTCAAGCCGGTTAATACGATCTTCTAATATGGCCTGACTATCACGCGCTTCTTGATACTCCTGGTTCTCGGATAGATCCCCCAGAGATTTGGCATACTCTAGAGCCTCTGCAACCTCTTTGCGTTTCACTGTTTTGAGATGCTTGAGTTCCTTCTCGAACTCCTGGAATTTTTCTTTGGTCAGATAATCTTCGCCGGCGTGCATGGCATTAAATTAGTGGGAAGAATCATATCTTACTATCCCCTAAAAATCAATCCCGCTGTGGCGGGACAGGTTACTCAAAGTACTCCGGGGTATTGATGGCCATCCAGTCGAAAAGCCGACGGACTACCGAGGTGGCTCCAGCACCGTTGGAACTCGGCCCCTTTTCCATAACAACGGCCCAAGCATATCTAGGACTCTCAAACGGAAAAAAGCCGACGGACCAAGAATGGACATACCGCTTGGCAGGACCGACTTCCGCCGTACCAGTCTTAGCAGCAGCTTCAACGTAGAGCACATTGAGGCCGACTGATGTGCCATAAGTGACGCCGGCTCTCATACCTTCACGTACTATCTTCCAATCCTCGTCGCTGAATGCTATGACACGTTTGACCTGATCTGGATTTCCTCCAAGTAAAAGTGAGGGTGTTAATAACTCCCCGCCATTGGCAATGGCGGAGACAAATCTCGCTGCATCCAGAGGAGTAATCTGCGTGCCGTACTGGCCTATGGCGGTAATATATGTATCACCTAAGCGCCAGAGGTCGCCATTGAATTTCTGCTTTTTCCAATCTGGGGTGGGAATGACACCTTCCACTTCGCCGAGAAGCTCAATTCCCGTCTTCTCCGTCAATCCAAAGAGTTGAAAATATTTATCCAGGAGAGTAATGCCTAACCCTTGCTGGTCCCCATAGCCGCCACCAATAGAGTAGAAATATGTGTCTGAAGAGACAGCGAGAGCTTCTCTCATATCTGTCCAGCCGTGAGCTTTCCAATCTTTGAAAACAGAAGGTTTAGATGGATCATAGGCATTAGGAACTGTAATAGAGCCGGTGCTCAAGATTTTTTTAGCGGGGGAAATTAACTTTTCGTTGAGAGCCGCGAGAGCAATAATGGGTTTCAGAATGGATCCCGGGGTATAGAGTCCGCCTATAGCGCGATTAAGAAAATACTTTGAAGAATCACTAGTCAGAAAATTAATAACCTCTCGGTCGGCGCCCTCTGTCAGTATGTTCTGATCGTATTCGGGAAAACTTGTCAGGGCTAGAACTTCGCCAGTCCGGACATCCATCAGCACAGCCGCCCCTCCCACAAACCCTCTGTCTTCAGCCAGAGACTTGATGGCCTCAAATATAACCTCCGTCAAACGAGCATCGATAGAGAGCACGACAGGGTTGCCGTCTTGGGGTCTCTTGATGACTGACTCCGAAATGACCTCCCCGAAGACATTCGTTTCTTTTAACTTGAGACCGTTAACGCCTGTCAGGAGGGCATCGTAGGCGCGCTCCACTCCATCACGACCGCGATAATTTTCCTCATAATAGACGCCCTTCTCGTCAGAGAGAGGATACTTGAGATAGCCAACCACGTGCGCCATACCTTTGAAAGGAAGATAGAGCCGGCGAGCGAAATTATTCTCTCCTTCTTTTATGGCATTAGTGGCCAGCTCGCGCTTGTTTCTGTCATAGATCACGCCCCTATTCGCAAATATCAGAGTTTGTTCCAAACGATTATTTTCCGAGATTTGTGCGTAGGTAGGGCCTTGTTTAATCCCCAAGACCCAAAGTTTCGAGACTAAAGCCAGAATGATCACAGCAAGAACAATCTTCAAAATGAAGAAAGTCTCCCAACCCATCGGCTTCTCCATCCTGCCTTCAAAACGATGTTCCTCGAAGCCGGGTAAATTTGTGGCATCGATGAAAATATCTTCTGGATTAATATCCTGGTATTGACGTTTTTTTATTTTGCGGAGGAATCTTTTAAACATAAGATCTTAGACTCTCTCGAATAGGCAAAAGAAGAACGAGCACGATAAGAAGAGAAAGCGCGAGTGGAGAGACCAGCAAAGGCAGGACCGTCACCTCACTGCCATGAACCACATGAACGAAAAACACGAGTAAGATACCTTCCCAGAAAAAAGAAAAAAGGACAGCGCCGACAAACAAGATGGGAACATAGACCCAGTACGGTAAGACCAGGATGGAGGCGAATATGACTAAAGAGACGAGGACACGGCGGATCATGGCGTGATAAATACAAACCTCAAGCTAAAAATATTGGTCGGACTTTTGGCCAACACTTCTTGGAACGCATCCGTTGGCCGGACACTGATCTCACCCACGGTGGCCAGGGGACGTGAGGCGATGTTGGGAGAGAGAATCCTATCTCCCTTCTCAATTGCTATCTCACGCGGGAGAGTCATTCTAAAGTTACCGCCGCCGGTGCCGACAAGGGTTACAGGCACGTTATTCCTTTCGAGAACTGCGTTTGTTTCTTCCCCACTGGCAGAGAAGAGTCTCACCTTGGCACTTTTGGGAAAGACTTCGGAGATTACTCCTAAAATTGGCCCTTCTGGCAATGACACTTCTGAGCCGACGGTGAGAGACTCGTTTGAGCCAGCATCAATAATAAGAACATCGTATGGCGTCTGAGGCGGACGAGTCAGCACCGTCGCGATTACCGTATCGGATCTTGCTTTTCTACCCACCAATTCAAGGAGGGTGTTTTCTTGAACCCGCCCCATTGATAGAAACAGGATTTCAGTCTCGAGAGAAGAAAGCTTTTCTTTAAGCGCGATATTTTCTTCCACAAGTGATTTCTTCGAGTCGAAAAGAGCTACGCCCTTGCGCAAACTTCGAATAATCACATTTTCTGCTTTCCAGACAGGAGAGATCGTCGAGATTACTAGAGCATCCAGAAAGGGAAAGACTACCGCCCCAGATATAAAAATGACTAGGAGAATAACTATTCGTTTCAAATATGCGTGCCTTAATCTATTTTTTGGGGGGTAGTTCACCTTCATTTTTGATCAGTATGTCCTCGAAGCTCTTTAAGTCCTCTAGAATGATCCCGGTGCCACGCGCCACAGCCGTCAGAGGGTCAAGAGCCACATGCACCGGTATGTTAATTTCACTTTCAACGAGTTCGGGAAGACCCTTAACCAAAGCTCCCCCGCCAGAGAGATAAACTCCTCTATTCATAATATCGCTTAAAATGTCAGGAGGGGTGGATTCCAGCACTTCCCTGATGGCCTCGATAATACTTTCAATCGATTGAGAAAGAGCATCGCGAATGTCTGTATCGGTGAGAATTATTTCTTTGGGCAGACCTGATACCAGATCACGCCCCCTGACTGGCATCTCAAGCGGAGCGTGAGTGGGCAGAACCGAGCCGATAGAGGTCTTGATCATTTCGGCCGTCTTTTCTCCCAGAAGAACCTTAAACTGGTTCCTGACATGGGCGACGATATCCGAATTAAACTTATCCCCGGCAATACGTAAATTCTTAGACCTGACTACCCCGCCGAGCGAGATAATAGCAATATCGGAAGTACCGCCGCCAATATCTATGACCATATTGCCGACGGGTTCACGAATAGGCAGACGCATACCGATGGCGGCCGCCATCGGCTCCTCGATAATATGCACTTCCCCGGCACCGGCATTGGCAGTCGCGTCACGCACCGCACGAATTTCCACATTGGTTATGCCTGACGGCACCCCAACAACTACTCTCGGGCTAAGAACTTTCTTAGAACCTACGATGGCTCTGTTCAAGAGATAACTAAGCATCTCTTCAGTAATCTCGAAGTCAGAGATGACACCGTCCACTAAAGGTTTGATGGCCAAGATGTGTCCCGGGGTACGACCGAGCATCGCCCTCGCCTCGGTGCCAATGGCCACAACCTGCCCAGTCTTCTGGTTAATGGCTACCACTGACGGTTCATTGATGACTATCCCACTACCGCGCAAATACACTAGGGTATTAGCTGTACCGAGATCAATACCGATATCGTGGGAAAAAAGTCTGCGCAAGTTTTCTATGCCGGGAAATTTCATTTTATTCCGGATAGAGCCTTAGGCTCTATTTCTTAGTATTTCAATCAGATGCTCGATAGTCATTTCCTTCATCTTGCCGGTAGTTCGATTTTTGACCTCCAACATTTTCGATTCTAGAGCTTTCTCTCCAATCACTACCTGCGTGGGAATGCCGATGAGGTCGGCATCAGCGAACTTCTCTCCAGCGCGCAAATCGCGGTCATCGTAGAGCACTTCGATTCCTCGAGAGATAAGAGTTTTATATACCTCATTTGCATAAGAAAGCCCCTTCGACGGGCTCAGGGCAAGTAAATGGACTTGAAAAGGCGCCACCTCTTTGGGCCAGACAATACCGTGTTCATCAGAGAGAACTTCAACAACGGTACCCATGAGCCTTCCGAGGCCGATACCGTAACTACCCATAATTACAAATTGTTTGTTTCCTGCCTGATCATGAAAGTTTAGATAAGGATCTGAAAATTTCGTACCCAGTGAGAAGATATTGCCTACTTCTATAGCTTTCTTCTCCAATGCCCCGGCAGGTGTTTCAACTTCCTTATTCACCGCCTCTTTCTTCTTCTCGTCCTTAATGTAAATCGTGTCTTCTCCAGCTTCTGTGAGAGTCTGAAATTCATGGGAATATTGGGAGAAACTACCGCCAGAAGCCAGGGTTAAATACGTCATATCTCCAATACCAACACGATTGAAAATACTTCGGTAAGCAGTCTTCATCTTCTCATAGAACTCTTTGTGTTCATTTTGAGTACGAGAGAAGGAATATAGATCTTTCATCAAAAATTCTCTTGTTCTCATGATGCCAGACTTTGCTCGTTCCTCATTCCTAAATTTAGTTTGAAATTGATAGACAGAAAAAGGCAGATCTTGATATGAGGAAACAAACTGCTCTAGCATATTTGTTATAGGCTCTTCATGAGTCGGAGCAAGACCCAGATCACTACCAGATTTGAGTCCAGTTTTGAACCATGGCAACTTATCGTTTGCCCATCTGTTTTGTCCTCTCTCCCAAAGTTCATGTCTCTGTAAAGCAGACATTGAAATTTCCTGCCCACCTAGAGCATCCATTTCCTCTCGAATGATGCCCTCTATCTTTTTTAAAACTCTTAGACCGAGCGGCAGGTAATCATAGATGCCTGCCATTTCTTTATTGATAAAACCAGCTCGTATAAGAAGTTTGGCATTCTTCGCCTCTTCATCTTTAGGCGCTTCTCGGCGCGTCTTAGTAAAAAGCTCGCTCTGTCGCATGATTGCCCCATTATACAGAAAACCCGCCGCCGATACAGCCGATGGAAGGTCTCCGTCTTGGCTAGAAAATGTTGCGGACGTCTTGGACAGTGATAAGAAGCATTAGGAGGATAAGCAGGGCAAAGCTGACTGTGTTTAATACATTAAAAATGCGCGGCGGGATGGAGCAGCGAGTCACTCCCTCAATCCCGACAAAGAGCAAGCGTCCACCATCAAGCGCCGGGAGAGGCAAGAGATTAATAATGGTAAGGTTAATAGAGAGAAGCGCGGTAAAAGTCAGAAGGTAGGTAAACCCTAGTTCGCGTACTTCATCCACCATGCCGACAATTCCGACCGGTCCCGTGATACTAGAGAGATTGGCTTTGCCGAGCAGTGCTTGTCCGATGAAGGCCCCAATCGCCCGGCCAGTGAGCAAAGTAAGTTCAGAAGTCGTTTTGAGTCCATACCATAAAGCTTGGTGAAGCGGCAATTTAACTATGCCTATGACATCCATAGAAACGCCTACAGCCAGCCTGTCTGCGATAATATTTTCTGTTGGTATCACGACTTTTTCGGAAATTTTCTTTCCTCTCTCCACCATAAAAGTGACCGGCTCTCTCGATTCGGCGATGAAGAGAGAGGCGGCTTCCGGCGTGAGGAGAGAATGAACCTCTCCTCTTGAAAGCGACAGGATGACGTCTCCGGACTTCAGGCCAGCAGTCGCCGCAGGAGTGGCCGGTAAGACAGTGGTGATGACGGTACGGGCATTCTCAACCGGGAGAGAGAGATTGGCCGGCGCGGGCAAACCGACTATAAATCCAAGCGAGATTAAAAACCACGCGAAAAGGAAATTCCCAGCCACCCCCGAGACTAGGACGGACGCCTGGATACCCCGATTTTTTGATTGAAAGCTCTCACTTGAAGGTTCAGCCTCCAAGTACTTGGAGGCTGAACCTCCAAGTTGGCTAGATTCCGTAGGATTCTCCCCAAAAATTTTTACAAAACCGCCGAACGGCAACCAGTTGAGGGTAAACGGTGTCCCTTTCCAAATAAATAATTTCGTGACACGAGGTGGGAAACCGAGGCCAAATTCATCCACTCGGATATCAAACTTCTTAGCAACTAGAAAATGTCCAAGTTCGTGGACAATGATAAGGGCACTTAAGATAATGATAAATATGATAATGGACACGGCGGGGATTATTTTAAAATCTCTTTCTCTTTCTTTAAAATTAGTTCTTCAAGCTTCCGATTAGTATCGTCGACCAGTTTTTGCAACTCATTTTTAAGCCTAAACTTATCGTCCTCACCTAAGCCGCCCTCCTTCTCCTTCCGGTCGAGGTCATCGAGACTTTTCTCGCGCGCTGTGCGCACTCTGATACGCGCCTCTTCTAGTTTTTCTTTCGCGATTTTCGATAGCATGGCGCGTCGCTCGCCAGTCAATTCAGGGAAAGAGACACGCAGACCCAACGCATCGAGAGCGACAGAGAGTCCTAAATTTGACTCTCTAATAGTTTTGTCGATATCCTTGGTCACCTCTTTGTCCCAAGGAGTAATGCGCAAAGTCTTCGAATCTTCAATAGAGATAGTGGCCATCTGGTTTATGGACATAGACGAGTCATAAGCATCTACCAATATCCCGTCTAGAATACTTGGTGTGGCTTGGCCGGTGCGGATACTCGCATATTCCTTCTTGAGCCAATTGAGTGTTAAGTCGCCTGCATGCTTGAATTCTCCAAAATCGTACGCCATCGGGCTATTATAGCACCAAGGATAGGTGCTCGATCACGAGACGCGGAGTAACCAGAGAGTTCCCAACGAGACGTCTGACATTGTAGACATTCTTTAAGAGCTCCCCTTTTCCTCTCTGTTTCCTTAACAGAAATAAAAGGCTATCAAGAAAAACTGACAGACTCCTTTCTTCGAGAGCGAACGATCTTGCAAATAAGAGACGGTCCTTGAGAGAGAGCGAGAGAAATGCTTCCGCGTCCCTAGATCCGAGAGTTAAATCTTGAGAGACACGAATCGTCTGCATGCGGGAGCGTAAGGTCGGTACAATGAGACTTTCGACTCTCGTAGCCAGAAAGAAATAGGTACGAGGAAACGGATCTTCGAATGTCTTGAGCAGAGTATTCTGCGCTTCGAGCGTCAAACGCATCGGCGCAATGAAAAAAATTTTTCCGAGAGCTTGCCCTGAGACAGCTTTGCGCGTGGACAATAACCTCAACTCTCGGGCTTCTTCAATGCCGAAAGTCTCCATCTTGAAAGCGAAGAAATCAGGATTGTTGGGTAGCCGGATACCCCAACGATCACAAAGCGAGTGTAAGTATGATTCCGCTTGCTCTGGCGCGCCGACGAGGAGATTAGCGTGGTGCAGGTTTCTCGGCATTTAATAGCTCAATTTCAAAGATCAGAGTCGAGTTCGGCGGAACAGCGCCCGCTCCGAATTCGCCATAGCCATAATCTGGAGCAATGATCAGCCGGCGACTACCTCCCACACGCATACCGGAGAACCCTTCGTCCCAGCCGCGGATAACTTGTCCTGCCCCGAGGGTAAAGCTAAATGGAAGATTTCTTTCAAGAGAACTGTCGAAGACTTGGCCGTCCGATAGAGTTCCAACGTAATGCACCGTGAGAATGTCGCCTGGCTCGGCCAAGGGGCCCTCTCCCACCTCAATTTCTTCTGTCACTAAACCAGTCTGTGGCGCGCGAGTTTGAAAACTATCTACAGAAGGGCTAAAAAGTTCCATCAAGGGAGCGGCAAACAATAGATAGGTTAAGAAGGCTAAGCTTAAGGATACGGCAATCCATTGATTTTTGTTCAATTTTTTCATATTTTTCTAAATATTTTTTAGATGTACTTACTCTATGATATGATAGCATCATGGAAAAATCAACAGAAAATATCTTGACCCTCAGTCGTGAAGAGATGCATGAGCTCGCTCGAACAAGGGTCTCAAAAATCTCGAGGGAGTTCACCGAGGGATTCGAATTTCTCGAAGATTATCCGAAATCAGTCACCTTCTTCGGCGCTAACCAGTTCAGAGAGGATAATCCTTACTACGAGAGTGCTTGGGCGCTGGCTTCGCGCGTGGTTAAAGAGCTTGGCTACTCTGTTTTTTCCGGCGGCGGTCCCGGTATCATGGAGGCCGCTAACCGGGGTGCGTACGAAGCAGGCGGTCATTCTCTTGGACTCTTAATCAAGCTCCCAGAAGGACAGGTGATAAACAAGTACATCACTCAATCATTCGCTTCCTATTATTTTTTCGTGCGTAAGGTCTTGCTCTCTTTCTCGGCAGAGGCATTTATATTTTTTCCGGGAGGCTTTGGCACTCTTGATGAGTTTTTTGAAATTCTGACTCTCGTCCAGACAAAGAAGATTACCGACGTACCTATAATCTGTGTCGGTTCTGAATACTGGAACGGACTGAAGGGTTTTATGGAAAGAGAAATACTCACTCGCGGCGCCATCGAGCCTCTCGACCTTAATCTCTTTCATGTTGTCGACGACCACACTGACATTATTGAGATTATCAAAAAGGTACCCGCCCGCAGTGGCATACCACTGACTCAAACAAACGGCCAGTCTTAAAACAAATATATAAAAGAAAAGGCCGGCAGGTATCCCGAGGGGGTTACCTGCCGGTAGCTTCGTCTGTTCTTCCTACTGTTACTATCGCGAGAGATGCGAATGCGGCACCCATGCGCGATAGCGAAGCGTATCGCGTTCGCGCCGGCTCCTACGGTTCCGCGCCGGCGCAGGTCCCCATGGGTACTCCCCTTTGCCCGCGGTGTCGTGAAAATCACGTAGGAACAGAGTGGCGATCTGGGCCGCTGCCCCCTCGACGATCGTCGGGCAGACCACACATCGCGCGCCGACGGCGACGCAGGCATTCGAGAGCACCAGAGCCCAGCTGGGCGTTCCTGCGGCATGGTTCGGGCGCGGGGACCACCTGTTGACGCCAAAGTTGACATCAAACAGGGCCACTACCACCGTAGCCGGCACCACAAGTCTGGGCGAGTCGAGGACGACAGCGACGCAACCACGCCGCTGGAGCGCCTCGACTGCGAGAATGCGCCGCTGGAGCGCCTCGATTACAAGGACACTCCGCGGGTTTGCCCCGCCATTTCCGTCCCTAGTTAGGGTGAAAAACACTGGGCCAGTACTCATAGACACCTCCACAAGGGGTAAGGGGTTGGAAAGAGATCGGACAAAGTACAAACTGTCCTTTAATAATCTAACATAAGCTTCCTAAACGTCAACAGTGGATAGTCAGGACCAGAGAGACATCGGCCAAGGGGTTGGGATGCCAAGAAGCATCAAGATCGCGCCGAGAATCGCCAAGTTTTTCATAAACTGGACTTGATCCATCATCCGCGCCTGTCCTTCTTCTTTCCAGAAAGCGTGCATGCTAAATGTCACCGGTATGAAAAAGAGCGCCAAAGTAGCTATGCCCGCTGTCACCCTTACCCCAGTAATGATGGTGTAGCCACCAAAGAGTAACAGTAAGCCAGAAGCGATGACTGCCGCTTTGGCCAAGGGAATTTTCTTGGACTCGGTATAGGCGGTCAGATCTTTGGTTTTAAATAAGTGATTATAGGCGTTGAAAAGCAGGAAACTACCGAGCAAGAGTCTGCCGATAAAAAATATTACTTCTGTATTCATGATACGAATTATACAAATATGGAGGATTTTTTACCACACTTGCGTTTTATAAACACTTGTTGTATAATCAGGGTAGACTGTAGACAATCTCACACTACTTTCACAGAGCGCCCAAGAGGCGCGGGGAGATTTATATGATCGGTTTTGTTCTGGCCCTCGTCGTGTTTTTCGGTCTCGCTGTGTTTCTTAGGGCAGCGGCGAGTCGAGAGAACCCGACTTTCGTCACCTTCGTTCCAGCGCAAATGCATGCACTGGTAACGACCAAGAGCAGCAAGGTCACAGACGCGACCAAGGGTGGCGGCAATGTCGTCAACGTCATTCACGCCATTCCTGGAAAGAGACTCGACAAGTCTCCGGTAGATCCCATGAACTGGCACTACAAGGATGGCAAGGAGCCAAGGGGGCTTCTGTACTACCTCTTAGGAATCCAGTTCATCTGGCTCTTCCGGTACCTACGGTTGAATGACGTACGTACCTTCCGCTTCGGCCGAAAGGACGTGGAGAGCAAGTACAGCATCATGGCCAAGAGCCAGCAGACCCGGTACGTGTTCTTCTCCGGCCAGCATGACGTCCAAGTCGAGAGCGCCGAAACCGTCGGCATCCTCAAGGTCAACCTTCTCTTCAACCTGATTTATGAAGAAACCTACCCAGTCAGGGTCCGACTCCGGACGGCCGATCCCTATGCCGTCCTGACCATGATGGTGACGAGACTCGTCATCAGCAAGGTCGGTGGCACCGACCCCAAACTACTCATTGCCGAGGAGGCGCGCCAGCAGGAACTGGCTCGTGCCATACAGGCGATCGCGCCTGTGGTTGAGGAACAGCTCGGCATTAAGATCAAGAAGGTCACGTTGGCCGATGTAGCCTTCGACACTAGTACACAGGAACTCCTTGAACTCGAGATCAGAACACGTCTCAACAACGAAGCAGCCGTCGCCATCGCCGAGAAAGACAAGAGCATCCAGATCCTCGCCAACGATGCCGACGCTGACAGGGTCGAGCGAGTAATCATACCGGCGGCGCGGGACGAGCGCACGGTGGCTGTGCGAGTCGCCGAGGCGTACGAAAGAAACAAAGTAGTCACGACGTACGCCCCGGGGGCGAGCACGATGATTCCTCTCGCGAAGTAGTGCAAGTGTGGTGGGGCCGGGCGACACGTCGCCCGGCCCTTTTTCATTTGACAAATATGACTTAATCATGATATAATTGCGACAGACAGTACCTAAAACCACGCTCTTTTTGTTTTGTGTCCAGGTGACGCAAGGGGGTCAGTATGAAGGATGCTTGGCGCCGGAGAGTAAAAACCCGGGACAAACCGGTCTTAGAAAAACTCAAAAGGCTGAGAGAAAGAATAACGTCAATGAGAGAGGGCGGGAGAAACGCGGTAAAAACGACCGTCCTGTTTGCTTCGTTCGTAGCCCTGGCAATTTGGCTAGAGCGCGCGACAGACGAAGCAGTCAAACAACTCACATCTATCCCCTATCACTACTGGTGGTGGGGACTGGGCACCACCGGTGGTGTGGTACTCCTCGTTTGGCTTATCAAAAAGGCTGTCAGGCGGGAAGCGCCGACTACGGGAATCTACAGAAGGTTCCGGTTTAGCAGGCCGGCAGTTGTTATACCCCTCATCCTTGTTGGCATCTATGGGCCCATTACTTATTTTGCTCTTCGCTCGAATAATGAGGAACGGGGTAGACCTCCTGCAAGATCAGCCTCGCTCTTACAGTTACCCGTACCCGCAGAAGTTGCCCTGCCAATCATTGCGGGGTGCGAGAGCGGAGATAGAACACCCGGTAGCGGTCGGCAGTTCGAGGCTGATGGCAAGACTCCACTCCGCAACAGGGAGGGATCATCGGCCATCGGCAAGTACCAGATCATGGCTAGCCGACACGAGGCAAGGGCCAGAAGTCTGGGGTTCGACATCCAGACCGAAGAGGGTAACGAGGGGTACGCCCGTTATCTATATGCAGAGTCTGGCACTTTTCACTGGGAAGCGGATCCCCGCTCCCGCGCGTGCTGGGAGCCGCTCTTAGCTCGTGCTCGCGGCGCCCTCCCGTCTACTGCTACCTCTACGCCCAGCACTGTTGGCGCCACTTTCGTGGTGACAGCGCGAGCCGGACAGCCGGTCGAGAGTGTCATGCCACCGGGTTGGATGATAGTTTGGTGGGGAGACAAGTCCAGATTCACAAGCGACTTCTTCTGGCGTGATCGGGACAAAGTTCGAGTCTTCTCGGTTCGACCAGGCGTGAGATCTGCGGAAATCAAAATCCTCAGATACCACGACCCAGACCCCAATTGGTGGCGCCGCCAATGAGTAGGCGGCGCCACCAAGGGCGCCCCGATCTACCAAGATCGTGGGCGCCTTTTCAATTAAACGGATAGATGGAACTGGGAATACCAAAAGTGCCGAGAATCAGACGAATGAGACCGTAAGCGGAAATCATGATGAACATACCGAAAAGCCCCCAAAAAATCTTTCTTTTACCCTCGTCACGACCGGCATCGGTAGTCTCTGACAAAATAAACTGGAAGATACCCCAGAAGAACACCAAAAAAGCGAGAGCAAAAAACAATAGAATCAGAGGGTTCAGTATAAACTGATTAATCTTGTTCAGAAACGGTACGATCGACATCTCTCAATCCTAAATATTGGGAACAGTTGGAACAATAATAACCTCGCCCTGTTTAATCCCGAGAGCGTTGCCAACGAAGAGGACCAGACCCCAGACGGAGATCATCACGAAGAGGGCGATTATGCCCCAAAGCATAATCCTTTTAGCATCCGCCTTGGACTCCTCATTACCTTGAGCAAAGATGAACTTCACCAGCCCCCAGAAAAATACGAGAAGGGCGATAGCAACGACGATAGGAAGAGCCAGGGCTACTACCCTACCGATAGATGTAATGAGAGTTTCTATGTTACCGAGCGACTGGGCAAAAGCCAACGCCGGAGCCAGTGCCAAGGTAGCGATAATAACTTTTTTCATTTATTTAACTATCTAATATTACTTTTAATATACCTAAGCGGTATCCTCCTATGATATAACAACGCGCCCAAAAGACAACGTCTCGTTATCCCCCACGCCTATATCTCTGTCACTGCAGGAAGACCGGTGGAAGTAGGAAGGCTTGTGGGGGTAGAACCACCACCAGGCAGAAACGCGTTCTGTATAAAACTGATGATCCCCCAAACCGAGACCATAACAAAAAGGGCGATGAGTCCCCAGATCATGAGCGTCTTTCCTTCTTCTACGGCCTTTGTATCTCCGCCGGCGCGAAAGATAAACTTAGCCAGACCCCAAAAGAATACGAGGAGAGCCAGACCAACCAATATAGCAATGAGTGGATTAATAAGACCTCCCACCGCTTCGATCAGCCCTTTGATATTAGTCATATTATATTCATTATTCCGGTAAATAAGTTCCGCCGAACGGCTCATTGAAGCCAAGATCTCTATAGACAAAGGCAAGGATGGCAGCAAACGAAACCATTACGAAGAGTGCGATGAGTCCCCATTTCATTAAATTCTTTCCATCTTCAACCGCTTTTTCATCTCCGCCAACACGAAAAATAAACTTGACCAAACCCCAAATGAAAACTAAGAGAGCGAGACCTGCGATGACAGGCACAGCTGTCCGTATCAAATCGACCAAGATATCCACCAATTCACTGAAATTAGTCGGGGTCCTCATTTACGGTCTTAGTTGGTTAATGGTATTTTCGATTACTTTTGCAATCACCCAAGAGCCAAGAAGCACCGCCGTGCCTATGGATGTGTAAAGGAGTGCTTTGTGGGCAGTCTTGAGTTTCGTCTCATTGCCCTGCGCTGTGACGTAGAGAAAGCCGGAGTAGACAAAGGCGAGCACCGCGAGCACCCCCCCGATAGGAAGAACAATCCCGTCGATAATTGCCCTCAGGAGAGAGAAAAGTGAATTACCACCACTAAAAGGATTGTCGAGAGTGACAGCCTGAGCCGAAGATGTCCCCAAGACAGAAAAAACTGCAAGCGAGACCAGAGTAGCAGATAATTTTTTCATATTCTTCATAATTACGGCGCGCCCAGGAGAGAATAGCCGGGCTTTAAGAGGACGCTCGTTATAGTGTAAACTAGAAGCCAGGCTCCGAGTATCCACAGGTAACCGATGAGCACTTTTCTGAAAATTTCTTTGGCCTTCGTTTTAGCTGATTCCTGGCCACCTGACGTTAAGAGGATAGAGCCAGCGTAGGCGAAAGCGGCGGTGGCCAGAAAGGTGGAAATAATGATCAGGGCATTGATGAGATTTTGAGCAAGTTTGACGAGATCGCCAAAAGTACAATTTGGACCATCACAAACTATCAGTCCAAGATCCTGCGCCCCGACTTGGCCAGGAAGCAAGAAGTAAGTCACTAGAATCAGGAAAGTGAGACTATTGATATACAAACGAGTCATGATTTTTTGATGAGTGCCTCGATTTCGCTATTGGCCTTGTTTATTGCCTCAAGAGTACGAGCCCGACCACTGGTGATGGACTCTATCGCTGTGCGGAAGATAGCGTCGGTCATTATTATATCCGGGTCGAGCCATCCCTTAGATTGAAGCGCCGCATCATAAAAAACAGAAGAGATAGCGTTGGTCGGTCGCAGAGACAAGAGGTCACGCCGTGCTGGCGGCAGGACGAGAATCTCGGCGAGAGAAAGAGTCGCTTCTTTGGAAACCAATTTGGTCGCGAGAGCGAGCGCGAGACTCGGGTTTGAGGAACCACGGGATATGGCTACCGCTCGAAGACGACCAAAGGTGATGGTCTTACCGGAGACTCTAGACTGGGGCACGAGGGAGATCCCGAAGTTGAGAGTTGGATTCTTGTTCTTAAGCACACGAAGTTCCGAAGCAAAGCCCAGGTAGTAAGCAGAGCTACCGCTTGTGAAGTGGGTCTGCGCGTCGACGAGTGAGCGGTTCCAGCTGTAATAGGCTCTCGTCGGATTTGAGAATTGGGTGTAGAAGTCGAAAGCCGCTTCAGCAGGCGAGGTTGGGGTACCGAAGTTCGCGGAAATCTGTGAACGCAACTCCGAACCGACAAAACTGGTAATAGGCGTTCCGGCCTGAAGCAGAAGGAGTGAGAGAATATCTTTGGCGTGATGGATATTTCTTGCTTCGCCCAGAGCCATCACTGATGAGACTAAGTTTCCGGCGGCGTCCAGTTTCGAGAGATTGGCGGCGGCTTTATATATCTCATCCCAGTATGCGATTGGTCTGGCTTGTCCCGCGGCTGAAAGTAAGTCTCTATTGTAGTAGAGCACCATTGGATCTATAGAGAGAGGAAGGGCGTAGATACCTTCCTCGTCGAGAAAGAGCTCTCCCTCCTCGATGAATGTTGTCCCAAAGTCTCGTTCACTGATACTCTCGTAAGGAATGAGGGAGAGTTTAGATTTATTTTTCCAAAGTTTGTCTTGAGTGAGAATAACGAGGTCAGGACCCACTCCTCGCGCGAGCGCTTCGGTAAATTCTGTCTCGATTGTGCCAGCTGACTTTTCCACATAACTTACGGTGAACGCTCTATCCTGACTAATGGCAGGAGTGTCGAGCAAGAGACTGAAATCTTGCGCTGCAATGTCTCCCCAGACAGTCATGGCCACACTCTGGTTGCTTGACCCGCGATAGAGAGAGAATGCCGCCACACCGAGGACGATGGAGACCGCAAAGGCTGCGAGTAAAATAATCTGGAACTTGGACATATATTAATAGTAGCATAATTTAAAATTTGCAATTTTCAATTTTCAGTAAATTTCCAATGAATTAAATTTGTAAAACGAAAGGCTCCACACATGGCGGGCTGCATGGAGCCTTGCGTCTGTGGAGCCGAAGAATCTAGTTATGCGTACACCCGCACTCCCTCTGGACAAGGGATGAACTTTCCGTCGTGATGCCATCCTCCGATCTTCCGCTCGAATTCAGAAAGATTCATCGGCAGCGGACCCTGATGTGGCAGCTCATGCTGATTGAGCCACCGCCGTGCGAGCTGGGTCGCGAGTTCGTGGTCGAGACGAAGTCGCATGTGTATCTTGCGCTGCACAAGTGTTGGCGTCCCGACTTCGCACTCCACCGTGGTGTTGAAGAGGACGTCCTCGAACATGGCGCTCGTGGCGCAGTCCACTCTGAACGCTTCCGTACACGAGGTGTGTGCGTATCTGCGAATCCCGGGCATCCTCTGTTGCCATTTTCCATCAAGCTCACGGACTTTCTCGTACACTTGATCGGACTCGAACACGGTGGTTTCGCACAGCGGTGTATGCCTAGCATCGATGGCGCCGATGAGTGGCGCGAGCGCACCGCTTTCAACCCAACCGACGGTATACATGATGTAGAGCCGGCGCTCGTTCTCGGGGAGACTCTCGAGGAAATCGAGATAGTTCTCGATCTCGGCTCTGGTCACATCTTCCAACCAACCCGGTGCACTCATAGCTGTTACCTCTCTGTGTAAAGGACATTTCGCCTCGATCGTGACCCCATGCCACGCAACAATCTACCTGCATCATATAAAGGAATTTTTTATATTGCAATCTGTTGGCTCCACAAAGAAAACTTAAATAGCCATTCCGTTTGGGTCATTATTTAAATGAAAATTTATTGAAAATTC